>Ga0075019_10000060_pt1 | contig 59263 bp, 56 predicted proteins | sample ColStrG_CSR_2013_FD_71473 | JGI IMG/M metagenome (GOLD analysis project Ga0075019, IMG submission 71473) | Freshwater sediment microbial communities in response to fracking from Pennsylvania, USA - Cold Stream Run_MetaG_CSR_2013 | ecosystem: Environmental > Aquatic > Freshwater > Creek >...
GATCAGGCATACCTTTCCTGACCCTGCACCTTCATCTAAAGCAATTGTTTTCAACACATCATTAAAAAAGTCCACTGTTCTGCTTATTAAAGCAATGCATCAGCCCAACCGGGAAGGAAATATTCCGGCTACGCCGAACAAACCGCCCCCCTGCTGCACGCTGAATGGTCACATCTTCCTGTTTGGCCTCACCCCTCCACCATCCCTGAGCGTTTAAAACAGCGCAACCCGATACCCTCGGCAGAATTTACTCTGCTTGCGATGTCGGATGGCGAAACGGTGAGCGCGACCTGTAGCGTCATTCGTTATGAACTGGATGATATTCCGGCACGAAAATACTGGATGGGAGTGGCGGCGACGGACAAGGCATGCCGGGGTCAGGGCGTGGCAAAAGCGTTGATTCCGCAGGCGATGGTGAAAGCAACCAGATAACAAATCCGTGAACTGTGGCTCTATACACCCGATCAACAGGCATATTATCCGCGTTCAGGATGGCAGGCGGTGGAACAGCGACAAATAGCCGGTGCAGAGATCACGGTGATGGTGGTGCGTCTGGCGCAGTAAATGGTGGCTCCCGCGAGCCGCCATTTACCAGGACAATCAGGAACTCAATCGCTTGACTGGTGCATTCTGCTGACGATCCCAGATCACTGTCAGTAACCGCTGCAGGGCGATAAACGCAAACAGCAGGATACCGATGGCAATCTTAGTCCACCACGAACTCAGCGTACCGTCGAAATTAATCCAGGTCTGAATCAATCCCTGAATCAACACCCCAAATAGCGTCCCTAACACCGTACCAACACCGCCCGACAGCAGCGTGCCGCCAATCACCACCGACGCAATCGCATCCAGCTCCACACCCAGTCCTGCCAGCGCATAACCTGCCGAGGTATAGATAGAGAACACGATGCCAGCCAGCGTCGCCAGCGTGGTGGAGAGCATATAAATCTTAACGGTGGTCGCACGGGTCGACACGCCCATCAGCTGAGCGGAGGTCAGATTGCCGCCGATAGCATACACCCGGTTACCAAAACGTGTGCGGTGCGCCAGAATAATCCCGCCAGACACCACCACCAGCATTATCACTGCCAGCAAGCTGAGACGCCCACCGCCCGGCACTTTCCACGCCAGACTGGACAGCGCGGTGTAGAACGGATGATCGATAGGAATTGAGTTTTCCGACACCAGATAACTGCAGCCGCGCAGGAAAAACATCCCCGCCAGCGTAATGATAAATGCCGGGATCTTCAGTGCATCAATCAGCCAGCCCATCATCGCCCCGAACAGCGCGCCCAGTGACAGAATCAGCGCAAATGCCAGCAACGGATCGACATGGAAATCGCCAATTGCCCGCGCCAGAAACACACCGGTAAAGGCGATCACCGCACCAACCGACAGATCAATGCCGCCCGATAAAATCACGAAAGTCATGCCAACGGCGATAATCCCAAGGAAAGCGTTATCGGTCAGGATATTGCAAATAACCCGGGTGGAGGCAAAACCTGGAAACTGACTCAGACAAAACAGGTAACCCGCCACAAACACCAGCAAGGTGATCATCAGCGGAAGATGACGTTTGATCATGTCGGGCGTCTCCGTTTCAACAACGCAATAAACCGTGGTGACTGCAGCAACAGCACACACATCACCACCACCGCTTTCACCACCTGATTCAGCTCTGGCGGAAAGCCTGAGAGCAAAATACCGGTATTCATCGACTGAATAATCAGTGCGCCAATCAGCGATAACACCAGATTAAAGCGGCCGCCCATCAGTGATGCACCGCCAATCACCACGGCAAGAATCGCATCAAGCTCCAGCCATAAACCGGCGTTATTGGCATCCGCACCGCGAATATCCGCCGCGACGATCAGGCCCGCAACGGCGGCACAGACGCCACTGATCGCATAGGTTGACATCACCACCAGCCAGCCGTTAACCCCCGCGTTACGGGCCGCGCGCAGGTTAATCCCCACCGCTTCAATAAACAGACCCAGCGCGGTTTTGCGCGTGAGCAGCCACACCGTCAGCGCCACCACCAGCGTGATCCAGACCGGTACCGGCACCATCCACAGCGAGCCGTTGCCAAACCAGCCGAGACTGTCGCTGTCGAATGTCACAATCTGCCCCTGGGTAATTAGCTGGGCGATACCGCGCCCGGCGACCATCAGAATCAGCGTGGCGACAAACGGCTGAATACGCAGCAGCGCGACCAGCACCCCATTCCATATGCCACAGGCTAAACCGGTCCCCAGTGTGGCAAGAATAATAAACGGCACACCGTGTCCGGCGACGGTCAATGTGGCGGCCGTCGCGCCCGCTATCGCCATCACCGCACCCACGGAAAGATCGATGCCACCGGTGGCGATCACCAGCGTCATACCTATTGCCAGCAAGGCAACCGGTGCCGCACGGTTTAGAATATCGATCGGGCTGCCGAACAGACGCCCATCCTGCAAATGCACAGCAAAAAAGTTATTGGCTACCAGACTGTCAATTAACAGCACCAAAAGCAGCGCGGCGATTTGCGGCATCCCTGGCGGGAGTTTCAGCTTACGACGTGGCGTTTTTTCAGATGTCATAGGGGACTCAAGCATGTTTTACGCCTCCGTCCGCGATAGCATTGACAATCGACGCCACCGAAAGCTGCTCCAGCGGAATTTCTGCCACCTGCTTCAGATCGCGCATGATCAACACCCGATCGGCGTAACCGACCAGCTCTTCAAGTTCAGAGGAGATCACCAGCAGCGCCAGGCCATCGGCGCACAGGGATTCTATTAAACGGATAATCTCGGCATGCGCGCCCACATCAATGCCGCGCGTCGGTTCATCAAGGATTAAAAACTGCGGTCTGGTCACCAGCCAGCGCGACAGCAGTACCTTCTGCTGGTTGCCGCCCGATAATAGCTCCACCGGTTGCTCCGCGTGCGGCGTGCGAATGCCCAGACGCTTGATAAAACGATCGGCAATCGCCTGCTGCTCACGCTTTTTAATCGGCCGTAACCAGCCACGTTGCGCCTGCAACGCCAGAATAATATTTTCCCGAACCGAAGCCGCGCCGATAATCCCGTCAGTCTTACGATCTTCCGGGCAAAACCCCATCCCCAGCTGTGAGGCTTTTGCCGGGTTAGTAATGCGCTGCACTTTGCCTTTGATCTTCGCTGTCCCACGATCGGCACGCCGAATACCAAACAACACCTCTGCGGTTTCGGTGCGGCCCGAACCCAGCAGTCCCGCCAGGCCCACCACTTCGCCGGGACGAACCGTCAGGTTAAAGGGTTCGATGGTGCCTTTCCTGCCGTAATCCTCAAACGATACCACCGGCTGATTGCTGCGCAGCGTGCTGCCCTGCCGCTGCAATGCCGTCTCCAGCAGTTCGCGACCCAGCATCAGTTTAATCAGCTCAATCTGCGGCAGCGTGGCGGTATCGCGGGTGGCGATAAACTGCCCGTTACGCAGCACGGTAATCCGGTCAGTAATACGGTAAACCTGGTCGAGAAAGTGCGTCACAAAAATCAGGCTCATCCCTTTGGCTTTTAACTGCGCCATCAGGGTAAACAGCATCTCAACTTCGCTGGCATCCAGGCTGGCCGTCGGCTCATCAAGGATCAAAACCTGGGCCGAAAGATCGACCGCGCGGCAGATGGCAATAATCTGCTGCATCGCGACCGAGTAGTGGCCCAGCGGACGTGTCACATCGAGGGAAAAACCATAATTTCGCATCAGCGCATCGGCATCCCGCCCCATCCGGCGACGGTCGATCATGCCAAAGCGGCGCGGCTCACGGCCAATATAGAGGTTATCCGCCACCGACATGTTCGGCAGCATATTCACTTCCTGATAAACGGTGCCGATGCCCATCTCCTGCGCCTGCGCCGTATTATGCGGCGTAATCGGTTCACCTTTCAGGGTAACGGTGCCTGCATCACGGCTGTAAACTCCCGTCAGCACTTTAATCAGGGTGGATTTGCCGGCACCGTTTTCACCCAACAGCGCCATGATTTCCCCTTTGCGGATATCAAAGGAAACATTGTTCAGCGCTTTGACGCCGGGAAAACCTTTACTGACGCCGCTGATGGATAACAGCGGTGTTTCATTTTGCGTGGTCATTCTGCTCACTCCGCCTCACGTCATGAAAAACCGCCCCGCAGGGCGGTCTGCGGCTGGTCTGTGAATCAATAACCCATGCCTTTTTTAGTCTCCAGCTGTGTCTGCGCGTCGGCCGGCAGGAACAGCTTCGACGCGGTCTTGATCACTTTTGGCGGCAGCGTGCCATCCTTCTTGAATTTTTCCAGCGCATCAAACGCCGGGCCAGCCATGTCAGGCGTGAGCTCTACGTTGGCGTTAGCTTCACCCGCCAGCATCGCTTTGTAGATATCCGGTACACCATCAATCGAGCCGGTCAGGATATCTTTGCCCGGTTTCAGGCCCGCTTCTTTAATCGCCTGAATGGCACCGATTGCCATATCATCGTTATGCGCGTAAACCATGCAGATGTTTTTGCCGTTGTTCTCCGCCTTGATAAAACTTTCCATCACCTCTTTACCTTTACTGCGGGTAAAGTCACCCGACTGCGAACGGATCACTTTAATGTTGGGATGGTTGCTGATCGCTTCGGCAAAGCCTTTCTTACGGTCGATCGCCACGCTGGCCCCCACCGTGCCCTGCAGCTCCACCACCTTACACTGCTTGTCACCTACGGTTTTCACCAGCCAGTCGCCAATCAGTTTGCCTTCCAGCACGTTGTCAGCCGTGACCACCGCCTGGTAGAGCGATTTATCTTTCACCACGATGGCGCGGTCCAGCAGGTAAACCGGGATTTTGGCATCTTTGGCTTCTTCCAGAACCGGCTCCCAGCCAGTCTGCACCACCGGTGCAATGAAGATGGCATCAACACCCTGGGCGATAAACGAACGTACGGCCTTGATCTGATTCTCTTGTTTCTGTTGGCCGTCGGCGATTTTCAGGGTGATGCCACGTTTTTTGGCTTCGCTTTTCGCCACGTTGGTTTCCGCCGAACGCCAGCCAGATTCGGAACCTACCTGCGAGAAGCCGACCGTCATATCGGCAGCGAGCACCGGGCCGGTTAACGCGGCGCTGATCAGCGTGGTCAAAAGTAAACGTTTCCACATAGTTTTTACTCCTCTGAAAGGCGTTTGCTGTTTAGGGAAGAGAGCCTGCTTAGACTGGACTAAAAAAGCGTGCATAATGGCGACATGCTTCACAAAATAGAGCAATTTAAAGGAGTTACGCGCAGCCTTACCGTTTCAAGCGTACCGGGATTATGGATAAAACGGTTGCATACGAAAACCACAGCCGTTAAATAATTGTAATAAACAGAATCGCTTATGTTTCGCGTCGCTGGAAACGATTACAGACAGGCGTACAAAACGGGTCATCCGGCCTGGCATGAACAAAAAACAGGATTTGTGATTGTCCGCACAGTGGTTCACGGCGCCGAATGAGGCGCGAAACGTTTCTACGGCAGTGATTGCAGAAGGGTTAAGTCTCCTGCGCCAAAAATAGAAGAAAGTAGGCCCTGGTCCGCTATCAAGCCTGAATGAAATTAAAAGGGTCTTTAGATGTCATCTGAACAAGCTTTTTTACACGCTTTACTGAATGCGTTAACGAGGCATAAAAGATAAAGGCGCTGAGTGACCGGCTTCACCGACCTTAAATAGCCAGAAATGGCGTTTTAGTGGCTATTGAGGAGCTTTTGTCTGATTTTCGCCTTTTTTCTTCTGCATGATCTGGACAGCACAAGCTGGCCCCCTATACTGAACACTCCTTTGTTACTACTCTCTGTTATGGCAATGATGACTGCGCACGATTACCTGCTTAAATTCCGCAAAGTAAATAATTCAGACAGTCTGGAAAAGCTTTTCGATCACCTTAATTATTCCCTGACGAATGATATGGAAATCATCAATATGTACCGGGCTGCCGATCATCGACGTGCTGAACTGGTCTCTGGCGGACGGTTATATGATTTGGGCTGTGTCCCTAAAACGGTGTGGCGCTACGTGGTCTGACTTCTGGCTGATTTCTTGCTGTTTTTATCTCTGACCTTGTCCGGATGGGCGTGCCCCTCTGGACATGTTATTCTGCTGCGCTTCGACTCTCCGAGACAGGAATAACCACGATGAATGAACAGGTTGCTGCGCCGCGTATTGGTGGCTGGCTTTTGCTGCCGCTGGCCTGGCTGATAATGACCCTGTTAACCACCGTTCTGGTGCTGGCGATGTATCTGACACCACTGTTTAATGCGGAATGGCGTGTGGCGCTATTTTCTCACGGCAGCACCCTCTTCTCTTACTGGGCGATTTCCCTGCTCACCGCTGTGGCGGTCTGGGCCTACAGCCTCTGGATCAGCTGGCTGTTCTTTAAACGTTCCCGCCGCCTGCCGCGTCACTATCTGCTCTGGCTGCTGATAACCGTGCTGCTGGCGCTGAAAACCTTTGCCTTTACGCCGGTTGCCGACAATCGTGCTCTTCAGACACTACTGCTGTCGCTGCTGGCCGCTGCGGTGTTTGTGCCCTATTTCAAACGTTCCAGACGAGTAAAAACGACTTTTATCATGCCGTAACGTTGTGAGTTATGTCAGGAATTTAATTCTGAGTGCGGTCTGCCGCTCTGCAGATGGCGTGGGTGTTGAGATACGCTGCGCTATCAATGATAATATGCCGCTTTCTGGCTCCCAGGCGAAAAAATGACCGATTATCTGCTTCTCTTTGTTGGCACCGTGCTGGTGAATAACTTCGTATTAGTGAAGTTTCTCGGCCTCTGTCCTTTTATGGGTGTTTCCAAAAAACTGGAAACGGCGATTGGCATGGGCCTCGCGACGACATTCGTCATTACCCTGGCCTCAATCTGCGCCTGGCTGGTCAACCATCTGATCCTGCTGCCGCTGGATCTGGTCTATCTGCGTACCATGGCCTATATCCTGGTGATCGCTGTTGTCGTGCAGTTCACAGAGATGGTGGTGCGTAAAACCAGCCCGTCGCTCTATCGCCTGCTGGGTATCTTTCTGCCGCTGATTACCACCAACTGTGCGGTGCTGGGCGTGCCTCTGCTAAGCGTCAATCTCAACCATACCTTTATGCAGGCCGCGCTGTATGGATTCAGCGCCTCAATCGGCTTCTCGCTGGTAATGGTGCTGTTCGCCGGAATGCGTGAGCGTCTGGTGCTGGCCAACGTTCCTGCCCCGTTCAAAGGTAACTCCATCGCCCTGATAACCGCCGGCCTGATGGCGCTGGCATTTATGGGTTTCAGCGGTTTGGTGAAATTCTGATGACCGCGATCTGGATTGCTATTGCCGTATTAAGTGCGCTGAGCCTGGTGTTCGGCGCGCTGCTGGGTTATGCCTCGCGCCGCTTTGAGGTCGAAGAAGATCCTATCGTTGAGCAGATTGATGCCGTTCTGCCACAGAGCCAGTGTGGCCAGTGCGGCTACCCTGGCTGTCGTCCCTATGCTGATGCAGTCGGTAACAACGGTGAAGCCATCAATAAATGCGCGCCGGGCGGTGAGCAGACCATGCTCAAGCTGGCCGCGCTGCTTAACGTTGAACCGCAGCCGATTGATGGTGATGAAACGGCGAAAGAGCCGGTGCGCACCGTGGCGTTTATTGATGAAGCCAATTGCATTGGCTGCACTAAATGTATCCAGGCCTGTCCGGTAGATGCCATTGTCGGGGCAACCCGCGCCATGCACACCGTGCTGAGCGATGTCTGCACGGGCTGCGATCTCTGTGTCGCGCCCTGCCCGACTGACTGTATTGAAATGCGTCCGGTTGCCACCACGCCAGCTAACTGGAAGTGGGATTTGAATACCATTCCTGTACGCGTGATCCCGGTAGAAACTCATGCTTAATCTGTTTAACTTTCTGAAAAAAGAGAAGGTCTGGGATTTTCAGGGCGGTATTCATCCGCCGGAAATGAAGACCCAGTCCAACGGCACGCCGCTTAGTGAACTGCCGTTGCCGCACCGTTTTATTATCCCGCTGAAACAGCATATCGGACACGAAGGTGAGATCTGCGTTGCGCCTGGCGACAAGGTGCTGCGCGGTCAGCCCCTGACCTTTGGCACTGGCCGTATGTTGCCAGTCCACGCGCCCACCTCCGGCGTGATTGAGACGATCGGTCAGCATATGACCGCGCATCCTTCGGGTCTGTCAGAGCTTTGCATCTTCCTGACGCCAGATGGTGACGATCGCTGGATGCCGCTGGATCCCCTGTCTGACTACCGCCAGCATCCGCGCGCCGATATTGTGCAGCGAATTCATGACGCAGGCATCGCTGGCCTGGGCGGTGCGGGCTTCCCCACCGCCACCAAACTGAAAGGCGGCCTGCGCGGGGTTAAGACCCTGATTATCAATGCAGCGGAGTGCGAGCCTTATATCACTGCTGACGATCGCCTGATGCAGGATTACGCCGCCGAGGTGCTGGAAGGCAGCCGCATTCTCTCCTGGGTGTTGCAGGCTGAGCAGGTAATGATTGGCATTGAAGATAACAAACCTGAAGCGATTGCTGCGCTGAAACAGGCGCTGGGTAGTGAGCGCGATCTGCAAATCCGGGTAATCCCGACCAAGTATCCTTCCGGCGGTGCCAAGCAGCTGACCCGCATTCTGACCGGTCTGGAAGTGCCGCATGGCGGACGTTCAACCGATATCGGCGTTTTGATGCAGAATGTCGGTACTGCCTGGGCGGTTAAGCGGGCCATAGTCAATGGTGAACCGATCACTGAACGTGTGGTGACGCTGACTGGCGAGGCGATTACCCAACCGCGTAACGTCTGGAGTCGTCTCGGTACGCCAATCAGCCATCTGTTGCACCAGGTCGGATTCACGCCAGCGCCGCGTCAGATGGTAATCATGGGCGGTCCACTGATGGGCTTTACTCTGCCATCACTCGATGTGCCAGTGGTGAAGATCACTAACTGTATTCTGGCCCCGTCTGCCCGTGAGATGGGGAATAACGACGAAGAGCAATCCTGTATTCGTTGTTCAGCCTGTGCTGATGCCTGTCCGGCCAAATTGCTGCCGCAGCAGCTTTACTGGTACAGCCAGGGCGGCGATCATGACAAAGCGCGCGCTCATCACATTGATGACTGCATCGAATGTGGTGCCTGCGCCTATGTCTGCCCGAGTAATATCCCGCTGGTGCAATATTACCGCCAGGAAAAAGCGGAACTGCGCGCCATCGATCTGGAAGCGAAACGTACGCTGGAAGCCAAAGCACGCTTTGAAGCGCGTCAGGCGCGACTGGAACGCGAAAAACTGGCACGTGAAGCGCGCCATGAAGAGGCGAAACAACGTGTGGCTCGTACGGACACCAACGAACTGGCCGCCGCCAAAGCGCGAGTAAAAGCGCGTCAGGCTGCCGGGACGGATGAGGCGACCGTCGAAGCCCAGCGTGAAGCCCGTCATGCGCAGGCACGTTTGCGTCAGGCCGAGGCTCAGGCTGAAACCCAGCCGGTGACCCGTCAGACCAGCGATCCGCGTAAAGCCGCGGTTGAAGCAGCCATCGCCCGCGCCAAAGCGAAGAAAGCTGCGCAGGTGGAAAGCGCTGACGCACCACAGGCTGCAACGGGCAGCACTGCAGAAGCCGCATCAGATGTTGCCGCTGAAACCGATCCGCGTAAAGCCGCGGTCCAGGCCGCCATCGCCCGCGCCAAAGCGAAGAAAGCTGCGCAGGTGGAAAGCGCTGACGCAGCACAGGCTGCAACGGGCAGCACTGCAGAAGCCGCATCAGATGTTGCCGCTGAAACCGATCCGCGTAAAGCCGCGGTTGAAGCAGCCATCGCCCGCGCGAAAGCGAAGAAAGCTGCGCAGGTGGAAAGCGCTGACGCAGCACAGGCTGCAACGGACAGCACTGCAGAAGCCGCATCAGATGTTGCCGCTGAAACCGATCCGCGTAAAGCCGCGGTTCAGGCCGCCATCGCCCGCGCCAAAGCGAAGAAAGCTGTGCAGGTGGAAAGCGCTGACGCACCACAGGCTGCAACGGACAGCACTGCAGAAGCCGCATCAGATGTTGCCGCTGAAACCGATCCGCGTAAAGCCGCGGTTCAGGCCGCCATCGCCCGCGCCAAAGCGAAGAAAGCCGCGCAGGCGGAAAGCGAGGCTGATGCCGCGTCACGCGACGCTGCAGCCTTGGCCACCGCTGCGCATTTTTCGGTGGAGAAAGCGGAGCAGGCGCAGGCGCAGGCAAACAACGCCAATGCTGAACCTGAACAGGCACCTGAACTGATTCAACCCGATGATGCGCGCAAGGCCGCTATTGCTGCCGCCATCGCCCGTGCCAAAGCGCGTAAAGCGCAGTCGTCTACGACGCTTGAGGATTAAATGGCTTTTCGTATCGCAAGTTCTCCTTATACCCATAACCGCCGCAGCACCGGCAACATCATGCTACTGGTGGTGCTGGCGGCGGTGCCAGGTTTTGCTGCACAGTGTTATTTCTTTGGCTACGGCACCGTTTTACAGGTCTTACTGGCGACGCTGACCGCCTGGCTGACCGAGGCGGCGATTCTGCGGCTGCGCAAAGCACCGGTAGCCAGCACGCTGGCGGATAATTCGGCGCTGCTGACTGCCATACTGATCGGTATCAGCCTGCCGCCGCTGGCGCCGTGGTGGCTGGTGGTGATCGGTACGCTGTTTGCGGTGGTGATTGCTAAACAGCTCTATGGCGGACTCGGCCAGAACCCGTTTAACCCGGCGATGGTTGGCTATGTGGTGCTGCTGATCTCCTTCCCGGTGCAGATGACCAGCTGGCTGCCGCCTGACACCCTTCAGGCGATCAAGCCCGGCCTGATGGACAGTCTGAGCATGGTGTTCCAGGGCCACACGCTGGCGGGCGAAACCATGCAGCAGTTGCAGATTGGCGTTGATGGCATCAGTCAGGCGACGCCGCTGGATACCTTTAAAACCGGTTTACGCGCTGGTCACAGTGCCGAACATCTGCTGGCGCAGCCGATTTACAGCGGCGTGCTGGCGGGTCTCGGCTGGCAGTGGGTTAACGTTGGTTATCTGGCAGGCGGCCTGTTCCTGCTGTGGAAGAGTGCGATTCGCTGGCATATTCCTGCCGCCATGCTGCTGTCACTGACGTTCTGCGCGACGCTGGGCTGGTTCTTCTCACCGGCATCGCTGAACAGCCCGCTGATTCACCTTTTCTCTGGTGCCACCATGCTGGGCGCGTTTTTTATTGCTACCGATCCGGTGACCGCCTCCACCACTAACCGTGGCCGACTGGTGTATGGTGCACTGATTGGGCTGCTGGTCTGGCTAATCCGCAGTTTTGGCGGTTATCCCGATGGTGTGGCGTTTGCTGTGCTGCTGGCGAACATCTGCGTCCCGCTCATTGACTACTACACCCAGCCGCGCGTTTACGGCCATCTGAAGGATTAAGCGATGCTGGAGACGATTCGCAAAAATGGCGTGACGCTGGCAATTTTCGCCGCGATTACCACGGCCGCTACCGCTGTGATTAATACAGTCACTAAGCCAACGGTAGAACATCAGACCCAGTTACAGCAGAAAAATCTGCTGGACCAGGTGGTACCCATCGAGCTTTATGACAACAACATCCAGCAGGATTGTTACGTTGTCACGGATGCGGCACTGGGTAACAGTGCCCCGCATCATCTCTTTCTGGCACGTAAAGGTGGCCAGCCGGTCGCAGCGGCACTGGAGACAACCGCGCCTGACGGCTATTCTGGTGCGATACAGATGCTGGTCGGTGCTGATTTCCAGGGTAAAGTATTGGGCGTGCGGGTGATTGAACACCATGAAACGCCTGGCCTGGGCGATAAGATCGAACTGCGCATCTCCGACTGGATCAACAGCTTTAATGGCAAAGTGGTTCACGGTCCGTCTGATAAAGCGTTTGCGGTTAAAAAAGATGGCGGCGACTTTGATCAGTTTACCGGTGCCACCATTACCCCACGCGCGGTGGTCAATGCGACGAAACGCACCGCGCTGTTGATGAAAACGCTTCCGGAGAGACTCTCTTCGTTACCGGCATGTGGAGACACAAATGAGTGAAGCTAAAAGTCTGCTGGTTGGTGGATTATGGAAGAATAACTCGGCGCTGGTGCAGTTGCTGGGCCTCTGCCCGCTGCTGGCGGTAACAGCCACTGCCACCAATGCGCTGGGTTTGGGTCTGGCGACCACCCTGGTGCTAACCCTGACCAACAGTTTTATTTCCGCCTCGCGCCGCTGGGTGCCGTCGGAAATCCGTATCCCGATTTATGTGATGATCATCGCCTCGGTGGTGAGCTGCGTGCAGATGCTGATTAACGCCTATGCCTACGGTCTCTATCAGTCGCTGGGGATTTTTATCCCGCTGATCGTGACCAACTGCATCGTGGTGGGCCGTGCTGAAGCCGTTGCCTCTAAAAGCAGCATCCCGCTCTCGGCGCTGGATGGCTTTGCCATCGGCATGGGCGCAACCTGTGCCATGGTGGTGCTGGGTTCGCTGCGCGAAATTATCGGCAGCGGCACGCTGTTTAACGGTGCCGATCAGCTGCTTGGCCCGTGGGCAAAATCGCTGCGTATCGAAGTGGTTCATTTCGACTCGCCGATGCTGCTGGCGATGCTGCCGCCTGGCGCGTTTATCGGCCTGGGCATGATGCTGGCGTGCAAATACCTGATCGATCAGAAGATGAAGCAACGTGCAGTGCTGCGTGCTCAGGCTGCTGAAACCGCTGCGCCTCAGAATGCCGTCGGGAAGCCGGTGTGAATCAGACCAAACGCACCGAAATTCTCCACCGGCTGCAGCAGAATAATCCGCACCCGACCACCGAGCTGAACTTTAGCTCGCCGTTTGAGCTGCTGATTGCGGTGTTGCTCTCGGCGCAGGCGACCGATGTCAGCGTGAACAAAGCCACCGCGAAGCTCTATCCGGTAGCTAATACGCCCGCCGCGATGCTGGCACTGGGCGTGGATGGCGTAAAAGAATATATCAAAACCATCGGCCTGTTTAACAGCAAAGCGGAAAATGTAATCAAGACCTGCCGCATTCTGCTTGAGCAGCACAACGGTGAAGTGCCGGAAGATCGTGCGGCGCTGGAAGCCCTGCCCGGCGTTGGCCGTAAAACCGCTAACGTGGTGCTGAACACTGCCTTTGGCTGGCCGACGATCGCCGTCGATACCCATATTTTTCGCGTCAGCAACCGGACGAAATTTGCGCCAGGTAAGAATGTTGAAGAAGTCGAACAGAAGCTGCTCAAGGTGGTTCCGGCTGCGTATAAAGTTGACTGTCACCACTGGCTGATTCTGCACGGCCGCTACACCTGCGTGGCGCGTAAACCGCGCTGCGGCTCCTGCCTGATTGAAGATCTTTGCGAGTATCCTGATAAAGTCGAGTGATTCGCCTGACTAACCCGCTGCGGCGGGTTTTTTATTATCCGGCGATGACCTTTGCTACACCGTCTTCTGCACGATCCCCCTTTTTACCACGCTGCCTGGCGCGCCTGAATACCACCACAGTTTGTCGGGTTGTGACACGGATGTTGATGATGGAAATCGCCGCCCCTGACGATAAGAAAATGTTATGACACGGTGAGTAAAGTAATGAGTAAAAGCCCTTCGGCAGGGAGGCATTCTCTGCGCCTTTTCCTTGCGCGACTCTGGCCGCATCCGCTGGCCCCCGAAGACCTTAAACCGGCGCCAGTAGCGATGCCGGTCCCACTGACGCGCGCCGATCTCCATCAGGCGCTACAGGGCGGTGAACTGCTGGATATCGACAAGGATGATCTGCATGCCCTGCTGCGGCGTGCTGAAAAGATTGCTCAGCGCCGTCAGTTTAGTGGCTGAAGGCTGTCTGCCAGCACCGGCGCATCCTTTACTGTCGGCGCTCCACTTGCTCCCCCCTTTATCCTGGCCTCACGAAGTTGATCGCCGCCACACTTTTGCTTAGCCGCTGCGCCTCGCTTTTACAGTAACATCTTGATAACACAACCGCCCAGGCCGGACGCCCATCTGGTCCTGGGCGGATGCCCATAGAGCCTGCCTTTTCACCGTCCTACACTTTGCTCTTCTTTACGTTTCTCACGAGGAAGACCGATGGAAAGCGCCTTATCTCCGCAGCACGATGAGCGGATCGCCTCCGCCATCAAAAAGTTCTTCACCCATATCATCCCGATGCTGGTTGTCATGCTGATCATCAACCAGATCGACCGCGCCAATATTGGCTTTATCAAAGCGGAGTTACGCACCGATGCCGGGATCGGCGCGGCGGCCTTTGGTCTGGGTGCGGGCCTCTTTTTTATCGGCTATGCGCTGTTTGAGGTGCCGAGCAACCTGATGATGAAGCGCTTCGGTGCGCGTGTCTGGCTGACACGCATCATGATTACCTGGGGAGGGGTGGTCGTCCTGACGGGTTTCGTCACCTCGCCCATCCAGTTTTACCTGCTGCGTTTTTTACTGGGTGTGGCTGAAGCGGGCTTCTTTCCTGGTGTACTGTTCTATTTCCGTCAGTGGGTGCCAAATGCCTGGCGCGGTCGTGCCACTGCGATGGTGCTGAGCGCTACCGCTGGCGCCTTTCTCTTCTCCGGCCCCATCACCGGGGCGATTTTGATGATGCACAATTTTTTAGGCATTGCAGGCTGGAAATGGGTGTTGTTTCTCGAAGGCGGAGCGTCGGTGCTGGTGGGCATCCTTGCCGCCTGGGTGCTGGTGTCGCGACCTGCTGATGCGCGCTGGCTGAGTGACGCGGAGAAACAGGCGCTGGTGCAGCAATTGGATAGTGAAGAAGCACAGCGTGACGCGCTTAACCGCGCACCAGGCAAAATGTCGCTGTTACGCAATCGCAGCCTGCTGTTCTTCTGCGCAATCTTTTTCACCATGACCATGACTGGCTATACGCTGGTGTTCTGGCTGCCACAGATTATTCAGCGCATTCAGGGCTTCAGCAGTTTTGGCATCGGGATTCTCACCGCCGTGCCCTGGCTATGCGCCATTATCGCCATCAACCTGCTGAGCCGCTTTTCAGACCGCCACCGCGACAGACTCGATAAAGCGCTGGGCGTCGCCATGCTGGTCGCGGCCTGCGGCACCTTCATGGCGACGCTGGGCTCCCCATGGTTTGGCTTCCTGGCGATGATCGTGGCCTGTATCGGCTCGAAAGTCAGCGCCACCTTTTTCTGGCCGATGCCACAGGGCGAGCTGCCCGCCTCAATTGTCGCGCCAGGCATTGCGCTGGTGAATTCTGTTGGCAACCTTGGCGGCTTCTTCGCGCCAACGGTGTTTGGCTATCTGGAGATGAAGACCGGCTCCACTACCGGCGGCCTCTATGCCCTGACCAGCGTCTCGCTGCTGACCGGGCTATGGTTGCTGCTGCGCCGCACGCCCTCCCCGCCTTCCCTTGATCCTATGGAGAATCAACATGTCAGACAGTCCACGCATTAAAACAATGCGGGTGGTGCCGGTCGCCGGATATGACAGCATGCTGCTGAACATTGGCGGCGCGCACAATTGCTACTTTACCCGTATCCTGGTGATCCTGACCGACTCTGCAGGCCGTACCGGGGTCGGCGAAAGTCCCTGTCACGCTTCGACGCTGGCGCTGCTTGAGCGCTTTCGTCCGCAGATTGAGCAGAGCGAACTGCTGCGGCTGAATGCCACTCTCGCCACGCTATTTGCCAGCGACGCACGCCATCAGCAGACCGCCCACACTGACGATATCCATATTCCGCAGATGAACCCGGAAAAGTTCTACAATGCAACCGCGGCGATTGAAGCCGCGCTGCTTGATCTGCTGGGTCAGCACCTGAATCTGCCGGTTGCCGAGTTACTTGCCAGTGGCAAGCAGCGTGATCGGGTGCCAGTACTCGGCTATCTGTTCTATATCGCCGACCGGAACCTGACCAGCCTGAACTATCAGGCCGGCCACGCTGGCAAGGATCCGTGGTTACAGCTGCGTCACGAAAAAGCGATGGACACTGAAAGTGTGGTCCGGCTGGCGGAAGCGGCTGCGGATCGCTATGGCTTTCGTGATTTCAAACTCAAGGGCGGCGTACATCACGGCGAAGTGGAAGTCGAGACGGTTAACGCCCTGCTGGCACGCTTCCCACAGGCGCGGGTAACCGTTGATCCCAATGCCAGCTGGTCGCTGGATGAGGCCATTTATTATGGCAAGCAACTGGCGGGTCGCATTCCCTATCTGGAAGACCCGTGCGGCGCTGAACAGGGTTATTCTGGCCGGGAAACACTGGCAGAGTTCAGGCGGGCGACCGGCATTCCTGTCGCCACGAATATGATCGCCAATGACTGGCGACAGTTGCAGCATGCTTTACAGCTCAACGCCATTGACATTCCTCTGGCCGATCCGCACTTCTGGACGCTGCGTAATGCGCATACCGTGGCGCAGCTGTGTCATGAGTGGGGCCTGACCACCGGCTGCCACTCCAACAACCACTTTGACGTGTCACTGGCGATGGTAGCGCATCTGGGGGCCGCCGCACCAGGCGATCGCCTTACCGCCTTCGATACGCACTGGATCTGGCAGGATGGCCAGCAACTGACGCAGCTTGCGCCGCAGATTCGGGATGGACATCTGGAATTGCCTGAGGGCCCAGGGCTGGGTATTACCCTGAACATGGCGCGGGTAGAAGCGGCACACGCACTCTATAACTCGCTACCGGATAAAAACCGTAACGACGCACTGGGCATGCAGTTTCTGATTAATAACTGGTCGTTTAACGCAAAACGTCCGGCCCTGCTGCGCTGATGGCGGCCAGCCTGTGACAACGTCACAGGCTGATTGCAGTTAGCGTTGCGCCAGCGCAGCCTGCATCCAGGCAATCACCAGTGGAGAATCTTTTTCCTGCAGTGCAGCGCGCTCTGACTGGAACAGCGTTGCGACAAAGAAAGGGTGATCCGGTAGCTCTACGCCACGTACGTCCCCCGCCTCATCCCAGGCGGTAATACGCAGCGTATTATTACTCAGCGCGTCACTGAATTCCGGGTTAACGCCGAAATTACAGTGATAACCCTCATCGCTGTCGAGCGTACCGTAGGCGTTTGCAATGCGTGAACCCGGTTCAAACTTCACCGCGCCGCGCTGCTCCACCAGCGAACAGCTCAGCGGGGCAATCACCCTTCGTCCGCCAGTGTCGGTTTCGGCATGACAGGCATCCTGCCAGCCCAGGACATTGCGTGCATATTCGATCACCGCATACTGGAATCCACCACAGGAGCCAAGAAAAGGCTTTCCGCTTTCCCGTGCCCAGCGAAGGGTTGCAAACACGCCTTCATCATTGCGATAGGGACTGCCAGGCACGACCCAGACAGCGTCATAACGCTGCAGGTCAGTCTCGCCGAGTTGTTCGGTGGCGATCCATTCCGCTTCAACGATAATATTCAGCCAGCGGGCAGCACGTTGAATGGCAAAGGGTATGGCCTGATGGGCAACCGCATCGGCGCGGTAGTCACCAACCAGAGATAAACGCAGGGGGGACGACATAAACAGTTCCTTCTCGGGGAAATTAAGAGGTTACAGTAATGTTAATTTACTGTCCAGGGAGAGAGTGAGCGTGGTCATATCCATAAGATTTCTAACACTCTGCTGTGATATTTCACTGGTATGCCGGGCCGGTTTGTATCTCTTCTCGGGCTACGGGCGCCATTATCTCGCTTGCCAGACCCGGCAATGCAACCGGTTTCTTTTTTTTCTTTCTGAAATAAATCATCTGCTTATGCACCCGATGGTCATTTGGCGGTTTTCCGGTCATGCCCGGCGTAAAATGTCCGATAATTTGGGAAATTGACTGTCTATTACACTTAAACCTGCCATTAATTCTGTATTTTTACTATTATTCAAACTTTTTAGCTAATTAACCTCCAGTCAGCAGTTAATACCAATACTCTCCAGCACCTGCCGCGTATCCAGACTTTTCATACTGATATTTTTCTTATTTGTGACATTAAAACCTAATTAACAGTTTTCTATAAGTTTTTTAACCCAACATTATCGTGCTATCTGGTTGTCAGAAAATTCTTGCCCTGCCGCCCGTAATCAGCCAAATTAGTCGCCGCTTTTCCCTTCTAATAACAATCTCGCGCATGGAAAACTCACATGACGCGGACTTAATTCCTGTCCCGAAACAGGGTATGAAAAAACTGAGGTACATGTGTCAACTGCAAACAAACACACTGATGAGGCTGTCAGTCTCAATGCGTTTAAACAGCCGAAGGCGTTCTACTTAATCTTCTCGATTGAGTTATGGGAACGTTTTGGCTTTTATGGCCTGCAGGCCATTATGGCGGTTTACCTGGTGAAGCAACTGGGATTGTCTGAATCAGACTCCATTACCCTGTTCTCTTCATTCAGTGCGCTGGTTTATGGACTGGTCGCGATTGGCGGCTGGCTCGGTGATAAGGTGCTGGGCACCAAACGTGTCATCGTGCTGGGCGTACTGGTGCTGGCGCTGGGCTATGCGCTGGTCGCGTTCTCCGGTCATAACGTCAGCATTGTCTACATCGGTATGGCGACCATCGCTGTGGGTAGTGGTCTGTTTAAGGCCAACCCCTCTTCGCTGCTCTCAACCTGCTATGACAAAGATGATCCGCGTCTCGACGGTGCTTTTACCATGTTCTATATGTCGATCAACATCGGTTCACTGTTTTCGATGATGCTGACACCGTGGTTAGCGGCTAAATATGGCTACAGCGTCGCCTTCTCGCTGTGCGTTATTGGTCTGATCATCACGCTGTTTAACTTCCTGTTCTGCAAACGCATGGTGAAGGATTACGGTTCTAAGCCGGACTTCGCACCGTTGCATTTCGGAAAACTGCTGATGACGCTGGCTGGCGTGCTGGTGCTGATCGCGCTGGCCAACTGGATGCTGCATCATCAGGTTATCGCACGACTGGTGCTGGCGGTCATTGCGCTGGGCATCGTGCTGGTGTTTGCCAAAGAGGCCTTTGCGCTAAAGGGCGCGGCGCGTCGTAAGATGATTGTTGCCTTCCTGCTGATGGTCGAAGCGATTCTGTTCTTCGTGCTCTATATGCAGATGCCAACGTCACTCAACTTCTTCGCTATCCGCAATGTTGAGCACACCATTCTCGGCATTACCTTCGCGCCAGAGCAGTTCCAGGCGCTTAACCCGTTCTGGATCATGCTGGCCAGTCCGCTGCTGGCGGCGCTCTATAACAAGCTGGGCGACAAACTGCCTATGCCGCACAAGTTTGCCTTCGGTATGGTGCTCTGCTCCGCTGCATTCCTGGTGCTGCCGATGGGCGCGAAGTTCGCCAGCGATGCCGGTATCGTTTCCGTAAACTGGCTGATCCTGAGCTATGCGCTACAGAGTATCGGTGAACTGATGATTTCCGGCCTGGGCCTGGCGATGGTGGCGCAGCTGGTGCCTCAGCGTCTGATGGGCTTCATCATGGGTTCCTGGTTCCTGACCACCGCGGGCGCAGCAGTGATTGCCGGTAAAGTGGCCAACCTGATGGCGGTGCCTGAAAACGTGACCGATCCGCTGATTTCGCTGGCGACCTACAGCCGCGTATTCCAGCAGATTGGTATCGTGACAGCGGTAATCGCTCTGCTGATGCTGATGACGGCTCCGTTGCTGAACCGAATGACGCAGGATACCGATGCAAAACTGAAAGACGTGCAGGCGTAATCGCTGCCATGTTACGAATCAGCCGGGCTCTGCCCGGCTTTTTTATCGCGGACCTTTCCTCTGAGCAGATCCCTGATCCTTATCACTGGTAATTCCACCCTGAGCCTTTACTATGCTGTGATCCCATTGCAACATGGAGTACAAGGTCATGAAACTGTTTTGCAAAGCAGGAGCCTGCTCTCTCTCTCCCCACATTGTCATGCGCGAATGCGGGCTGGATTTCACTCAGGTGAGTGTTGATCTGGCCACGAAACTCACCGAACGGGGCGACGACTACCGCCAGATTAATCCCAAAGGCCAGGTGCCTGCGCTGCAACTCAGCGACGGTACCGTGTTGACGGAAGGCGTCGCGATTGTGCAGTATCTGGCGGATCTCAAACCCGATCGCCATCTGCTGGCACCGGTTGGCAGCCTGACCCGTTATCACACCGTGGAGTGGCTCAGCTACATTGGTAGTGAGCTGCATAAAAGCTTTGGCCTGCTGTTCCGGCCAGGTTACGCCGATGAGGTCAAGGCGCAGACCCGCAGTCAGCTGGAGGCTAAATTTCGCTATGTTGATGAGTCACTGCGCGACAAACAGTGGCTGATGGGGCTGCATTTCAGCGTGGCGGATGCTTATCTGTTTGTCGTGACGCGCTGGGCAAAAGCGCTGGGACTCGATTTGTCCGGCTTTACGGCGCTGGGCGCGTGGTTTGATCGGGTAGCGCAACGTCCTGCGGTGCAGGCGGCGCTTAAAGCGGAAGGCTTAGCCTGAGTGAACAGGGCCGGTTATCCGGCCCTGTTCACTGAATCTGACCGAGTTCATAGCGCAGGGAACACGTTCAGAGGAGGAAAGCGTCCCGCGCCATGGACAAAAACGCCGGGAGCGTTTTTGAACAACGCAAAGCGTTGGCCCGGCTACGGGCGCACCTCCGCGATGAGGTGCGTAATCGCGCGTGACGAGCGCGTCAGGGATGATGGATTTTACGTCTTTCCGATCTGACCGTGCTCCCTTTGCAAGCTCACACTAAACAGCCCTGATGCGTTACAACGTCTCTGCTGCGAAGTGCTGCGTCGGACTGGCGATGGCATCCTGTGCCGCCACCAGCTGCAATTCATACTCGCCCATCTGATGAGTTTTCAGCATCACCTCATACACTGCCGCGGTGACGTGCTCCAGCGCATCCTGCAATGACTTGCCATGGAGCAGATTAACCAGCAACAGACCGCTGGTGAGATCGCCCACGCCGACCGGCTGACGCACACCGAAATCGACCAGCGGACGGCTAATATGCCAGGCGTCTTCAGCCGTCACCAGCAGCATTTCAAAGCGATCGCTGCGGCGACCTGCACGCGCCAGATGCTTCACCAGTACCACACGTGGCCCCTGAGCAATCAGTGCCCGTGCAGCATCCACCGCTGCGTCGACGTCCGTGACGGTACGTTCGCTCAGCATCTCCAGTTCAAGCAGGTTCGGGGCGATAATGTCGCTGGCAGGCATCGCCATTTTGCAGTGAAACTCCGCCACACCCGGTGCCACAATGCAGCCTTTCTCTGGGTGACCCATCACCGGATCGCAAAAGTACCAGGCATTCGGGTTGGCCGCTTTGACCTGACGAACAATCTGCAGAATCTGCTCACCCTGCTCCGCCGAACCCAGATAACCGCTCAGCACCGCGTCACAGGTCTTCAGGCGGTCGATATCCGCAATGCCTTTAACAATGTCGGTTAAATGCGTTGCAGGCATCACCGTGCCGGTCCAGTGGCCATATTGCGTATGGTTGGAAAACTGCACGGTATTCAGCGGCCAGACGTTTGCGCCCATACGGCGCATCGGAAACTCAGCTGCCGCGTTACCGGCGTGACCAAAAACAACGTGCGACTGAATCGCTAAAATATTTTTCACTTGTTTGCCCTGTCCTGCCTTGCCATAAAAAAAGGGCCGGAAACCGGCCCTGAAATCTTACTGCCAGTTAATCAGGCAGTAATGTTTCTTGCCGCGACGCAACAGCGTATAGCGGTTAAACAATTTGTCGCTGTCGCTGAAGCGGTATTCCGCATCGGACTGCTTTTCACCGTTCAGAGAAACGGCATTGGAGCCGATCATGGTGCGCGCCTGACCACGGGACGGCACCAGCTCTGCTTTCACCAGCGCCTGCTGCAGGTCATCGTCAGCGCTCAGCACAATAGTTGGCATACCATCCTGCGCCAGCTGTTCAAAATCGGCTTCGGTCATTTCGCTCACGGAGCCGGAGAAGAGGCTGGCCGTAATGCGTTTTGCCGCCGACAGACCGGCTTCGCCATGCACCAGACGCGTCACCTGCTCAGCCAGCACATACTGCGCACGAGGCGCGGTGCCGCTGTTTTTGTCCTCTTCTTCCAGCGCCTTGATCTCTTCAATACTCAGGAAGGTGAAGAACTTCAGGAAGCGATAGACGTCAGCATCCGCAGTATTAATCCAGAACTGATAAAACTTATACGGGCTGGTTTTCTTCGCATCCAGCCAGACGGCGCCGCCTTCGGTTTTACCAAATTTGGTGCCGTCAGACTTGGTAATCAGCGGCACGGTCAGGCCAAAGACCTGGTTCTGATGCAGACGACGTGTCAGATCAATGCCGGAGGTGATGTTGCCCCACTGATCAGAGCCGCCAATCTGCAGCGACACGCCGTGACGCTCATTCAGGCAGGCGAAGTCATAGCCCTGCAGCAGATTGTAGGAGAACTCAGTAAAGGAGATGCCCTGATCATCACGGTTCAGACGCTGTTTCACCGCTTCTTTGTTGATCATCTGATTAACGGAGAAGTGCTTGCCGATATCACGCAGGAAGGTCAGCACGTTCATGCTGCCAAACCAGTCGTAGTTGTTGGCGGCGATGGCACTGTTGCTGCCGCAATCAAAGTCGAGGAAGGGTGCCACCTGCTGACGGATCTTCTCAACCCATTCATTAACGGTTTCGCTGGTATTAAGTTTACGCTCTGCGGCTTTGAAGCTTGGGTCGCCAATCAGGCCGGTTGCCCCCCCGACCAGCGCCACCGGCTGGTGGCCGGCATCCTGAAAACGCTTCAGGCAGAGCAGCGGTACCAGATGGCCCAAATGCAAGCTGTCAGCAGTGGGGTCAAAGCCGCAATAGAGCGAAATTGGCCCCTGCGCCAGTTTCTCTGTTAACGCGTCTTCATCCGTCACCTGGGCGATAAGGCCCCTCTCCTGCAATTGTTGTATCAGGTTACTGCTGGTCATTACTGACTCCAAATTGATCAGACTGCACCTATGCTGGTACACAGCTTTCCGCTGAGTTGCGGAATCAAAAAAATGAGGGCTATAGCATAAAGCGCCGACGCTTTCTGTGCCAGCGCTGATAGGGAGGAATCAGGCAGATTCAGGGGGCCAGACGGTCGATTTTCCAGCCATCGCCATCGCGCTGGTAGATGAAACGATCATGCAGGCGATGTTCGCCCCCTTGCCAGAACTCCAGCGTATGAAATTTAACCCGGTAGCCACCCCAAAAGCTGGGCAGCGGCACCTCGCCCTGCTGGAACTTCTGTTTGAGTTCAAGGAACTTCCCTTCCAGAATGCCGCGTGCCGAAATACGGCTCGACTGCTTCGACACCCAGGCACCAATCTGACTATCGCGCGGACGGCTATGGAAATATTTCAGCACCTCCAGTGGCGACAGTTTTTCCACTTCGCCCAGCACCATCACCTGACGTTCCAGATAGTGCCACGGGAAGTGCAGACAAATGCGCGGATTGTGCGCCAGGTGCAATGCCTTACGGCTCCCGAGATTGGTGTAAAACACCATGCCCTGCGCATCATAGTGTTTCAGCAGCACAATACGCTGCCAGGGCTGGCCCTGCTCATCCACGGTGGCCACAGTCATGGCGGTGGGATCGGGCATTTTTGCCTCACAGGCCTGGCTTAGCCACCGTTCAAACAGCACGACAGGATCGTCCGGCAGATCCTTCCGACGCAATCCGCCGCGGGTATATTCACGCCGCAGATGGGCAATGGTGTGTAGCGTTTCTCTCTCGCTCATAATGCTCGCCTATTCAGATAAAGAGTCAGCTGGCAGGTTGCAGCTCACAATCATTCACGACAATTTTATCGTTACGTTCGATAAAGGCGCCGTTTCCTTTGGACCAGAAAACATAGGTGTTATCGCTGTAGCGTGCGCCGGAAGCAGATACCGTCTGCTTCAGCGTCAGAGGCTGCCCATCCATGATGAAACTCACCTGCTGTTGCGCTTCGTCCAGCGTCACGGTCAGGGGTAAGGTTCCACAGCGATAATGCAGGGTCTGCAGCGACGGCGGCTGTTTCTGCATCAGGCTACAACCCGACAGCAGCAGCACCGCGGCCACGGTTATTCCTTTCAACATAAGCGGGTCTCCTTCACGAGTGAAGGGGGCATTATAAGAAGGATTTAGCGCGAAGTAAGTGGGAATCCGCGCCAATCTGGTGGATGCTGCCAGCCCGGCTGAATTATTGCGCCTTTTCAGGCGGTTGTCTGAATGCACAGGCTGCATTCTCAGGCTACGCTCTATAGATCTTAAGCGAGGAAAACAAACATGAAATTTGATAACGAAGATGCATTTAAGCTGGCAGTGGCGTTCATGAACCACAAAGAGAATGCCACCATCGCCAGCAGCTATTTTAAAACTTTTATCGACACCTACCAGAAATTTGACCGTTGGCTGAGCGCATCAGACCCGGTCAGTGCCATGAAAGCGGAAAAAGCGGCCGCCAAAGCAGGTGAAGACTCTATCCTCTGATCCGCTTCCCTACTGGTCCGATAGCCATCAGGGCATCGGGCCAGTGAATCTGACCCGCCATTGACATTGGTGCTAAGTATTACCGCATGGTTATTCTGGTTTAACAGAAATATCTGTACAAACGACCGTGTTTATTTCCCGCATCTTTCTCGCATCGTCATCTCTTTTATTCTGATTCAGTGACGCACCTGCTAAAACGGCATGAGCGGTCGTGCAAAGTTGCAATAAATGCTATTTCCCGGCGTCATTCCCGCCAATCACCACCCCACCCGCTATTTTTGCTTAAAAAACCGGCAGCGAGACGCTACCGGGTCAGCAAACTTTATAAAGCCGTCTAAGCTGTAAACGTCTGGTTATACTTCATGGAGTGGAAAAAAATGAAAATGAAATCCCTGTCAGCCATCGCGTTGCTGGCCCTTTCTTTAGGTACGCTGGCAGGCTGCGCTTCGAATCAGTCGATTAAGACCACTGATGGCCGCACCATTGTCACTGATGGCAAACCCCAGATCGATTCAGATACGGGTCTGGTTTCTTACCGCGATGCTCAGACAGGAAAAACTGAGCAGATTAATCGTAATGAGATCAGTAATATGAGTGAACTCGACAACTAATATAAGGTGAATAAGATGAAAAAAGCGCTGATTTTACCTCTCGCCGCATTGATTGGTATGACCGTATTAACCGGCTGCACCCGTACCAGTTATGCGATTCAGACTAACGATGGACGCACCATTATTAGTGATGGCAAGCCTTCTGAATCGGATGCCGGCCTGCTGGCTTATACCGATGCCAATGGCGTGAAGCAACAGATTAATAAAGCGGATGTAAAAGCGGTTTCTGAAGTACCAAAGAAATAAACTGACCGCTGTTACCCAATTAATAAAGCCGCCCGTGGGCGGCTTTATTATTGCCTGCGCTTAGGGAAGTCTGGCGCAGACCCGGATTCACGATGTCTTTTAACTCAGAAATATCCGGCGCGGTGTGGCAATAATATTGCGGTTTTTTTGCCCGTGACCGTGTAAGCAGCAGTGCAAAACAGGTGACGCGCAAAACTTAACTTATCTGAATTTCAGGCAATCCCTTTCTTGTTTAACCAGCATAATAGCTCAATCCTTTCCTGACGGAAAATCACCGCCCTTTTTTATGCTTTATTATTAGTGGTTTACCGCCCCGCTTAACGGTTCCGTTTATTTTCGCAAAATTTCATATCGTCTCCACCTGTGGTCTGCGGCCTTTTAGTTCAGAGCACCTTTAACTAGAATCGTTATATCGCTATTTAATCAGGAGGGTGCAGATGGTTTATCATGAAAAAATAACTGGCCATATGATTCTTGGCGAAGCGGCAATTAATCTGGCGTTTGAACAGCAGGAAATTACCCTGGTATCATTAATTCGCCAGCTGAGTGAAATGGCCGAAAAGGAGCACAGCGATAAGCGGGTAGCGCAGATTGCTGATGCGCGGAACTGGCTCAAAGGTTTCATTAAAGCGTCTACGCGCGACCGCGCCGAATTAAACTGGCTGGTAGAGACCGGACAGGCACCGGTTTTCCTTAAAGACTATCGTTAGTTATGTGCAGTCGTTGCTGTTCGTTTTATGGTGCCAGGCGTCCGTCTGGCACCCGTCAGCATGGCGCTGCTCTCCAGCGTTGAGAAGGGTCTGGTGTAGTTGAGGCGGCTTCTGTGCTGAAGAAACAAGCTTACGATCACGGCTGACATAGCTATACAACTTAACGATATTTGTATCACTTCGTCACTATCCGACCGTTTACACCACCCGCCAGGAAATTACCCCTGAACCCAAACCAGAGACCGCCGCGAACGGCAGATGATATGCCCTGTTATTTTACTGCGGCAAACCTGCCCTCGCAGCAAGAGACGCTGGGACCGGTCGTGGGGGAAACCCTGTATGCTGGCCAGAATGTGAACCGTAAATCGATCCGCGCCAAATTTCTGCGTCAGCGTGAAACGGCTTCCACACAGTAAGCGGAGCGTCATTACCCTGCGCTCATCAGCCGGCTTTACGGTTGTTAATCAACAACCGGCGGTTGAGGTACCCACCTGCCACGTCGTTTAACGTGTCAGCGGCTCCCCGCTTTCTGCTATCTGCGGCGCCAGTGGATGTTTCGCTGTGTGGGTTTCAAACCTACCACGGGCGGCAAAAACAGAGCAACCAATAGCAGCCACGAGAATCAGCAAGATTGAGCTTTTCACGAAACGGGCCTTGCTTTTCTTCGCGACAGAATAAAGCGTGAAAGCCTGGCACATCATCAGATGAGGGGGAAACACCCTACAGAATTTCTGTGTCCGAAAAGCACAGTGCCAGGCGGCGACGGTTTACGGATTGCGTTGGTTGAATGTCAGCCAAAATAATTATCCCAGCACCTTTAATGCCAGCGCCAGCATCTGCTGTTCATGGGTCACATCGCTGACCTTGCCTGTCACCCGCAACCCAAAGGCAATACAGAGGATTAAACCGGCTGCCGCTTCACTGTCCAGCGTGTTATCGATAGATCCATCCTGTTGCCCCAGCTCCAGCAGTGAGACCAGAAAGCGCTGATTATGCTGAATCACTTCATCGATACGCTGCGCCAGCGTCTCATCCATCGTCTGCAACGCAATCGCGCTGGCGACGACCAGACAGCCACGTCGTCCCTCTGTCGCACGAGCCGAATCCAGGTAGAAATGCAGTAGCTCGGTTATTTTTTCTCGCCCGCTGACACAGGGAGCCAGACGACGACGCAGATCGGCATTACGCAGCAACAGGTAGCGTTCGAACACCAGCAGGAACAGCGTGCGTTTATCTTTAAACGCCTTATAGATGCTGCCTGCGGAGAGGTGCATCGCCTCACCCAGATCGTTTATTGAGGCCGCGTGATACCCTTTTTGCCGGAAAACGATTATGGCCTGATCCAGAGCCTGTTCAATATCGAACTCTCTGGGGCGTCCCCGCTCTTTGTCTTTGTGCGCTGTGGCTGTCGTGATCATGGTTACCGGCCTGGAGATGTGCGTTCCTGTCAGAGTCAAGGGAGATTCTATCCCAGGCGCGGGTAACAAGATAGGCCGCAGGCAGGGCCGTCAGTCGCCTGTCACGAGCAGACAACCCGTTATCTCCCTGAAGCGTGACTATTATTCGCCGCTCTTTGATCTGCCCCACTCCGGCCTGCAGTGCAGACCGGCCGCACGTCATTCAGATCATAACATTGCCTCCGTGTGGCGCTCTGCCCGTTGCAATCTGCACCTTTATTTTTATCCGCCATAACGTAAATTGCTGAACAAGCAGGCTGGCGTGGTTTTCATTGTCAGCAAAACATAAAAAGAGTCTGGTTTTTATATTGCTGTTATCGTTGATCGCCTGAATCTCATAGTCGTCGTGGTGGCGGAATTTTACGATCGCTGTGAAATGTCTCGCGGTCCAGAGTATTACTGTGGCTTCAGACTGCCTGACATTCGTTATATTTACCGGGTCTTTTGGTGAAAAGACCCCATGAAAAACGACTGATTACACCAGGTGAGGCATAACTTCCTGCCCCGCTAATCGCGAGATAAAAAAGCGTTTGGCAGACGCCACGGCAGCAGTAAATCAGGTCAGCATTCACTTAAGCGCAACCACAGGCAGATCGGTTATCCGGGTGGTATAGGCAGGTGACAGCATATCGCGCTTCATCGACCAGGCTTTGTTTATCCCCTGCCCGGCAAACCACAGCTTCCCGCTGCCGAGCGTGTTAATCTCATCGATCAACTGCATCAACGGTTCGCTATTGCGGCGTGGCGGATGTTCGTCAAACAGGTCAGGCTGGGCGACGCCCTGACTGAAAAAATCCCCCAGCACGATGCCCGCTTTCATGTAGCGATGTCCCTCAATCCAGATGTTATCCAGACACGCCATCGCGACACCGATAATGTCGCGAGTGTCGCGAGTCGGGATCAGCAGCTGACCGGTGGACTGATTGCCATAAAAAGGTTCGTCAGCAGCATGCGGGCTGGTACGCACAAATACGCCCACCTGACGGCAATATTGATTCTCACGGCGTAGCTTTTCTGCCGCACGCTCAGCATAAGCGCAGACGGCTTCGCGCATCTGATCGTAGTCGGAGATACGGCTTCCAAATGAGCGCGAACACATAATTTGCTGCTTATCCGGTGTCACCGACTCCAGCGCCAGGCAGGATTCGCCACGCAGCTCTCTGACGGTGCGCTCCATCACCACGCTGAACTGTTTGCGAATGGCCTCGGTGCTTTGATCGGCCAGATCTTTCGCCGTCATGACGCCCATGGCGTTGAGCCGTTTGCCGATCCGGTGCCCCACCCCCCATACTTCCGCCACATCAATCAGCGCCAGCAGCTTTTTTTGTCGTTCGGGGTCCGAGAGATCGACAATGCCGCCGGTTTTGCTCCACTTTTTGGCCGCAAAATTCGCCAGCTTGGCCAGCGTCTTAGTCTGCGCAATGCCAACGCCGACGGTCAGATGAGTCTCTTTGCGTACCCGTTTTCTGACCTGATGACCAAACGTCTCCAGCGCCATGCAGTTCTGCACGCCGGTGAGATCCATAAAGGCCTCGTCGATCGAGTAGATCTCTACCGACGGCGCCATCTCTTCCAGTATGGTCATGACCCGATGACTCATGTCGGCGTAGAGCGCGTAATTTGAGCTGAAGACCTGCACCGCGTGGCGCGTCAGCTCCTCGCGCATTTTAAAATAGGGCGCGCCCATTTTAATGCCAACTTTTTTTGCCTCGGCGCTGCGTGCAATCACACAGCCGTCGTTGTTCGACAGCACCACCACTGGCTTTCCCTTGAGGTCGGGCCGGAAAACAGTTTCACACGACGCATAAAAGCAGTTCACATCGACCAGTGCGAACATGGTCAGCGAGTCGATTTAATCACAAAGGTTACGACACCAAACACCTCCAGCACATCTTCGGTCTGGATAGCGATCGGTTTAAATTTGGTGTTCATCGGCATCAGTTGCAGGCAGGGATGAAGCTGGAGGCGTTTAACGGTAAATTCACCGTCGACCGCGGCGACCACGATATCACCGTGTGAGGCGGTGAGTGAGCTGTCAACGACCAGCATGTCCCCATCATTGATACCCGCCTCAATCATCGACTCGCCGCTGACCCGGACAAAATAGGTGGCGCTGGGGTGCTGGACCATCAGTGCATTAAGATCAATACGTTGTTCGACATAATCCTGTGCCGGGGAGGGAAATCCGCACGGCACTCGTTCGATATATAATGGCAAAGGCATAACGGCGCGAATGTCCGCAGGTTTAATGAATTCCATAATGTCACCCCCTCTTTCAGATTACTGTATATAAATACAGTAATAGCTAATCCCCCTTTTAATCAAGTGACATGGAACATTTTTAAGCGAACGGGTTGATGGTAATACATTTTTTCTTTTAACGGTTTTTTTAACTGCGGTCATAGTAAGCAGAAATAGGTTATTTTCACCGCACCACGGGAATATCATCGGTTTTTTCTACAGTAACTAATCTTATAAGTTCACATGCTGATTATTTTACTTAAGGGAAATCTGGCAACACCTGTCTGGCCTTTGCTGAGGTTTGAATATTGTGAGCGGCATGGTTATTCTGCTTTTTTAAGCATGGAGGGGTTATGGCAGACGACAAACGAATCAAAAATCTGGAAGAGGCCGTTGCGCAGTTAACGGTTGAAACAACGGTATTAAAAGCGATACTCGGTCAGCAAATTGCGCTGAATAACCTCAATTACAAAGGGAAATTTGACGATGTGCTGGCGGCACTGGCGAAAGAATATGCCGAACGCGGTCTGGAGGAAGGAAATAACCAGGCAATCCATGATGCGCTGCGTCAGTATATTAAATATGAGCCACCCGCGAGGGAATAAGCGGGCTTTCTGGCAGCGTCCGCTTGCCGGGCTTTCCCGGTGCTGCGGAACGCTGCCACCCTCTGACCTGGCCCACCTCAACAGCAGTATCAGGCGATACCTGTCAGCGTTTAAACCTCGCTGTCACTCTCCAGCGCATCCTGAATCGCGTCAGCCAGATTAGCAATTTCATTTGCCACGGCCTGCAGGTCCCACGAGGTTTTAGAGCCGGTTGCTGAAGTGGAGGCGCTGACGGACTCCTTTGCCACAGACAGAGCAGCAGCCACAGCCACTGAACGTTTATGCTGTTCCTGAGTTATGCCCGCGGGCGGAATCGCGAAATAGTCGTGAACCATGATCATTTCCTTGTGATGAAATAAGGGGTCAACCTTAGCCTTCTGAATCATGCGTGGGAAGCGAATTATGCGGCGTGACCTGTCAGACGGCCAGGATTGCAGCAGTACACGCGCCTGATGCGCTTTTCCCGCGCTGAAACCTGTACAGCTTTTGCTGAAATCTACGAAAAAAAGGCTTTTTAACGCTTTAAGGCTGCGTCAGTAAAAACAACAGCCTGTTGACCTGAAAATCACTGCCTCCCTAAAAAATCCAGCATCTCACTGTATTTAATAAATAAATCATCCCACGCCTGTTTATCCCTTTTAAAAAATCATTTTAGATACACCTCCGACCAGAAACCTTTTGTCAAATTTCATTGTACAACTTTGCGATTTTTGTATAACTTTGTTTCGTGATATTAAATCACTTGTAACGAAAGGTGCTTTGCACCGCATCTGAAGGTGTTGTGGATTTCCACCTTCAGATGCAATTTTTTTTGCGTCAGCCGGTTACCGAATCTGAATCGACGCAATCTCCCGCAATTTCTTATGAGGCCTGACATGCAAACAACGATGAATACAGAGTCTCAGATTTCTGATTACTTCATGAACTCTGGTACAGCGCTGACCACGGAAAAACAGGTCATTGCCGCGGTTCATACTGAACTCGCCCATGCGAAAGCTCATGTCTCAGATAAAGACATCGTACTGGGTCTGATTCACCGCCTTGAAAGCGAGCGTGACGTGGTTAAGCAGGATCTCTACCGTCAGGCTCTTGAACATGTTCTGCAGCGTGCTTCGTCGACCAGCGAGAGCTAAGAACCTGTGTCTGTTAAGATGGAACGCAAATAAGCATGGATGCTTTTCCAGTCCGGAATCAGCCCCGCTCAGGGGCTTTTTTTTCTCCTGCACTCAATCAGTCATCCTCTTCTTACCGCTGATATTGCCTGCCCTATCGGACCAGATATAGCGTCAAAACTCACCGTTTTTACCGCTTATTTCACCTTAAATCCGGATTAACTGCTCTCGTTCCGCTTTATTTATCCGTTGTCTGTGTCCAGGGATTGCCCTGCATCCACTGCAAACACAGATGAAGAAATAATCATGTTCCATCATTCATCAAAACTTCAATTCCCGGTTCGGGTAGAGAAACCCGATCCAGAGTTTGCCATGCTGTCACAGCAGACCATCGGCGGCATCAATGGTGAGATTCGTGTCGCGATGCAATACGTTTTCCAGAACACCAGACCGATATTCTGGGTGAGGAGTCGCTGCCCGGTAATGCCCGTCCCGGTTCCGGTGCGCAGTCAGAGCAGACTGACGGCATCACACCACCGAACGCTGAATGGCTCGCCTGTCAGGGTCAGATGCCCTGACAGGTTTATCCCCTCTTTTTTACGGAGGGACAGTGATCTCATCCACCCAGCGTCCATCTCCCCCTTTCGCAGAGCAGCCGCAGACGTGGCCTGGCAGCGCCGCCGTGATGCAGCCACAGCCCAAACACGGCGAAGAGTTATCAGAGTTCAGGCCGCCTGGCGGGTACCAAAAGCGATTATTTTCGGCGGGAAGGTGCCGACAGACTAATCGCCCAACGGGATAAGCATGAGGATGCCAGGACACCGCCTGACGGGGCGCGGCCACCGGTCAGCCTGTGCGCAGGCGCCCGCTTGCGTGATGCTGGTCAGTGATAAAGCCCGCGACATTTCAGGGGCGACAGTCGCTGTTACGGGGGTGTGGCCATTATTTAATGTTCGCCGATTCCCTGGCGCTTTCGGCCAGAACATCACCCATCCGCTGCTGCGCTATGGCCCACAGGTAAAGCTGTTCCCGCGCCAGATTCTTCATTTTCACTTCGCACATGATGTCAAAATCCTGGAACGACAGCGCCCACGCATTCAGCGTCGGATTAAAGAAGTAGTCGGAGTGCGCCCGCAGTTTGCTTTTGCTCACGCCCAGCTGCGGCTGATCGGGCCAGCCCTGCTGCGGAATGATCCCTTCTTGCGAAATCGAGTAGTGCAGCACCGGTCGCACGCCGTGCCAGGAGTCGATCACTCTGGCAACACGCACATCATCAGGCTGGATAAACTCACTCTCTTTTACCCAGTGATGGTGAATATCCAGCACCACCGGACAGAGCGATGCCGCCTGCAGCACATCATCCAGCGAGCAGGAGATCTCATCATTTTCAACTGTCAGCATCAGCCGCGCTTCCGGGCTGAGCTGATTGAATGACCGTTTAAAGCCGTCGAATCCCGCTTTGCCATTCATATGGATGTTGATTTTAAAATCCTGGAAGGTTTTACCGTAGCCCATCAGACAGGCGCAAAGCGTGTGATACTCCACATCCTCCAGCGCGCGAACCACCACGTCGGGGTTATCGGAGGCCAGCACGGTATATTGTCCCGGATGGAATGAGAGCCGGATATGATGCGCCCGCGCCAGTTCGCCACAGCGGGCAAACAGCGGATGCAGCTCGGGCAGAAATGCCGTAAACAGCGGCGTGGCCTCGGGCACCGTGTAAAGCGGCAGCAGATCGCTGCCGATACGCATCATCCTGAGTGGCTCAGGTAACGTAGCCAGATGCTCAAGGGTCAGATAGAGATGATTAAGATTGGTAACGGTGATCTCATAAACCAGCTGATTGCGTTCATCGTGCGGTAAGCTCAGAAACCGTTTACGGGTAGTGGCGCGAAACGGGAAAAACTGTTTGCCATCACTATTGAGATACTTACATGCAAAGCCTAATTTCATGTCTGCTCCTGATTTATGCTTATCAGAAGTGTAACAGGCCTCTGGCGAGCAGCCAGTCGCGCGCCACAAAGCTGGGCTGAGTAATGACCGGGGGGCTCACTATGCAGGGTCACGAGATCCAGCGCATTGCCATAGAAGCGGCTGAACGGCTGCCCGCCGCAGAATGCAGCTATCTATTCAGGCCGAAACATCAGGTTTATAAAGTGTGTGGAAACGTGTTTTTACTGCTGACCGAATTGCAGGGTGTGCCGGTTATTACCCTGAAATGCGAACCGCAGCAGGCGGCGTTGCACCGGGTTATCTGTCCCTCGATCACCGCTGGTTATCATATGAATAAGCGTCACTGGATCACGGTGAATCCCGGCGATAGCCTCTCGCCCGGGCTGATTCAGCAGCGGGTTGAGGCGGCGTATCAGCGGGTGGTGCGCGGCATCCCCGCCTCACGCCGTCCGGCCTGGGTGGGATAAAGACCGAGGACGGGTTGCGTGTGTTAACCCGCGCCGGAAAGACCGTGAGTTTGATGACAGGCTTTTCTCAATAGCAGGCGCCGAATTTATCTGGCACCTGCCAGCATTTCAGCGGGTTATCCGATTCCGCCCCGGCACTCAGTGATGCAGCATCTCATCCACCACCTGCGGGTTCGTCATCTGGTAAGGATAATAGGTCGGCCAGTTGTCCATCTCAGCCAGCAGAGCCTGCTGAGAGTCGTTGCCCATAAAGATATGGAAATGGGCAGATTTACGTGGCCCGATGGTGTGGTCGCTGAACTGCACATATCTGGGGGCTTTGCTGCTGGTGTCCTGACACTCAAACAGGTAGCGCACCCCCTTTTTGCCCGAGCTGTAAGTCAGAATTTTGTAGCCCGCATACCGGTAAGGGCAAGCGCTGACCCGATCACCGACGTGGAACTCCATTACCCCATTTTCGATACCGAGCGTATCGACGTCAGTGGCATAGCCTTTGCGGTAATAGGCTTTAAATTCCTCTGCCGTTTTACGGTGATCCTGCTGCGCTTTTTTCTGCCAGACCGGATCCAGTTCCCCGCTTTGTAGCAACGGATAAACCGACTGCCACAGCCCGTCCCAGTCAGAGAGCGGGCGGTCTTTCACATCGCGGTCAGCAAAGACCCCTTCCGCCGCTTTCTGCTCCATGGCTGACAACGGTTTTCCATGTGCATGCGTGCCGTGTGCCAGTGCCTGCTGGCTGACTAACAGCGCGCCTACGATGACCATCCACTTACCTGCATGATTCGCCAAAACCCGATCCTCAATCAACGTCACAAAATTAAATGTTATGATATAACATTTCAAATATCAACGTAAAATGACAACTCCCCGCATTAATTTTTTTTATTGGTTTACGTCCTTGTCAGGAACCCCCCACTCCCCGGCGGCGGGCGGATCTGATCTGGCAGCAACGCATCCGCCCGCCTGTCACGCGCGGACTGACGCGCCGCTAAGCCAGGCGGCACAAGGTGTGGATAAGCGAAGCGATAGCCCGCGTTGAGAGATAAGCCGGGTTTTTCTTGCGGACGCAAAAGGCGCAGCCACCGAGGTTAAATGGCCGATTTATCCTCAGTATTGTTCAGGTTGTTCTATATTTAGTCTCGTCGAAAGTAAAATAACAGATGGAGCATGGATTAATGTCGAAAGAAACAGAGAAGAAACCCCTGAGCCACCGCGCACCCACTACCGGCCCGGAATCATCAGAATCCGGTCTGGGTTCGCTGGCACCCAAAGATGGTTCGCATCAGCCCCCTGCCGAACCGACCCCGCCAGGCAAGCAGCCCACCGCGCCAGGCAGCCTCAAAGCGCCGCAGACGCACAATGCCAAACTTGACCAGCTTGAGGCCAGCCGTAAAAACGGCACCGACCGCGCCCTTACCACCAATCAGGGCACACGCATTGCCAACGATCAAAACTCTCTGCGTGCCGGTTCGCGGGGTCCCACGCTGCTGGAAGACTTTATTATGCGTGAGAAGATCACGCACTTTGACCATGAGCGTATCCCGGAGCGTATCGTGCATGCCCGTGGCTCTGCCGCCCACGGTTATTTTCAGCCTTACCGCTCTCTGAAAGATCTGACCAAAGCGCAGTTCCTCAGCGATCCCGAACAGACCACCCCGGTGTTCGTGCGTTTCTCCACGGTTCAGGGCGGAGCAGGATCTGCTGATACCGTACGTGACATTCGCGGTTTCGCCGCCAAGTTCTACACCGAAGAGGGTGTCTTTGACCTGGTAGGCAACAACACGCCGGTGTTCTTTATTCAGGATGCGCATAAATTCCCTGACTTTGTGCATGCCGTTAAGCCAGAGCCGCACAACGAAATCCCGCAGGGCCAGAGCGCTCACGACACCTTCTGGGATTACGTCTCTCTGCAGCCGGAAACCATGCACAACGTGATCTGGGCGATGTCTGACCGTGGTATTCCGCGCAGTTATCGCACCATGGAAGGTTTTGGTATTCACACCTTTCGCCTGATCAACGCCGATGGGAAAGCGACCTTTGTGCGATTCCACTGGAAGCCAGTGGCCGGTAAAGCCTCGCTGCTGTGGGATGAGTCGCAGAAACTGACCGGTCGCGATCCCGACTTCCATCGCCGCGACTTGTGGGAAGCGATTGAAGCCGGTGATTTCCCGGAATATGAACTGGGCCTGCAGCTGATCCCGGAAGAGGATGAGTTCAAATTTGACTTCGATATTCTCGATGCCACCAAGCTGATCCCGGAAGCGCTGGTGCCAGTAGAGATCGTGGGCAAGATGGTACTTAACCGTAACCCGGACAACTTCTTTGCCGAAACTGAGCAGGTCGCGTTCCACCCCGGCCATATTGTGCCAGGTCTGGATTTTTCCAACGATCCGCTGCTGCAGGGCCGCCTCTTCTCCTATACCGATACCCAGATTAGTCGCCTGGGCGGCCCGAACTTCCATGAGATCCCGATTAACCGTCCAACCTGCCCTTACCATAACTTCCAGCGTCAGGGCATGCATCGTCAGGATATCGACACCAATCCGGCTAACTATGAGCCGAACTCGATCAACGATAACTGGCCGCGCGAAACCCCACCCGCAGCAGAAGGTGGCGGCTTTGAAAGCTATCAGGAGCGGGTTGAGGGTCATAAAGTGCGTGAGCGCAGCCCCTCGTTCGGTGAATATTATGCTCAGCCACGCCTGTTCTGGCTAAGCCAGACTGAGTTTGAGCAGCAGCACATCATTGGGGCTTACTCGTTTGAGCTAAGTAAAGTGGCGCGTGCCTATATCCGTGAGCGTGTGGTGGATCATCTGGCGCATATCGATATCAAACTGGCGCAGGGCGTGGCCGATAACCTGGGTATCGCTCTGACCGACGAGCAGCTGAACATTCAGCCTCCTGCGGCGGTTAACGGCCTGACTAAAGATGACAGCCTGAGCCTCTATGCGATTCCGGATGGTGAGATCAAAGGCCGTCAGGTTGCTCTGCTGCTCAGCGATGGCGTGAAGGCGGCTGATGTGCTGGCGATTTTGCAGGCGCTGAAAGCAGAAGGTGTTCACGCCAAACTGCTGGCACCGCACATGGGTCAGGTTCGCGCTGATGATGGTTCGGTGCTGCCGGTCGATGCAACGTTTGCGGGTCTGCCCTCTCTGACCTTTGATGCGGTGATGGTGCCGGATGGCAATATCGATGCTCTGCTGTTAAGCGGCGATGCCCGTTACTTCCTGCTGGAAGCCTACAAGCACCTCAAGGTGATTGGTCTGGTGGGTGAAGCGCGTCGCTTTAAGGCGCAGTTCGGCCTGGACGATGCGGATCAGGAAGATGGCATTGTGCAGGGCGACTCGGCGGAGAGCGCGCTGACCTCTGAGTTCACTCAGGCAATGAAAGCGCATCGCGTCTGGTCACGCAGCCAGAAGGCACAGTCCGTCCCGGCCTGATGTCAGAGGCCGGCTATCACCGGTATGCTGCCGCGCCACGCCATAAAAAACCGCCCCTGTGGCGGTTTTTTTATGGCTGGTGCCGGAACATCTGTGCAGTACTTCGTTCGGGGCGATGCAACGGTCTGACGTTCCGGTATCAGAAGGTCTGCCAGTTTTCATTGTCCGCCAGGCGGGCAGGCTGAACTTTCGACGTGGAGACCGGCTTTGCCACTGGCGCGGCAGAGAAAGCCGCAACAGTGCCGGTTTTGAATACCGATACCGTTTTACGCAGGTAGCTTGCCTGCTCCTCCAGTGAAGCGGCGGCAGTCGCAGACTCCTCCACCAGCGCAGCGTTCTGCTGCGTCACACCATCCATTTCCGAGACCGCTTTGCAAACCTGTTCAATGCCACGGGTCTGTTCCGTCGAGGAGGCTGCAATCTCTTCGATCAACTGCGTCACCCGGCTCACCGACGTCACAATGCTCTCCATCGCGATGCCCGCCTGAGAAGCATGACCGGCACCGGTTTTGATCCGCTCGGCTGAGCGGTCAATCAATCCCCGGATCTCCTGCGCGGCACTGGCGCTGCGTCCGGCCAGCGAACGCACTTCACCCGCCACCACGGCAAATCCACGCCCCTGCTCACCGGCACGCGCGGCTTCAACGGCGGCGTTTAACGCCAGAATATTGGTCTGGAAGGCGATGCTGTCGATAATGGCGATAATACCGGCAATCTGACTGGAGCTTTCGCTGATCTGATCCATGTTGGCAATAACCCGGGCAACGGTCTCACCGCCCTGCATAGCCGTGGCGGAAGCCTCTTTCGACACGGTGGTCGCCTGCTGGGCATTATCTGCGTTGAGTTTCACCGTTGAGGTGAGCTGCTCCATACTGGCCGCAGTCTGTTCCAGCGCGGCAGCCTGCTGCTCGGTTCGGGAAGAGAGATCGGTGCTGCCGGCAGAAATTTCCGCTGCACCGGTAAAGATAGAGCGAGTAGCGTCATCGACCGATGTAATGGTCACCACCAGCGCATCGCGCATCTGTTGCAGTTCCTGAATCAGCAGGCCCATTTCATTGCGACCTTCATGCTGAATATCTGAGGTTAAGTCGCCCGCCGAAATGGTGCGCATATGACCGGTCAGCCTGCCCAGCGGCCCGATCAGCAACTTTTGCAGTCCAATCCAGACCGCCACGCCAATCACCCCCGTGATCAGGCCGATGGTCAGCAGCGTCCAGAGCGCATCTGTCAGGCTACGCTGGTTATGCTCAGAAGTATCTTTAATCAGCTGGATGTTCACCGCACGCCAGGCCTCATAGGCAGTGTCGAGCTGGTCCTGCGCCGCCTGCGCTTCAAGGTTGCCATAGCCTGGGTAGTTGCCCTGCTTCAGAAAAGTAATGGAGGCCAGCATGGTGTCACGCATCTGCTGATAGGCTGTCTGAACCAGCGCCGACTGAGCGTCACTCTGTCCCTCTTTACGCGGCAGCGCCTGCCAGGCTTTGAAATCCACATCGGCTGCCTCCGCTGACTTTCCAGCCTGCTCCAGCAGCGCCGCCATGGCCGACAGGGCGTTGGGATCCTGCTGATTTTTCAGAAAACGAATCGCCACGCGGTTGATGGTGACACGGGTTTTAATCAGGGTTTTCACTGCATCACTGAGGTGCTGCTGCTGCAGCGTAAGCTGCTCTGCAGCCACGAAGTTTTTGTCGGCTTTGGATACGCCATTGTAGAACAGGAAACCGGTCAGGGTCAGTAACGTAATAAAGACGGCAAGCACCGCCAGAATACCGTGAGTAATTTTAAGATTTTTAAGCATATCCGCAGGCTCATATCAGAGAAGATAAAGCTGTTATCGGCCAGCGAAGCGTTTATCTGAGTGCTGTAGCAGAGGAGGTGACACGCCACAGGACGCTGGGTGTAGCCAGCGCGCCGTTTACGGCAGAAAAAACGGTGCGGCTCCGCCTGAACGCATTCGGCGCTTAACAACCGCCCCCGTGCTGTGGTTGAATTCGCCCCTTACATTTTTCGCACGTGGTTATCATGCATTACATTCAGAGTCTGATGAGTTTTATTGAGGGAAACAGGGTGCTGTCGATCAGCTTCAGTCTGCTGCTGCTGATTATGGCCGGGATGGTCACTCACCTGATCTGCAAATTTTTTATTGTCAAAGTGATCAGGAAGGTCTTTTTCAGCAACCATAAAAAAGACGTTCCGCTGGATAAAGATGTCCGCCTCTCTCAGAAGCTGTCAAATTTTGTGCCGGTGATTGTGGTCTATAATTTCCTGCAATTTATGCCGGGCCTGCCTGAAAATCTGAAAGTGGCGATTCAGACCATCTGCGGCATCCTGTTTTTTGTCTATCTGTCTCTCTTCTTCAACGAAGTGCTGGAGATTGTTAACAACTCCTATTCGCGCAAATCGAAGCGTAAGAATCACTCCATCAAGGGCTATATCCAGATTGGCAAAATCCTGGTGCATATTATCGCCGCAATCATGATTCTGGCGATTATGTCCAACAAGTCACCCGCGATTATCATCTCCTCGCTGGGTGCGGTCGCCGCAGTGCTGATGCTGATCTTCCAGCATACGCTGCTGTCGCTGGTGGCCAATATTCAGCTCTCTTCCAACGATGTGCTACAACTGGGCGACTGGATTGAGATGCCGGACAGAAATATCAGCGGCGAGGTGACCGATATTGCGCTGCATACCATCACCATCCGCAACTGGGACAACACCATTTCACGCATCCCGACCAAGAACTTCCTGACCGAGACCTATACAAACTGGCAGGCGATGTTCTCCTCCGGCGCGCGCCGCATCATGCGCAGCTTCTATCTTGATCAGAAGTCGATCACCTTTGTGAATCAGGAGATGCTGCAGGCGATGAGTCAGAACCGCATCGCCAGCGAATCGATCACTGCGCTGCTGGATGGACGTGATATCAGTGCTGTCGGCGAGCGCTGGTTTATGGAGAACGGCATCACCAATCTGATGGTGTTCCGTAAATTCCTGACCGCCTGGCTGACCCAGCGTGAGGATATTAAAAAAGAGATGTATATCGTGGTGCGGCCGCTGAAGCCGTCGCCGGATGGATTGCCGGTGGAGATCTACTGCTTCACCTCCTCTATTTTCTGGGCCGATTATGAAAATACCCAGGCGGCGATTTTTGAGTATATCTATGCGGTGGCCCGTTTGTTTGAACTGCAGATTTACCAGCATCCGGCAGGGTCTGATTTCGCCCGGCTGGCTCAGCCGCGTCCCGATAGCCGGGAGGCAGAGCAGAACGGCGGGTAATAACCCGTGACGCGCGGTGGCGATCTGCCGCCGCCACCGTAATTAACTTTTGCTCAGCGCATAATTCAGCACTTTGTCATTTTTCATCTGCACGGTCAGCGTCTGCCCCTCAGTGGTGTTCAGGGTGCGCGCCTCGCTGTAGGTCCACTTCAGCAACCGCTGGCCGTCCGGGTAGGGCGTTTCACTGTCAGGCTGTCCAAACAGCGCGATGAGCTGGGCTTTAGTGGTCTGACCGGCATGAATATGCTGCAGATTACTGCTATCCAGCCGATGTCCGACCCGGTTAGAACAGGCGGAAAGCAGCAACAGCAGCATGGCAAACAGAACGCTTTTCCTCACGTAACATCCTTTTGAAGTGTTCAGCGCCGCAGGTCATCCAGCGCGACCTGCGCGAGCGCGCTTAAGCTTATAGCGAATCGGCGCCATCCGGCAGGATTTTTTGCGCCTGTCCCTCTCCTTTTACCCCGACCGATGCCGGTTCAGAGCAATTAACGCAAATTAATGCCACCAGCTGCCCCGCCGCCCTGCGATTGCAACATCTTAGTCTATGATTATTCTCTGTATGCCGCGTGGAAGCGGTCTCACTCCCCCCTTCCCGCCGCATCACGATGAATATCTGTCCAGCTTCCTGGCTGAAGAGACACGCCAACTCACCTGGCATCCTGGTCTCGCGACCAGGTTTATGATTTTTGACGCTTGCGTTATCGACATCCTTTTCGTGCGGTGGAGACCATCGTGCATTTCCAGGCTAAATGAGGCAACTGAATGGAATCCAAATCTTTTTTTAAAAGTTGGGGCGCAGAACGGGTTGCCAGTGACGAGGTGCGCTTCCGCCTCTGGGCAACCGGTCAGCAACGCGTGACGCTGCGTCTCTCCGGCAAAGACATTGAAATGACGCCGCAAGCTGACGGCTGGTTTGAAACTCAGGTCGCTGGCGTGGCAGCGAATGCCGAATATGATTTTGTGCTGGCGGATGGCACCGCGGTGCCCGATCCCGCCGCACGCGGCCAGAAAGCGGAGGTCAACGGCCCCTCGCTGGTGATCGATCCTGACGCTTATCAGTGGCAGAACACGAACTGGCAGGGTCGCCCGTGGCAGGCGTCGGTAGTGTATGAACTGCATATCGGCACGTTTACACCGGAAGGCACCTTCCGGGCGGCAATGGAGAAGCTGCCGATGCTGGCTGACACCGGCATCACCATGATTGAAGTGCTGCCGGTCTCACAGTTCGGCGGCCATCGCGGCTGGGGCTACGATGGCGTGTTGCTCTATGCACCGCATGCTGCCTACGGTACGCCCGATGATTTCAAAGCCTTTATCGACGCGGCACACGGTCACGGTCTGTCGGTGGTGCTGGATATCGTGCTGAACCACTTCGGCCCGGAAGGCAACTATCTGCCACTGCTTTCGCCTGACTTCTTTCACAACGCGCGCCAGACGCCCTGGGGCGCGGGCATCGCCTATGACGTTGATGCGGTGCGCCGCTACATCGTGGAAGCGCCGCTCTACTGGTTGCAGGAGTTTAATCTGGATGGCCTGCGCTTTGACGCCATCGATCAGATTGACGATCCCAGCGAAAAGCATGTGCTGATTGAGATTGCTGAGCGCATCCGTTCGACGATCACCAACCGCCCTATCCACCTCACCACCGAAGATTGCCGTAACGTGACTTTCCTGCATCCGCGCGATGAAAACGGGCACGCCCCGCTGTTCACCGGTGAATGGAACGATGACTTCCATAACGCCGTGCATGTGCTGGCAACCGGTGAAAATCACGCCTACTACCAGGATTTCGCCGATCGGCCAGAACAGCGGGTGGCGCGGGCGCTGGCGGAAGGCTTTGTCTATCAGGGCGAAGTTTCGCAGCAGTCGGGTGAGCCGCGTGGCGTGAAAAGCAGCCGCCAGCCGCCGGTGGCCTTTGTCGACTTCATCCAGAATCATGACCAGATTGGCAACCGTGCGCAGGGCGAACGGCTGATTAGCCTGGCTGGCGCAGAACGCACTCAGGTGCTGCTGGCCACGTTATTGCTCTCACCCCATATTCCGCTGCTGTTTATGGGCGAAGAGTATGGCGAAACCCAGCCGTTCCTGTTCTTCACCGACTTCCACGGCGATCTGGCCAACGCGGTGCGTGAAGGTCGTGCCAGAGAATTTGAAGGCCATGCCGGTCATGGCGAAAGTGTGCCGGATCCCAACGATGCCGCCACCTTTGAACAGTCGAAACTTAACTGGCAGCGAGCAGAAACGCCGCAAGGTCAGCAGTGGCTGGCACTGACGCGCCAGCTGCTGGCCCTGCGTCAGCAACATATCGTGCCGCTGCTGCAGACCGCCAATGGCGATGCCGGTCAGGTGATAAGAACGGCGGACGGTTTTCTCTCGGTGCGCTGGGACTTCCCGCAGGGCACGCTGTCACTGGCGCTGAACGTTGGCGACAGGACGCAGCCAATCCCCGACTTACCGGGCGAAACCCTGTTTGCCTGGCCGCAGGCCGCCACCGAACTGACACCAGACGCTATTGTGGTGCGTCTGGCTAAGAGAGAAGCAGAATGAATATTCCAACCGCAACGTATCGCATCCAGTTCCGCAACGGCATGACGTTTGACCGTGCAGCGGCGCTGGTGCCCTACCTGAAACAGCTGGGTATCAGCCATCTTTACGCGTCGCCGATCTTCAGTGCTACCGCCGAGTCGACCCACGGCTATGACGTAACCGATGTCAATCAGATCGAGCCGTCAATTGGGGGTCGTGAAGGGTTTGATCGTATGGTGGCCGCGCTCAAAACTGCCGGGCTGGGACTGATCCTCGATATCGTACCTAACCATATGGCCGCTTCGCTGGAGAACCCGTGGTGGCGCGACGTGATTGAACAGGGTGAACAGAGTCGCTATGCGCACTATTTCGATATCGACTGGTCACGCCGCCTGACGCTGCCGTTCCTCGGTGACACCTTTGAGGCGGTGCTGGCAAACGGTGACATCAGCGTGCAGCGCGATCCCCAGACCGGCAAACCGGCGCTGGCCTACTTCGACAATTTTTATCCGCTGGCACCCCACACCTGGCAGGATCGGGAAGCGGCGGTGCTCGCCCTGCGTGATGCAGCACAGATTGCTGAACTGCATGACCAGCAGCCGTGGCGACTGATGTCATGGCGCGATGCGCCCAACGACCTCTCCTACCGTCGCTTTTTTGAAGTAACAGGCCTGGTGGGCGTGCGCGTGGAAGACAAAGCCGTCTTTGATGCCACGCATCAGCTGATCCTCGAACAGGTCCACAGCGGCGCGGTGCAGGGATTACGCGTGGATCACGTGGATGGCCTGGCCGATCCGCGCGGCTATCTGGAACAATTACGCCAGTCTGCCGGTCCCGACTGCTACCTCACCGTAGAGAAGATCCTCGGTGACAATGAACAGCTACCTGACGAGTGGCCCGTTTCCGGTACCACCGGTTATGAGTTTATGGCCACGCTGGCCAATCTGCTGGTGGACAGCGATAACCTGGGCGGACTGCGCAAGGCGTATCAGGCGGTGATTGGCAAAACCGTCGATATGAAAGCGGAGCTGCGCGCCGCCAAACTGCTGATGGCGAACCGCAATTTTGCCGGTGAATTTAACCGGTTACTGCAACTGGCACTGAAAATTGCCCACGCAGACGGCACGCCTCAGCCGGAAGCCGAACTGAAAAATGCGCTGCGTGAGCTGCTGGTGGCATTCCCGGTTTACCGTACCTACGGTACGCCACAGGGGCTGACACCGGCCGACACTGCGCTGTTGCAACAGGTGATCAGCCAGGTAAAAGCCAGCGCCCATGCGCCCGACAGTGAGGCGCTCGACTTCCTGACCCAGATTCTGCGTGCCGAGGTTGTCGGCTCTGCTCGCGAGGATGCTACGCAATTCCGCACCCGCTTCCAGCAGCTGACCGGCCCCCTGATGGCGAAATCGGTGGAAGACACCCTTTTCTTCCGTCAGCACATGGCGCTGGCACTGAATGAAGTCGGTGCTGAACCGCTGGCGCGCCACTTCTCACGGGATCAGTTCCACGCGGAGATGCAGGCGCGGCGCGAACATCAACCTGATGCGCTGTCAGGCACCTCAACGCATGACACCAAGCGCGGTGAAGATGCCCGCGCGCGGCTCTATACCCTGACCGAAGCGCCGCAACACTGGGCGGAGTGCGTTAACCGCTGGCGGGAGATGAACCATGATCAGGTCGTGCGCCTGAAAGATGGTCCGGCACCGGAACCGGCTGTTGAATGGATGCTGTATGAAGCGCTGGCAGGCGTCTGGCCAACCACCCTGCAGCCGCAGGATGCAGAAGGTCTGGCGGCGCTGGAAGCCCGTTTTTTGGTCTATGTAGAAAAAGCATTGCGTGAAGCCAAACTGCGCACCGACTGGGCCGACAATAACGACGCCTATGAAGAGGCCGTGCTGGGTTATGCCCGTCATCTGCTCGCCCCCGCCAACAGCACCTTCCTCAGTGACTTCTGCCCGTCGCTGCAACCCTTTATGCGTGCCGGACTGGTCAACAGTCTGACCCAGACGGTGGTGAAACTTACCGCGCCTGGTGTGCCTGATATTTATCAGGGCAGTGAGGCGCTGGACTTCAGTCTGGTCGATCCCGATAACCGCCGCGAGCCCGATTTTGACGCGCTCGCCGCGATGCTTAGCACGCCACAGCACGACGGCAGTGAGGCGCACTGGCTGCGCGGTCAGGTCAATCAGCAGGCGATTGTGAAGCTACTGGCGCTACGTCAGCAGCAGCCTGCACTGTTCCGCCACGGTGACTATCTGGCGCTGTCGGCAGAGGGGGAGCAGCAGGATAAGGTGCTCGCCTTTGCCCGCACCGAACAGGACCAGGCGGTGATAGTGATTGTGTCACGCCGGGTCTTTAGCCCTTTGCCGGACCACCTCGATCAGCCGCCCGCTGCACGCTGGGCGAATACTGTCATTGCCCTGCCCGCAGCACTCGGCCAGCGCCACTATCAGGATGTGTTGACCGGTAAAGCCATCACTGCCGCCGACCAGTTGCCGCTCACCGAGCTGGCGTCGCAGTGGTGCGCCGTGCTGGTGGCACGCTGAAATCCGGCATGAATTATCTTTATTACGCGTCAATCTGTTCATTGAATAACGAGGCATAAATGTCAAACAGTCAGCGTTTTGAAATTACGGCGGGTTACAGCCATTTGCTGGGGGCCAATTTTGATGGCCAGGGCGTGAACTTTGCCCTGTTCAGCGCCCACGCCGAGCGGGTTGAACTCTGTCTGTACGATCCCAGCGGCAAAACGGAAATTGCCCGGCTGGAGCTGCCGGAATATACCCATGAGATCTGGCATGGCTACATTCCAGGCCTGATGCCCGGTGCGCTCTATGGCTATCGCGTCTATGGCCCTTATGACCCGGAAAACGGTCACCGCTTTAACCCGAACAAGTTGCTGCTTGATCCCTATGCCCGTGAACTGGCGGGTGATATCACATGGAACGAAGCACACTTCGCTTACGATCTTTATCACGAGGATAAAGACCTGACGTTCGACAGCCGCGACAGTGCGCCGTTTACACCAAAGTGCCGGGTTATCGATCCGAACGAATTCGACTGGCAGGATAAAAACCGCCCGCATGTGCCGTGGCCGAAAACAGTGATCTATGAAACCCACGTTAAAGGTTTTACGCAGCTTAACACCGCGCTGCCGCCTGAACTGCGCGGCACCTTTGACGGCATGAGCCACAAATCGACTGTCGACTACATCAAAAGTTTAGGGATTACCTCGGTCGAGCTACTGCCGGTACACTGGTTCCCGGACGATCAGCACTTGCTGGATAAAGGACTGAAAAATTTCTGGGGATACAACACGCTGGGCTTCTTTGCGCCTGCCACCCGCTATTTCGGGCCGCGCGGTATTCAGGGCTTCCGTGACATGGTGCGCGCCTTCCATGATGCCGGTATTGAGGTGATCCTGGACGTGGTCTACAACCACACCGCGGAAGGGAATGAACTGGGGCCAACGTTGTCGTTTAAGGGCATCGATAACTTCTCCTATTACCGTACCCTGCCAGACCAGCATCGTTACTACATCAATGACACCGGCACCGGCAACACGGTGAATACTTCACATCCACGCGTACTGCAGATGGTGCTCGATTCGCTGCGTTACTGGTCTGAGTCGATGCATATCGACGGTTTCCGTTTTGATCTTGGGACGATTCTGGGCCGCGAACCCGATGGTTTCGACCCGCGCGGCGGCTTCTTTGATGCCGTAATGCAGGATCCGATCCTGTCGCAGAAAAAGCTGATTGGCGAACCCTGGGATATCGGTCCGGGCGGCTATCAGGTGGGCAGCTTCCCGCCTGGCTGGGCAGAATGGAACGACCAGTACCGCGACACGGTGCGTGACTATTGGAAAGGCAACAACGTCTCGACTGACTTTGCTGCCCGCCTGCTGGGTTCAGGTGATCTCTACGACCAGCACGGTCGTCGTCCCTGGGCCAGCGTCAACTTTATTACCGCGCACGATGGCTTCACCCTCAACGATCTGGTGTCATATAACGACAAACATAACAGTGAAAATGGCGAAGACAACAATGACGGGCACAACGATAACCGATCTTACCACTACGGTGTCGAAGGCCCGACCGATGACGAAGGCATTAACGCGGTGCGTGAGCGTCAGAAGCGTAACTTCCTCGCCACACTGATCTTCTCCCACGGCACGCCGATGCTGCTGGCAGGCGACGAGTTTGGCCGCAGTCAGATGGGTAACAACAACGGCTACTGTCAGGACAGTGAAATCTCCTGGGTACACTGGGATAACCTGCCGGAGTCCGCTGAGGCACTGCGCGAATTTACCCGCCAGATCCTGAAACTGCGTGCTGAACAGCCGTTACTGCGCCGTGAAAACTGGCGAGACGGCATGGATATCAAATGGTTTAACGCCGGTGGCGGGTTCCAGCAGGCTGAGCAGTGGGATGAGGGCTCGACGCTGGGCGTTTATATTGGCCGGCCGGATCTGCAGACCGAGGAAGGCATCTGGCATGACGTACTGATGCTGCTGAACCCGTTTGAAGGCAATGTGCCGTTCCGGATTCCGCAATTTGGAGAAGGCGGCTGGGTGCTGGAGCTGACCACCAGCGATGTGGCGAAACGCGGTCTGGTGATCACCAAAGAGAAGGATTTTGAGCTGGAAGGACGCAGTTTCGCCCTGTTCAGACGTCCCTGACCGCTGATTGCGGTTAAAAAAGCTAGCCCGGCGCAGCGCATTTTGCGCTGCGCTTGTGTTTTCGGGGATCGCTGCCAGGCTTAACCGGTTGTTAATAGTGAGGATTAATGCTGATAAGGAGGCATAATGTCCAGATTTACGCAGAAAGTTGTGGTTGTGACAGGTGCCGGATCCGGCATTGGCGAAGCCAGCGCGAAACGCTTCGCTGAAGAAGGTGCATCCGTGGTGCTGGTGGGACGCACCGCGCAGAAACTGGAAAAGACGCTGGCCGACATGACGCCGGGTAATCACCTGGTAGCGGCCTGCGACGTTTCCGAAGCTGAACAGGTTAAACAGCTGTCAGAAACGGTGCTGAAGAAATATGGCCGTGTTGACGTACTGGTGAATAACGCGGGCGTCATCGTGCAGGGCCGCATCCATGAAGTTGAACTCGACGCATGGAAAACCCTGATGAAAACCGACCTTGATGGCGTTTTCCACGGCGTACACTATTTCATGCCTGCCCTGTTAAAAAGCAAAGGCAACGTGGTCAACATCTCCTCCGTTTCCGGCTTGGGCGGCGACTGGGGCATGAGCATCTACAACGCAGCCAAAGGTGCAATTACCAACTTCACCCGCGCGCTGGCGATGGACTACGGCGCGGATGGCGTGCGGGTCAATGCAATTTGCCCCGGCTTCACTTTTACCGATCTGACTGAAGATGCCAAAGGGGATCAGGATCTGCTGGCGCGCTTTTACGATCGTATTCCGCTGCGTCGTGCCGGTGAAGCAGATGATATCGCCCGTGCGATTCTCTTTATTGCCAGCGATGACGCCAGCTATATTACCGGCGTCAACCTGCCCGTCGATGGCGGAATTACCGCCTCGAATGGCCAGCCTAAACAGGCATAAATAACAGGGCAGCGTCTTCACGCTGCCTTTTTATTCTGGACGATCCGCCCTGTTAATTCGCTTTATTCTATTCTTGTGCAGCAATTACATGCCAGCGAATTAATGTTTTGGCGTATGGCGGGTTGGCGTTGCTGTGCGCGCCGGTTTAATTACCGCGCTGCTGGTCGGGCAAATAAATGTGCTCAGGCAGGCATTACAGAGAATGGCATTATTATGATGTATTTTCGCTACCACCAGCGCCTGCTGCCGGGTATAAAGCGAACCAATAAAGACGCGTTTATCGTTCTTTGACAAATTAACGCAACCTTCTTTGTGTAAAATCCACCCACCCATAGGACGCGGGCACAGATAATAATAGCTGGCTTTGAGCATGGTAGTCATCCTGATAGTTGCTGTATGTATCTTAAAAACGAACCAAAATTCGTAAGAGGTTTTTTTTGTAATCTGAAGCTTTATTAAACTAACTGAGAATTATGCTTAAAACCACTTTATTGCGTGAGTCAAACTGACTTTGAGATTATGCCGTTTATAGCCACTGATGTCGCTTCAGGCATTCAACGCACTTAAGCTCCCCGATCCGCTTTTTGACACTGCTTGCATTGATAGTGCTAATGCATCAATAAAAAAGCAAAAATCAATTTAATTCATTAAAAACAATATTTTGAAAATTATTTCAGCAGATCGAGGCTGCCGGAATGCTAAGGTATTATTAGAGCAGTAGCGGATAACATTGCTCCCCGCAGGGGTAATTATGAGTATTGATAAACTGAGGCTCACAAAGAGTAAAAGCGCTATACAGCGTATCTTTAAGCGGAACGCTAAGGTGAGCAGTGTCAGGGATTGATTAATCACGGCGGGAGTCACCAGCAGCGATCGGCTTGAAAAAGTAAAGCGATCGGTTTACTTTTAAATTATGAATAAGAGAAACGATATCATGCAGGCCGCCGAGCGGCTCTTCTACACCCATGGCTTCCACGCGACCAGCACCGATCAACTCTGTCGCGAAGCGGGTGTCTCCACCCGCACGCTTTATCATCACTTCGCCTCACGCGAAGCACTGACCGCAGCGGTGCTTGAGGCTCGCGAACAGCGTTTTATGGCCGACCTCCTGCCACCGCAACAACCTGAAGCAATAGCGCATCTGTTTGGGGTGCTGGGCGAGTGGACGACGGTGAACGGCGCCCGCGGCTGCTTCTTTCTGAAAGCCTGGGGGGAATATGCCGAGCGGAACAGCGAACTGGCAGCCCAGGCACTGGCCTTCCGGGCCACAACGCGGGCATACATCACCCAGTGTGTGACGCATCTGTGCGGCGCTGAAAATCAGCAGCTGAGTGATGCCATCTGGATACTTTTTGAAGGTGCGATTAACACGGCGCTGATTACCGGTCCCGAGGCCGCCTGGCAGGCGGCGCAAATCGCAAGCCAGTGGCTTCAGAATGGTACGACCGGATGAGATCGCCCACCGCGCTGGCGCTGACCGGCTTTAGCCTGATCGCTGTAACCTACGGTATGGCGCGCTTCTCGTGGGGATTGATGCTGCCCGCGATATCAGCGGATATCCCGCTCAGCCCCCAGCAGGCGGGTATGCTGTCAGCCTGCAGTTTTGTGGCGTACTGCCTCACCATTCTCACCGCAGCCGCGCTGGCGGATCGCTACGGCACCCGGCTGACTGCGCTGCTGGCCTCACTCAGTGCAGCGACAGGTCTGCTGCTGCTCGCCGGTGCCTCCTCACCGCTTCTGCTGGCAGCCGGACTGTTTGTGGCCGGATTAAGTGCCGGTCTCGCTTCACCCGCACTGGCCGCGGCAGTCAGTGACCGAATCCCTGCTGCGAGTCAGCCACGCACGAACACCCTGATCAATGCCGGTACCAGCGCGGGCATTATCCTGACGGTGGTAATCCTGAGCGTGCTGCCTGGCGGCTGGCGCGCCGCCTGCCTGCTGTTCGCTCTGCTGTCACTGGCCTGTGTACCGCTGGTGATGCGCGTGCTGACGGCTGAGGCCGTTGCACACGCCGCCAGCGTTTGCCACTGGCACCAGCGGCTTTATCGCCGCTCCATGCGCCGCCTGATGGGCATTGCGTTGATTTCAGGTCTGGTCAGTGCGGCCTGGTGGAGCTTTGGATCGGCGCTGCTGCGTCAGCATGTCGGTGTTGATGTAGAGACCGCCCGCCTGCTCTGGCTGATTGCCGGAGGCGCTGGCATCGTGGGTGCAGTCACCGGCCCGGTCGCTGCCCGTATCGGGCTGAATGGGGTTTACCGCCTGTCACTTTGCGGGATGGCTCTGCCGCTGCTGGTGCTGGCCTTCAGTCGGGGTGAATCCATCGGCTTACTGATCGCAGTTGCCTGCTGCGGCGCAGGTTACGTCACGCTATCGGGCGTGCTGCTGGTTTGGGGCGCACGCGCGACCGATGAGGATCCGGCGACCGGCGTCGGTATCCTGTTTTTTATGCTGGCGGTGGGCCAGGTCGCCGGCTCGCTGCTGTTTGGGCAGCTTTATGCCTTTTTGGGTGCCAGTTCGGCATTGACGCTGTTTGCGATGAGCGCGCTGCTGTTGCTGTTTATTGCGCCCATGCAGAACCGCGGCGAGTCAGGTCAATAAGCAGCCGTAAACGAACAGGCTGAAGGAACTCCGGAGGATAATTCATATTTGTTGATGCTCTTATGGCAGGCAGCGCCGTATATATAACTCTAACCGCCAGAATAAAGGGGAATTATAACGCTGTTGCTCTGTCCATCCCGATAGCCACATCACCAAAACGAATCAGATAGCGCGGATATTCTTAATCCGTGGATTAATCTTCTGCTGAAGTAAATCTGTTTCTGGTCCCAGATAATAAGGCAAAGCACACTGCTTACCATCTTTAGTAAAAATAATCTGATTATCGTGCAGGAATAACGCAGTAAAATGGCCCAGCACCACACCATTTAATTCAAAGCAGTGATTTCTCGCCGCACGCAGTCCCTGCTTACTCTTCAGAAAATCAACAAATCGCATCATCCTGCACCTCCCGTCTATTAATTAACCCCACCAGAACCTCAAAGATAATAGCCTTTACACCGGCACTAATCACCCGGCTGCCGCTGTTTTCAGAATAGGCTTAACGGCCTGTCAGTCGCGACATTCAATTGGCGTGAACTTTCTCCCTTTCCTGCCAGGAATAATCCTGGAGAACAGGGGAAGAATAAATTATGGACGTGCGCGATATTGATATTGCACATTCTGGCTGCCCGCTATACCGTTGTTTTTTCGACAGGTGCAGATTTTCGGAGCAAAACCGGGTAATGGAAATTTTTGATGCAGACGAAAGCCACATCGCGGCGATTCAGCAGATCTACGCCTGGCATGTCCTTAATGGCACTGGCTCATTTGAGACAGTGCCGCCCGACGCAGCAGAGATTGGCCAGCGAATGCGTAAGATTCAGCAGGCGGGCCTGCCATGGTTTATTGCCGTCAGTGACGATAAAGTGCGAGGGTTTTGCTATCTGTCGCCCTATCGTCCGCGCTATGCCTACCGCCATACGCTGGAAGATTCTATTTATATCGACCCCGGATTTCAGAAGCGTGGTGCCGGTTCGCGTCTGTTAGACCAGGCCATCAGGTGGGCTGAACAGGCAGGATTCCGCCAGCTGATCGCTAACGTCGGCGACAGCGAGAACAGAGGGTCAGTTGCCTTGCATCGCGCCGCGGGCTTTGAGATAACAGGTATTCTGCGATCGGTGGGGTTTAAACATGGCCGCTGGCTGGACACCGTGTTAATGCAGCGCACACTGGGAACGGGCGATTCAGTGTTACCGGTTGATGGCTGAATACTGCCGGCGTAAAAAAGGCGCACTGCCCCTCGTTCTCCCCCGGAGAACCTTCTGGTAAGGTGCGTTAACAAAAATAAAAAATTCCGGAAACCTTTATGTTGTCGACACTCATTTATCGCAGCCACATTACCGAAGATGTGCCGCTTAAAATCCTGAATGATTTGGTATTTAAAGCGAATAAAATCAACAAATCATCCAGCGTAACCGGAATTTTACTGTTCAATGGCACGCACTTTTTCCAACTCCTGGAAGGGCCGGAGGCGGCGGTAAAAGCAGTTTACAGCCGGATTTGCCAGGATCCGCGCCACCATAATCTGGTCGAACTGCTGCGCGATTACGCCCCGGCGCGACGTTTTGGTCACGTTGGTATGGAGCTGTTCGATCTGCGGCTGCATGATAAAGAGAGAGTGCTCGAGGCAGTGCTGGCAAAATGCACCACGAAATATCAGCTAACCTATGCCGATCGCGCACTGCAGTTTCTGCGGACCTTTGTCGAAGCGCGCGAAAAAGAGAACTATTTTGAGATCCCCGCCGCCAGCAGCTGGACATTTATTCGTGACGAGTCAGAACAACGCGCAGGCGACGCGGCGCTGGTGGCAAAGGATGAGGTCAGCTTTGCTTTTCAGCCGATCGTAGACCCCTTTGCCTGCGAAATCGTTTCGCTGGAGGCGCTGCTGCGCGGCCCGCAGGGTGAACCACCGCGTGACTATTTTGCCCGACTGTCACGTGATCAGCTTTATCAGGTCGATCTGAGGTCAAAAAAGATCGCCTTCGCTCAGGCGAAGCAGCTGGGGATTGAGGGAATGACCCTGTCGATCAATCTGCTGCCGATGACGCTGGTGGAAGTGCCCGACGCCGTGCCGTTTTTGCTCAATGAGATTGCTGCGCAGGAGCTGGTTCCAGAGCAGATCATGGTTGAGTTCACCGAAAATGAAATTATCTCGCAGCCCGATGCCTTTGAAGCCGCCCTCAGGCAGCTTAAGGCGGCCGGAATCAGCCTGGCGCTGGATGATTTCGGCGCGGGTTTTGCCGGGCTATCGCTGCTGACCCGCATTCAGCCCGACAAGATTAAGATCGACCGTGCGATTATCGCTGATGTGCATAAAAGTGGTCCAAAGCAGGCAATCATTCATGCCATTCTGAAATGCTGCTCGTCGCTGGAGATCGGTGTTATCGCCGAAGGCATTGAACAGCCAGAAGAGTGGATGTGGCTTGAAGCGGCAGGCGTGACCCAGTTTCAGGGCTTTCTGTTCTCAAAACCCGAACTTAATGGCCTTGCGGCCGTGGCCTGGCCGGAGCTAATCTGACCGCCTTAGATTTGGATGATTTTGCGATTTCCTGCCTTGCTGGATCCCCCGGCGGCTGCTAAATAATAGAGAGTGCCGGGGGATCATCTTGCTGTCATGTTCCCGCGGCAGAGTCAGTCAGGACCCCGTCAGTGATTAAATGTTTAGCAGTCAGATGTTCAGTGTTTAGGCCAGCGCTACGCGCTCTGCGTGCGACGTGACTCCAGGGACAGCATTTGAGGAACTGAATGAAGCAAATCATCCGCGGTGATAAAGAACCGGCCCATATCCTCGCAGCGACCCGTGCGCTTGAAGCGCACTACTCCCGCTATGGAGAAGGCAATAAGTACCATCCCATTATCTATTCCATCGCCTACCGCAGCCGGTTTTATCAGGTTGAGGTGATTACCCGACGTGAAACCATGGTTGCCACGGTGATTACCGGGGTTCGTAACCTGACGCATCTCTCCGGCGCCGCCTGACGGCCGCCGGTAACCCTACGGGGGCAGATTGCTCCCGCTACCCATTTAGCGTCGGTAGAGCGAATTGGCCGGATAGATCGCGCCAAGCACGCTTTTTTCCCGTGCGCCCGTCACCGCAGGCAGATTGCCTGGCAAGCCGGAAAGCGTGCGGAAAGCAAGCCAGGCAAAAGCCAGCGCTTCCATGTCGTCACCACTGATACCCGCCGCATCGGTAGTGGTCACTTCCGTGCCAGGAAGATGCGCCGCCAGGCGGGCCATCAGCAGCGGATTGCGACTGCCGCCGCCACACACCAGCAGACGGTCACAGCCATCATTGAGTCGCACCTGCTGTGTGATAGTGATGGCCGTCAATTCGACCAGGGTGGCCTGCACATCCTGCGCTGCCAGACCCGGGAAATGGCGCAGATGCTGTTGCAGCCAGCCCAGATTGAAGTGTTCGCGCCCGGTGCTTTTCGGCGGCGGCAACGCAAACCAGGGTTCCCGCAACATCGCCTCCAGCAGTGCCGGAATGACTGACCCGCTGCACGCCCACTGCGCATCTTTGTCGTAGGCCAGGCCCTGATTACACCCGATCCAGGCATCCAGCAGCATATTGCCGGGGCCGGTGTCGAAGCCGCGCACCGGCTGACCCGGGATCAGCAGCGAGAGATTGGCGATACCGCCAATATTCAGCACCATGCGCCGTTCGGTGGCATCCATCAGCAGCGCCTGATGAAAGGCGGGTACCAGCGGCGCGCCCTGCCCGCCCAGCGCCATGTCACGGCGGCGGAAATCGCCGACCACGGTGACGCCGGTTGCCGCCACAATCTGATTATGATCGCCAATCTGCAGCGTGTTAGGTGCGTCACTCTGTGGCTCATGCCAGACGGTCTGACCGTGACAGCCAATCGCCATGATATCGCTGGCGTCAAGCGATTCGCGCTTCATTAATGTTACCACGGCTTCCGCAAACAGCTGGCCGAGGCGGGTATCAAGCTGGCCGAGCTGCGACAGCGTCAGGGCTTGCCCCTGGCAAATCCCCAGAATCGCCTGACGCAGCGCCGGCGGCATCGGATGACAGTAGCTCGCCTGCTGCGCCACCATATTTTCATCAATGGCGGCCAGCACCACATCCACTCCATCCAGGCTGGTGCCTGACATTACCCCAATATAGCGACCTGATTTCATTGCCATTCCTTACTTCCGGCGGGAAGTGCGATTCATCTGTGGCTAGCCTGACAAATAATGATCGCTAATTCTATGATTAAATTCTTTTAATCCCACCGTGCAGACAGAGAATGTCGTGCAACTCTTTTTAATTCACGATTGAATTATTGTTGATCCTGCATAGTCTATGCTTCGTCCAACCGTGTTTTATTCGGACAGGGATTAATTTGCCAGGTTTGTGTCTTATACTGTGTGCAGGATATAGCGGTAAACGTGGCGCCTTCTCGACTAAAGGAGTTTCAAATGATTAAGCGTGTAATTGTGGTCGCTCTGGCCGGTGTCATGCTGGCAGGTTGTAGCAATACCAGTACGCTCTCGGGTGATACCTACAGTGCCAGTGAAGCTAAGCAGGTACAGAGCGTTTCGTACGGTACCTTAGTCTCCGTTCGCCCGGTAAAAATCCAGGGCGGCGATGAGAGCAACGTCATCGGTGCAATCGGTGGTGCGGTGCTGGGTGGCTTCCTGGGGAATACCCTCGGCGGCGGCACCGGACGTAGCCTGGCGACAGCCGGGGGTGCGGTTCTGGGCGGCGTGGCAGGCCAGGGTGTTCAGGGCGCAGTCAATAAAACTGATGGTGTTGAACTGGAAATCCGTAAGGATGATGGCAACACCATCATGGTGGTTCAGAAACAGGCCGCTACGCGTTACTCCGTTGGCCAGCGTGTTGTGATGGCGTCCAACGGAAGCCAGGTGACGGTTTCACCTCGCTAATAATGCTACAAAACAAAAAAACCGACGCCCAGGCGTCGGTTTTTTATTTCTCTTTATGCTGAAGTTCAAGAATGTTTTTCTCAAGCCGGGCGATCAGCGTCACCATCTGACTGATCTCTTCCCGACTGATGCCGGACAAAATGTCGTCCCGCGTCTCATCAATTACAGTCTCAACCTGTTCGATAATCGGCTCTGCCTGCTCCGTCAGCTTAATGCGCTTGGCACGACGATCGTTGGCGCAGGTCGAACGGGTAATTAATCCTTTCTCCTCAAGCTGATCCAGTGTGCGCACCAGCGAAGGCTGTTCTATACCAATCGCCTTGGCTAACTGAATCTGCGACTGTTCCGGCGGCAGTTGATGAATATTGTGCAACGTCACCCAGTGAGTCTGAGTCAGCTCAAGCGGCTTCAGCCGCTGATCAATCAACGCGCGCCAGATGCGCACCAGGCGAGATAAATCCGTTCCGAGCGGCGTATCCATTTCATCTCCTTATAATTAGCTTGCTAGCTATCAAGCCAGATTTTACACTATTCTGCGAGTTTACAGGAAAAATTACAAATCCCGGACCAGGCGGCGAGAATGCGGCAGCGCTTTCCATCTGCCGTTTGGGTTAACGAAGGATATTATCACGTGCTCACTCCTGCTTTTTCAGGTGCGAAACCCCTAACCGATCTGGTAGTGGGCGCCTCGCTGTTTTTCCCGCCGATATTCAAAGCGGTGATCCTCGGCTTCTTTTTCTGGCTACTGATCCACCCGCTGCTGCGCGGCTGGATCTATTCCGGCGATGTCTGGCATCCTACTCTGTTTGATCTTTCCCTGTTTGTGCTGTGCGTTACCGCCGCACTCTGGCTCATCGGTCATGGATAATCGATATGAAATTTAACGCGGTAAAATACTTCTCTACACTGATTGTGTTTGCCCTGGCGCTGCTGGCTGGTGGCTGGCTGTGGAACTATTACATGCAGTCGCCCTGGACCCGTGACGGTAAAGTACGGGCAGAGCTGGTGGATATCACGCCTCAGGTCTCGGGCCGGATTACGCAACTCAGGATCAAAGACAATCAGTTCGTGCATCAGGGCCAGCTACTGTTAACCCTGGACCCGGTGCCGTGGCAGATCGCGCTCGACAATGCCGACGCCCAGCGCAGCAAAGCGCAGACGGATCTCGCGAAAGCGCAGCATGAGTTTAACCGGCGCAGCAGCCTGCCGCGCAATATCATCTCCGCAGAGGATCTTGATGCGGCACGGTTAGGCGCCGAGGCGGCGGCGGCCACTAACAAAGCCGCGCAGGCGGAATGGGAGCGGGCGCGCTGGAATCTTCAGCAGACGACGCTGACCGCACCGGCGGATGGCTGGATCACCAATCTGACACTACGGCCTGGCAACTATGCTACAGCGGGGTCGCCACTGTTTGCGCTGGTCGACAGCCACTCTTATTACGTAATGGGCTATTTTGAAGAGACCAAGCTGCGCCATATTCATGCAGGCGCAGCGGCCCAGGTGGTGCTCTACAGCAATGGCTTGCAGCTGCAGGGCCAGGTGGACAGCATTGGTCGCGCCATTTATGACCAGAGCATTGAGACGGACAGCGGCCTGGTGCCCGATATCAAGCCAAACGTACCCTGGGTGCGGCTGGCGCAGCGGGTGCCGGTGCGCATCCGTCTCAACCCGCTACCCGCCGATACAGAGCTGGTGGCCGGAACCAGCTGCACCATCACTATCCAGCCATGAATTTTCAGTGGCTGGCCTGGGACCAACTGCCCTGGATTAAAGCAAACGCCGGCCAGTGGCGCTATGCGTTGCGCAATGCTATCGCGATGTGTCTTGCGCTGAGCATCGCCTATGGACTGGATCTCGATGAGCCTTACTGGGCGATGACCTCTGCTGCCGTGATTAGCTTTCCTACCGTCGGCGGCGCGATCAGCAAAAGTCTTGGTCGCATTGTCGGCAGTCTGATGGGGGCCAGCGCAGCCCTGCTGATCGCCGGACATACCCTTAATGAGCCGTGGCTGTTTGCGTTTGCGATTGCCGGCTGGCTGGCGCTCTGTACCGGCATTGCGAATCATTACCAGAATAACGTCGCCTACGCGTTTTCACTTGCGGGCTACACCGCCGCTATCATCGCCTTTAGCAGCGTCAATATTACCGATATCACCTCGCTGTGGACCATTGCTCAGGCCCGCGTCTGCGAGGTGATCTCCGGCATTCTGTGCGCCGGATTGATGATGATGGTGCTGCCGAGTACCTCCGATGGTGAAACGCTGATTACTTCACTGAAGCAGATGCATGCCCGATTGCTGGAACATGCGGTATTGCTGCTGCAGCCTTCTGCGAGCGAGACAATCCGTACCGCACATGAGAATGTCATCAGCCAGATACTGACGATGAATCTGCTGCGGATTCAGGCCTTCTGGAGTCACTACCGCTTTCGCCGACAGAACAATGTCCTGAACTATGTGCTGCACCAGCAATTGCGGCTCACCAGCGTCCTCTCCAGCCTGCGACGCATGTTGCTGAACTGGCCCGATGCGCCAGAGACGCTGTTTGAAGCGCTGCAACAACTGCTGGCGGAGCTGGCGAAACCGGCGTGTGATAAATATCGTCTGGCGCAAATCCTGCGCAGCGTGACGCCGGCGGCGGATGGCGACTATCGGCAGCGCGCCTTTTGTCAGCGGCTGCGCTACTTCTGCTGGATGTACCTCAACGTTCTGCGCTGGATCCGCCTGCTGGATCGAGCCGATGCCGATACCCGTTTTCAGCCTCCGCCGGTTCCGGCGCTGGCACGCGACACTGACAGTGCTGAAGCCGGCTGGAGCGCCCTGCGCACCTTCTGCGTCATCGTGCTGGGCTGTGCCTTCTGGATCAACACACAATGGTCTTCAGGCGCCGCCGCGCTCACCTTAACCGCCATTGCCTGTGTGCTCTACGCATCCTCACCCTCACCCGGCGGCAGCGTCACGCTGCTGCTGAAAACCCTGTTGTGGCTGTTTGCGTTTAGTTTTGTGATGAAGTTTGGCCTGATGGTGCAGATCAGTCAGCTATGGCAGTTTTTACTGGTTCTGTTCCCGCTGCTGGTGACGCTGCAACTCTTCAAGCTGCAGCAGAGACAGCGCGCCGGGATGTGGGGTCAGTTCATCGTGTTTATGGGATCGTTTATCGCGGTGACAAATCCGCCCTCCTGGGA
>Ga0075019_10000063_pt1 | contig 58904 bp, 41 predicted proteins | sample ColStrG_CSR_2013_FD_71473 | JGI IMG/M metagenome (GOLD analysis project Ga0075019, IMG submission 71473) | Freshwater sediment microbial communities in response to fracking from Pennsylvania, USA - Cold Stream Run_MetaG_CSR_2013 | ecosystem: Environmental > Aquatic > Freshwater > Creek >...
GAAGCAACCCTTTTTCCCAAACGGAATGTTAGCTTCATTACCTATGGCAAGAGAAGAGTTACAGAGTTTCCCAAAAACACTTAGTTAACTTTGGTCAAACTCATGTTAAAAGAAAAAAAGAAAAGAAATGCAGATACTTTCCTCCACTCTTTGTTTACCTTGCGTTTTCTAGCAGAGAAACCCGTTTTCCTTCCTTTACCTCTGGTTTGCATGCCTCCTTGCCATAGGCTTAGCTACTTTGCCTAAGGCAATGGAAGGCAAAGCTAGGAAACGCAAGGGACATGGCTTGCTTCTTTGCCTTCCTTTACCTCTGGTGAAAAAAACGCAATGGAAATGGGAAGGAAACAAAAAATAATTAACCAACTACTCTGTATTAGAGAAGATATTTTTTTCTAGCGGAATTGCCGAGAATCAATATGGGTGGAGTTTTGGAAGACCGGGGGTACCAAAATCCAAAAAGAGTTTTCTGAAAGAAAACTTATAATGACAATAATTTTGTTTAAAGTTTACCGTTTATATTTAAAGCCAAAGATAAAAAAAAGAAGTGTTCGTATTAAAGATTTAACTTCGAAGGATTCTTTCACCTGTTGTGAAGGATAACTTTTGTTTCTTTAGATTTTTACGCGAATAAGCACATTGTTACTGCTTACTCATTTATTACTATATAGGAGATATAAGTGGAAACACTCTTTAATGGAACACTTAGTGTTGGTGGTCGTGACCAAGAATCTACTGGTTTTGCTTGGTGGGCTGGTAATGCTCGATTAATTAATCTTTCAGGAAAACTTTTAGGAGCTCATGTTGCTCATGCAGGCTTAATCGTTTTTTGGGCAGGTGCTATGAACCTTTTTGAAGTAGCTCATTTTGTCCCAGAAAAACCAATGTACGAGCAAGGGTTAATTTTACTTCCACATATTGCATCTTTAGGTTATGGTGTAGGTCCTGGTGGAGAAATTCTTGATACATTCCCTTATTTTGTATCAGGTGTTCTACATTTGATTTCTTCTGCGGTTCTAGGGTTTGGTGGAGTTTATCACTCTCTTATTGGCCCTGAAACTTTAGAAGAATCTTTTCCTTTTTTCGGATACGTGTGGAAAGATAAAAATAAAATGACTACTATTCTTGGATATCATCTTATTATCCTTGGTTTTGGAGCATGGTTACTTGTTTGGAAAGCACTTTATTTTGGCGGAGTGTATGACACATGGGCGCCAGGCGGTGGGGACGTTCGAATTATCAGTAATCCTACAATAAATGCAGGGATCATTTTTGGCTATCTTTTAAAATCTCCCTTTGGTGGAGATGGATGGATTTGTAGTGTTGACAACCTTGAAGATATTATTGGTGGGCACATTTGGATTGGTACTCTGGAAATCTTAGGAGGTATTTGGCACATTTATACAACACCATGGCCTTGGGCACGACGTGCATTTGTTTGGTCCGGTGAAGCTTATTTATCTTATAGTTTAGGAGCTATTGCCCTTATGTCATTTACAGCTTGCTGTTTTTCCTGGTTTAATAATACTGCCTATCCAAGTGAATTCTATGGACCGACAGGTCCGGAAGCTTCTCAATCTCAAGCTTTTACTTTCTTAGTTCGTGATCAACGTCTGGGAGCTAATGTAGCTTCCGCTCAAGGGCCGACCGGTCTAGGAAAATATTTAATGCGTTCACCTACAGGAGAAATTATCTTTGGTGGTGAAACAATGCGTTTTTGGGATTTCCGAGGTTAGCATGGGCCTCATTAATTTGTAAAGATTAACTCATAATTGGGTGAATTGTTCAAGAACGCTAAAGATTTTTTATTTATAGAACAATCTATGTTAACTTGCAGCGAAACTTATTCTTAAAACAAACTAATAAAATTTTATTAGTTTTTTTCTATTTTCTTTTTCTAGCAAAGCAACATACTTTTTCCTTCCTTCTTGCCTCCTTGCCATAGGCTTAGCTACGCTAGGAAGGCAAAGAAACGCCTATAACAAGAAAAATGGAAGAAATTTAAAAGATAAGAACGTTCAACGGCTAGAGCTTTTTGCTCCACGAGCACCCAAAACTCAAATGATTTTTTGAGATAAGACATAGTCTGACCTTTAGAGAAATCTAAAGAAGATTAGAGATAAATAACTCTAATTAAAAAGTATTGAAATTAAAAGTCAATCAAAGAAGTTTTCACGTTTTTTATAATAAGAGAAACTGTAATGAATAGTTTTTATTTAGGAGAAACGAATAATGTGTCAATCAAAAGATAAAGATATAAATTTTTTCGAAAAAAAAAATAGCTATTTCCTTTTTATACAACCCAGGCATCTATGAAATTTTAGATGTCAAAACTGATATATCTTATTATGGTAAAACAAACCATTTATTGTTGCGTTGTCACATGCATTTTCGTCAATCAATTACTAAATGGAACTCATCCTTTTACAAAACTTTTAAAAAGCTTTAAGGACCAAAAAAATACAGAAAAATTAGAAATAAAATGACAAGATAACAAACTTTAATTACTTGTTTTGCTTCCCTTGCAATAGGCAAAGCAACCCGTTTCCCTTCCTTTGTCTATGGCTTGCTTCTTTGCTTGCGTAGCAAGGCACGGGAAACGAGTTGCTTCGCTCGGAAAGGGGGTTGCTTAGCTAGGCAAGTGAAAGTTTACTTTTTTGAAATTGATTCTTAAAAAATTTCAATCTTATACTAACAAACGTACCTTGGCTAGAACCTCTACGTGGGCCTAATGGCTTAGACTTAAATAAACTTAAAAATGATATTCAACCATGGCAAGAACGAAAATCCGCAGAATATATGACACACGCACCTTTAGGGTCATTAAATTCAGTTGGTGGTGTTGCCACTGAAATTAATAGTGTAAATTTTGTATCTCCTCGTAGTTGGTTAGCAACATCTCATTTTGTACTCGGTTTCTTCTTTTTTGTAGGTCATTTATGGCATGCAGGAAGAGCACGAGCAGCGGCAGCTGGTTTTGAGAAAGGTATTGATCGATTAAACGAACCCGTTCTTTCAATGAGACCTTTAGACTAACTTTTTTTTCTGTGATGCTTTGAGAACTTTGCGTCTCCTATTCCTTGTATTATCGCTTTACCTTAGTCCTTCCCTTTTCCTTATGCTTCCAAGAGGCAAGCATAAGGAAAAGGGAAGGACTAAGGTAAAGCGATAATACAAGGAAAGAGAACTAAGAGTGCTAACTCAACAAATCGACTTAGTCTTTTTGTCTCAAAACAGTTAACCTCCTTTTAACTGTAGTTCAAAAAGCATGAAGCAGAAAAAACTCCTTCCCATTTCCCAGAAGGAAGGGAACTGGGAAGAGAAACGTGTACAATACCGCGTGTAATTTGGACAGAAAAAATGACAGACCTTCTGATCTCTTTGTATCAACAAGGGAGTCAATAACATTCGTCAAACAATGAATCTTCCAGCAAAATCCGTAGAATCCATCGATTGTTTAACCAAATAAGGAGCAATAGTGGCAAGGAAGACAGCTCTTAGCGAGAACAGGACATATCCAATAGGTTTTACTATCTCTCGGAATGAAACAGCTGAACTTTTTGAACAACAACCTGATGTTGATTTGAATACATTTCGTTCAACTGACCCATGGAATAAACGCGAACTTAAAATACTCGCGATTCGCCACCAAAAAGGATTATCAGTAAAGCAGATCTTTAACCGACGCAATCTATATTGATCTAAATCAGCAATTAATCAACAAATTAAAAAAATGGTGAACAAAAACCTTGAACCCCATGAAAATATTATGAAACGTCTTTTTACTTTGAATTTACATTCAATTGTTAGTAAAACGGACCCCAGAAAGTATGTGGCCTCTTTCCACGAACGACGTGTGAGAAATCGGACTCACAAAGAAGACACTTTTCTAAGAAAGCAGCTAAAAGAACGTTGCTTTCCTCCATATCAGATTGCTCGACTATACGTTTTTTGAGCGGTTTTCAGATTTTCTAACGAAGCTAAGCCAGAGAAAGAAATTATTAAAGACGAATCAAAGTTGTAGCTTAAACTTGGAGAACCAACTCGTGTCAGATGGGCTACTATCTATTCGTCTACGGAACCTGGTTCTTAATATTTGAGTCTTCGGTTTGAGTGTGTTTTGGGCCAAATGACCGTTGAAAATTTTTGGCGTGTTTATCTTGAAAAACCAGATAAGCTTTTATTACCCTCAATATTGGCCGCACAAATGCTTCAATTTTTGGAAGGTGTTTGCGTAAATACGCTTTTATTTAGGTGGTGTTCAAAATTATTTGAATGGTTTTAAAAAACTAACGCCAAGTTCTGAACTTTCGTTTGTTAACAAGAGCTTATTGCGAATTCTTAGTAGTCCTTGACGACTACTTGTTGACCGAAATTTACAATTACAAGTTGTAACGGAAATTACTAGATTTCTCCAAAGAAAAAACATCACCTCTTGTAATTTAAGTATCCCGAACAGCCTTTTGGAGAGATCTTGGCAAACACATTTCGCTCAATGCCAAGGCTAAAGGAAAAAATTTAAATACCACAATGACAAACATATCTTTTTCTCCGATCAATCGAAAATACTTTTTTCAAGTCCTTATCCAAATTAAAAGCTACATCCATAGTTTTATACGTAGAAACATAAGTTATAGAACCATTAACAGTAACATTATTTGTAGAAAACATCAGGGCCCTTCTTCGTACAAGAAAATAAACTCTATCAAAGTGGTTGATTGTAAAAAAATTTCTAAATCGATAAATAGTATTCTCAATTTCTTCAGCGATTTCGAACATCTCAAGAAACATAAGGAATGGAAAATATAAAAGTAACAAAGAAACGATCACAGGAATTTATTACGGAACACTATTAACTTATTACAAGTTGTAGAATAGGGAAATGCCCTAAATTATGTAAAGAACTCCAAAATACCTAGATGTTAGAAACACGTTTCGTTACAAAAGTTAAAATAATGCAAGTATCGGGTTAAAGGTAATTTAACCTTAGTGGAAGAAAAGGAAAAGAGTACTATCAACAAAAGTTTCTAAATACTGGAAGAAACTTTTTAGAATGAATCAAATAAATACGATATGACTACTTCAATAAAAATGCTCACTATAAAAAATACGTCAAAAAATATAGTTACTTTCCTTGGATAAAAAGATAATATTTTTACCATTTTGAACACTTAGAAAAAAATATATCAATTGTAGGATTCTTTTTACAAACTTAACGTTAAGAAAATTTTTTAACAACTAGCGTTTTTCTTATCGTTATAATTCAGCAAAACTCTTAAACCAAAAATAAAAAAGAATTTACCTCTTCCCCGTAAGTAACTATTTCTCGTGCTGACCTCCCCTTCCACTTTGAAAATGGAGGGGGGGGTAAAATAAGATAATATTTTCCTCTTTTACAACTTTTTTGCTTTAGCACATAGGACTAAAGAAAATGTAGCTAATGAGATTTACCTTTACTACTGAGAAAGAATCATAAGTACTCTTTGCAAATTCATTAGATTACTAAATCTTAGTTTCCTTCCTTTTGGTTGCTTCGCTTGCTACGCAAGGGAAACGACAAAAGAAGCTCTTCCCTATGTCTAACGAATCGGAATTCATTGCATTGCTTTGTCTATGACAAGCAATGCAATGAATTCCGATTCGTTAGACATACGTCCTTGTTACAAAGGCAAAGAAATCATTAAAATTTACAAATTCTTTTTTAAAAAAAATCTTCAATTGATTTACATTCGATGAGACGGGTTCTAAAAATTTTTACTCCTAACCCTGTCGTTGCTTATGCTTTGAATTTGTGCAAATAACCATAATGGTACCTTTTCGTCTAATTAGGCGACATTTGTCGCATATTTTTTTAACTGAGCTACGTACTTTCATAAAATTTAATTTTATAATTGGGACTGCTTTTAAAAGCAGAATGGCGAAAACATTTAACGCTCGAAACTTCTAGTACAAGAAACCAAACCACGAAAATTATGACTTCGACTAGCGCTAAAATTATAGAAAACTCCGTAATTTATAACAACTTAGAATACTCACGTTTTACCATTGTACATCATAATTATTTCCCCTTCCTTTTTTTAAATTTTAACCAACAGATAAAAAATAATAAGTTTCACCAGTTACAAAACACCGATCAGAGAAAGAAATTGAGGCAAAAAGCCGATAATTATTTCTCATATTCTTTACTTGGTGGACTTTGCTTTTTGTTATTTACCATTTTAGATCTTTGGACCTCCTATTTATTATTTTTAAACTTTAGTGATTCAAAATTGAAGCTAGAGTCTCAATTAGACTGAGAATAAGTAAGTTAAGACAAAACTAAAAGATCTAATCTTGAAGAAAAGTTAATCGGCCCGTCATTTTTAACCAATTTTGCGCTTCAATATAATTGGTAGGCGCCAGTCGAATGGCTTCCTTCCAATAATCGGCAGCTTTTTCAAATAAAATTTGTGAAATTTCAGATTGACCATTTTCAATTGCTTGTTCCCCCCGATAATGGTAAATAACAGCAATATTGTTTAATGCACTTGGTAAAGAAGGATTTCGCTCCAGAGCTTGATAATAATATTCTAAAGCTCTTCCATGCTCTCCATTACTTGTATGAATTAAACCAATATTATACAATATATAACTCCTGTCATAAGCATCTATTTCTAAACGCATAGCTTCATAATAACATTGCAAAGAAGTCGCATATTCACCTTCTGCCTGCGCAGACATTCCATCTCGGTAATAAGTAAATGCTTGTTTTTCACGTTGCGAGGTAGGTAACACTTTCAGCAAAATATCAGCAATAACTGTAAATGTTTTGTCAATAAAATTGTCATTTCTTTGAGATCGAGGCATATAAAAAGATTTAAAATTTTTCTAAAATTAATGTTTTGATTCTTTAAAGCTTTGTTAAAAAAACACATCTTAAACAATCACCTTTTGGTTTATCATTTAATCGCTTATTTCCCCTAAAACGCCTTCTTTTTGCTTACGAGAAAATGAAGGTAATGACTCGCATTGATTGTTTTAGTTTTGCACGATCTTCTCTACCAATCTTTCTTTTTGTGAGTTCGAGATCTCTATATCCGATTATGTAAATAAAAAGATCTTATCTAAAAATTTATTAGCCACAAGGTTAAAATCTTTCACTTCCTTTGCCTTCCTTTCCTCTGCATTCCATTTCCTTTGCCAGAAGCAAAGGAAGGAGGAAAGGGTCGCTTCATTTCGCAGAGGGAAGGTAAACAGTAAGGAAAGGAGTTGGTTGCGTGCCTTTCATTTCCCTCTGGTTGCTTCGCTTACCATAGGTAAGGGAAGAAGGCAAAGCTAGCAAAGAGAGAAAAAACGAAAATAAAATGATCCTTCGTAAATTCCCTGTAAACAAAAACTTTAATTCCTTTTGGTAAAGCAAAAAATAAAACGTAAAGGCTATGAAATATAGGAACATTTGCAAACTTAGATTATCAAAACAAATAATTTTCTTAGTACCATTAAAATCATAAGATAAAAATCTTTTTGTTTATTTTTTCTTCTTTCCTTATCCGTTTTTATTATTGCGTTTTTATGGTTTTTTAACTCGACTCCAGAGTTCTGAACCTTAAAACTTATCTTGAATCCACTTTCAGCCCTTTTTTACTATTAACCTCTAACAATAAGTTTGTCAAAAAAAAAAATTTGGCCTCTTGTCTATTCCGTCCTCTTACTCATAGATTAATGATAATAATAGCAATAAGATAAAATCTATGGGGTAGGCAAAACAAAAATTTTGAAAAACTTGTGGGCTAAAATTTGTCTTTTCACAATCTATTTATTCTTTATTGAAGAGAAGAAGAAAGCAAACAAGGAATCAAAGGGTAATTACATCATTAGGAAAAAGTTACAAGTCATGATTAAGTAGACAAGAAAGTTTAAAAACAGTTTGTTAACTACGCTGCAAAAACTTATAGCGTAGCTAAGCATGAAATGACTATCTTATAATAAAAGTTCAACACTTAAAAAGCGCGAAAGTTCTGATAATTGAGCTTCTGTTTCACGGAGATCAAGAGCTTCCCCTGTTCCGCTAATAGGAATTTCGCGTTTACCTTTCATTTGAATATAAATTGTTCTCTCTTTTAATTCAACACGAAGAGCTTCCAAATCAGTGAGAGGAAAAAGCCTATCAATACGACGTTGCAATCCTGGATAACCCCACCTAAAAATTCGGATAAATCCTTCTTTTTTATTAAATTCATTAAAACCTGCACCAACATTCCAAAAAATTAGCAACCACCAATAAAAACTTAAAAGAAAACCTAGACTTCCGTAGAATAACATAAGTAAACCTTGTGGAAAAAACGAAATTTCTTGAGCTTGAATAAGGGGGATCAAGTTAAATCCTAGATAACTAGAAAGACCTGTAAATAAAAACCCCAATGATCCCACAGAGATAATTATGGACCAAAAATAATTACTCAAACGACGTTCACCCAGAATAAAATATCGACGAACTAAGGCTTCATTATTAATCATTATTAAAAAATCTTTGTTGTTTTTTTTATCAAGAGATACCGTGTAAAAATGAGGCTAGCGATAACTAGTTTCCTTACTAAATAAGGTTTTCTAACAATTTTTTAGGACTCACGTAAAATGAAATTGAAAAAGTTAAAAACACAGATCTATTATTTATTTATTTGAGTTTCTAACTGATATACGACAAAGTTAAAGCCGAGAGTTATGAAAACCGGTACTGCTGACATTGTTTGGTTTACCAGTGGGATAAAAAATGTAAACTTAGTGTTGTCGCAAAGTATTAATTTACTTAACAACATCTTTGCCTAAAAAATTTCTTCTATTTAAAAAATGGTAAAACGATAATCCGTCATCAATAAATTTTGAGTCACTCAAAGTTTAAAACTGAAGAAATATAATAAAAAAAATAATTGAGAGATCGAGAAAAAAGAGGGTTGCATTACTGCTTTCTTTGCCTCCTTGCCATAGGCTTAGCTACGCTAGGAAGGCAAAGAAGCTAACGGGTTTCCTTCCCTATGGAAAATGGGTTGCTTCTTTGCTTCCTTTCCTTGCGAAGCAACCCATAGGTAAGGGTTGCTGCGCTAGGGAAATGCAATGGAAACGCTTTTCCATTGCATTTCCTTCCTTTGCCTGTGGCAAGGGAAACGCCATAGGCAAGGAAAGAGGGAAGGGAAACGATAAAGGCAAGGAAGAGAACTACGTTATTTAACAAAGGAAAATCAAAAATAGGTTATTTTGCTAATACGAAGACCTGAAAATAAGAGTAATGGGTTCGAATACCCCAAAAAATAAAAAATTTCTGATATTGCTTACCAAATGGTTGTCTCGCATTTGAACAACTAATTTTCTTAACGCTTATGATATTGTGATGCTTTACGTGCTTTTTTTAAGCCATATTTTCGGCGTTCTTTTGAACGAGAATCCGTTGTTAAATAACCTTTTAATTTTAAAGATTTTCGAATGGGCGTTTCACTTTGAACATTAAGTTCTGCACCAGTCCTATAAGAATTTTTTTCAATCGCACAAAGCGCTTTTGACAGGCCTAATTTAATAGCTTCTGCTTGACCTAAAAGTCCACCACCCTGGACTTTAACTAAGGTATCAATATTAGGTGAAATCCCATTCATATTTTTTACAGAGAATACTAAATTATCAGCGGAACTTAATTCTAAAGCAGAATTTTTAGAAAAGAAATTTTGAACTTCTTCGAAAGGAGCTTTTATGGCCAAAATAGAACAAACGTGATTTTGTAAATAAACATTAGCAGCTTTATCATTAATAAGAAACTTTCCTGTCCCTTTAACAATCTGAACTTGAGCAACCGCTTTTTTTCTTCGACCTACAGATCGAGCTAAAATTTCAACTTTTGTCGTTTGAAGTTTTTCTGTAAACATGTCATATTTTTAATTAAAAGATCTTTAGAGGTAAATCTTTATTTTGTTAGAAATCTTTAAATAGTTTTGGAGAAAATAAAAATTTTTGTGGAAATTTAGCAAAAAATGGAGTCTTAATTATTGAGTCATAAATTCATTCTAAATCTTATAAAATTAATTACTTAAACAAAATTTGACTTTAAACATGATAAAAATTTATCTATGGTCTTTCATGCTATCCCTTATTCTTGAGTGATTTTTAGAAGCCAAAACAAAACCCAAGGAAAAGTGCATTTGAGTGCTTATTAGCTGTAGCTAAACAACCCTTCTGTTTTGTTCCCCCCTTGCTTACGGCAAGAAAAGAAGTAAGATAAATGCCTTACCTCTGGTAAGGGAAAGGCAATGAAAGAAGCGCTTGTTTCGCTATACCTAATAAGCACGTAGTGAAATGATCCTCTTAATCAATTTAAAAGTTGCTTTCTATTTCCCTTACCTTAGGCGTTTCCTAAAGAAGCAAGCCATAGGGAAATAAAGCGAACCCTTCTGTTTCCCTTACCATAGGTAAAAGAAGAAAAACGGGTTCGCTTTATTTCCCTATGGCTTGCTTCTTTGATTGCTTTCCCTTACCTATGGTAAGGGAGGCAAGGCACGGGAAACGCTTTTGGAAAAGGAAGGTAAGAAATTTTTGTCAATGCTTGACAAAAACGCTTTTAAGAAGAAAAAAAACAACTTTGAAAAAACAGAATACTTACAAATTAAATTTTTGAAAAATTTAATGAATAGAAAATATTTAATGAATAGAAAATGCGTTTTGCCATAATTACTATTTTCCTAGCAACATCGAAAAGCACCCTTGCTACGTGTCTTCTTCCCTATGGAAAATGAAAGGCAAGGAAACGCCTTTCATTTCGTTTCCCTTCCTTCTAGCGAAGCTAGGGTTACTCCGCGCTAGGAAAGCTAGGAAGAAAGACCATAGGCAAAGGAAGAAGCAAAGAAGGTAACCCTAGCTTCGCTAACCCAGAGGGAAGGGAAGACAAAGACTGGCTTATCTTGTGATAACCTAAGTAAGCCTTTCTTTTACCTTGCTTGTGTTTTCCGTGCCTTGCCTCCCTTACCTATGGTAAGGAAAAACAAGCAAAGAAGCAACCCTTGCCATAAGCAAAGGCAGGTAAAGGAAGAGAACCATTCATACTCTCTAGACGAGATTTAGATAATCTACAGTACGTGTGGGTCGGAGTATAGAAAATAAATAGAATAGGAAACGAATTTATAAAATTCTTTTCTGTTTAGACGGATTTAAAAAACTCATTTTTTCCTGCAAAAATGGAACTATCAGCACTCTATAAAAAATAGAGTTTAAATCAGAAACTGGTGTTAGAGCAAGAGTTATGCAAAAATTTTTGTTACAGCCTACTATCAGAGTTGAACTGATAACCTTCGGTTTACAAAACCGATACTCTACCAATTGAGTTAAGCAGGCGTAAAAACTCATTATTTCAGAAAAATTTACTTTTTCTTATCCAATCCACATTTCGTCTTTTAGATAAAGAGTGGAAAACCGAAAAAAGATTTGCTCGAGTTATTCATTTAGACACCGAGCCCTCCTTATTAGGTTTTTAGATATGCTACCCGATCAGTAGAAATTGGACTGTATACTGTATCTCTTTTTTCACGTAAGGTTCTTTTCCTAGCGAAGCAAGTCTCCTTGCCATAGGCAATGGAAGGCAAAGAAGCAAGACTTTCTTTGCTCCCTTTACCTATGACAGGCAAGGGAACAGCTTTTGTAAAATGCTGATATTACCTTTAAGCAGTCACTGGAAAAGAAAAAAGGGCGAAAAATGACCAAAAATTTGTTGCATTAATTTAATTTATTTTGACGATAATTTCAAAAGAGTCACGTCTTTTCTCCTTCTTTCTAGAAAAACTAGAAAGAAGGAGAAAAGAATAGAAAATAAGTTTTAGTGATTCTTTAGCCTTTTCTTGAAGAGAACTAACAAAATCATAAGACTAAATTGTCTTGATCTTCGAGTTCTCAACGAAAAAACTTAGAAAGTCGAATTTATTGTTGAGATAAACTTTTAACTTGTTCTAACGCATTAAAACGATCCGTAATTAAAGGAGTATCTTGACGTTGTTCTGTGAAATATTCGTCAGGTCGCGGACTTCCAAAAACATCATAAGCTAATCCTGTACTAACAAAAAGCCATCCGGCAATAAAAAGAGCGGGAATAGTGATGGAATGTATCACCCAATATCGTATACTAGTTAGAATATCTGAAAAAGGACGTTCTACCGGTTTTCCAGCCATGATCAACTCCTTAGTTACTTTTGTAACAATTATTTTAACTATTTGGATTCTATAAATTTTATTCTTTTACCTTTTGTGAAAGATCACTTTTTATTAAATTTCTATTCAATTTATACTTTTTTTGTAGCGTAGCTATAACCGTAGTTACCTTTTTTTTAAAGAAGGGTTAGCTCCTTTGCTTGCTTCCCTTTCCCTATGGCAAGGGTTGCTTCTTTGCTTGTTTTCCCTTACCATAGGTAAAGGAGGCAAGGCACGGGAAAGACAAGCAAGGGGGTGTTAGCTGCGGTAGGCAAGGAATTGTTATTAGATGGCTTATTTTTTGAATATTGAATTTATTTTTTTAAAGTATAATGAGATTTTAATAAAATAAAAAAAAAAATACAAGATTTAAAAAAATTTATTATCAATTTGACAAAAGAAATTTTTTTGTTATAATTTTTTAGAGAAAATCTGAAAAGGGGGGGCAACAAGTTTGAAGAAAGCTTTAAGTGAAATACTCATTAAAAGTAAGTAAGTAAAGATAGTTTATCTTCAATAAACAATGAAGTTAAATAGGAAGATGGGAAACCAAGTAAGGATAATGGGAAAGTGCAACTTGGTTTTTAATAAGTTCTCTAGACTTGCTTATCTAGCATTTCTTTTCCGTTTGTGTTAGTCCCTTCTTTGATTTTGATCAAAATCATTAAAGTTAAACAAGAACCTTTGGCCTTTCTTCCTTTGCCAGCTTTGCCTTCCTGGCGTAGCAAGCTTTGTTTGTTTTTCTCTTACCACAGGCTTTCCCATAGAGAAAGGGAGCAACGCAAGGGAAATGAAAGGAAACGCCACTGGATGCTTATCTAGAGTGCTATATCAATTTAAAAAAATAGGTATAAATAGAAAAAATTGAAATATCAAATAGACAATATAAATAAATGATTTAAATTCACTTTAGGCCGTCCTATTTATAGTGTTTCTAATTTTTTATCTAAGCATTGTTTTCCGATTTTGTTTTGTTCTTCCACTTCTTCCAAAAATCCTTGGGAAGATTGGGTTTATATGGTTATGTTTTTGATTCTCCTTATCGTTCAGAGTTGCCGTATATGAAAGGTTCTAAGACTGATTATTATATATAATGTACTTGAGCTTACTCCTACACAGTTTCATGGTAAGCATGGTTCTCGTCCTACTCCTCGGATGAGAAACGAGGCTCGTTCTTTTTTGTCTAAAAATTAGAGTGCTTCTTTTGTTAAATCCCTTGCCTTTGGCAAGGAAAATTGTATTGGTATTATTCCTATCCTAAATCTCGTTTATCTAAGATGGGTCGATTGGCTCTTCTTCGTTATGCTCGTCCTATTTTAAAAAGTGAGTACTAGGAGTATAAATTGTATGAAAAAGATTTAAATGATTTAGACTTCCCGCCTATTGAGTGTTATGATCCTAATCACCCTGGTTATCTTTCTATTTATGGCGCTAAGGGTTGTCCTTTTTTTCATGCTCATAGTGATAAATATGTTTACCAACGTATGCCCGTTGCTTTTTCTTCGGTATCTTTATAATAAGCGTTTGCATTGCTTAGTACGCAAAAGGAGTCCCAAACATTGGGTCGAGGTTCTTTAGATCCCCCAAGTAAGTCTTCTTTGATTTCTTCTTGCCTATGGCAAGAAGACATCTGCTTTGGACTTAATTTTGGATCATTCTGGATCGTTAGCTACGCAGGATTCTTGGAAAAAATGTGTGTCTTATGTGGGTGAAAACGATCCTGGAAAATCTTTCTATGTTTGGGGTTTTCGTTTACCGTTTCCCAAAGGGAAGGGAATAAAACAGGGAGGACTGATTTTGAAACACTTTCCGAAAAGTTGGAAAATATTTTTAAATCAATTGGTTGTAAATCTTATGTTTTTTGCTTAAGACGTCATTCACTCACGCAAGAACTTTGTTACCAAGGTTTTTTTACCGTTTTGGTCAAAAAACGTCAAAGAACTTTATTAAAGGTTTTTGAAAACGCTGGTTTGAGTGGCATTGAAATTCTCCATTGTAAAGAAAACGATAAAAAACAAGCTATTACATATTTAAAAACGAAAGAAAATTGTGAAACTGGTCCTTATTTTTTTAACTGTTAACTTTGCTGTTTTGCTTGCTTCATTTGCTTTCTCTTCTTTTTCATTCTTGCCTCCTCCTTTTCTTTACTAGCTTTGCCTTTTCTTTCCCGTTTCCCATAGGGAAGAAGGCTTGCTTCTTTGCTTGCTTTCCCTTACCTATGGTTTGCTTCGCTAGGAGGCAAGGCACGGGAAATGGCATGGCAGGCAAAGAAAGGAGGCAATAAGGGAAAGACAAACAAAGTTTATCTTGCAAAATTGACAAAGTTAAAATAAAATGAATTTAGGTTTAGTTTTAATAGATCTGGTAAATTCTGATAAATGGACTCTTTTTAGAGAGTTATTGAACGTAGATGACTTGGACGCAATCAGCCAATGAAAAAAATCCATCAGATAAACAAGAATTTTTCTAAATCTAATAAATTTTTACATTTTACCTTAATTTAGATTTTCTTTTTCTTACCACAGTTTTGCTTAGTTACAAAAAGCTAAATGTAGTTATCTTTTTGTAACTAAGCAATTCGATCAAATAAAGGTAAAACAAAAAAGAAAAAGATATAAAGTGGAAATAGTTTAAATTGTTACTAACTGTAACAATTATAAAATTCATGATCTTTTTTCTAAAAAAATTAGAAAAAAAAATCATATTATGAAAATACTAAACGTACAACTTGTGACTTATCTACTTTTGCAACTCGAATTTTTTGATCCAAGACTCATAAATTTTATTAGTCTCTTGGACATAACTGACGATTATAAACACCTGACAAAGTTATCTTAGCTATGATCTTGCGTTATACAATGCAAACCGTAACTCTAATGTTTCAAACTATACAATACTTACTATTATATGAAAATTTAGATGAAAAACTTATCAATATTTATTAGTCAATTATGGATTACAAATCGTTTATTTTTTAACAAACCAAGAATTTATCATATTTATCATAAATGGACGATCTTTTACAGGTTTTGTGCTAGTATTCAAAAACCTAGATATTTTTATGCTGAATTGGGAACCTAAAAGAGCAATATTCAGTCAGGATGATAAGTAGACAAGTGGGAATTTAAGTCTTTGGGAATGGATTCTTACAAAAAAATGGATTCTTACAAAAAAATGGATTCTTACAAAAAAAGATTTTTTTAATCAATGTCTTTTCAAAAAAAGGGTTGCTTTAGATAACAATTATGTAAAGTCATCTGGAGTTCCTGGAACAGATAATGAGAGTGACTATGTGACGCGCCAAAATAAAGGATTTGGCGAAAGCAGAGAAAAAGCTTTAAAAGAAAATAAAGTGGGTAGTAGCTTCGTTAAAACAACTCCTCGTTATCTGCAGCAATCATTACGCATGTTTCAAATAGGTAGCTATTGGGATGTGCCATTTGATCGCTTACCAGCTGGAAGAAATGTTTCAAACTTTGATAACAGCGCTAATAAATTAATCCCGCCTAAAGAAGCGCTGAAATTAATTCTTTTAGATCTTGCAGAAAAATCGTCGAAATCTAATTGGATAGGAGGTTTAGGTTGTTATTTCCCAGAGGATGAAACCGAGCATTTAAAATTTTTTTTAAATGAAAACCCATCTTTTTTTGATGATCAAATTTTTTTTTAAATCTTTTCTTACTAAAGGTGAGAAAGAGATTTAAAAAAAAAACTATGTTCCTTTTTTGACTCTTGTAACCGTTTTGTCTTTTTTAGCATAGCTATACTAAGAAAAGTGAAATTACAATTTTATTTTTTTAGTATAGCTATGCTTACTTTCTTTTGGCTAAATGAAAAAAGTGTTTAGGTTATCTATGTCGTTTTTATCTATTATTTATAAATAATAGAAAAGAATTTCAATAATTCTAAAAGTCAAAAGGTTTAAAGGTTTTAATACTTTAAATCTATTTTATAATTCAAAGGAGGAAAAAAATGCCTTTAAAAAATCCTAGTTACGATAATAAAAAATCTATTTTTTCGTATTATCAAAATAAGGAAAAATTTAGCTATTTCAAAAAATGGAAAAAATATAAAATTCAATTCTCACAAATATTTCTTTGCAAAAACAAGAATTTTTGTTTATTTGTCTTCTTACTTTTCTCCACTTACTTACCTTCCCTCTGGGTTAGCAAAGCTAGGTTTGCATGCCTCCTTCTTATAGGCGTTTCATTACCTAGCTTTGCTAACATTCCTTCCTTTGCCTTTCCTTTCCTTTCCCGTTTCCCATAGGGAAGGGAAGAAGGCTTGCTTCTTTGCTTGCTTCCCTTGCCATAGGCAAAGAAGCTAAACCCAAAGGGAAGGGAGGCAAGGCTTCTACGAAGGGAAACAGCTTAGCAAAGCTAGGAAGGCAAACAAAGCAACCCGTTTCCCTTCCCTTACCTATGGTTTGCATGCTTCCTTACCTATGGTTATGGTTTGCTACGCTAGGAAATGGAAGGCAAAGCTAGGAAATGGGAAGGTTAGCAAAGTTAGGCTTGCTTCTTTGCCGTCTTTACCTTTCTAGCGAAGCAACCCATTTCGTTCCCTTACCTCTGGTAAGCAAAGCAACCCCTCTGGGAAACGGCAAGAGGGAAGGAAAACGGGTTAGCAAAGCTAGGTTTGCTTCGTTTACCTTTTGTAATGAAAGGCTTGCTTGCTTTATATAGCGGTGAATATAACTCACCGCTATATAATATCAGAATTTTATCGGAATAATCTTTAAAAACTTGACAATATTTTTAAATCTGATAATCTTAAATTCAAGAAACACATTCAACTATAAAAAATAAGTTTCAAAGTCTGAAATTTAAATTAAAAAATTACATGGAGAGTTTGATCCTGGCTCAGATAGAGAGCTGGCGGTATGCTTAACACATGCAAGTCGAACGAAGAACTATTTGATGAGGTAGTAATACTTCTGAAAGTAGTTTGGCAGTGGCGGACGGGTGAGTAACACGTAAGAATTTACCCTTTGGAGGGGGATAACACTAGGAAACTGGTCCTAATACCCCATAATACTGAGAAGTTAAAGGTTTTAAAGCCGCCAAATGAGAAGCTTGCGTCTGATTAGTTTGTTGGTGGGGTAATGGCTTACCAAGACCACGATCAGTAGCTGTTTTGAGAGAATGATCAGCCACACTGGAACTGAGACACGGTCCAGACTCCTACGGGAGGCAGCAGTGAGGAATTTTCCGCAATGGGCGACAGCCTGACGGAGCAATACCGCGTGGAGGATGACGGCCCGTGGGTTGTAAACTCCTTTTCTTGGGAAAGAATCAATGACGGTACCCAAGGAATAAGCACCAGCTAACTATGTGCCAGCAGCTGCGGTAATACATAGGGTGCAAGCTCTTATCGGAATGATTGGGCGTAAAGCGTTTGTAGGCCGTTTGAAAAGTCTAGTGTTAAAGGCCAGAGCTTAACTTTGGTTCAGCATTAGAGTACTCTCAAACTAGAGTTAGGTAGAGATAAAGGGAAGTTCCGGTGGAGGGGTGAAATCCGTAGATATCGGGACGAACACCAACGGCGAAGGCACTTTATTGGACCTATACTGACGCTGAGGGACGAAAGCTACGGGAGCGAAAAGGATTAGATAAAATCCTCACCCGCTCGATAAAAAATAGGTGGAAGGTGTCCCACTTAGTAAAAATACTAAGTAAGTATCCAGTTAATTCGGGAAAACTTCAAGGAACAAAGTTGCAAAATTGCGTTCAAAAAATTGAAACAATTCCGAGGGAAACTTTTATGCTTTAAAAAGTGTTGAAGAACCTCTAGAGACTAGAAAACACTTTATCTTAAAATATAAAATAATCATAAAACACATTCTTATTTCAAGTATGGTTTATAAGGTTTCTATGTATTATAATAGATAGTGCTCTTCAAGAACGCTGGATTTCTAAAATAAAAACTCAAGTGCCACGATTTGTATCCGCTATTGACGTTCTTCTCTTGCCTTCTTCCTTCCTTTGCCTTCCTACGGAGGCTTAGCTTCTTTGCCTACGGCAGCACGGGAAATGAAAGGCTTGCTTCGCTAGAAAAGAGAAGATAAAACCAATAGATAACAATTCGTGAGAGTTAAGATAATCAAAATTTGTTATCAATTTTAGAAAATGATATAGTCCGTTGTGCTTAAGAGATCTTCTTACCAAAGACATTAATAAATCGAAAAAACTAGTAGCTATGTTAAGAGATTCAATGACTTTGATAAGAAGATTGATAGCATATGACCCTTGTAGTCGTAGCTGTAAACGATGAACACTAAATATTGCCAAAAAGCAGTGTTAAAGCTAACGCATGAAGTGTTCCGCCTGGGGAGTACAGCCGCAAGGCCGAAACTTAAAGGAATTGACGGGGATCCACACAATCGGTGGAGTATGCGGTTTAATTTGATGCAACGCGGAGAACCTTACCAGGATTTGACATGTTAAGAATATCTTAGAAATAAGATAGTGCTTTCATTCACTCTGAATGAAAGAGCTTGAACACAGGTGGTGCATGGCTGTCGTCAATTTGTGCCGTGAGGCGCCAGGTTAAGTCCTTAAACAAATGTAACCCTCGTCTTTAGTTACCGCTTAACTTTTAAAAAGTTAAGCAATTCTCTAGAGATACTGCCGGTGTAAACTGGAGGAAGGAGAGGATGACGTCAAGTCAGCACGCCCCTTACAATCTGGGCGACACGCGTACTACAATGATCAAGACAATGAGAAGCGACCTCGCGAGAGTCAGCAAATCTTGAAACTTGGTCTCAATTCGGATCGGAGGCTGCAACTCGCCTCCGTGAAGTCGGAATCGATAGTAATCGCTAATCAGCCATGTGGCGGTGAATACGTTCCTGGATCTTGTACATACCGCCCGTCAAATCAACTGAATTGATTGACCCCCAAGTTGATACTCTAACCTGACCTTCGGAGAAGGAAGAGGTCACCCAAGGTTTGATTAGTAAAGATGATTAAGTCGTAACAAGGTAACGGTACTGGAAGGTGCCGTTGGATCACCTCCTTCTTCAAGGAATTTAGTTGAGTCTTAAATAAGCTCAATTTTTGTATTGTTGATTTTTTCAACAAAAAAACTTTAAGCATTCAGCAAAGTCAGAGATGTTAGAACCATTTAAAAAACTTCGTTTAAATTGTCTTAATTTTTGTCCACTCAGGTTTTTTTTATTCCCTTGCCTTTCATTTCCTCTAGGGAAACAAAGGCAAGGGAATAAAAAAAACCTGAGAACATTCATAGAAACAACGTATATGTTCTTTAAATTCTTTCACTCTCGAATCATTCAATGGTCACACAAGTTTCAATCAAAGTATCTAAGCTATGTAAAGATTAGAAGTTATTTCTAATTTTTTTCAGATTTCGTCATTATAAGAAAAACTAAAATTAATGGGGTGGGCTATTAGCTCAGAGGTAGAGCGCACCGCTGATAACGGTGAGGTCGCTGGTTCAATTCTAGCATAGCCCACCCTTTAAGTTTTTTCATATTTGAATTGACTTTTTGGTTTTTCTATACATTACTCAATTAACGTATTAAAGACGTAGAATAAAAGGAAAGATGGGACATTAGCTCAGTTGGTAGAGCGCAGCCTTTGCAAGGCTGATGTCAGGAGTTCGACTCTCCTATGTTCCATCTTTTACTTCTTCTAGCATGACTTTATCTGAATATAAGCTGAAGAACAAATTTCCTTCCCGTTTCCTTTACTAGAGGTAAAGGGAGGCAAAGAATGATTTTAAAAACTATAGGTTACTTCTCTATTTGTTTAGAATTTTCTTTAGAGAAAGACCTATTAATAAAGGTCAAAGGCCCTTTTTTGACCTTGCTAAATTCTTAGTTTAAGAATTTTCTTAGAGAAGGGCCTGTTACAAAGGTCAAAGGAACAAAGGCTGACGGCGGATACCTAGGTACCCAGAGACGATGAAGGGCGCAGACACCAGCGATATGCTTCGAGGAGCTGGAAACAAGCTTTGATCCGAAGATTCCCGAATAGGGCAACCTCTTGAACTTTCTATTGAATTCATATGTAGAAAAGAGTTAACCCGGTGAATTGAAACATCTTAGTAGCCGGAGGAAAAGAAAGCAAAAGCGATTTCCGTAGTAGCGGCGAGCGAAACGGAAACAGTCTAAACCCATATTTTATGGGGGTTGTGGGAGGACATTGGTAGTTTTTTTAAAATCTTTGAAAAAGAGCTACGTTATAGAAAACGAAAGAATCAAACGAAACAGCTGAATCCTGTACCATAGAAGGTGAAAGTCCTGTAGTTCAAAACTTTTATATTGTCTTATCCCGAGTAGCATGGGGCACGTGAAATCCCGTGTGAATCCGCGAGGACCACCTCGTAAGACTAAATACTACTGGGTAACCGATAGCGAAATAGTACCGTCAGGGAAAGGTGAAAAGTACCCATAAAAGGGAGTGAAAAAGAACATGAAACCGTCAGCTGACAAGCAGTGGGAGGATTTTGAAATCTGACCGCATGCCTGTTGAAGAATGAGTCAGCGACTTATAGGAAGTGGCTAGGTTAAGTAAATCCGGAGCCTAAGCGAAAGCAAGTCTGAATAGGGCGATATAAGTCACTTCTTATGGACCCGAACCCGGGTGATCTAACCAAGACCAAGATGAAGCCCGAGTAACACCGGGTGGAGGTCTGAACCGACCGGTTTTGAAACATCGACGGATGAGTTTTGGTTAGCTGGAGAAATTCCAATCGAACTCGGAGCTAGCTGGTTCTCCCCGAAATGCGTTGAGGCGCAGCGGTCACGACGAGCTGCCATAGGGTAAAGCACTGTTTCGATGCGGGCTGCGAAAGCGGTACCAAATCGTGGCAAACTCAGAATATAAGGCATTGCTTTCCGTCGACCAGTGAGACTTTGGGGGATAAGCTTCAAAGTCAAAAGGGTAAGAGCCCAGATCCCTAGCTAAGGCCCCTAAATGGTCGCTAAGTGGAAAAGGATGTGAGAATGCTTAAACAACTAGGAGGTTTTCTTAGAAGCAGAAATCCTTTAAAGAGTGCGTAATAGCTCACTAGTTTAGCGCTCTTGCGCCGACAATGGCCGGGACTAAGCGACCTGCCGAAGCTGTGAGATTTTTAAAAAAGTTTTTATAACCGTTTTTTAAATGTCGTTTATAAAATATCTTAACTTCAGAGATTAGATATTTTAGTAAGGATGTGTAAAAAAAAACATCTAAAAATCGGTAGGGGAGCGTCCGACTCAGGGTGAAGCTTATATGTAAATCTAGGTGGACTGAGTTGGAGTGAGAATGTTGACTTGAGTAACGAAAACATTGGTGCGAATCCAATGCCCCGAAAACCTAAGGGTTCCTCAACAAGGTTCGTCCGAGGGGGGTGAGTCAGGACCTAAGGCTAGGCTGAAAAGCGTCGTCGATGGCAAACGGGTTAATATTCCCGTACTTAATTTAGTAGGTATCGAGGGACGAAGGAGGCTAAGTTGGAACTATGTATGGATTCTAGTAGAAGCGTTCAAGGTTTTGATAGGTAGAACAAAAACTATCCTAGAGCTGAGACGTTATCTCATTTTTGAAACTTCGGTTTTAGAGATGCCAATGATGTCAAACTTCCAAGAAAATCTCGTGAACTTTTCATACTAAATTAACCTGTACCTGAAACCGACACAGGTAGGTAGGTAGAGCATACTAAGGGGCGCGAGAGAACTCTCTTTAAGGAACTCGGCAAATTGGCCTCGTAACTTCGGAAGAAGAGGCGCCTTAGAGAAATCTAAGGCCGCAGTGACCAGGCCCGCTAAGAGCCCTATACTAAATGATTAGAATAGCAAACTAGGTGAATTGTCAAGAATACTAATATAACAACTTTTGATATGTTAACAACTTGCAGCGAAACTTAATGAATTAAACTTTTTCATTAAGGACGTTCAACGACTAGAAAAAGTAAAAAAAGACAATGCTTTTTCCAAAGTTCCTAGCAACTTGCTCATAAACCCCTAGCTAAGCTAGGGAAGTTAACTAACTATGTAGCAGTTGATGACATAGTCTGAACTTTAGCAAAAAGCTAAAGAAACAAGAATAGTTTTATTCTTGTTGCCTTTTTTTTTTATAAGATTTTAAATAAAAACGAATAATTGTTTAAGCTTTATTTGGAATTTTAAGACAGAAGGTTAACATATTTGCAGGCGACTGTTTACCAAAAACACAGGTCTCCGCTAAGTCGTAAGACAATATATGGGGGCTGACGCCTGCCCAGTGCCGGAAAGTGAAGGAAGTTGGTTATTTCTTTTAGAAAAAAGCTGACGACCGAAGCCCCGGTGAACGGCGGCCGTAACTATAACGGTTAACTTTTAGGGCCGTTATAAAATATAACTATTTGCTGGAACCTTCTGATGGCTTTTGGTACCTAGTAGGTGACATTCTAAAAGTTAGAGGACAATCAGCAGGAAACTATTTACAAAAAAATCGATTGATAAAAAAAGAAAAACATAAAAATAAATCTCATGGCAAATCTTAATGAGGAACAAAACCTCTGTGATGAAGAAAAAAAAATTCGTCCAGAAATTCTTTATCAGCTTCAAAAAGCTAATAAAGAAATAGGAAACAAAAATTTCCCAAAATATATACAAACAATTCAGAAAATTTTTTATCTTTCAGACAATGTTCCCGTAACAAAGGAGCTAAAAATTTTTATGGGTGGTTTTATAGAAGGCGAATCTTCTTTGAATGTAAGTGCTAAAAAATTGCCGAATGCTAAATTTGGACTACTTATTGATCCTGAGTTTAGTATCACTCAACATGTTAATGGTATTCGAAACCTTTATCATGCTTTGAAAATTTTGAATACAGGCCGTATTCGATATAAACAGGGCAGTAATGCTACTTTTGTATTTATCATCGACAATCGCCAAACTCTTAAAGAAAAAATCATTCCATTTTGGGAAACTTACGTGATTCCGTATGGATCTCCTTATCTGACGAAAAGACTAAAATCTTTTAAAAAAATTTTATCTCTCTTTGAATCAAATGCGCATCAAGATAAAGACCGTTTTTGTTATGAATTGCTACCAATATGGGACTCTTTAAGAAAGCAAAAAGGTCAAGCCAATGAAACTTTTAAAAGCTTAGAAGAGGCTCAAGAGTATATTCAAATGAGTAAAAAATAGATTCCTCAAAGACTTTACGTTATCCTTTCAATATACTAAAGATTTAAATTTGAATCTGACGTTCTTAGGAAAGTATCCTATATTTTGATTGAAGATAAAGCCTAATTTCTTACAAAACTAAGAATAATATATATATATGCCTAAGGTAGCGAAATTCATTGCCGGATAAGTCCCGGCCCGCACGAAAGGCGTAACGATCTGGGCACTGTCTCAAAGAGAGACTCGGTGAAATAGACATATTCGTGAAGATGCGAATTACGTCCACCTGGACAGAAAGACCCTATGAAGCTTGACTGTAACCTGGAATTGGGTTCGGGCTTTTTTTGCGCAGCCTAGGTGGGAGGCTTTGAAGGCTTCTTTCCGGAGAAGTTGGAGCCATCAGTGAGAGACCACTCTGGAAAAGCTAGAATCCTAATGGTGATCCTTGAATCAGGACACTTGACAGTTTCAGGCGGGCAGTTTTTCTGGGGCGGAAGTCTCCTAAAAAGTAACGGAGACGTGCAAAGGTTCCCTCAGTCTGGATGGAAATCAGATGTGGAGTGTAAAGGCAAAAGGGAGCTTGACTGTCAGACAAACAAGTCGAACAGGGGCGAAAGCCGGCCTTAGTGATCCGACGGTTCCGTGTGGAAGGGCCGTCGCTCAACGGATAAAAGTTACTCTAGGGATAAAATGTTGTCCTAAGTAACAGTAATGTTACATTTTTAGAAAACCAGGTGAATTGCAAGAATGTTTCTTAGCTACGCTAGCAAACTTGCATCGAAGCTTATTTTTAAAAAAGTTGTTCTCTTTTCTGTTAACTGGTTGACAAAAGTTAAAAAAATTACAACCAATTCATAAAGATGACTCTAAGTAAGAAAAGTGAATTTGGTGATGATACGAGTCACTTTTAAACGATGACGGAGCAAGTAGTTTACCTTTTCTCAACAGTTAATAAATATATTTTAATCCCAAAAAAAATGAACAACCAAAAAAATCAGACCGATCAACGACTAGAGAGTGAAATTTTAAAAGTTTCACAAACTCCACGAGTTCCTGGAAACTTAATAAAATTTAAAGAAACAAAACATAAAAGCATTGAAAGAATACTAGAAGAAAAAACAATTTGTTTGAAAAACAAAGACAGGATCCTCAGATTCTCAGAGGGAATACTAAAGTTTTGAAAGATTAGAAAAAATTTCTTTCTTCTTTAACTCTCACGGAGTTTCAATATCAGGCTGTCATAGGATTAGTCTTAAGTGATGCTTCCATTCAAGCAAGCTCTAGTTCTAAAATCTCCTATCTTGAACTTCCATCAAAATATTTTAACCAACTTATCCTAGAAATTGGACCTTATATCCATTCTTCAATGGTTTATAAACTACCAACGATTCGTCAAGAAAAAAGTCGTTGGAATACTTTCCCAAAAAATACAATCATTGAATTAAGTAGTGCTTTTAAATAATGAAATCTTTAACCGTTTAAGTTTATGACATAGTCTGAACTCTAAAAAATATTTAGAGAGATTAAGGATAAAGAGCCTTAATATAACAATTTGAACAGGCTGATCTTGTCCAAGAGTTCACATCGACGACAAGGTTTGGCACCTCGATGTCGGCTCATCACAGCTCGGAGGGGTAGTACCTTCCAAGAGTTGGGCTGTTCGCCCATTAAAGTGGTACGTGAGCTGGGTTCAGAACGTCGTAAACTGCTCGCGACCTTGCAAAGTTATTTGCATGAAAAAATTGCCTCATTTCGGTGAATTTCGACTTAAAACATATTTAAAGGAAAACCCCGAGGGAAGTCGGAAAACTTAAACTTTATAAAAAAGCAAACAAAGATTGAATTAAATAAAAAAATCAAAACCAAAATTTTCAATAGAAATGGCTAAACTTATATTAACCGCTAGTCAAAAAAAACTTGTTAAAAAATGGAAGAGGCTGAATAAACCTCAAATTTCACAGGAATTACGGGATATTCTTCATGGTTATATCATGTCTGATGGGCATGTTAAAAAAGAAGGAAATCTCGCCGTTGATCAAGGACAAGAACAAAAACCGTTTGTCGAGTGGATGTATTCAAAATTAAAACCCCTTCGAACTTCGACTTCTATAACGGAAGTTGTACGAATTCATTCGAAAACAGGAAAAAAGTCTGTCTCTTACCGTTTTTTCACCAGAAATTTTTTAGGCGGGTTTCGTAATATGTGGTATAAACCTATTGGTGTTGATGCGAAAGGTAAAACAATATACGAAAAACAACTTCCAGAAAGTATCGATTGTTTTTTTACTTCGACTTTTATTTCTCTCTGGTATGCTGGCGATGGTACAAAACTTTTGGATTCAAAGGGTGTAAAATTTGAAGTCACTGCTTTTTCAGAAGTGGAAAGACTTAAGCTTCAGAGTCTTTTTTTGAGAAAATTTGGAATTTCCACTAGCATTATTTCATCAGGTCATTCTAGTGTAGGAAACAAGCAATGGGCGCTGAGAATTCCTGCTGATGAGTATGATAAATTCCACAAATTAATAACAAAAATAGATTTGATTCCTAAAATTTTTTCGTACAAATTGCATAGTATGGTATAAATTTTTTCTTTGACCCCGTAACGACTCTGTTCTCTTTTTTACTGATGCTCATCAGTAAAAAAGAGTCTGTTCAACATCTATTAACGATTTTTGGCAGAGGAAACGGCAGGATAGCATTCTTTTCACTTAATAAAGCTAAAAGTGTGTTTTTTTGACTAACACTATTATTTAGAAAAAGTCAACAAACTTTTAAGACGCTTTAGAAAAGCGGAAGATTTGTTATAACATGGCAACTCTTTTATTTGTTTTTCTTTTCTAATTAAAATTTTTTTAGCTACCCTAGAAAATTTTAATTAGAAGGTAAAAGATAAAAGATGATGGTATAGTCTAAATCCTTAAGAAATTGAGGAATCTGGTGGTTACTACCTTAAAATTAAAGATTTCTAGTAGTAATCATACTTTCTAAACTTTATTTGGAAAACTTTCAAAATTATATATTTTGAGTTAAAAACCACTAAAATATGAAAGGTTTTGGAGACAGTTCGGTCCATATCCGGTGAACGCGTTAGAATATTGAAGACATTCTACAATAGTACGAGAGGACCTTGTAGAACGTGCCTATAGTGTATCAGTTATTTTTCCAAAAGTAAACGCTGAGTAGCCACGCACGGGTCTGTGAACAACGGAGTGAATAACCGCTGAAAGCATCTAAGTGGGAAGTCTTGTCTAAGATGAATATTCTCTATGAGACCACGGGAAGACAACCCGGTTAATAGGAATCAAGTACAAGATCGGTAACGATTTGAGCTGAGATTTACTAATGTGTCCAACGATTTTGACCTTTTTTCCTTTGCCAGTTCCCGTTTGTTTCTTTGCGTTCCCTTTACTTTGCCTATGGCAAGGAAAATAGGAAGGCAAAAGAAACGGGAAATGGCAAATTAAATATAATCTAACAAAATGTTAGAAACTTATTTCACCGGAGCTTAGCTCCGCAGAAACTTTGGTGCTCTATGCTCTATTAGAACTACCCCAATCCATCCCGAACTTGGGTGTAAAAGAATAGAGGGTCTAAAATAACTCGATGGAAGCCTGTCCGGAAACTTTAGACTAGTGCCAAAGTGATTTATGGTATTTATTGAAGTTTAGCAGTTTATTCTTTGGTAGTTTTCATTTTTAAAGTGATTAAGAATGGTTTAAATCTATTTATTTTCCAATTTTAATAAATAAACCTAACCCTTCCTTTGCCTATGGCAAGAAAAACGAGTTGGCAACTCTAGGAAGCGTTACTTGCTTTGCTTTCTTTACCTTTCCTGTTTCCCTTGCCATAAGCAAAGGGAAGGCGTTTTTCTTTGCCTATGGCAAGGGAAAGGAAAGACAAGTAAGGCTTAGCTACACTAGAAAACGGAAGGGAACTGTAATACGATTATGCTTGTTATATGCTAATTTACTTTTGCAAGATCGTCTCTAGTTCGAGAATCAAAAAAATGAATATTTAGAGAGACGATCTTGCAAAAACAAAAATCTCTCGTTAGATATTGATATTTAAAAAGAAACAAGTTAAAATTGCTAGAAAAGGTCTTTTTTTATTGTTTTCACACGATCGTTTTATTTCTTCATTTGCCTCGGGCGTTTCCTTCCCTTACCTCTGGTAAGGGAAGGAAACGCCCGAGGCAAAAGAAGGAAACAAAGAAGCAAACCATCTTCTAACGAAGCAACCCTTGCCTCTGTAGAAAAGCAGAGGAAGGCTTCCTAAAGCAAAAGAAGCAAAACGGGTTGGTTTCATTTTATAGCGGAGCAACCTCCATTCTAGTAACAAAGTTACAGTGTAACGTTAAAAAAACAAAAGAAAAAGCTCGAGTAAAGCTATAAAGTTAGTAGTGTTATTTTGTTACAATCAATACATTTATTCCCACGGACAGATTTTTCTAGGATCGTCGAAATTTTTAGTATTTTTTATTATGACGCCACAAACGGAAACAAAAGCAGGCGCTGGATTTAAAGCTGGTGTTAAAGATTATCGTTTAACATACTATACGCCTGATTATATTGTTAAAGATACTGATGTATTGGCCGCATTCCGTATGACACCTCAACCTGGAGTTCCCCCTGAAGAGTGTGGAGCGGCTGTTGCTGCTGAATCTTCTACTGGTACGTGGACAACAGTTTGGACCGATGGTTTAACAAGTCTTGATCGCTATAAAGGTCGTTGCTATGACATCGAGCCAGTTGTAGGTGAAGAAAACCAATACATCGCTTATGTTGCTTACCCTCTTGATCTTTTCGAAGAAGGATCTGTGACAAATCTTTTCACTTCAATTGTTGGGAACGTTTTTGGGTTCAAAGCACTTCGAGCACTACGTCTAGAAGATCTTCGTATCCCGCCTGCTTACTGCAAAACGTTTCAAGGACCACCTCACGGTAATGAACTTGCCCTTAATTATGTCTAGCATGTTTTGTCATGCTAGACACTGATTACGCACTCTATTAAATGGGGAATATCTAACAAAAAAATATTGTTATCAGTTTCAATAGTAAGCCACAGGAGAAAAGTTTTACAAATCCTGTTCATGGGTCTTATTGCACAACCCCCCTGTTTTACTCGTATGGCTACAGAACCAGATGAGTTGTTTCAAGCAGATCCTTCTCTTACTAAAAAAAGAAGATTTGAAGAACAGGTGCAAAAAGAAAAAATGTTATGGCGCAAGGATATGAATGATAGCAAACGATTTGAACAACTTAGAGAATCCCATGCTAAGAGGTTCTTTTAGTCCTTTTTATTTCGCTTCCCTCTTGCCTTTTTGCCTTGCTTGTCATAGACAAAGCAAGCAATGAAAGGCAAGAAAACGCTTTGCCTTCCTTCCTTTGCCTGTGGCAAGGGAAACGTCTATGGAAAAGGGAGAAAGATAAGGAAAGACATAAAAAAGAAGAAAGAACCTCAAGCCTAACGACCATCCTTTTTAGGAGTAGCGGTAAGCATCGCGAAATGTAGAGTAATCTTTTAAAGAGATTAATGATATGGTCTGATCTTTATAGCGATATAAAGCTGATTTGTATACAATGAAAAACAAATATCGGGGATAGTTTCGCGCACTATCTTGAACATAAATGATTCAAGTTGAACGTGACAAATTAAACAAATATGGTCGTGGCCTTCTTGGTTGTACGATTAAACCAAAACTAGGTTTATCCGCTAAAAACTACGGACGTGCTGTTTATGAGTGTCTTCGTGGAGGTCTTGACTTTACAAAAGATGATGAAAACGTAAACTCACAACCTTTCATGCGTTGGAGAGACCGTTTCCTATTTGTAGCTGAAGCTATCTATAAAGCTCAGGCGGAAACTGGTGAAGTTAAAGGGCATTACTTAAATGTAACGGCTGGAACTTCAGAAGAAATGATCAAACGTGCTGAAGCTGCAAAACATTTTGGGGTGCCAATTGTGATGCACGATTATATCACGGGTGGTTTCACTGCAAATACATCATTAGCTCATTACTGTCGTGACCATGGACTACTATTACACATCCACCGTGCTATGCATGCCGTTATTGACCGTCAAAGAAATCATGGGATGCACTTCCGTGTTTTAGCAAAAGCTCTTCGTCTTTCAGGTGGTGACCATTTACACTCCGGAACTGTTGTAGGAAAACTTGAGGGTGAACGAGAAGTAACATTAGGTTTCGTAGATTTAATGCGTGACGATTACATTGAAAAAGATCGTAGCCGTGGTATCTATTTTACACAAGATTGGGCTTCTCTTCCGGGAGTTATGCCGGTTGCTTCTGGTGGTATCCATGTATGGCACATGCCAGCTCTTGTAGAAATTTTTGGTGATGATGCTTGTCTTCAATTTGGTGGAGGAACTTTAGGTTAATTTGGCCTCCTTAATTTAAAAAATTATTGAAAACCCAACTCATAACGGTGAAGCCTAAGTTTTTTTAAATCTTTTCCTTTTTTTCCTAACCCTTAGTGTAAGATCTATTTCGCTAGGCGATACAATAAAGTTGTAAAAGTTCTTCTTTAACTTATGTTTAAAAGACGTGATTATGCAACTCTGTTGTTGGTTTGTTTCCATAACTTGGTTACTAACCCTACAGGTAAATCATGTGATGTTTACTTTCATTTCCTTCACCAGAGGTAAGGGAAGCAAAGCTAAGTGTGGTAAGGAAAGTGGAGGGATTTAATTGCTAGGGTAATGCCGTGGGAAGTCTATAAGTTCAGAAACAATTGTTTATAAAAAAAGCAAAAACAATCGACTTTCTAAAAAAAATACCAAGTTTATTAGGAATTATTCTTAATGAAATTTGTTTAAGTCAAACTTATATGACCCCGTAACGACTTCTCTGAAAAGAGAGAGCTTAATAGTTAAGTTAAGCTAATACGTTGGCGCTTGTTTGTTTCAACAAAACTATGCTAATTAATTTTGCAACGTTTAAGCCTATATTTTTATTTGGGTATTTGAGCGTTAATTGAGCTTCGTTTTTTCTTTCTCCGTTGATTTTAGTAACAGGCTTTTCTTTCCCTAGCTTCGCTAACCTAGCAAAGCAACCCCCTGGATTAGCAAAGCTAGGGTTGCTTCTTTGCCTTCAGTGCTTGCATTGCGTAGCAAGAAAGGCAAAGGAGGCAATGGAAGAAATGAAAAAGATTTTTGTTACTAAAGTCAAAGAAAAAAGCTTTTGATTCTATCTTTTAGCCTCTGACTTTTCGAACAGATATTTTTATAATTGATCTCCAAAAAATTGTTTGATAAAAGTTATGCGAGCAATGGAACATAGTTTTGTAGTTTTTTACGCGCATCTAAGGTACGATCGAAATTCTACTGGAAAACAACATTTTAGGATAATATTCCTAAACGAAGCTCAGTCAGCAAAAATTTTAGCTAAAGTTTTGATCAAGCTGAAAGCATAGTCTAGACCTCTATGAAACCAGAGGAATATCTGCACCCTTGGGGTAATGCACCAGGTGCTGTTGCTAACCGTGTTGCTCTAGAAGCTTGTACTCAAGCTCGTAATGAAGGACGTGACCTTGCTCGTGAAGGTGGAGACGTAATTCGTGCGGCTTGTAAATGGAGTCCTGAGTTAGCAGCGGCATGTGAAGTGTGGAAAGAAATTAAATTTGAATTCGACACAATTGACAAACTTTAATCATAATATTTTTCCAATAAAGTTCTAAAGAAATTATTGGTTACATGTGCTTTTCAATGCTATGCTTATCTTTGATAATGCTTGCGTTTGCCTTTCCATTTCCCTTCCCTCTCGTCTGGGAAATGGGAAGGCAAAGCAAAGTGTAGCAATATATTATTTTCAAATCTTCGTTTTTAGAAAATTTGGTCCGTTGCTTTTGCTACCCCCTACCCTCTTTCAAGAAAGAGGGTAGGGGGTAGTAAAACGCCATTTTTTTTTATTAGCTTTGCTTTCCTTCCCGTTTCCTTGCCTATGGCAAAAGGGAAGGGAAACGCAAGGGAAACGGGAAAGGCTTGTTTTTTTGCCATAGGCAAAGAAGCGAAACGTTATGTTTCTTTGCCACAGTCAAGGAAACATAACGTTTCCTTGACTGTGGCAAGGTAAGCAAGCTTCAATCCATGGTTTTTACAAATTACAAAGAAAACAAAATAAATAAATTTTGAGTAGCTTTTTTTTAGAAATCTATTATAATCAATTCAATGTGGAATTGTGATCATTAAGAAAAGTTCCTTAGATAATTGAGATAAAAGACGAGCAGAGTAGAGCAGTCTGGTAGCTCGTGGGGCTCATGACCCTAAGGTCACAGGTTCAAATCCTGTCTCTGCAAAGAAAACTAGTTTTTATTTCTTTCCTTAGCAAAGTTAACCCTAAGGGAAATGGAAGGAAAGAATAACTTTTTATTACTTGGGTAGGGGTCACGGAGTAATCATTTTTTACGATAGATACAGAAAAAAGTTAAATATGAATTAATAATTAATTTTATAAGAAGATTGCATCAAACGAAACAAATAGACATTACTGACAGTTATCCACTTTTTTCGTTTTTTTACACCACCGATTCTAACAATTTATAATCTGTAGAGAAAATCTTTTTTTTCTCTTCATCAAAGATCTAGTGGCCAAGAAATTAAGATCTTTTGGGGAGATCTAGCAAAAAGGAGGCATTCCCCTTCCTTTGTCATAGGCGTTTCCTTTGCCTCTACCAAGGGAAATGTAAGAACCTAACCCATTGCCATAGGCAAAGAAGCTAACCCGTTTCCCAGAGGGAAAAAAAGAAACGAAGCTAGAAAATCCATTCGCTAATAAAACTTCAAACTTTATTACCTTTGCAAATAGGAAGAGAAACCAACATTTTATTTTTTGATTTAATAAAAAAAGTTGAACCGATTTCTACAAAAACTCTATTTGACAAAATTGAATAGAAGATCTAAAAAATAAAGATTGTCTATCTTATTTGCTAGTTTAGCAAAGAAAAATCTAGTTTCTTAATCTCAATCCTTATCTTTTAACCAACCTCCTTTTCATATTGACAATTTAACTTGAATATGCTATTATAGAACAAAATATATTAAGAATTTATGTTCTCTTCAGATTAAGCTGTAATTTTTGCAAGAAAACTCACTCATTTATTTTTTGCTTTGTGTATCTGCAAGAAATACTTCTTGAATCATTCAGTTGGATTAGAAAAATTCATATTTTTTTTATCTGTATTTTAAGGACGCTCTTAGTTCAGTTGGTAGAACGCAGGTTTCCAAAACCTGATGTCGTAGGTTCAAGTCCTACAGGGCGTGTTTTCTGTTTATAATTTTAAAACTTTTTTTTTGCAGGATCTTCTTTATAGATTTTTTACCCAAAAAATGAAGATTTCTTCATTTTCTTTTCCTCTTTTCTATAGCTTTGCTAGGAAAGAGGGAATGTTAGTGTCATTTCCCGTGCCGTAGGCAAAGAAGCTAAGCTGTTTTTCGGTTTCCAAAAGTAAGGCAAAGGAAGAAATTACAGAACATTTTAAGAGAGGTCAAACGTCACCGTAACTTTTCTAAGAAGTGCAAATTACTAGCTCGTTTTCTAAACTACCCCCTCCCGTTTCCTAGCAAAGCAACCCTTTGGCTTAGCTTTACGAGGAAACGTTTTTTTTGACTATGGCTTCTTTGCCTATAGCACGGGACATGGAGGAAGCATAGCAAAGGGGCAAACAGGTTTTCTCTGTTCCAAATTTATTCAAAAAATTGTTCGATTTTCTTGATTCAAAAAAATTAGTGAACTCAGCCCTTAATAATTTTTATAGTCCTTTGTATTTTTTTGAAATGCTATTTGCTTTTTTTAGTTTTCTGTATTATAATAATAATAAGTTTCTATAAAAATAAAAAGTGCGGATGTAGCTCAGTTGGTAGAGCGTGGTCCTTCCAAGTCCAATGTCGCGTGTTCGAGCCACGTCATCCGCTTTATTAGCCGTAAGTTAAAATTAGAGAAAATTTTAATATAGTAATTAGACTTGTCTACCATTTTTTCTGTAACAAAGTTATGCTCCACTAACTTTCTAGCTTTTTCTCTTTTTTTTCGCAACCTTACCTTATCTATGGTGGATCTATTAAGACACAAGTTAAAATTTTTAGAAAAGGTCGATAACTTAAACTTTTTTCTTACTTAGCAACGCTAACGTTCCCATTGTCTTTCCTTCTCCCTATCCCTATCCCTCTAGGAAACATAAGGGGGGGGTTGCTTCAGTTCCTTCCCATAGGCAAAGGGAAGGAAACGCCTATGCCACGATAAAAACAAGGAGAGGAGGCGTATTTTTGTTAGAAAGTGGTCTCTATCAAAGGTCAAAGAAGGGCCTTTGGTAATGCAAATAACTGCTAGAAAGCTGTAAGATGAAAGTTAGGAGCTTTTTTTAATTAGAGCGACAAAAAGAGAAATTAAAATAGATATATTGATTCAAGGAAAGAGAGGGATTCGAACCCTCGTTAGTTTTACTAAGCCGACGTTCTAAATCGGTACCTTAAACCACTCGGCCATCTTTCCAGATAATAACTACTCTAACTGCCAGCAACTTTTTCTGTAACAAAGCTAGCCCTTTCGTTTGTTTTCCTTGCCATAGGCAAAGAAGTGAAGGGACCCCCCCTCCCTAGTGGAGCAACCCAGAGGGAATCTAACTTTAGCTTCGCTAACCCGTTTTCCTTACCACAGGCAAAGGAAAGAAAATAGAAAAAATTTTTTGCGGGAGTTAGATGTGAGACAAAAATTAAGGAATAGAAACAACTATGAGGAAAAATAAAGATTGTTCACTTTATAGCCATCTCACGCAGTTATAAAAAAGTCAGTTTATGTTAGCAAAAAAATATTTTATGAAAAAACTCTGACTTAGCGGTTTAACCATTTGGCTAGAGCGATTTTTATCTTTTTGATTACTTCTAAAAAATTTTTATTTATAGTAAATTATACCTTTTTAATTTCCATTGTCTATTTTAATCCAGTAACAAATTTCTAAATCTGAACTGAAATTTTTGTCTTCCTGTTACCCCCCTTCCCTCTCCTCTATGGGAAACGCCTTCCCTTCCCTTCTCTTTGGGAAACGGTAAACAGCAAGGAAAGAGGGAAGGGAAATGAGTTAAACTACACAGATTCACTGTCGTAACCACCGTTTTCTTGTTCCGAGTCATTTCCCTTCCCTCTGGGAAATGGGTTAGCTCCCTTCCCTCTGGGAAACGTTAGAGGCAAGGGAAGAGATGAAGGAATCATCTTCTTATGCAAAGGAATCGCCTTGACTTTCTGATACTCCAATATCAGCAGGTAAGCTTTCCGTGCCGAAACTTTCCGCAGCAGACGCCAGCTTGTTAATTTCCTCAGGAACTGGAATTGTACCAGGTTCAACACCCCCTTTTTTGACCATATAAATAAAGAGCTGCTTTTGATCCGTTCGAGCTGAATTAGTAATTTCTTTATTAGCAAGAAAACGGGATATTCCAATAATTCTAAGCCTAATTTGTGTAATCCGTACAAATTGATAGAAATTCTATTATCTTTCAGAACTTTTGGATCTTTCGAAAGCAATAAGTTAGTTTGTATTTGATCAGTAGTACCAACCGCTTCAATAGTTTTCAGGGAAAGACGAAAAGAGTCAACTTGCGACAAGAAAGCGTTTAACTTTTTGCCAGCTTCTGCAACAGACTTTCTTATATAAGTCTTAGCCGGTTTCCCAATTTTTTTGAAATTTGTTGTTGCTTGGCGCGCCCAATATCGCGGTAAAGCCGGAGGAAAAAGATCAAACAAAGTTTTAAGTTTATGTTACTCTAAAGTGCTACCTGGAATATTTTCCAGGTCAATTAAAAAATTAGCAAGTCCTACATCTCTTGTTAAAAGGCCAGCATCAATTTGAATATTCTTAGGCTGAAATTCTTTCACTTGAGTTAAATCGGGATAATTGATAAAGGGGAAAAATTTTTGAAAGTTGAATCCCTTTTTTCGAAAGCAATTTCGTAAAGAACCCAAAGAGAGCTTATTGGACTTGTTACAAAAAGTTGGTTTAAGTGATTTTCTTACTGTTTCCCTCCCCGATGGGGGTAGCTTTGCTAGGAAGGGTTGCTCCTTTGCCTAAGGCTTAGCTTCTTTGCCTTAGGCACGGGAAAGCCCAACAACTGACCGAGGTAAATCTTTCTTAAATAAATTTTGTAAAATAGAAGATTTGCTTTCACAATCAAGCAATCCGCGAAGCTTAGTTGAATCGAATTCGAAAGACGTAAAATTCTCGTCTGATTAAAAAGAGTTTCTTCAATCATTAAAATAAGATTTCTTAATGATTCCTCATCGATCTCTTTGGTTAATTGAGATTTAACTAATTTGCAGAAATCTTTTGAACAAATAAACTGAAACCCAAAACCAAACTTCACCAGATTTGAGTGATAGAACGTTGGACTCGTTCATATTTTTTTTTACTTCAATTTGTTTTTTTTATCATAAGAGATTTATTACCAAAGCCTTTTGGTGATTTTTCCATTTCTTTAACTTTTTTGTCATATGTCTTTTGGTTTTCTAATAAAAGTTCTTTTAAAAAGGAAAATTGGGTAAAAATTTGTTGAGATAAAAGAAGAACAAGAATCCGTTCAACAGCTTGACCAAAAGGATCAAGCGATCTTAGCAGCTTAGGTAATAATTCCTCCCACCCAATAGAAGACGTTACTAGAATCCAAGCGGTTTTATTCCTTCTTGCCTTTCCATTACGTTTTCTAGCGAAGTAAGCCGTAGGCAAAGAAGCAACCCTTCTCCATAGGGAAGCAAAGAAGCAAACTAGAGGTAGAGGCAAGGGAAGCACTGAAACGTTCTATAGATGAAAGCGTAAGATAGTATATAAAACGTTTAACACTAGTAAAAACTTTGCCATTTTGTTCAGTTGAGCTCAAAGAATTCGAATCATGCTCTTTCTTAATGTTGAATGTATTTTACGCAACGTAATATTTGAGCCCAGTGGCTTTAAAAATGGCTTGGGTGCCTTTCTCTTCCCTTTTGCCTTCCCTCTGGGTTAGCAAAGCTAGGCAAGGAAATGAAACAACCAGAGGTAAGGGATGCAAAGCTACCAGATTTTAATAGCTTCACTTTCCGTAACTGATTGGATGTATAAAGAAGGAGTGTAGAATCCGTCCTTTAACGCATGTAACGAACCATCTTACATATGAAAATGAGGTTCGACCTGGATTGTTAAAATATTGCCTAACTAAAATATCTTCTTTGCTTGCTTTGTTTGCTTACTAGCTTTGCCTATGGCACGCAACCCTTACCTTTGGTAAGGTAAACGGTAAGGCAAGACAAGCAAGGCATGGCAATATTTTATGATTTCTTACCACGAATTGGTAGAAAAACTTACCTGAAGTCGTCACTTGGTTGCTTCTTTGCCTATGGCACGGGAAAAACCTGTGGTTGCTTTGCTTTCCCCCTCTGGGTTAGCAAAGCAAGTGTTCCACTATGTGGAGGAAACGCTTGCTTTGCTAACCCAGAGGGGGAAAGCAAAGCAGGCGTTTCTTTTCCTTTCTTTGCCTCTGGTAAAGGAAATGAAGCAACTCTCTAGTTTTGCTAACTCGTTTCCCTTCCCTCTTGCCTCCTTGCCATAGGCAATGAAAGGCAAGAGGGAAGGGAAACGAGTTAGCAAAACTAGAGAGTTGCTTTTATACTTGCGTTTCTTCCGTTGCCTATGGTAGGGGAAGGCAAAGAAAGCGAATCAAAAAAAAACTTATCCTACAGCAATAATACGTGCTAAGAAGAAAGACCAAGTTGTTGCTATACCTCCTAGAAGATAATGTGCAACACCAACTGCTCGACCTTGTGTAATACTAAGTGCACGAGGTTGAATAGAAGGTGTTACCTTAAGTTTAGAATGTGCCCAGATAATCGACTCAATCAATTCCTGCCAATAACCACGGCCAGAGAAGAGGAACATAAGGGAAAAAGCCCAGATGAAGTGAGCACCTAAGAAAATTAAACCATATGCTGATAAAGCTGAACCATAAGATTGAATAACTTGTGATGATTGCGACCACAAGAAATCGCGAAGCCAACCATTAATGGTTGTTGCACTTTGCGCAAAGTTTCCACCAGTAATATGGCTAACACCTGAAGCGTTAGCGGTTCCCCATACATCAGATTGCATTTTCCAGCTGAAGTGGAAAATAACGATAGAAATAGAATTGTACATCCAAAATAAGCCAAGGAATACATGGTCCCAAGCAGATACTTGGCATGTTCCTCCACGTCCTGGACCATCACAAGGGAATCGGAATCCTAAGTTTGCTTTATCTGGAATTAATCTTGAACTTCGTGCAAAAAGAACTCCTTTTAAAAGAATTAATACAGTCACATGAATAGTAAAGGCGTGTATGTGATGCGGATCCACGTCATTCGACATCAACCTCCTGTGCCTAGGCAGCAGGATTCGTCGAAAAAAGTGAATTTGGACTCTATCTTTATTCTTCCAAATCTTTCTTTTCCAATACTTCAGTTTTACACGACTTAATTTTTACAACTTTACGAGAGCTACCTAAGATCCATAGGAGTTGACGACCTTTGTAAAGGACCTTTGAAGAGTTAAACCCTCACCTGCACCAAAATGTTCACGTGAAAAAGAAACAAACAAATTTCTTCTTTGCTTGCTTTCCTTGCGAAGCAACCCTTCCCATTTCCCTTCCCTCTGGGAAATGGGAAGGGAAATGGGAAAGGAGGCAAGGCACGGAAAAGAGAGGATTTTTCGAACGTTGCCTGCTCCGTAAGGCTCACTTTGTCATGCCAAACCTTTTACGGAACCTTACCTTCTTTGTTGCTGCACTCACTTATTTATGGACTTGCTTTTTCCATGGTTCGCAAAGCCAACCTTTTTACCTTTGCTTGAATGACCTTACCTTTTGCTACTTCACTTCGTGACCACAAGGTAACGGTACGGTCATTCAAGCAAAGGTAAGTTGACGACTAGGAAAACAGTAGAAAATAGGTTAACAACGTAACCCTTTCCTTTACAAAAGCAAGGAAGAGAAAGGTAAGCCAGCAAATTCGGCACCACAAGAAAAACGCCCATTTAATGTGGTGCCAAAGTCACCACGTGTGTCATTCATTTTGATAGCGCGCGTCACTCCAATTCACAAAGTATGTCCCTCCTTACCTTTAACACTTGCGTTACTCCTTACCTTCGGTAATGCTTTGTTCGCTCTGCGATGGAAGCAAAGGAGAATCATTCGCAACGGAACGCGAACGTGAATAACGTTGCCTTGGATGATCTAAAATTTGCTGAACCAGAGCTTGATCATCAATGGTTAAATGATCTGCAGATATGGCAGAAATCAGTTCCGTAAGCTTTTTCGCGTCGCTTAGTGAAGGTTTGAGCTGAAGTTTCGTATACTCGTGAACTCGAAGCCATTGAAAATAAGAAGCTTGTTTCGTTCCAACAAAAGGAAAAGTTGTTAAATAAGCGACAATTTTTTCGCGGCATTCGATAGAAGCAATATCCATGCGATCATACAAAACGTCCGTATAGGCATTCGTAAAAGACGTGATGACAGACGTGGAGCCAAAGAGTCCTTGAATTTTCTCTAAAATTTCCTGCTCGGATTTTTGCGTAATGTACATTCGAGCGACAAACTTGGGTGCATTTGAGAGACTGTCAATGAAATTTTGTAACACATTGGTATAAAAACCTCCATCGGCTTCTAATAAACCTGTTAACCACGCATGTTCCAAAGAAGGTTCCATCCTCCAAGGTTTTAAAACCATAGGTTTTTTGAGCATAGCCTTATCCTGAAAAAAAGCCAGCGTTTTTTCAAATTTTTCCCGTCTTTTTGCAAGTACCAAATTTCCGTTAAACAACGCGAGAAGACGTGTAATATTTTCAATACTACCTGTATAATATTGATAATAGACTTTTCCGTTTTTTTTTGTAAAGGGTTTCACGCCTCCAAATCCTAGGGTTTCTTGAATAAAGTACAAAACCTCTGGATCCTTTTGGATGATTTGAAAATCACAGCGTGGCGCAGCAGGAACGGAAATAGGAGGTTCTCCTTTGACGGGAGAATTTTTGAGTCTGGTTCCCTGTCGATGACTCAAAGAACCATCTCCTTCGAAAAAACCAATAATCCATGCTAAACGGTTATTTCATTCAGGTGAGGGTTGATTATGTCCAGGTAAAGCTATTTTATAATATTCCGAAAAATCAAAATTGTTTTGTGTTGTACAGCTAAAAATTTCACTTCGTTGACTTACCCTTTGCATTATTTTCCTTGCTTGCATTGCTTGCATTGCTTGCAAAGCAATGCAAGCAATGCAAGCAATGCCAGAAAAGAAGGGAGAAATGCGGGGGAAATTTGTAAAACCAAACCAATTTTGTAAGCCATGCAAAAAAAAGTGGAAAAGAAAAAAAAGAGGTGGAAGAAGCTTTGCGTTTGGTCTCTGAAGAATCCAAACGATTTCTTGGGTGGCTACGCTGAGGAATGGCTTGCTGACCTTAACTAAAGAGATAAGATCCGTTAAGCGAGACATTTCTTCTCCCTTGCCTAGTGAAGCTAGGCAACCAGAAGAGACAACATAGTTCTTCGAAGGTTTGGTTTCCGGCTGATTGACTCTCATTGCGAGATTTTTTCGGCGTCGTAACGCCGAACTCCAATTTCGAACGAGTGGTTCCAGCCTATAGCAAAGTTTTACCTGATCCATATAAACCAGGAAATCAGCAGTACCTAACGAAATAGGCATGATAGCAACTTTTCCACCAACAGACACCAAATCTCCCCCCCAAGTTGCACTAGTTGCTGCTAATGCATTCGGAGCGGTTAATTGAGGTGCTAAGAAATGCGTATTTTGAATCCATTGAGCAAAAACTGGTTGGAGTTGAATAGCTGTATCCGAAAACATATCTTGAGGACGACCAAGTGCACTCATAGTATCATTATGAATGTAAAGTCCGAAACTATGAAAACCAAGGAAAATACATACCCAATTGAGATGCGAAATGATTGCATCACGATGACGGATTACTCGATCTAATAAATTATTGTAATTATTTGTTGGATCATAATCACGTATCATAAAAATACCCGCGTGAGCCCCTGCTCCGACAATACAAAAACCTCCAATCCAAGTATGATGCGTAAATAGGGAAAGTTGAGTTCCATAATCTGTTGCAAGATAAGGGTAAGGAGGCATCGAATACATATGATGCAAGTCTCATTCTTGATCTGTTTTTTGGTCACTTGCTCCTTTGCTGTTTATAGAACTTCTTTTGTTTTCGTTTTTTTTCCATTGCCTCCTTTGCCTATGGCACTGGAAGGCAAAGAAGCTAAGTCTTTCATTGCCTCCTTTGCCTATGGCTTAGCTTCTTTGCCTTGCTTGTCTTGCTTTCCCTAGCTTTGCTAACCCAAAGGGTTGCTTCGCTAGGAGGCAAACAAAGCAAGCGTTCCACTATGTGGAGGAATGCAAAGAAGTAACCCTTCGTAGAAGCCTTGCTTTCCTTAGCTTAGCAAAGCAACCCTTACCATAGGTAAGGGAAGGGAGGTAAGCAAAGAAGTAAGCAACGGAAAAAGTGCAAGGGGAGCAAAATTAATACAAGTACAGCAAACAATAGGTATCAAAGCTAGCAAACAAAAATACAATTCAAAGATTATTTGCTAGATTTAACAGGTTAAGAGGTCACGATAAATAAAAAAAAGTAAATCATGCAAAAATTTTTATCTGCCCAAAAAACAAATAGAGATTAAAACCAAGAATGAGAGTGGACTATATCTTCACTTTTCTATAAAAAAACCAAGAGGTAATCGCAAATTATCTTTCCCTCCACATAGTGGAACGCTTGCTTAGCTTCCCTTGTTTTCCCGTGCCATAGGCAAAGTAGCTAAGCCTTCTTCCCTCTGGGAAATGAAAGGCAAAGAAGGCTTAGCTACGCTAGGCAAGGTAACGGAAGAAAACGGTTTTCTTGCCTTCTTCCTAGCTTTGCCTTCCTAGCGTAGCTAAGCCTATGGCAAGGAGGCATGCAAACCAGAGGGAAGGGTTGCTTCATTTCCATTGCCTATGGCAAAGAAGCAAGCCTTCGTAGAAAGGCAAAGTAACCCTAGCTTTGTTAACCCGTTTCCCAGAGGGAAGGGAAGGCTTGCTTCTTTGCCATAGGCAATGGAAGTGATATAAGCTATGCAACAAACGATCATGATTCTTCGAATCCTTGCTCTCCGTCAAAAATTATTAATGCTGCTTCATTATCTAGACGCTCCTTTTCAACAACAGAACGAGTCTCTTTAAAAATAAGAGCATTGATCTTTATCAATTCTAAAAAATTCATATCGATATTTTTTTGAGAGTGTGGACGTTTCTTGAAAAATTCGGTGAACTCATAACCACTAGCTGTTATATAACTTTGACTCGAAGTATTTTAAAAAGATTCATTGTTTAAATTGCAAGCTTTTACCTGAGATAACCCCCTAGTTTTTGATCCTTGAAAAAGTGCTTCACGGCTAGTCTCTGAGGATCCCGGATTCGTTCGTTTGCTACTTGTTTTCGCATTTCCTTATCCATTTACTGGAGGGAAGGCAAAGGAAGGAAACGCCTTCCCTCGTTCTTTGCTGTTTCATTCTCTTGTCTCGCCTTGCTTGTCTTGGTTTTCCCTTACTAGAGGGAAAGGAAGCAAACAAAGCAAGCAAAGGAAGAAAGACATCTTTTAAAGGGAAAAAAGTGTGCGTAACAAGTAGTTTAAAATTATTAATCTTTTTTTTGAGCATTTCAAAAAAAAGTCCGGTTCCCTGCGGATTGACCCTACCTGCGAGATGGTTCCATAAGTTTTGCAGCAGAAAGATGGAATCTTTTAACCTCTTAGGACTCCAGGGTGTGTTCCACAAAATCAATTGTGGAATAGCTAAGATAGCGGGTTGTTCCAGCATATTGTGAAGTTTTACGTGACCCGTCTGATGAGCCACAATAATAGAAAGTGACCCAAATAAAGCTAAATTAACAGCAAGTTGTGCATGCCATGAAGTTGTAAAAATTTCATAAAGACCTGCATGCCCATTTCCTGTGAATGGTCCTCGATGCGCATCTAAAATTTCTTTCATCGAATGACCAATCCCCCAATTTGTTCGGTACATATGACCCGCTACAAGAAAAAGAACCGCGATGGCAACATGATGATGAGCAGTATCACTCAACCACAAACCTCCGGTTACCGGGTTTAACCCCCCTTTAAATGTAAGAAAATCTCTATATTCTCCCCATTGTAGGGTAAAAAATGGTGCTAAACCTTTTTCAAAACTTGGGTAAAGATCAGCCATAAATTGTCGATTGAGCATTAAATCATGAGGCAGTGGAATTTCTTTTGGATCAACACCAGCATCAAGAAGTTTATTAATTGGAAGAGAGATATGGATCTGGTGACCAGCCCAACCTAAACTTCCAAGTCCTAATAAACCAGCTAAATGATGGTTTAGAGCTGATTCAACACTTTGAAACCAAGATAATTTTGGTGCAGCTACATGATAATGAAAATAACCAGCAAAAAACATTGCTCCTGCCATAATTAGACCTCCTATAGCAGTACTATAAAGTTGCAATTCGCTTGTAATACCACTCGCGCGCCAAAGTTGGAAAAATCCCGAAGTAATTTGGATTCCTTGAAAACCACCACCAACATCACCATTAAGAATTTCTTGACCTACAATAGGCCATACGACTTGAGCACTAGGTTTAATATGAGTAGGATCACTCAACCAAGCTTCGTAATTTGAGAAACGAGCACCATGAAAATACATAGTTGGGTAAAATGAATTCCCTGAAATCCGTGCATGTTACTTTCATAACACACGGCTTAAGTTCGTAAATTCTGGTAAGATCTTTCTTTATTCCCTTGACTTTCCTTCTCTTTTTCCCGTGCCTATGGCAAAGAAGCAAGCCTCTTTTGCCTTCCATTGCCTATGGCAAGGAGGCTTAGCTTCTTTGTTGGTAGCAATGGAAGGCAAAAAAGCAAGCCATAGGAAGTCGTTTCCATTGACGGCTTGCCTTCTTTGGCTTGCTACGCCTCCTTCTGGAAAAGAAAACAAGCCTTCTTGTTTTTCTCTTACCGTAGGTAAAGGAAGCGTTCTACTATGTGGAGAAAGGCAAAGGAAGGAAGTGGAAGAAAGAAATGAAAAACCATATTAAAAATTAGTGTAAATTTGCTTTGATGAGCTAAAGAAAAACTGTTTTACACATTTCTTTCTGATTTACTAATTATTTTCTTAATAAAAAGAAATAAACAGAAAATTTGTTTAAGCGAAAATATTCGCCATTTAAACTTTAGTTAATTGTAATCAATTAAAAATAGGAATCAACACTCTTCTCTCTCTGTCTTTATTATCTTTGATTATTTCTATAACTTGCTTTGAGTTTCTTTTTCATAGACGTTTCCATTGTGTTTCCTTTTTTTCCCTTTGGTAAGGGTTGCTACGCTAGGGAAACAGCTTGCTTCTTTGCTTCCCTTACCTATGGTAAGCGAAGCAACAAAGGTTTAGCTTCTTTGCCTTGCTTGCTTTTTTGCCTTCCATTGCTTGCTTTGTTTGCCTTCCTAGCGTAGCTAAGCCTATGGCAAGGAGGCAAACAAAGCAAGCAATGGAAGGCAAAAAAGCAAGCAAGGCATGAACTTGAAAATGGAACTAAATTAAAAATTTTAGCAAATATGAGTTAGTGTTGTAAAAATTACAAGAATCAACAGAAACAGACGAATAGCTGAAAAAAGGTAATTGGTTGCGTTATTTTATTTCTAGATTGAAATAGACTTATAAAGTCTTCAAAAATTTTAATAGAAAAAATTAATAAATTTTTTCGATTAAAAATTTCACATTTTTCATGCTCTAGAAAAAAAAAGTGATTTTTGATCGTAGCTCTATAATTTTGTTACTGGAATTTTAGCTTATTTTATTCTAAAATCTAGATTTATACTCTTTAACTCTTAATTTAATATTTGAAAAAAATCTCTTTCCCTTCCCTCTTTCCGTTTTCTTTGCCTTCTTCCCTTGCTACGCAAGCGAAGCAACCAGAGGGAAGGAAAACGAAAGGCAAAGGAAGGGAATGTTAGCAAAGCTAGAGTTGCTCCGCTGCTAGGGAAACGCAAGTGAAAGGCTTGCTTCTTTGCTTACGGCTTAGCTACGCTAGGAAGGCAAAAAAAAGGAAAGAGGGAAGGAAATGAAGTTAAAAGATCATGTAAAAAATGAAAAAGACCTTCTTTAAAGATTTATGGACCGAAAAATATAGATTTCTCGAGACAATCGTGTCAAAAAACGAAAACAACAAAGTTATAAAGAGAGCTTTTGGTGAGGCAATAACATTTGAGCTAGATTGCTTAAAATTGTATGACCTATTTCAAAAATAACGGTCAAGAGTGTTTGAGTAAAAAATTTGTTAAAAAAGAGGGATAACTAACAGATAAAAAGAATAAAATTGTCGAAATATTTTGTTAAGAGTTGCGTAATAAAGGTTTAGTTGCTTACCATAGGTAAGGGAAACAAAGATTTAAGATTTTCATTTCTTCGTATTGGGCGAGTAATTAGTGCGAGAACATCCCGTGCATTTGTAAAACCATGAATTTGTGAAAAAGTAAGTTCCGTACTCCACTTTGTTGTAATTCCTCGTGCTTCCAGAGGATTTGCGTGTGCCATACCTGTAATAGTTAAGTCGGGTTTTAACTCTCGAATTCTTTGGATTTGATAGTAATTATCAGGTTTTTCAACCACACGAGGTACTGGAACATTCATATCGTCGCATGTTTTTTCAAGAAGCAAAAGTTCACCAGCTTGAAATCTTTTATCCATATAAGGAATTCCTATTTCATAAACAATCATGCCGCAACGAATTAAGAATCGAGCTAATGAAATTTCAAGTAAATTGTCACCCATAAAAAAAACTGATTTACCTCGAACGAGTTGTAAATATTCTTCTAAGTTTTGCCAAATGGAAAGTTCACGCTCAGCCAAACCATGCGGTTTAATCCCAAAGACCGAACAAATTTTCTCAATCCAAGCTCGAGTTCCATCTGGTCCAATAGGGAATGGTGCTCCAATTAATTTACATTTGCGACGTCTCATTAGAGTCGTTGCAGTTCGGCTTAAAAAAGGGTTGACTCCACAAACATAAACGTCTTCGCCTAGGGCCGGCAAATCCGTATAACGTTGTGAAGGAAGCCAACCAGTCACAGAAATTCCTTGACGTTTTAACTCCACGTTTAATTGCGTTGTAACAGTACTAGGTAAAGAGCCAAATAATACCAACGGAGGATGTGAATGACTCGGTTGCTCTTTTTGACTATCAAATTGATTCGTTACTTTTTTTGTTAGAGATAAAGTCGACTGAGATTTGGATTGCTCTAAAAGAGAACTGACATTTTTCTGCGTATTGGTAAAATTAGTATTATTTTTAAAATCTACGGTTTGTATTTTTTCGGGGCATCTTTGAGCCATAGCTGCTAAAACTGTATCTTCTCCTTGAGTAAAAGCATAATCTAACCCATTAGCTCGGGCTACAACAATAGGGATACTAATTTCTAATTCTAATCTTGGTGCCATACCCTCAAGGTCCATTTTAATAATTTCTGTTGTGCAAGTCCCTATCCAAACTATGACACTAGGATTCCGGTCTTGTTTAATTTGTAAACATAATCTTTTTAATTCTTTATAATCATTAAGTTGTGCAGAAATATCACTTTCTTCTAATTCTGCCATAGCGTATCGGGGTTCAGCAAAAATCATAACTCCTAATGCATTTTGTAAAAAATATCCACATGTTTTTGTTCCAATGACTAAAAAAAAACTGTCTTCAATTTTTTGATAAAGCCAAGCTACACAACTAATGGGGCAAAAAGTATGATAATTTCCCGTTTCACACTCAAAAACTAAATTTTCTTGATTAGCAGAATTCGGTTGTGTATTTCTAGAATTTTGTGTAATGTCTTTAGGTACGTTTTCATTTTGCTTGCTTCTTTGAACATGAAACTCTTCGCTAATTTTTAGAGCGTTAACGGAATTTTCGGGAAGTAAATTAGTTTCTCTTTTTTGAGACATTGTTTTGAAATTTGTATTTTTTGCTATTTAGCCTTTTTTATTTTTTGGTTCCATATTTCAAAGAAGCCAAAAAATTTTTTAGATGAATCTTTCATGTAGCTATTCTTATAATCAACTAAACATTGTCAGGAAATATAAAATTTTTTTTTGTTGAAAGTTTGAGAAAAGATAAATTTTATTTTTTACTATGAAAAACATTAGTAGTTTGTTGAGTAACAAATATTTTTCTATCTGCTCTAGTTTGTAGATGTCGTGAATTATTTTTAGTTTTCCTATATTCTTTTTTTTCTGCACACAAAGTAACGACATTCTGGTAGGTGTTGGTTAAAAGAAAAGGAGAAAAAAGACTTGCTCCACTTTTATTTGCATTACTAGCAAAGCTACCCCTTCTGTTTCTTTTGCCTTTCCCTTGCATTTTCTTTCTAGCGTAGCAAATTAGAGGTAAGGGTTGCTGCTTCTTTGCTTCCCTTACCAGAGATTTAGCTACGCTAGGAAAGGCTTAGCTTCTTTGCCTATGGCAATGGAAAGGCTTAGCTTCGCTAGGAAGGCAAAGGGAGGCGTTTTCCGTGCCTTCGTAGAAAGGCAAAGGAGCAACCCATTTCCCTTCGCTTCCCATTTTCCGTGCCTTCGTAGAAAGGCAAAGAAGCAAGCTTTTTGCCTTCCCTTCCCTCTGGGAAACGGGTTAGCAAAGCTAGGCAAGGAAATGGGAAGGCAAAGAACGAGAAACGGGAAACAGAAAAGAAGAAATGAGGTTAAAAAATGAAATTTTGTAAGATATTGAGTATATAATTTTTTGTTTTACTAAAACAATTTAAAGAGATAAGCAAAGTTTGGTCACTCATTTTTCTATACTACGTGCAGATACAAGCGGAGTTAACACATTGAGAGTTAAGCATTGCTATAGAGGAGGAAAACTTATTAGTTCCTGACTTGTCAAACTAAGAATTGGTCATTTCTCTTTATAATCAAAGAAATAGTTAAATCAAGCTTTCTTTTCGGTTTTTGTGAAATTGAAAAGAGTAAGCTTTTACTTCGTTGCACTGCTTCAAAATTCAAAAATATGAAGAAATTAATTCTTTCATTAAAAGCAACAAATGGAGCAAAATTCGACGTTTTTCCTTTGTGAACGATAAACTTGTTACAATTTCGTTATATCTAGAGTTTTCTATTTTTGAGTTACTTTTTATTTTAGAGAAAGTAACAGTTTTTAATTCACGCGAATTACATGTAAAGCGTTTACGTATGGATGGAACTATGTGTTTTTGTCAGTTCTCACTGTTATTAATCTAAAATATATTTTAATATAAATTGTAACTACTAATTTAAGGAAAAATAAAAGATTATTTTTTGTGGTTTTCTCATTTATTTTTCTTGTTAGTACGTATCAAAATATAATATTCATAATAAATAATTGACAGTTTTTTACTCAATGAAATTATCTAAGGAGAAGTTTTTCTTAGAAAAGAATTGTAACAGAAATTAGGATAATTTAATGAGGTGTTCAATCTGTCGTTTAACTCCATTTTGATCTAATCGAAAGATACCTATATCCAAGCAAAGTGCCTGAAGTTCACAAACTAAAACTTTAAATGATTCTGGGGTTCCTATATAAATTTCTTTATCTAAAATAATATTTGACCACAGCGCCATTCGCCCGGATATATCATCTGATTTTATAGTAAGCATTTCGAGCAATACAAAGGCAGCACCATAGCCTTCTAAAGCCCAGACTTCCATTTCTCCAAGTCTTTGACCTCCTTGTTTTGATCTACCACGAAGAGGTTGTTGAGTAACCAGAGAATAAGGTCCTGTGGAGCGACTATTTCCAGTCCAAACAGCTTTTCCTCCTTTACGGACCATAAAAATACCATGTGGGATTTCCAAACAGTAAACAGGTCCTTGAAAATTATAAACGAATTCTTTTTGAATTTGGTGTTTTTTAGAATCGCTGTTATTTACTGTTGGATTATTTTTTGTTTTCTGGATATTTAGTCGGTAAAAACTATGTTTTGTTCCTATTTGTCTATTTTTTGTAACGCTGGCTGTTTCACGAACTTTAGAAGGAAAATCAATATTAGCATTCCAACCAGCATGTAAAGCAAGACGCATGATATCCCCAGCTAATTGAAGGGAAGATGTATTGTAATGAAAAGTGGTCTTCCCTTGCCTGTGGCTTGCTTCGCTAGGAAATAGAATCGAACTATCCCCTAAATTTAACCCATGGAGTAAAAGTCGACATTGTTGTTGACTACATTGCCAAATCCACTCAGGAAATGATTTTTTATAAGATCTGTCAACACCGGATAGTTGATCAATCTTTTTCTTTCTCTTGATTTCAGCAAAGCTCAAATTAGTTACATAGTCTTTCTCTTGATTTTTTATTACGAAATTTCTTTTCATTTCTGCCCCTTTCCCTTTTCCAGAGGGAAGGGAAAGGGGCAGAAATGAAAAGAAGCAATCCATTTCTCTTCGCTTCCCTCTTTGTTTCCTTGCAAAACAACCCCTCTGGTTGCATTGCTTGCATTGCTTGCATTGCTTGCATTGCTTGCATTGCTTGCATTGCTTGCATTGCGTAGCAAGCAATGCAAGCAAGGAAAGAGGGAAGGGGAAGGGAAATGGGAAGCGAAACGAGTTTAGCTTTGCGAAAAAACGAAAAGGATTACGGGATAGTGGCAGTAAACGAAGCAAACAAGGAACATAATTCGGCAAATTTGGTGTTCGAATGAAATTCTGTAGCGCAACGACTGGATTTTTTTTGGTTAATTTGGGAGTCAGTTCGTCGAACGGCAGGTTATCGGTAAAATTTCTATTGTGAGTAAATTTATGCTGAAAATCAAGCTGATTTAAATGGCCGATTTTTGTTTCTAAAATATCAATTTGGTTTAAAGAAACTCTTTCTTTTGACACAAAAGTATATTCTTTAAGATACTGGTAAAGTGGTTGATAATTGATAATATATTTTTCTTGAGATGTTCTATAGTTAAAACTTAAAGTTTGAAGAAGATTTTCGATAATTTTGCGTACGCTAGGTTTTGCGTGAGTTAGAAGAACCAACCCTTCATTTGTTTTATTTTTAGTTGTTTGAATCCAACCTTCAGCAATCCATAAACCAAAAAAAGTTAACCAGGCATCCATAGGAAAGACAAGATTAGAATTTGGTAAGAAAAATTGGAAATCAGGTTTTCCCCATTTTGCAGATTTTAAATACTTAACAGGTTTTCCAATAAGGTGCTCAGCTTTTATAAATTTATAATTATTGGAGTGCTCCTCCGAATAGACGAACAAACAATTTTTTTGTCTTACTTTTGTTATTTTTTGGGTAACGTAAATCTGTGACTTACTTTCAATAAGTATCGAATTTCCTTCTGTTTCCCTTACCTTCTTATTTCCCTTCCCTCTTTCCGTTTCCCAGAGGGGTTGCTTCGCAAGGGAACGAAATGGGAAGGGAAACGGGTTTAACGTCACTTCTTTGCCTATGGCAAGGAAAACAGAAGGATTGCTTGCTTCACATAGTGAAACCCTTGTATGACTTTGCTTACTTGCATTGCTTGCATTGCTTGCATTGCGTAGCAAGCAAGCAAAGTCAGACAAGGGGTAAGGAGCAGGGGCTGTTCTTTGTTCAGACAAGTAAACAATATTTTCAAACGTTGAAACCCACATTCGATGGTTCATAGTAACGGTAAGATTTATTTGTTGATTTTCGATATGATAAAGTTTACCATTGTAGTTATTATAATGATAAATTTTTGTAGGATTGTCATAAACTAATTGATTAGAAGCATTTAAGCTAGCTACTTTATCACTGGTTTGAACTTCTGAAATAGAAATCCATCCGTCTTCTGTTAAAACCTCATGATCCGCCGTCAAACAATGAATTTTATCATCAACTAAATGAACAAGTTTAAGCATATAAGCTATTCCAACAGTCACTGCTTGGTCAAAACTTTCCCCTGTTCGACCATCAAAAATTTTCATTTTTCCGGGATGCCGCGGGTGAAACAACCAGGAATTTCCTGTTTTTTGTCTAGCTTCGTATAATTTTGAATAAGCTAAGCTTCGTGAAGCCTCGGCTCCATATATTTCATCAAATGGCGTTATTCGAAAGAATTCCCCTAAATATTTACCAGCTAAGCCTAGTAAGCATTCATAAATTTGACCAACGTTCATTCGTGAGGGTACTCCCAAAGGATTTAAGACCATATCGATTGAAGTTCCATTAGGAAGATAAGGCATATCTTGACGAGGTAAAATTTGAGAAATAATCCCTTTATTTCCATGTCTACCAGCCATCTTATCACCTACTTGAATACGTCTTTTGTCTGCTAAATAAATTTGAACAAATTTCGGAACAGGTCGTTTGTTGGTTAAAGTTTGCTTAGTATTCTTTTTTGTGCTTTGAGGAACAATGTTATTATTATATTGTCGTATCACGCTGTTAGTTGTTCTTGGCGATTCTTTTTGTTGAGTTTTTGGTTTGAAGTTAGAATTATTGTTTTTTCTAGTTTTTTTTTCGTTATTCCCACTTATCTTACATTCATTTTTCGCAATCTTTTTAAGAAGAGCTATGCTTAAGCCATAGATCTTATTTTTGTTTTTTTGGAGGAACTTTAGTTTTGTTAAAGGTATTACAAAGATCTTTCTTTCACTTGTTTTAACTTGCTCTTTTTCCCTTTCTAGCGAAGCAACCCATTGTCTTCTCTTGCTTGTCTTCTTCCCATTTCCTTTCCCTCTGGGAAATGGGAAGGGAAATGGAAGGCAATGCAATCCGTTTTGTTTCTTCCCTTCCCATTTTCCTTCCCTTCCCTTTGGTTGCTTCGCTTGCGTAGCAAGGGAACCAGTAAGAAAAGAGGGAAGAGAAGCGGGAAACAGCAAGGAAAAATGGAAGGGAAACGGGAAACAGCAAGGAAAAATGGGTTGCTTCGCAGGGAAGTGGGACGAATAGTTTCCTTTTTTTTGTTGCATTATTTTGACTATAGGATTTGTTCTGTCTGGCTCTAACTCTTCTTTAGTTAGAAAGTTTTTCCTAGATTGCTTGCAATTCCGACTAGCTAATTTCTGGAATCTCCACTTTTTCTCCAATTGATTGATATGAGTTAGCTTATGTAAAAGGAAATCATTCAATCTATTTTTTTGTTGAACTTTTAATGAACCTAGAATATATCTATTAAAGAAATAGGGACAACTGTTTAAAGCTGAAAAAGTAAAGAAACCCTTTGTTTTGTTTGTCAATTCTGTTTCTCTATTGGCCATAGAAATTTGACTTGTATTTTTTGTTTTGTTTCTGTTGGTTTTTTTTCCTTCACTTGCTATCTTCCCTCGTTTCCCTTCCCATTTCGCAGAGGGAAGGGAAATGGGAAGGGAAACGGGTTTAGCTTCGCTAGTGAAGGGAAGAGGGACACTAAGAGGTCCGTGAGAAGGAACAAATTTTTGCATTGTGAATGCTGGACTTTTTTTAGCCACGCTACCAACGTTTTTTTGGATTGGTAAAAAATTACATAAAATTTGAATTTCGATAACTTTTGCTTTAATGCCTTTTGGGGCCCGCAAGGAAGTATCACGCACTGCGAAAAATTTTTTTTCTAAAATAGAAAATAATAATTTTTGGTAAGCGGGTTGAGATTTTTTCGGAATTGGGGTTATTTTTCCTACAAGAATATCTCCCTCTTCCACCCAACTCCCTTTTTTTATAATTCCCCTTTTATCTAAATTGATTAATTCTTTTTTTCCAATATCCGGGATTTCTTTTGTAATTTTTTCTATCCCATATTTATTGTCACGTACCTCGGTTTCATATTTTTCAATATGAATAGATGTATAAAGATCATCAGATACAAGTCTTTCTCCTATTAAAATTGCATCTTCATAATTATAGCCTTCCCATGGCATATAAGCAATTAAAATATTTTTTCCTAAAGTAAGTTCACCACTTTGACTTGCTGAAGAATCTGCTAAAAGATCTCCTGATTGAATCCAATCTCCTTCGGATACAGATGGTCTTTGGAGCATACACGTATCTTGATTGGAACGATGATAGTTTTCTAAATAATATTTTTTTGAGACTAAAGTTTTCATAAAAAAATAGCATATTGCGATGCAATATTAAAAAAGTTTATTAAAGTATTAGGACCTTTAAGACTTTTGTCGAGAGAATGATTTGACATCCTTTTTAATTCAAGAGAGTTTTTCACATGTTACATTTCTTCCATTTTTTCCCTTTTCCATAAGGAAGGGTTGCTTCGCTAGGAAAGAGTTGCTTTGCGAGAAGATTAGTCCTTTTATGCAACCGCGTTCTGACGTTAACTGCGGAGTGGAAAAATTTTTTGCCACTGTTAGTCAAACGTGTAAATAATTATTTTTTTTCCGCTAGCGTAACCTACAAAACCACTTTGATTACTTTGAAGAGGGTGACCCGAATCACTAGCAGCTCGTGCTTCTAATCCTGTTCCAACAATAGGGCGGTCTGGACGTATAACGGGCACCGCTTGCCTTTGCATATTTGAACCCATTAAGGCCCGATTTGCATCATCATGTTCTAAAAATGGGATTAAAGAAGTTGCAATAGAGATCATTTGAATTGGGGAAACACCAATATAATCTATTTGGTTACGTAAAACTTTTGTAAAATCATCCGTTCTTCGTACCGGTACAGAAGATTTTGGCAAAAAATTAATTTTCGAACGATTAATATCGGCCGAGGCAATAGTCATTTTTTCTTCTTGTTCAGCAGATAAAAAAAACATTCCTAAATTTTTTTGAACTTGACCTTTATAAACTTTGTAAAACGGGGTTAGTAATAAGCCTGAGGAAGTTAATTTAGCATAAGTCGTCATTGAGTTTACTAAGCCTGTATTTTTTCCTTCGGGAGTTTCAATAGGACAAATTCGCCCATAATGAGTAGGATGTATACCTCGAATTGCTAACGTTGCCGTGTCCCTGTTTACGCCTCCGGGTCCTAATGAAGTCAAACGTCGTTTATGTGTTAATTCAGCTAACGGATTAATTTGATCCATATATTGAGAAAGTTGACTTGATCCAAAAAATTCTTTTAAAGCGCCATTAAAAGCTTTTGTATTAATCAAATAGTTTAAGGGAATTTTTGCTATAAGTTTTGTTGAAGTTGTTGGTATGAGTTTTTCTTTTTGAGAGTTTTTTCGTTTTTTTTGTTCTAAAGAACTTTTTTTTCCATTTTTTTTTCGAGTTTTTTTATTTGTGTCTTCCTTGTATAACTTAGTTTCTAAAGAATTTTCTTTCTGTTTCACTTCCCATTTCGTTCCCTTGCTACGCAAGCGAAGCAACCCCTCTGGTTGCTTCGCTTGCGTAGCAAGGAAAGCGGGAAGGTAAACTGGTTTAGCTTCATTTCCCACAGGGAAAGGGTTGCATTGCCTTCCATTTCCCATAGGGAAGGAGGTAAGCAAAGGAAGGGAAGATAAGGAAAACGAATTCCTATTTTTTGTCTCGACAATTCTTTGTTTTTCTTCTCCCCTTTTTGATTCTTCTTTCAAATTAATTGCTTGTAGGAAACTTTGTTCAGCTTTTTGGGCGTCTTTTGATATACCACTTCCATCTTGTGCAAAGGGTGAGTAAAGTTGTCGACTAAATCGAGGATTAACTTTATTTATTTTTTCTCGTATCATTTTTTCTAGTCGTATTAATCCAATACCAATTTGGATTTGAATAAGTTCTCCAGAAGTTCGAACTCGGCGATTTTTTAAGTGATCAATGTCGTCAGTTTTTTTTAAACCTTTTTCAAGTTTCATTAATGAATCTGTAGCAAAAAGTAAATCTTGTGCTGTTAATGTTGTTTGTTTCAAAGAAAAATTTAAACCTAATTTTTTATTCAATGAAATACGACCTTGTTTTCCTATATCATATGTTCGAGGATTCATAAATTTCTTAAAAAGCCATTTTCTTCCTAAATCCGAAGCTTTTTGTTTCTCAACATACTTAGAAGTATTTAGAAAATATAATTTCTCCCAAGCTTGATAGGGATATTGAACGTAATCATATTTTACATTTCCATCATCGTCTTCTTTGAAGTTTAGAAGCAAATAATTAGGGTTAGGAAGAGTTAAAAAGATAGTTTTTTCACTTAGTCCCATTCCAATTAAAATCCACAAAAGAGGTAACTTGGGTCCTTTTTTCATTTGAGCCCAAATTGCTTTTTCTTTATCTAATTCTAATCGGAGCCAAGCTCCTTTTAAGCAAATGATATCCGCATAATATCGCTTAAAAGTTTCGACCGGTTTTTCACTCCATTTGTTTGAATAAATTTCGTAAATCTTTTCGTGGAAATAAATTCCCGGACTTCTTAAAATTTGATTAACTACTATTCTCGCAACCCCATTAATTAAAAAATGGCCGCGTTTAGTCATAAGTGGTAAATGACCAACGAGCGCCCATTTTATGATGATTTGACGATTTTTTTTATCCGTAAATTGAACGGGAATATAAATTTTGGAAGAATAACTTTTGGTTTTAACAATAGCTTCTTGAATACTAATATTAGGTAACGTTAGTCGATAATATTCGGGATAAAAGTATAATTCTAAATCCTTACTTATGTTTGTAATTGGATTCCGTTTTTGAAATTCCTCAATTAATCCTTTTTCTAGAAGATTAAAGAAACTTTTTCTTTGAATTGAAACAAAATCTGATAAAAATAATTTTGACATTAGTGTTTTATTTGTAATTTATAAAAATCAAAAAGAAAATTTATATTTATATTTATTAAAATTATTATAATATAATAAGATATATTAGATAATAGTTTTTTAATTTTACTCCAGCCTACAAGTTCCTAAAAAGAGAAACGTTAGTTTAGAAATTTAGCTAAGATGTTCTGCAAAGTGTATAGATTTCACAAATTTTAGAAAACTAATTTTCTAAATATGGGTTATCGAAAGGTACAAAAAAGTTTCCACCCTTTTTGGGCCCGCCGACGGCGGTTTTTTTTTGGTTTAAAAGAGAGTTTTTTATTTTTACATGGTATATTACCTAACTTCTTAGATGAGATCTTAAGTAATGTACCGTGTAAAAAGGCTTTATCTCCGAAGTCTTATCAAAATCAATAAAAAACTTTTCTCTTTGCAAATAGAATCCTTCTTTCATTTTTAATATGACTACAAAAAAATCATCTGAAACAATCACTTATCCTATTTTTACTGTTCGATGGCTTTCTGTTCATGCTTTAGCTGTTCCTACAATTTTCTTTCTAGGGTCAATAACAGCAATGCAATTTATTCAAAGATAAATGCAAAAGTTAAAGCTGGCTTAAAAAGTCAGGATTTATCTTGAACTTAATTAAGTCTGATTTCGAGGAATGAAATAGTTTTAGTAAGTTTGTGAAATGTGAAAAAAATGCTTTTCAAAAAATTCAAGCAATAGGCGTTCAGATTTTTTAGAGAATCACTCTTGTATACATAAGAGTTCGATTTTATAACAAAGTTGGAACCAACGTCTTTTGCAATAAGGTAGAGGAAATGCATAAATTTTTTTATTCAGCTATTTTCTAAATAAGTAAAAATTTTCACTCGTGGCTAGACCCCTATTTTTTCGAAAGTTTTAGTTTTAAGTCTCAGATTTTTTATTTACCTTCAATATTTTTCTTAACTTATAATAATCTTAACGAATTTTAATTAGTTATTTGAAAATGATTATTGAAAAAATTCGGAAAACTTTTCGTTTTCTTAGAAATCCCTGGTACCAAAACAAATTTAGATTAAAATGTTATGCGGCTAGACCCAAAATCGTTTAAATTTATCCTATGGCTAGACCTAATCCCAATAAACAAGTTGTTGAACTGAATCGTACTAGTCTTTATTGGGGACTGTTACTGATTTTTGTACTCGCAGTTCTTTTTTCCAGTTATGTTTTTAATTAAGAAAGAGTTTAAAAGTATAGTTTTATCAATTTTGAATCTAATGAGTTTTTGCAACTTTTTTAATGTTTAACTATAAATTTTAAAAGTTTAATCTTAGTTTGATTACAAAAATTGTTGTCTTTGAGTTTTTTCCCCTTGTTTTTGAAAAAATTTTTTGTCCATATTCTTTTTTTTAGTTCTAACGATATGAGACTATCCTTATCAGCAAAATTTTTTCGGGAACAAGGGTAGGGGAAACATTTTGAACTCTGAATTAATTTCTTTTTCAGGATTCGTACTGTTTGGTGTACTACTTCTTAACATGAAAGGTTTTTTACAAAAAAAACTATTTCAGGCTATAATCCACAAGATTGCTATTAATTTGGTAAAGGAAAAAAATTTTTTGGATTATATTTGATTACATAAAGTTTTGCTAGTCGAAAAGAGTTTCATCATTAGTTTTAGTGAAATTGTTTCTCGTTATTCTTTAAACAAATTTTTTTTCGTGGATTTTAAGGAGAAATTAACAGAAAACCTAATATAGACTAAAATGTGGGCTTTTAACTCTTCAATTTTTGTCAAATAATAGAAGTGAGAAATTTTAATTTTCCAGTGAAATTTGTATTCGCTTTATAAGGCTTTTATTAAAGAAATTGGGGACTCTAGTTAGACGTTTTGGATGATAAAGTAACTGGCCATTTTCTATGTTATAGTGATCTTATTTATTTTGTTTATGGAATTAGCTGGAGAACTCTTTAGGAATGGAGAACTTTTTCTTTTCGTATATTATCTCAGTCTTCGAGTTCGTCAAAAATATGGGAATTTTGTCGAAGTCGAAAACTATAACTTCTAGGTAGAACCCTAGCTCTTAATCTGTTTTAATAAAATAAAAGACAGAGAAATATATAAGTAACGGTCTCCTGACATAGTTGTATCCGGGGGGGGGGTATACAAATGCATTTGGAACAGTCTTAAACAAAATAGAAATAAAACTATTCAAATTAGATTCAGATAATCCATCAATGAAATCAAGGGACCAATTTCTACTGGCTAACCAATATTACATTAAAGTGAAAACAGATAAGTAGACAAAGCTTAAATACTTCGAAAGCTAAAAAAACTTTTTTGTTCTTTTTAGCTTTCGAAGTATTTAATTATTTAAAAGCAAAAACCGGTCCATTAATTCTGACCTAACGAAAAAGACGATACTGATTTTCTTTTTTTAAATGATAACAGTCTTAAAAGAGTGGACCTTATCATAATTTCACTTAAATTAAAGTTTTGAAAATTAGTATTTAACCTTCTTATTCTAACTAAATAAAAACTAACTAAATTTATTCTAAAATTTTTTAATTATTTCATCAAATCAAATTTTATTATGGTAGAACCACTATTATCAGGAATTGTACTAGGTTTAGTGCCTGTAACTATTGCTGGGCTTTTTGTTACTGCGTATTTACAATACCGTCGCGGTGATCAAGCAACTTTTTAGAAGTTTTCTAGCATGAGAACTTTTTTTTCTTCTTTTTTATCAATTGTAAATTTATACAGTAATACTAAAGAAATAAGTTTTTAATGCTCTTTTATTCCCTTCCTCTGCCTTCCTCCACATAGTGGAACGCTTGCTTTGTTTGCCTCCGTAGGAAAGCAAGACAAGCAAGGCAAGGAGGCAAGGGAAACGGAAAACAGGTTAATTTACGTTTTATTTTGATAATTTTTTTTTATATTTCTCGAGATTTTTTGCTACTTGTAATTTGCATTTCATATTTTTATTTGCAATGGTTCGAGAATATTTTTAGTTTTTTGGATGTTTTTTGACGTAGTTTTGGTTGTTAGCTTTTTCTTATATAAATCTTATAAATTTTTTTTCACCACTCTTACACTTGCTTTCCCTCTGGGAAATGGGTTAGCTTCTTTGCTAGCTTTGCCTTCCATTGCCTGTGGCAAGGAGGCATGCAACCCTAGCTTCGCTAACATTCCCTTTGGGAAAGAAGGAAGGGAAATGTGTAGCTTCAGTTCTCTTCTGGGTTAGCGAAGCTAGGGTTGCATGCCTCCTTGCCACAGGCAATGGAAGGCAAAGCTAGCAAACGCAAGGGTTGTTTTGCGAGGAGAACGCGTTTCAAACGAAAAGAAGAGATATTTTTTAAGCACATACTGTTTTCTCTGAAAGTTAGATTTGGCCATTGGGTAAATTAATCGAGTAAATCGAATTCTCAGGAAGATAGTTCTCAGATAAGGCAAAACTCTTCTATTGAAGGGATGACCAAGAAAATAAAGAAAATAATATTTTATGCTAACCAATTTTTGGTTTGTAGGGCTCAGTTATTTATAAGTATGAATACTAATTAAAAGAACTAAGCGATCTGCTGAAGCTGTGAGATTTTTTAAAAAAGTTTTTATTTTACTTAAGTTGCAAAAATAAAAAACATATATATAATTTAGGAAGATTGATTAAAATTTTCACTGTTTAAACATTAGAATAAAAAAATTCTACGGGATGTAGCGCAGTTTGGTAGCGCGTATGCTTTGGGAGCATGATGTCGCAGGTTCGAATCCTGTCATCCCGAAAGCTCCATAAAATTTTTCTATTTTTAATCTTAGGAAATCTAAGAAAGTCGTTCTGTAATTGAACAACTTGTTTTTTTCCTCCACCTCCTCCTCAGATAGGATTTGAACCTATGACCCATCGGTTAACAGCCGATTGCTCTACCACTGAGCTACT
>Ga0075019_10000067_pt1 | contig 56417 bp, 40 predicted proteins | sample ColStrG_CSR_2013_FD_71473 | JGI IMG/M metagenome (GOLD analysis project Ga0075019, IMG submission 71473) | Freshwater sediment microbial communities in response to fracking from Pennsylvania, USA - Cold Stream Run_MetaG_CSR_2013 | ecosystem: Environmental > Aquatic > Freshwater > Creek >...
GCGGCGATCCGCTCGGGCTTAGCGACTCGGCCCCGTTTGCCTACCCCAATCGGCTGACGGGACCGGGTTGCGGATCTCCGGTGAATTCACGGAATACGGCCAACTACATAAAGGCGAATTGCTTCGCTCTGCCCACGTTGCCGGTGGCACAGCAGGCTCTGTGTACTCCGGGTTCTTTCGCAAACGCAGCGACCGCGGCCCCGGCGGGCCAGGTCTATTGTCAAAACCTGCTGGGGAACGGCAGCAAGAACGACGTCTATGGGCCCGGCCTGGTTGATTTCGACTTCTCGGCGGTCAAGGATACGCAGATCGGAGAAAGACTGAAGGTGGAGTTCCGCGCCGAACTGTTCAACGTTTTTAATCGCGCCAATTTCAACCCGCCACTCGTTAATAACGCCATATTCAACACGGACGGAAGCTCGAACAGCTCTCCGCTGACTTCCACCGCAACCAGTAGCAGGCAGCTTCAGCTCGCGCTGAAAGTTATCTTCTGATCGACCGAATAAGGCGCAACGGGTAGTCTGAACGCTAAGCCACAGGAGTCCAGGAGATGTCGACGACCACCATGCGTTCGAACCCGGTGCCGTTCCTGATTGGAGGCGAATGGGTAAAGGACACGCCTTCGACCATCACGCACGTGAATCCGGCCACGGGCGAAGTGAATTATGAAATCTGTGCGGGCACAGAAGTCCACATTGATGCTGCCGTAAAGGCCGCGCACTCGGCATCGAGTCAGCCTGCGTGGCGTGCTATGTTGCCGCATAATCGCGCGCAAATCCTCCACAAGATTGCCGACCTGATGATGGAGCGCTCCGATCTGCTGGCGCGCTGCCAGATGCTCGAGAACGGCAAGGTCTGGAAGGAATGCAAAAACCAGGTCATCAACGGAGCGGCGACCTTCCGCTACTGCGCAGCCGCGATCGAAACGCTGGGCTCGGAGATCACCCCTCCCCGCGGAAATTATCTCAGCATGACCGTGTACGAACCGTGGGGTGTCGTCGCAGCCATCACACCGTGGAACTCGCCGATCACGCTGACCTGCAACAAAATCGCAGCGGCATTGGCGGCGGGCAATGGCGTGGTTCTCAAGCCGGCTTCGTACACGCCGACCTCCGGAATTGAGTTGGGACGCATTGCTCTCGATGCGGGCGTGCCACCGGGCGTCTTCAACGTGGTGCCCGGAGCAGGCAGCAAGATTGGCGACGCGCTCGTCAGTCACCCGCTGGTGCGGATGGTCTCGTTCACGGGAGGCACCGAGGTCGGACGAAGAATCTCCGAACTGGCGGGCAGAAAGATCATTCCAGCCGTGCTGGAGTTGGGCGGAAAGTCGCCTCACATCATTTTTGCCGACGCGAATCTGAAAGCAGCCGCGGATGCCGCGACCGTCGCCATCTTCGAAGGGACCGGCCAATCGTGCACGGCGGGATCACGCTTGTTCGTGGAACGGAAGGTTTATGACGAAGTGATCTCGATGATTATGGAGCGAGCTCGTGCCCTGCGCGTCGACTTGCCGGACGCGCCGGGTGCGCAGCTCGGCCCCAGCGCCAGCTTTGCGCAACGCGATTTCGTCGAAAAGATGGTAGAGGGCGCCCGCCACGAAGGCGCCGAGATTTTGATTGGAGGTTCGCGGCCAACCGATCCGCGATTGGCCAAGGGCGCGTTCTATCTGCCCACGATCGTCACCGGCATCACCAACAAGTCAACCATTGCGCAGCAGGAAATTTTTGGCCCGGTGCTCTGCGCCATGCCCTTCGACAACGAAGACGATCTCATGCAGCAGGCCAACGATACGATGTTCGGACTGGCATCAGGCATCTGGACCGCGGACTACAAACGCGCCTGGCGTGTGGCGCGGGCGCTCGAAGCAGGCATGGTCTGGATCAACACGTATAAGCAGTTTTCCACCGCCGCTCCCTTTGGCGGATTCAAAGACAGTGGATTGGGCCGGGAAAAAGGTCTGCAAGGCATCCGGACCTATCAACAGGTGAAGACCATGTTCTGGAGCATGTCCGACACCTTCGATGGCGGCTTCAGCATTGCGAAATAGTTTCGAGGGAATGTTATGGCGAATAGTGACGTACAGTCGGCTCGTGTGAAACCCGCGTCGAAGGGTGCCGCATACATTGCGGACTTCCTGGTTCAAAAGAAAGTGCCGTATATATTCGGGGTCTGCGGTCACGGAATTCTTGGACTGCTCGATGGATTGTTCGACCGGCAGGATGAAATCAAAACCATCTCCGTGCATCACGAATCTGCGGCTGGATTCATGGCCGAAGCGTACTTCCGTATCACGCAAAAGCCGGTCGCCACATATACCTCCTGCGGTCCTGGTTCTGCAAATCTGATCCTCGCCATCGCCGCCGCCTTCGCCGATTCGTCCGCGATGCTCAACATCACCGGCAATGTTCCCACCGGGCAATGGAACCGCGGGCCGTTCCAGGAGACTGGAAAATATTTTCAGGGGGATTTCGTCAACGTTCTGCGTCCCTACGTCAAACGCAGTTTTCAGCCGACGCGGCCTGACATGCTTCCCCTCGCTCTCCGCCAGGCGTTCGCCCTAATGACCAACGGCCGGCCCGGGCCGGTGAATATCGATATACCGCTCAATGTTTTTGTGGAACTCGTGGACGAGAGCACGGCGGAAGCCGATAATCATTGGCCGCCTGCCGATTGGTCGAGCCCGGCAGCCGATCCCGCAGCCGTGGACGATGCGATGCGCTTACTAAGAAGCGCGCAGCGCCCGGTCATCGTGGCCGGGCACGGAGTCGAGTTGAGTGGCGCCGAACCAGAGTTGCTCATGTTGGCGGAGGCGCTGCGCATTCCCGTCGCGACCACGCCGTTCGGCAAGGGAGTGTTTGATCCACGGCACGCGCTCAGCCTCGGCCCCACAGGCCGCAACGGATCGTACATGGCGAACGCGGCTTGCCGAAATGCCGACGTAATTCTCGCTCTGGGCACGCGATTCGACGATAGAGCGACGAGCGCATGGCTGCCGGGGTTCACCTACAATATTCCGCCGTCTAAACTGATTCATGTTGATATCGACGCGTCCGAGATTGGACGGAACTTCCGCCCAGAGCTAGGCGTCATCAGCGATGCCAAGCTGTTCCTGCAACAACTCCTCGCGGCGAACCGCGCCGAGATCGCCGACCGCGCTGCGTGGCTCGATCGAATTGCCGGGTGGCGCAAGCGATGGGATGCAGCCACGGTGGCTCCGCGAACGTCAGACGCAATTCCCATCCGGCCCGAGCGCGCCGTTGCCGATCTGCGAAGAGTCGTGCCCGCCGACGGCATTGTGCTCGCCGACGTCGGCATTCATCACAACTGGCTGGTCGCCGAGTACGAGGCTTGGAAGACGCGCACCTTCCTACAAACCTGGGGATTCGCCTCCATGGGCTTCGCTGTTGCCGGCGCACTCGGCGCCAAACTCGCGGCTCCCGAACAGCCTGTCGTCTCACTGTGCGGAGACGGCGCATTCATGATGAACGCCAGCGCCGTGCTCACCGCCGTCGAGTACGGAATCCCGGTCGTATGGCTGGTGTGGAACAACTTCGGGTACTGCGCGATCCGCGATCAGCAGCGCGGCTACTTCGGCAACGATCGCGAACTGGCAACCAGCTTCAACGATGTGAACGGGAATCTGTTTTCTGCAGACTACGCGATGATGGCCCGCTCGATGGGTGCTGTCGGCGAGACCGTGGAGAAACCAGCCGACCTCGCACCGTGTCTGGAGGCAGCGATTGCATCCGGGCGTCCCACGGTTTTGGACGTGCGCATCGACCGCGAAGTGCGTCCACTCGCAACCGGCAGCTGGGATCTTCCGCCGATCGCTCATCCGATGCCGAATTTTGGCTGGGGCGAAGACGAGTGACCACTCTGGCAACAAAGCCGCTCCGGGCACTCTCATGCTGCTGCGCAAGCCAAACAACATGACCACCGGACCCAGCATTGATGTCGCCATGGCGCCAGTGAACCCAGCCGGGAGCGTAAAGGTCGGTTCACTGTGGTCCGGCAAACGCCTTTACATTGCCGTCTTGTTGTTCCTGAATCTGTTCATCAACTTCATGCACCGCATCAATTTGTCGGTCGCGGCGCCGGCAATCGCCAGAGATTTTGGCTGGGATGCGGGAAAGATGGGCCTGCTGTTCTCTTCTTACCAGTGGACCTATTGCGTCTTTCTTCTAGTCTGGGGCACGCTGTCCGATCGCATCGGAACGCGCTGGATCAACGGTTTGTCGGTGACGATCTGGTCGATCGCGGGAATGCTCACCGGCGTGGCCGCCACGTTCGGCAGCATGTTGGCCACACGACTGGCGCTGGGTGCCGGAGAAGCCGCGTCGTTTCCAACTTCTGGCAAAGTCGTCCGGCAATGGTTCCCTGCCGGCGAACGCGGACTCGCCACCGCCATCTTCAATGCCGGCACCTTCGCCGGACCCGCGTTCTCGGCTCCGCTCGTCGCGTGGTTGCTGCTGAAACAAGGCTGGCGCATGTCGTTCATGATCACCGGATCGCTGGGCTTTGTCTGGGTGATTCTGTGGCTGACATTTTTTCGCATCCCGTCTGCGTGTTCCTGGCTGCCGGAGCAAGAACGGAACTACATCGCAGCGCAAACCGATTCCCAAACCAAAGGTCCACCGAAAGGTACTCTGCTTCGCCTGATGAGTCGCCGCACCATGTGGGGACTGTTCCTGACGCAGGGATGCTGCGCGTACACCATGCTTCTGTTCCTCTTCTGGCTACCTTCCTATCTTGTGCAATCGCGCCACATGTCGCTGGTAAGGGCGAGTTGGTTTACCTCAGTGCCTTATGTCGTTGCCGTCGTGTTGGGACTGCTGGTCGGGAAACTGAGCGACAACCTGCTATCCCGCGACGCGATTCGCCAAGGCAAGCGCCGTTCACTGCTCATCGTCTTCATCCTCTTATCGGGCACAGTCCTGTTGACCAACGTGGTGTCGAATGAATATGCGCTCTTAGCGCTGATCTCAATTTCGCTGGCGTGCATCTCCAGCGCATTGTCCCTAAACATTGCTCTCACCAATGATCTGGTCTGGAATCCAGCCATCGTCGGCACTGCGATCGGATTCCTGATCCTGGGCGGCAACATCTTCGGATCGCTCGTGCCTATTGCCACCGGATACATCGTGAAATGGACCGGCAGTTTCGATCTCGCCTTCTATTTGGCGGGATTTCTTTTGTTCGTGGCGGCGGTGATTTGCTTCACCATGACGCGCACGCCACTCAGTTTTGAAGAGAGTGCTGCATGAATATGGAACCCGACAGATCGTGGTCGCTGAAGATGGTCGCGCCGTTGGAGCCGGGAATTGTCTGCATCGACATAGATCGCATGCTGGCTTTCTATACCGAAGTACTGGGACTTACGTTTGCTTCCGATGCGGAAGCGACAGCAGAAATGAGCACGGAGTTTGGGACATCCCCCAACGGCTTCAGAATTATTCGTTTGCAAACTCCCTACGGAGAAAGAATCAAGCTGGTTCAGCCAAAGAAGAAAGTCCTCGAGCAGAGCGCCGTTCCCGACTGGGTTTTTGAAGGACAGGGCATTGCTTACATCACTTTTATCATTGCCGACGTACATGAGGTCGCGGCGCGATTGCAAAGGCACCAGGTCCCGGTGATGAGCAAGGGGCCGGTTGAGATTCGCAAGGGCATCACCGCAATCTTCGCCAAAGATCCAGAAGGCAATTTCGTTGAATTTGTGCAGTACGCCGATCTCGCGTCCTATCGGCGGGACCTTTTTTCGTAGCGCCAAGTTGTCTCCGGCGCGAGGGGAACGAAGTCTTGACCATAGAAAGTCCAACTGCAGTGTCTGTTCTGCCTCCACCCGAGGCGCTGCCCGACACAACCGGGAAACCGTTCTACGCCAACCTATGGTTCCAGGTGTTGGTGGCCATGGCATTGGCGGTGGTGTTGGGATACCTCAGCCCCGCCAAAGCGGTTGCCATGAAGCCGCTCGGGGATGCCTTTATCCGCCTGATCACGATGGTGATCACGCTCATCATTTTCTGTACGGTCGTCTCCGGCATCGCGGGCATGCAGGACATGCGCAAAGTCGGCCGGGTAGGCGGCAAAGCTCTGCTGTACTTCGAAATTATTTCGACACTCGCGCTGCTGGTTGGGTTAGTGGTGGGGAATCTGATCCACACCGGGCAAGGCTTCAACGCCGATCCAGCCACTCTAGACGCGCACGAAGTGTCGGCTTACGCCGGTCAGGCCAAGGCCCAGAGTCTTTCTGATTTCCTGATGCACATCATCCCGAACACGATCGTCGACGCGTTCGCCAAGGGTGACATCCTGGAGGTTCTGCTCGTTGCGCTTCTTTTCGGATTCGCCTTGTCTGCTGTTGGCCAGCGCGGCAAGCCTTTGGTGGAAGTGATCGAAGCCCTGACTCATGCGGTTTTCAAAATTGTCGGCATCCTGATGCGGTTTGCTCCGCTGGGCGCATTCGGCGCGATGGCCTTCACGGTGGGCAAATACGGTATCGCTTCGCTCGGCCCGTTGGCGAAGCTCATCCTCACCTTCTATCTGACCTGCATTGTATTTGTGCTGGTGGTCATGGGAGGCGTGGCCCGCGTGGCGGGATTCGGCATCATCCGATTCCTCATTTATATAAAAGAAGAGATCTTGCTGGTGCTGGCCACCAGTTCCTCAGAGACGGCGCTGCCCACCTTGATGGAGAAGTTGGAAAGGCTCGGTTGTTCCAAGTCTCTGGTCGGATTGGTCGTCCCTACTGGATACACGTTCAACACCGATGGCACGAGCATCTACATGACCCTGGCCGCTCTCTTTGTCGCGCAGGCCACCAACGCTCACTTGAACTTGATGCAGCAGGTCACCATCCTGGGCGTTGCGATTCTGACTTCCAAAGGTGCAAGCGGTGTACAGGGCGCGGCCTTCATCGCGCTGGTCGGCACGCTCATGGTAATTCCCGGCATCCCGGTCGCTGGCATGGCTCTGATCCTCGGCATTGACCGTTTCATGAGCATGTTCCGAGCATTGGTGAACATGATCGGGAACGGAGTCGCCACTCTCGTCGTGGCGCGCTGGGAGAATGAACTCGATCGCGAGACGCTGCAGCGCAATCTTGCATGAGGCGCCAAGGCCGGGCGCAGTGACATCAAATTTCGGCAGTCCCACAATGAGGCGCTTATGGATTTGAGGGATTTCAGGAATTCGATGCTTTCCCGCCGTACTCTCTTGACCCGCGTCGCCCCGGCGCTCGCTGGAAGTCTAGCGGCCATCTCTCCGGCCCGCTTTGCACTTGCTCAGAAGAAAGTCCCCAACGGCTCCGCGAACGAAAAGGTATGGAGCAACGAATATTGGGCAAAGAAAGACGACCTCCAGCTTTACATCTATCGCAAGAGACTGGGAGTGCCCAAGCCGGGGGAACCCGCAAAGCCTGCTCTTTTTCTGGCCCACGGTTCGTCGGTTTCTTCGCGACCGAGTTTCGATCTCACCGTTCCCGGTCATCACGACTACTCCCTGATGGACAAGTTTGCCGAGTACGGCTTCGACGTCTGGACGATGGACTTCGAGGGCTACGGCAAATCAGGCATGAGCGCGGGCAATTCGGACATCGCGACTGGAGCGGACGACATCAGGGCCGCTGCCGAAGTCATTCTTCGCGAAACCGGGCAGTCGCGCTTTCATCTCATGGGAGAATCCAGCGGAGCCCTGCGCGCGGGATCCTTTGCCATGGCACACCCCGAGCGCGTCGATAGGCTGGTGCTCGTGTCTTTTACTTACACCGGAGAGGGATCGCCCACTCTTTCCAAGCGCTCCGAATCGGTCGATTACTATCGCACACACAACCGGCGGCCGCGCGATCGAGAGATGATTCGCAGCATCTTTACTCGCGACAAGCCGGGCACATCGGACCCAGCGGTCGCCGAAGCTATGGCCGACGCCGAACTGAAGTTCGGCGACAGCGTGCCTACCGGATCCTATCTGGATATGACGACGCGACTGCCTATCGTCGATCCCCTGAAGATCATGTCGCCGGTGCTGATCGCCCGCGGGGAATACGACGGCATCGCCACGGAAGACGATCTACTGAACTTTTTCAAAAAGCTTCCAGTGCCGGACCGGGAGATTGCGCTTCTTCCAGGAGCCTCGCACTCGATCGCTCTGGGACTGAATCGCCAGCAATTCTGGCACGTCATGCGCAGTTTCCTGGAGATGCCCAGGCGCTTGGATGTTCAGAAATAAACTCCGTCGTCGCCGGCAGCGTCTTTCCAACCTATTGGCGGGCTTGGCCTCAGGCTACAGTCTGTAGTGAATTGCCGAAACGTTCTGCGAAGCTGACGAGATTCGGGAGCAAATCTGAGACGGCGGCGGACAATTGATCTCCCAGTTCGAAACACTCGCCGCGCACCGAGATTTCGAAAGTTTGCGGGCATGCCCCAAATAGCTCGCAGCATAGGGAAAGAAGGGTCTCAGGCGTCAACTGGTGAGCAAACAGTTGGTCGGAATGGAATGCTTCGACCCGCTTGCAAAGAATCTCGCCCGATCGTCCGGTGCGCGCCGCATCGATAAACAGAACCGACTCTGCATGACTCATGCGTTCGGCAAGCTCCGGAGTCAATTGCTGGCAGGCAAGGACCTCAGCATCGGGCGCCAAACCCGAGTGAGCCAGTTCCTCGGCTACGCGGACGCCCAGGCCGTCGTCGGAGCGGAGGCGGTTGCCATAGCCGATAATAAGGACGCTGGCCATTCGCGAACCTTTCTCACAGGGTTGCAACTTCATCGAGCAACTCCCCGTGCTTATCCCGCAATTGAATGCGGAGCGCTATCTCCCCGATCGCGTGGGTGGAGCAGCTCAGGCAGGGATCATAGGCCCGGACCACCGCTGAGACCCGGTTCAGCATACCTTCCTGCAAATGGTTGCCATCGATGAAGCGCTCGCTGACCTGACGAATACTGCGTCCGATGGCGAGATTGTTATGCCCCGTCGCCACGATCAGGTTCGCCCATGTGATGGCGCCTTCTTCATTCACTTTGTAGTGGTGAATCAAGGTGCCTCGTGGCGCCTCGATCATGCCCACGCCTTCCAGGGAATTTACGCCTCCGGTTGCCCGAAGGTGCTTGTCGAGAATCCGCGGATCCGCCAACAACAACTCGATTTTCTCCAGCGCGTGAACGATCTCAATCAGCCGGGCGTAGTGGTAGAGGAATGAGCTGTGCGCGGGCGAGCCAAAACGCTGATGGAATTCCGCGAACTCAGCATCGGCTTGCGGGGTACCGCACTGGTCGGCTGCATTCATTCTTGCCAGTGGACCAACCCGGTATGCACCTTCCGGAAAACCCTGCGGCTTAAAAAAAGGAGCCTTCAAATAAGAGTCAGCGAGGCTGGCTTCGCCGATCCATTCCGCGTAATCCTCGGCCGGAATTGCATCCTCTACGATTTCTCCACTGGCGCCGCGGAATCGCAGGCCGCCATCGTAGAACTGCAGATTTCCCTCTCGGTCGACTAGTCCGGCGTGCATGGTGGGCGCCGTACCGAAGCTGTCGATCTCATTTTTGTAGTTGTCGATCACCTTCTTGAAGAAACGGATCGTTTCGTCTGCAATTGTTTTAGCTGACGGTAGATCCGAAAGAATACGGTCGCGTATCGAACTGGAGAGCGGACTGGCGACACCTCCGGGCACAATCCATGACGGATGCACTCTTTCCTGCGCGAGGCCCTCAATGATCTGCAGTCCGAACTTGCGCAACTCGATGCCATCTCGCGCCATCTCCGGATGAGCGGCAATCACGCCGAGGACATTCCGGCTGGCAGAGTCCGAGTCCATGCCCAGAAGCAAATCCGGCGATGACAAGTAGAAGAAGCTCAGGGCGTGGGACTGCACAATCTGAGCGCAGTGGATCAGTTCCCGCAGTTGCCTGGCAACTGGAGGAATGCGCACCGCCATGATCGCGTCACAGGCCTTCGAGGAAGCCAGCAGATGGCTGACCGGGCAGATTCCGCAGATGCGCGAAGTGATGCCCGGCATCTCGTAATAGGGGCGCCCTTCGGTAAACTTCTCGAAGCCGCGCACCTGGGTCACGTGAAACTCGGTGCCCGCTACGCGGCCGTTGTCGTCCAACTGAATAGTGATCTTCGCGTGGCCCTCAATGCGGGTTACGGGGTCGATTGTGAGGCGTTTCATCCGATACTCCTCATCCAAATTTCACCGCGAGCGCGCCCTCGCGCTTCTTGCCATCCACCAGATCGGAAATCACGGCGGCGATGGTCTTGGCGGGCGGCGGGCATCCGGGCAGAGCCATATCGACCTTCACAAATTCACGCAGCGGCCGGGCATGCTTCAACAGCGGAGGCACGCCGTTGGTTGGGACCAGTCTTCCCTGCTGGGCTCCGTCTACATAAATCCGCTGCAGCAGTTTGTTGACTGGGATCGAATTGCGCATGGCGGGTATATTTCCCGTGACGGCGCAATCCCCGAGCGAGACGAGCAGGTGCGTGCGCTGGCGGATCTTCTGCAGCTTGAGAAGATCCTCCTGGGAACTGACCGCGCCCTCCACCAGGGTGACATCCACGTCCTCGGGAAACTCCTGCTCATCGACCAGCGGCCCGTAGACCAGCTCGATTTTCTGGGCGAGGGAGATGATGGCCGCGTCCATATCGAGCAGCGACATGTGGCAGCCGGAGCAGCCGTCGAGCCACACCGTCGCCACCTTCACCTTCTTCATACCTGGACCTCCCGGCGCTGCACGAGCGAACTGATGTTGTCGGTTCTCTTGGTCATCTCTTCGACTGCGCGGCCCTTCTCAGCGAGCGCCCCGGTAGGGCAAGCCTGCACGCACTTTCCGCAGTTGGTGCACGTGCGGGAGTCGCCCCACTTCTGATTGAGGTCGCTCACCAGTTTGGAGTGGATGCCGCGCGAGGTGATCTCCCACACGTGCGCTCCCTCCAATTCCGCGCACACCCGGACGCACCGTGTGCACAGGATGCAGCGGTTATGGTCCAGCACGAAGCGCGGGTGCGAGAGGTCGACTTCCAGCTTGGGATAGTTGTAGGCGAAGCGCACCGTGCTGATTCCCAGCAGGCTGGCCAACGACTGCAGCTCGCAGTGGCCGTTGGAGACGCAGGCGGCGCAAACGTGGTTGCGCTCCACCAGCAACAACTCAACCGAGATGCGGCGGTCACGCGTGAGCCTCGCGGAAGTTGTGGTAACCGACATGCCGTCTTGAATGGGAGTGGTGCAGGCGGGGAACAGCCGGTCGGTTCCCGAGATCTCCACAATGCAAAGGCGGCATGCCCCAACCGGCGTCAGCCCTTCCAGATCGCAGAGCGTGGGAATGTATTTGCCGTTCGCCTTCGCCGCCTGCAGGATGGTCTGGCCCTCCACGGCGCTGATCAGTTCGCCATCGATGCGGATTGAAAGTTTTCTTTGCGGCAACGGCTCTCTCCTTCCATCGCACTAGCCAACGTTCGCGACTTTGATATCGCAGCGCAGGCAGCGGCAGGACTCATCCAGGGTTTCTTCATGCGTAAATCCGGCGACCACTTCCGCATTCGACCGCACCCGCTCATTCGCACCCAGCACATGGCCGCCATGCCGGTGATTCGGGCTCGGTTCCGCCGGCACTTCGTTCCCGTAGTCGTAAAGAGGAAGAATGGTGGTCCAGCGATTCGATTCCATCAGTTGCAGATCAATGCTGCGAGCTGCCTGCTTGCCGTAGGCCATGGCATTCGACACGTTCGATGCGCCGGTCACCACGTCGCCGCCGGCGTAGAAGCGTGGACGGCTGGTCTCCAGCGTGAAGCGGTTGACTTCGATGGTTCCACTTTCCTTCAGGCTCAGTCCGGAAGCCTTGGCGAAATCAACGTCGACGCTTTCGCCAACGGCGAAAATAACGGAATCGCATTCGTATCTGCGAATCTCGTCGGTCGCAATGGGCTTCCTGCGCCCGGATACGTCGTATTCTCCCAGCCGTGTTTTCACGATCTCAATCGCCTTCACCTTGCCTGCCGAGTCTCCGATAACCCGGTGAGGCGCGGCCAGGAATACGAACTTCGCGCCCTCATCGGTGGCAGCCTGCGTTTCTTCGTCGATGGCGGGCATGTCTTTTCGCTCGCGGCGGTAAAACACGGTGACCTCGGCGCCCTTGCGCAGCGCGGTGCGGGCCGAGTCGATGGCGGCGTTTCCGCCGCCGATCACGGCCACCTTGCGCCCGATCGGAACGTCCTTTCCGCTGGCCGTTGCCTCCAGGAACATCAGAGCCGCGTACACACCCTTCAGTTCGGTCCCCGGTTGGTAGACCCAGGATTCTTTCCACGTCCCGATGGAAATGAATGCGGAATCGAAGCGGTCTTCCAGTTCGTTCAGCGGGATATCGACGCCGATGCGCGTGTTGAAGATGAACTTCACACCGAGCCGTTCGATCAAATCGATTTCCCGCTCCAGCGCCATCTTGGGCAGGCGATATTCCGGCAACGCGAAGCGCAACATGCCTCCGGCTTGCGGTTTGGAGTCGTAGACGGAGACGTCGTGGCCCAGCATCGCCAGATAGAAAGCCGCGGTCAGGCCAGCCGGCCCAGAGCCGACAATCGCAATCTTCCGTCCTGTAGGTTCGCGTCTTCGGACCAGAATGCGCTGCACCATGTGTTCATAACGATCGGAGAGCAGGATCGAATCTGCGATGAAGCGATGCACCTCCCGCATATTCACTGGCTCATCGATGGTCTGACGGCGACAGCGGGTATCGCAGGGATGCTGGCAGACGCGTCCAGTGGATGACGGGAGCGGATTATCCATGATCACGGCTTCGAACGCGTCTTCCAGCCGATCTTCTTGATAGAGCTGCAGAAAGCGCGGAATGTTCATGTGCAGCGGGCAACTATTTTCACAAGGAGAGAGCGCGAGCTCTTCGCAAACGCCGGCCTGGCATCTCCTCGACAGAATGTGGTCTTCAAACTCGGAGCGGAAGTGGCGGAGAGCGGTGAGAACTGGGTTGGGCGCGGTCTGTCCCAAACCACATAGGGAACACTCGCGTATGTAGCGGCCCAGTTCATCGAGCAACTCGAGATGTTGCATGGTGCCTGCGCCTTCGGTCACCCGATTCAGAATGCGCAACGACTTGTTCAACCCGACTCGACAAGGAATGCATTTGCCGCATGATTCGGAATGCGTGAATTCCACGAAGTAGCGCGCGACGTCGACCATGCAGTTGTCTTCGTCCATCACCACCATGCCGCCGGATCCCATGATGGAGCCGAGTTGCGCGAGGCTTTCGTAGTCGACCGGTGTGCCGAACATTTCAGGAGGAATACATCCGCCGGAAGGTCCGCCAGTTTGTACCGCCTTGATCTGCCGCCCGCCAATGCCGCCTTCGCCGATGTCGTAGATGAAAGTCTTGAGCGGCGTGCCCAACGGCATTTCGACCAGGCCGGTGCTGCTGACTTTGCCCACCAGCGAGAATACTTTTGTGCCCGAACTCTTCGGGCTCCCGGTTTCGCTAAACCAGGCCGGCCCTTTGGTCACGATGGGCGCAATGTTGTACCAGGTCTCGACATTGTTGATGTTGGTGGGATATCCCCAAAGCCCTTTTTGCGCAGGGTAGGGAGGCCGCGGCCGCGGCCGTCCGGCCTGGCTTTCGAGCGAAGCAATTAACGCAGTTTCTTCGCCACAGACAAACGCCCCCGCGCCTTCCACCACCTCAATATCGAAGTTGAATCCGCGGCCGAGAATGTTTTCACCCAGCATTCCATATTCGCGAGCCTGTTCGATGGCACGGTTTAGGCGGTGAACGGCCAGCGGATATTCGGCGCGTATATAAATGATGCCCTTGCTCGCACCCATTACGTAGGCACCGATGCCCATGCCCTCCAGCAAAGAGTGGGGATCGCTCTCGATCTCGTTGCGGTTCATGTAGGCGCCGGGATCGCCTTCATCCGCGTTGCAGACGATATATTTCTGATCGGCCTTGGCCCGGGCCATGAATTCCCATTTATTCCCGGTGAGATATCCTGCTCCACCGCGCCCGCGCAGCTTGGAAGCCTTGATCTGTTCGATGACCGATTCCGGACGCCCCTCGATCAGCACCTTGTACAGCGCCTGGTACCCGCCGATGGCGATGTATTCCTCAATGTCGTCAGGGCTGATGAATCCACAATTGCGCAGAACGATCTTCTTCTGTCCCTTGAAGAAAGGCACGTCACTCCACAGCGGAATTTCCGGATAGCCATGCCCGTACCTCACCGACGCGGTAATGTGATCCCACTCCTCGACTTTGCAGTAGATGAGATCGGGCGTGAGCATGCCGCTGGATACATCATGCAGAATGCGCTCCGCATCGTTGGCCTGCACTCGATGCAAGATCACCAGCGGAAACCCCGGCAGACGGATGTTCGCGAGCGGCTCTTGAAAACAGGCGCCGAAGCATCCCACGCTGGCCAGGCATACATGGATGCCGCTGCGGTCAATGGCTTCGGCGAAGGCGTGATACAAGCCTTCCGCGCCATTGCCGCGGCCACAGGTTCCCATCCCGATGGCGATTCTCGGCATAGCCGGAACGAGCTTCGCCAGCCCCGTTTCCCGCACAGCACTGAAGGCGCCAATGTCTTGAATTCGCGGCATCAGTCACTCTCCCCCTCGGCGGCGCGAATCTCGCGCTGCAGAGTGCGTTCATTCACATGGCCGCAAATGCGGTGGTTCACTTCGACCACCGGCGCGAGAGCGCATTGTCCGAAGCAGGCCACAGTGCGGACCGTGTATTTCTGGTCGGGAGTGGTCAGCAGGGCTTTGTCAGCGTCACCGCTTTCGTTCGCATCTTCGAGCCCCAAGCCGAGCTCCAGGCGAACGCTCTGCAACAGATTGCGCGAACCGCGGGTGTGGCAGGCGGTTCCGCGGCAGATGCAGATCGTGTTATCGCCTTGCGGTTCGAGATTGAACAGCGCGTAGAAGGTAACCACGCTGTAGATGCGCGACAGCGGAATCTTGGTCTGCTTGGCGATGTATTCCAGCGTCTCGAGAGGAAGATATTTGTGCGGATGGTGTTCCTGAACGGATTCCAGAATGCCGAGCAACGCTCCCGGGCGTCCTGTACGGCTGGTCACGACCTGATCGATATAGGCGCGCTCTGCCGCGTTGAGAGATTCCTGACTCAGAGTGTGCATGGCCGCTCCTTTCGCAGAACCAGCACGGTTGGTTAGGGGTCGAAGGTCCTTTGCAGATCTTGTGTCTGAAAAAGCGTCAGGTTCAATCTAGCCGGTGAGGCTGGCGCTGCGCTGTGACTCGGGTCACCGCATGCTATGGTTTGTGGAATCCCGCCCCAAATAGGGAAAATCTCGAAGCTTTCTGCTTATTTCTCATGTGAGCCGCGTCACATTCTGTGACCGCGGATTGCCTTACAATGCACGGCAGAATTGCTCGAGACCCGCTGCAGACGGCCTTCGGGAACGAACGGCGGTCTGCAGACAAGGCAGGTGCCATCATGGCCGCACAATATTTCATCTGCATTCAATGTCATAAGAAGCAACCGGCTCACCACAAGTTATTTGACACGCTTTACGATCTTCAGCGGGCCACTCCCGAGGACTGCCCGTCGTGCGGCGGACCGCGCGAGCTGCATTTGACTCTCGACTTTCAGTTCGGCAGCGGGGACGGGGATTTCAAAGTTGTGTCCGCATCTCTTCCCGCCAAACTCGATTCCTGGCTGGGCGAGGAAGAAGAAGAGGTGACGTTCTATCCTTTTCTTGTGGTCTTGCAGAACAGTCGCGGTCAGCGCTTCTGCTGGATGCCTTACTGGCATGTCACCGGCAAGGAAGCGCGCTACGGCCAGCACGCGATCTGCCTCGACTATGCGCAGTTTGAGAGTTTGATTGCGCAAGCCAAAGATACCGTCGAAGAGAACATGCTGGAGATTGTGTAGTTAGATTATCTGCCAGACCGTGTCGAGCACGGTGCCGTCGACCCATTTGACGACGGCCACGGGACGATCGCCGCGCTGCGGCCGCTGAGGCTTGCCGCCGCAGATGCGCTCGACCTCGCCTTTGATTTCCGGAAGCGGCCGAATCGGCAGCTTCGACCCCCGGACAGCATCAATCAGATCCTGCCGGCGCGGGTTGATCGCGATGCCGCGCTCGGTCACGACCACATCGATCAACTCACCCGGACCGCACAAAGTCGTGACTTCGTCGACAATCACAGGAATGCGGTCGCGGAACGAGGGCACGGCCAGGATCGTGCAGCCGGAGGAAAGGCAGTTCTGCCATCCGCCGATGCCATGCAGAAGGCGTCCGTCAGAATGAGTCACCACGTTGGCGTTGAAGTTTACGTCGACCTCGGTCGCGCCCAGCACGACCGCATCCACCATCGAAGCGAAATTCCCCTTGCTGTGGTAGTTGTACGAAGTAAATGGCGACGTCGCGACATGGCGCGGATTCTCGGCCAGCGAGCGCACTCCGTCGAGGTCGAAGGTTTGCCCGTCGAGAATGTAATCGGTGAGACCTTCTTCTAACATCTCGACCAGGTACTTGGTCGAGCCCCCACGCACGAAGCGCGCCTTTACGCCGGCTTGCTTCATCATCTGCTTCAGATAGCTGACGAACGCAAGCGCGATTCCTCCGGCGCCAGCTTGGAAGGAGAAGCCGTTACGCATGATTCCGGCGTCCCGAAGAAAGCGCGCTACGAAATCGGCGATCCGCAGACGGTCGGGAGACCGCGTGATCTGCGTCGTGCCAGATACGATCTTCGACGGATCTCCGATCGATTCAACCTCAACGACATAGTCGACATTGTTGCCCTGAATCTGCCAGGGAATGCAGGGAAACGGCATGAGATTGTCGGTTACAACGATGACGTGGTCTGCGTAGATAGAATCTGCCAGGGCAAATCCGAGCGAGCCGCACGCGGACTTACCGTGCGATCCGTCGCAGTTGCCGAACGGATCCGCCGTCGGCGCCGCGATCACCGCAATGTCGATGTGCACTTCTCCATCTTGAATGGCCTGCCAGCGCCCCCCGTGCGAGCGCAACACGCCCATACCGCGCATTCTGCCCTGGGTGCAGTAGTCGCCGAGCGGGCCGTTCATGCTGCCTTCGATGTGGTCAACGACTCCCGATTCCATCAGTTCAATGACACTTTTCTGAGAGGGAAAGGACGCGCTGGGGAACCACATCAGATCTTTGACGCCGATCCGAGACGCGGCTTCGAGCGCCAGCAGGGCAACGCGGTCACCGTCGCGCAGGTGATGATGCGACGAGATGACCATCCCGTCGCGCAAGCCGCATCGCCTCAGCGCAGTTTCGAGATCAGCAACTCGCTTGTCTCCGCTCGCGGGATAGTCCGACGCACTGCGGATCGGAGGAGCGGCCTTGCTCCCGCCAGGGCGATACTTTCCAACTCCCATATAAGGAGTTTGCAGGCGGCCGTTCACAGCTTCGGGGACCATTCGTCCCGCTGCGTTTGCGATCATCTCGGCTCGCGCGAGAATTGACATCTATTGCTCCTTGTCCCGCCTTTACTCCGAAAGTCCCATTTCGTACGCACGAGCCATTAATTTCAATGCGCGTTGCACGACCGGAGGGTCGATCATCTTCGAGCCCAGGCTCACCACTCCCAGTCCCTTCTGCTGAGCATCGTCATAAGCTGCGACGATTTTTCTGGCCTTCTCGACCTCCGCGGGCGTAGGAGCAAATGCTTCATGAATCACCGGGATTTGCAGCGGGTGAACGCAGCCCATACCTCCGAAACCCAGTGCGCGGGAATTCAGTCCCCAGGCGCGCAGACCCTCCATATCGCCAACATCGCCGAATACTGAATCGATCGCCTGCAACCCGGCTGCACGGGCGGCGTTTACCACTCGCTGTCGCGCGAACAGCGACTCCGCTCCGCTGGAAGTCTTCACCACCCCGAGATCAGCCGTGTAGTCTTCCAATCCGATGGTGAGGGCGACGACATGTTCACTGGCCGTCGCGACGGCGAATGCGTTCTCGATGCCCAGCGCCGACTCCAGAATCGGCATAATCCAGATCGGCCGCGTGATGCCGTAGTCGCCTTTGATTGCCGCAATGCGATGGTCAGCCTCGACGACTTGATTCCGACTCTCGACTTTCGGAATCAGGATCAAGTCCGGAGATTCAGGAACAATTTCATTCAAGTCTTCCAGCCCCAGCGGCAGTTGATTGATTCTCACCATGCGCTCGCAGTTGAGAAAGTCGACGGCGCGCAGAGCGTTGCGCACCAGCAGGCGGGCCGCGTCTTTTTCCGCGGGGTGAACCGAGTCTTCAAGATCAAGGATGATGGCGTCGGCCCCGTGCAGCGCGGCGTTGATGAAGTATTTCGGTTCGCTGCCCGGCACATAAAGCCGCGACCTCCGCAGGCGATCGCGCGGAGACGGCTTGGGCAACGGAATCTGGTTCGGAAGCACGCGCGTTCCTTCGCCCAGTCCAGCGCGGCGGGCGGCGGCTTCGATGCGGGCGGAGATCACAAACGGCAGCGCGCCTTCATCGTGGATCTGAACCCGCGCGTGCTGCACGCCAAGGGCTTCCAGCGCTTCCTCGGCTTGCCTTCGGATAGCTTCGCCGTAGTAAGGTTTGACGCGCGATTCGAGGTCGATCTCAATTCGCCCGCTCTCCCGCGGTTCGATTCTCACGTGCAGATCAGAGCGGATGTCCGGCCCACAATGTCCGGCTTCGCCGATCCGAGTCTCTATTGCCACGGTCATGCCATCACCTTGTGCTGCGCGCTCCTGCGAGTTCCGCGCGGTCGCTGGCTGGGTCGCTCGACCTTGCCTGCTGATCCAACTTAGCCAAGACCGCATCGGTCATCTGAATCGTCGTCGCCGCGCCCTGGCTGATCGCCTTGGCGCTGCCCGGAATGCGCATCATGTCATAGGTACGAACGTTGCCTTCCTTGATCACAGCGGCAATGGCTTCGCGAATGCGGCGGGCATTGGCAATTTCGCCGATGTGCTCCAGCATCATCACCGCGGAAAGAAACATCGCAATCGGGTTCACGATCGGCGGATCGAGTTCGGCATATTTCGGCGCAGAGCCGTGGGTCGGTTCAAAGACGGCGACTTCATCCCCGATGTTGCCCGAGGCGGCAAAGCCCAGCCCGCCAATCAGTCCGGCAAAAGCATCCGAAATCACGTCGCCGAATAGGTTCGACGCCACCACCACGCCGTACTCTTCCGGATTCTTGGTCAGCCACATGGTCTGCGCGTCAATGTTCGTGGACCACAGCTCAATGTCCGGATATTCCCTCGCCACAGCCCTCGCTTCCTCTTCCATCAAGCCGGAGGTTTCACGCAGCACGTTGGGCTTCTCGCAGATGGTCACCGACTTGTACCCATACTTCTTCGCCCACTCGAAGGCCGCTTTGCAGATCTTGTGTGCGGCGCCGCGCGTGATAATCCGCACCGAAATTGCCAGGTCCCGTCCCGGCACCGCGGCAAACGGCTTGAACTTGGGATGAGTCTCCAGCGCGGCCCGCACCTGCTCCGGCGGATTGCTCCACTCCACTCCGGCATAAAGCCCCTCGGTGTTCTGCCGGAACACGACGACGTTCACGAACGGTTCCTCGAATCCGCCCGCCGGATTCTTGCGAATGAAGTTCAGCGGATTGCCGGGAAAAGAAATGCAGGGACGGATGCAGGTGTGCAGATTAAACTTCTGCCGCATGGTGACGATCGGGCTGAAATAGGTGTAGCCCTTGCCTTTTAACTCCGGAGCCAGCCCGGCTTCCGCCTCTTTCTTCGGCTTGGAAGTGATTGCACCAAATAATCCCAGCTTGTACTTGGCCAGCAAATCAACAGTGCTCCGGGGCAGAGCATTGCCCTTACGGCACCAGCACTCCCAGCCGATATCGGCGTGGATGTAATCCGCGTCGAACCCCACGGCATCCAGCACGCGCAACGCCTCCGGCAGAACCTGGTTGCCGATTCCATCTCCGGGCATAGCCACGACCACATGTTTTGCCATATTAGTCTCCTGAAATGACGACGGGCTCCGCACCTGCTTCGTGAACAGTTAGCCTTAATTTCCTTGCGATCATATTCTCCGCACCGCCTGCGATGACCAACGACTGCGGAACACTGCCCAGCGGGGGGAATGCGAAACTCTCATTTCTCCAGCGAACGGTTCCAGAGGTGAAATCGATGGCTACGTCTGCCCCGGGAATAATTGTCTTGTCCTGGGCGGCGATCTTCTTCTCAAACTGTTCGCACAAACGCTTCACCAGAGGAGGAACCTCAATGCAAATGAATCCGTTGTTGTACGCGTTGCGCAGGTACGTTTGCGAGAAGCTGGCCGCGATCACCAGCGGAATGCCTTTCGCCTTGAGGCAAGTCACCGCCTGCTCGCGGCTCGATCCCGTGCCGAAGTTGAATCCTCCGACAATCACATCGCCGGCCTGGGTGCGCGCGGCAAATTCGGGATCGTAATTTTCCATGATCACCTTCGCCATCATCGCGGCCGTCATGTCATCGCGATACGTATAGTCTTTGCCATAGATCGCGTCGGTATTCACGTTGTCCTGCGGCATGAAAACGAGCCGCCCTTGAAGGCGTTCGGGAAATCCGGGCAGAATTTCGACCGGCTCGGCAGATTGTCGATCCTCCGGGTACTCGCTGTACCGGCGCGCCAGCGCGCGTTCAGAACTTACCTGTGGTCCCGTGATGTAGCCCGCGACCGCCGAAGCAGCCACCACCTCCGGGCTGGCCAGATAGCACTGCGCCTCGCGCGATCCCATGCGTCCTTTGAAATTGCGATTGGTCGCCGAGATTCCGACTTCCCCTTTTTCCAGCAGCCCAGTTCCCAGCCCTATGCACGGCCCGCAACTCGGCGGCAGCCGGATAGCTCCCGCATCGAGCAATGTCTGCCAGATGCCGCGATGTTCCGCCTCCCTCTGCACCCATGCGCTCGCGGCGCCTACATACAATTTCACGCCTGGCGAAACCTTCCGGTCGCGCAGCACCAACGCCGCCGCCTCCAGATCCGTGACCCGCGAATTTACGCACGAAACCAGATACGCTTTCTGAATCGCGATTTTCTTCTTCTCAATCGCAGCCAGCGAATGCATGGTCTGCACCGTGTCCGGTCCGGAGACGTGCGGCGTGACCTGACTCAGATCAAGCACGATGCGGGCCGAATAGCTGGCATCCTGATCAGGCTCCGGTGGATTTGTCGCCCATCGCTCGATGTCCGCCTCGCTGAAACGCTCGATTGCGATCGCCTGTAGTTCCTGATGTACTCTGCGCAAATATCGGATGGTCACGTCGTCCACCGGGAACCATCCCACAATCGGTCCCCACTCCGTGCTCATGTTGGCAATCGAGAACCGCGCATCCATCGATAGACTGGCCACGCCCGGGCCCGAAAATTCGATCGCCGCATTCAAAACTTCGTCATGGTTGTACAGCCCGCATAGTGTGATGATGACGTCTTTGCCCGTCGTGCCTTCCGGCAACTTTCCTTCGAGCACCACCAGCACCGTCCGCGGAATCTGCCACCAGAACTCCCCCGTGGCCCACACTGCCGCAGCATCCGTCCGCACAATCGGAGTTCCAATCGCTCCCAGTGCTCCGTACATGTTCGAATGTGAATCCGACGCGACGACAAACGATCCCGGCAACACGTATCCGCGCTCGACCATAATCTGGTGGCCGATGCCCGAACCTGCGGGATAAAAATCTACGCCCTGCTCCACCGCGAAGGCCTCAATCGACCGGTACTTCTTCAGATTCGCTTCGTCCCGGTTCTGAATGTCGTGATCGAGCGCGAACACCAGCTGCCGGCGGTCGAAAACTTTCTTCGCGCCAATCGCCTTGAACTTGCTCATCACCGCTGAAGTGTTGTCGTGCGTCATCACATGAAACGGCCGGATGGAAACGAAGTCTCCGCTGCGCAAGGGCCGCGTCGGGCCCTCCGCCAAATGAGCCTGCGCGATTTTCTCCACGATGGTCTGCGGCATATAAGTTTCCTCAACTCGACGAGTACTGAATGCGACTAAGCGAGCACCGGCTTGCGGCTCTTCTCGCTTTTTGCCCCAGCCCGCGTCCGGCCTTTACTCTTCGCCCGCTTCGCGGCGTGAACATCCGCCTCCATCAGCGCCATCAGTTCGCTCACCGATCCCACGCGCTCCAGGTTCCACACCGTTTCCTTCACTCGTTTCTGCGCGGCAGCCGTTAGCACTCCGTCCGCCAGCGCCGCGAACTTCTCCTCGATTTCCTGATCCGTCAGCGGATTCCGCGGGTCACCCTTCGGATAGTCCAGTTGTTTTTCGAAGTGACGGCCATCTTTCGTAGTGATGTGCACAATCACCCTCTGTAAAGCGGGAAACACTTTTTCAATCTCCGGGTCCGCGACCACCTCGACTTTGCTGAGCTGCTCTCGAATCTTCGGGTCCATGATTTTTTCCATGGTGAATTGCACCGGGGTGACCTGCCGGTCGACCAGCGCCGCGGCGATCACGTAAGGCAACGAATGATCGGCAGTTTCCCTGGTGTGCGGATCGTACTTGCTGGGGTCGGAGAGAATATCGGCAGCGCGCGCCAGCGAACGAATCTGCACGGTTTGCACCTGGTCGGGATGCAGGTCGTTCGTCTTCACCAGATCGAGCACGGCGGAGATCGGCGTGTGGGTCAAAGCTTCCGTCGGAAACGCCTTCATTCCGCAGCGCGTGATCCGCCACGTTTCGCCCAGTCCATCGGTCAGGAGATCAAGCTTCCAGTCCGGGCCGAAGACGTGCGTCAGCCCTTCCTTGCCGTCGATGACGTGCTCCGGCCCGGAATAGCCCTTCTCGGCCAGCAACGCCGCCAGCACGCCGCTCTGCGTCGCCATCGGATCAACCGTATTCTTCATCATGGTGAGTTTGCCTGCCGTGACCGCGCCCAAAGTGCAGTGCCGGCTCGCCGAAATTCCAATCGCATGCTGAATCTGTTCCCACGAAAGATGCAGCGCCCGGCCCGCCACCAGAGGCGAAACGAAAGCCGTCAGGGTCGCATGATGCCAGCCCCGCTCGCGAATTCCGGGAAATGCCGCTTCACAGAGACGCATCTCGAACTCGTGCCCCAGCACCAGCCCGACAATCAATTCCTTCCCGTCGCCTCCAGCGCGCTCGCAACATGCCAGCGCCGCCGGAAAAATGTCCGAAGGATGCGATGGATCCTGCTTCCAGTAAATGTCGTTGTAGTCCATGCAGCGAATCATCAGCGCATTGGCCAAGGACGCGGAGACCGCATCGATGCGCTCGCCCGTGCCGATCACGGTTGCCGCGCCGACGCCAGCAACTTCGTCTAACACCGCCAGCGCGATCCTCACGTCATGCTGCTGATACCCGCCCAGAGCACACCCCAGCGAATCCAGCAGAAAGCGCTTCGCCTGGTACACCGCGCCGGCGGAGACGTGCTCAAATCGCAATTCCGCCGCCCAGCGAGCCATCTTCGCCGTCACAGTTTCCTTTGCGGCAATCTTTTGTTCGGTCAAGGTCGGTTCTCCTTATCGAGCGCTACTTCCCCGCGCCCACCTTCAAATTCTTCGGATTCTTAAATGGCAGGAACGCCATAAAGTCGGCGTGATGCACAATGAAAGCCTCCGTGGTCCGCTTTACCAGATCGCCCTCCGCCGCGTGCGCCGCAATCACATGGCAAACTGCGTCCGGCAGTCCGCACTCCAGCGCCAGCGCCACGCCGGTGAAAGGATGCCGCAGCGCCTCACCCCGCTCACTCTGCCGGCTGTTGCCATCAGGCCCGATTTCGTATTCCAGCAGCTTTCCCACATCCGCCAGAATCGCGCCCGCGACCACCGTATCCATGTCGACCGGCAACGCGCGTCCCATAAAAGCCTGCATGGCCTTCGCGCTCTCGCGCGCAATGTGCACCACGCACCGCTTGTGCTCCATAAAAGTGATGGGGCAGTTCGGAACCAGCAGGGTGAAGGGGATCCGATTCAGATCGTCCGCTTTTAGCGGACTGTGCTCAAGCGCTTTGACCCAGGTCTGCGTAACCTGTTCTCGCAGTTCGGGATCTGCGATCCACTCGATCTCCGGCCACAACCGCTGCACGGTCTCCCGCATGCTAATTGCCCTCAACGCAGACGGATCAGGCTAGCTTGGGATGAGACGCAAAACGACGATCAGGATCACAGGGGTCTGTGATCTTAGGCGGACGCCTACGCCTTGAAGGAGTGGTCGACTTCCTCGGCTTTGCGGATCGCCTTCTCCTGCAGATCCCAAGCACGGATGGCTTGCACGCAGCCTTCGCGGGCCAGGCTGGTGCTTAGCACTCGCTCCGCTTCGTCGAAGGTTTCCTCGGCTTGCATCCGCGCGCGGTAGGCTTCCTCGTCGGCTTGCTTGACCTTCTTGGCGACGGCCGACGCTTGCGAATCGTTCGCGGGCGGCTGTTTTGGCTGCGCGCGTTGAGCCGTTTTGCTCGAGGACGCCTCGGCGCGCAGCGCTTCGTAGGCAAGGCGGACGGAATCTGGCCAGTGCTGTTTGAGCGATTCGCTCAACTGGTCCAACGCCGCATTCGCTTGGTCGGCGGTCTTCCGGACACTCTTCTTCTCGCGGAGCCACTTCATCACTGACCACTTCATGGCTTCGTTCATCAGCGCCCTGGCCGTCTCGACTTCGGGAAGTTGTTCCATTTGCGGTTGCCTCGAAATAGATTGCTTCCGGTGATCCGCAGGCTCAAGTGACTCCGATCACCCTGCATGTTGATGCGGAGCACAACTCCATCAACGGGCATTGACTGGACTCGGTTCGACTCCTAAGATTAAGTCGAATGCTGCAATGCAGCAATGGAGGCGGTTTATGCGAACTCATCCCAAGAACCACGATGGACACTCCCCGCTGGACCTTTTCACGGAAATGGCGGTGGAAGGAACATCGAGTCTGGTAGAAGCGCAGCGCACACTTCTCAATCTAGCTCAACAAGAAAATGACATTCTTCTCAACGGATTCAAGCAACGGATTGGCAATTTCCTACCGGGAGTAGTCATGACAGATCTTCTCAGGCGCAGCCTGGATACGGTCATCGGTCTGCAGCAAGAACTGCTGACCACCACCAGCAAGCAGACGCTCGCATGGGTGGATGCAACGAAAGCGGGGAAAAACGATCACTCCGCGCACCTGGTGGAGTTCGCCCGCGAGGGAGTCGAAACCTTTACTCGCGCGCAGAAAAAGTTCCTCGACGTGATCGCGCAGGAAACGGCAAGGGCAACCAGCGGGAAGCATGGCCACGAGGCCAAGCCCGTGAAGAAGACGGAACTGGCGGAACTGGCGCGCGAAGCGGGCAACGCTTTTATCGAAGCGCAGAAGAGGCTGCTCGACGTCATTGGTCAGCAGATGAACGTGAATCTTGATCTCACCACGCGGTCAATGGAAATGATGTCGCCATCGCGGCTGCTGCCTGTGGCCAATCTGACCGGCGAAGAGGTGAAGAACTTCTTCAACATGGAAAAATCGTTGATCGGCTCGCTGGTCAAACCGCACAAGCCGAAGGTAGCTGGCAGGGCGAAGCACCCTCGCGCAAAGCGGGCCAAGGCAGTCGCGGTCTAACTTCGAACGCGGTGTGAGCTGCGCTTAACTGGTGTTCGCCGCCGCGTTCAGGTGGCGGCAGCCGATGCTGGCTTATCCGTTAACCAGCGATTCAGCATCGTCTGCTGCCACCGAATTCCCCACCGGCTCGGAAACAGTAGTGCGCTGCACTGGAGCGTGACCCAGTCGCGTTTTCTGAGAGGCGAGCGGAACTCTGAGCGATGGCTCAGCCAGTGCAGAGCGACATGGCGCGCGATCGTGAAGCCAATGTCGGTGTCAGCGCCGAGCATGTCGCCTAGTATTCCTTCCAGCGTGAACATCACTTTCGACAGCATGATCAGCGGGCCGGGAAACTTTGTGCCCTGAACCGCCACGTGTTCCAGGAGCCGCATGGCGTCTGCCGCGCTCGGCAACTGCGATGCGGGCAACGACTCCAGAAATTCGTAGACAGACTTCCGAATGATTCTGCCCTGCCGCGACGTTATACGGATGACAGGCCGGCTGAGTGCGAGGATTTCGTTGCAAACCCCCACGGGATCGCGCAAGCTCACAAGCAGAAACATCAGCGCCAGATGCCGCCGCGGTTCGCGTCCCAGCCGTTCTCTCAGCGCCCAATCCAGAATCACGAGCTTGCCGGTGCGGCTGTCGTAGAGCAGATTCCCGGCATGGGGATCGCCGTGAAACACCGCTTCTTGCACAGACGACAGCAATGGCACTGCGATTAAAGCTTCGAGAAGTTGCTCGGCGACTTTTCGACGTGTGTTCGCCGGCAGGCGGGCCACAGCGCTGGTCACCTTGATCCCACGCTCTTCGGTGAGAGCCGTGATCGCGGGTGTACACAACTCCTGAATCACTTCCGGAACGCGAATGTGCCGATACGAACGGTAGAGCGCGCCGGCTTCCACCAGAGTCTTTTGCTCGCGGCGGAAGTTCACTTCGTGCCGCAGCAGGCGGCGAACTTTCTGAAATGTATCCGGGAGTAGATGAGCGGGAAACCCGTAGGCGTCATGCCGGTCGCCAAAGTACTCGGCGAGACCCTGCAGGTACTCCATGTCTTCTTTGAAGTATTGGGGGATGTGTGGCTTCAGCACCTTGAAGACGCCGCGCTGGCGGCGTCCGGTGCCCAGGTTGCGCCAGGTGAAGCGGATGACCGCGCTGACGCTGGCTTCCTTGAGGATATCGGTCGAGACTTCGACCGAGAACTTATCGACCTTTTCTCCCAGCTCTTTATGAATAATGGCGCGCATGTCTTCCGGTTTCACATCACGAATTCCGTTCTCCAACTTCGCCAGCGCCTTGCGCAGTGCGGGGTGGAGATGCTGGTTTCGCGCGATCACCTGTCCTAGTTTCTGCAGACCGGGAACCTTGGCGATGAGGCGCAACAGTCGCTCTTCGACTGAGGTATTGGGCGGAAGCTCGATTTGCTCGAGAATCTTCGGTGCGAGCCGCGCGGGAGAGAGGTGCGCCACCACAAACATCATGGAATCGCGCACTGGGCTGCGCCATTCCAGGTATGGCTGCGGCACTAAGCGCTCGACCGGAACGATCTCGTCGACGATCCAGCGCGCCATGGCGTCGCGCAACGATTGGCCGAGCGGGCTGCGCAGGCCGGCTTCGATAGCACTGACTTTTTCGACAGTGGTCGCGCCCTGCGGTAGAAATCGTTCAACGGCAGCGCGCCAGTCTGGCGGCGCGAGCCATGCAACGCCGGTTGCGATCGCAGGGACTTCTTCCATATACATGATCCCGTTGAAAACTATGTTCCTGCGAGGCAGGACGCGCAGTGACTGGCATCACCGGGGGGACGCAAGGTATGTGAGATAGTGTCGGAGGCGTGGAAGCCCCCACATCTCGCAAAAGACGCGAGACATGGGGCACCCGGACCCTTATCTTGTAAGTCAGAGGAAATTTGCGCACTCTGAACGAAGCGTTTTCGCGGTTGTCGATGCGGCGCCGTTACGAAGTTTGGTTTCTGCGCATGGCGCTGGCCGATGGGGGCGGAGCGTGGTGGTTCCGCTACTTGTTGACGAATCCCGGGCGCGGAGGGTGCGCGGGAAAAATCCAGGGAATGCCGGTCCAGGTGTGGGCTACTTGGTTTCCCTCTGGCGGTAAGCCGCAGAGCTTCATCGCGCAACTTTCGTTGGCGGAATTGAACATCAGCGGCAAGGGGCAGGCCGCGTTTCGATTTCAAGCCGGGGCTAACGAAATTGGAGAGAATTATTGTCGTGGGCTGTTGAATGTCGACGGGCACCGGATCGGATGGGACCTGCATTACCGTTCTGCTTTTCATGTGACCTTGAGCAGCAAGGGGTGGATTGGCTTCTCGCGAACGCCGCACTCCGACGCGGTGTTTTCCGGAGAGATTACGCTCGACGGTCACAAGGTCGCGGCTGATCCGCTGGGCTTCGGCGTGCAAGGACACAATTGCGGATACCGGCATCGCAATTTCTGGCGCTGGACGCATGCTTACTTTCCTCGCGGTAGCGCTGCGGCGAGCACGTTCGAGGCGCTTGTCTATGAGATGCCGTTCGGACTGGTCTTTCGCAAAGCAGTGCTCTGGCACGATGGGCAAGCGCACATTTTTCGAGGTTTGCGCGAAACCAGCACCAGCCGCGAAGACATGCAGTGGAATCTCTCCTGCCGTTCACGAACGGGAGTGCGCCTGGAAGCTGCCATCGACGGACGCGGGCCGAGCGTGCGGCGCCTTCCTTATATGAAAACCGATTGCTCAGGGATTTTCGAAGTCGCGAATAATAGCCTCGCCTCCGCATCCATCGTGATCGAAAAGAGAGCCTGCCCGGCAGAAAAACTGGAAACGCGCGGCGGGGCGGTGCTGGAATTCGTTGGCTGATTTATTCGAGCGATTGGGCTTGGGCAAGGCGGTCGGCGACCACCAAATATGCCGCCGGGTTGAACGCCATTCCAATGTGAGTGCCCGGCACCTCGACATCTTTCTTCGGGTCCAGTGTCATGCAATATCGCCAGTCCACGACTCCATCCTGGCGGGTGTAGATGGCAGTCTCGACCATACACGCGGGGACTCGGCGGCGCAGCGAATCCAGAAAGTTACAGGTACAGCGGCCGGTGTAGCAATCGGGAAGTACGCCCTTGCCGTGTTCCTCAAGAATTCGTAAGCGAACAGCATCGGCCGCATGCAGCACGGTGCGGTTGACCACGGTGCCGCGGATGGGCGCGGCCAGCGTGATAACCGAAGCAACATCGTTGGGCCGCGCGCCCGCTGCCGAGCGGGCGATCACGCCTCCCAGGCTGTGGCCGATGAGATGAACTTTGCGCCCGGTCTCCGCCAATGCCGTGTCGATGGTCTGGTTCAAACGGCGCTGGATGAGCAAGTTCGGGCATTCCGCGTTGATGCCGATCCCGGAGAAGTAGGGCCGGTAGCCAATCCGCCGCAGCCAGGCGTGCAACTCAGCGAGATAAAGGTCGGTGCCGAGAAATCCGGGAATGATGATGACGGCGGACCCATCCCCGCGAGGCACGCCCAGGCCGTAATAAACCGGGGTCGCGTGCAGCATGAGGATTTCCGCTCCGAACAGAGCTTCGGTCCAAAACGTCGCGGTGTGGGTTCCATACGGCTGCGGAATAGACTTGCGACGTTTGGTCGCTGGACGCTTCGCGGTTGCCTTTTTCTGTTTACGCTGCAAGATCGTCCTGGATCTGCTCGAGCACTGCCCGGAAACCAGAACGGGCAATGCTGCAACGCACAATTATATAGCGCTTTTGCCTCGGATCAAGTGGCATCTGCGAGGTCTCCCGGTTACGAAATTGGCAGGTGGGCTTGTGCAGGTTCAGTGTTGTTTGCGAGGACGGCGTTTCGGCTGTGGCGACTTTCCCAGGCGAGCTTCGAGCTCGACGACGCGCCGGCGCAGCGATCGAACTTCCTCATCGTCTGCTGTCGGCGCCGAAGACTGCGCCGTGCCGAGGAAACGTTTCATCATGTCGACAGGCGACAAGATTGCGGACTGGACCTCGCTCAGGCGACTCTGCACCGTATCTTGAAGCGTGTGGTAAGTATCGAACGCGGACTTCAGATACCACATCAGGAACTCCTGCCGCACCTCGTCAGAAGCGATGATCATCTGCCGCAACAACTCCAGCGGCAATCCAGTGGGTTTGCCCTTGGCGTCTTCGGTGATGATTTGCGTGAGCACGACGCGGGTCAAGTCCTGGCCGGTCTTGGCGTCCACGACCCGCACTTCGCGACCCGCGCGAATGTGCGCCGCGAGGTCATCGAGGTTCACATACCGGCTGCCGGTGGTGTCATACAAGCGCCGGTTCCCGTATTTCTTGATGAGGATTACGGAAGGCTGCATGTTCTTTTATCCTATGTTGCCGCGCACAACCACGAAGAACAGCTTGACACAAGTAGCTGCCGCTCGTATAGTTTAGCTGATGCTGCAGTGCAGCAATAGGAGGCAATCTTATGGCGGTAAAACATGAAGCGGCTCCATCCAAAGAGTCTTCGCTGGTTTCCGTGCTTTCGGGCTGGGGACAGCAAGGCGTACAAACTCTCTTCGCCACGCAGCGCATCCTGATCGATCTGGCGATGCGGCAGAATGCCAGCGTGATGCATGCCGTACGGCAACAGCTTTCCGACCCACATCGCTCGCCCACCGCCATTCTCAGCGAAGTTGCCGAGGAAGGCATGACGACATTTCTGGAAGGTCAGAAGGTTCTACTTGAACTCGGCAAACAACAGAACGAAATCCTGATGGGCGGCGTCAAAGAGCGTGTAGGAAGTTGCCCGCGCCGGCAGGCCTTGGTCGATCTGCTTCGCCGCGGCGTCGACACCTTCATCGAAATGCATGAAGAGTATCTGAAGATGGCAAGCAAGCAGACGCATGCCTGGCTGGAGTCCGCAAAGGCAGGAAAGCCCTATCAGCCGGAGCATGTTGTGGATCTGGCGCGCGAGGCGATGGAGAACTTTGCCAAAGCCCAGAAGCGGTTCCTGGATGTCGTAGCCGAAGAGACCGCCAAGGTCACGAGTGGCAAGCCAACCAATGGCGCCGCACGCAAGCTGAAACCGACAGAGCTTTCCGACCTTGCGCGGCAAGCCATGGACTCGTTCGTGGAAGCGCAAAAGCGGCTGGTGGACGTTGCGGGACGCCAGATGAACGCGGGCGCGCGCACTGCAGGCAAGACCATGGACATGCTGAAGCCGTTCCCGTTTCTTCCTCTGAATGAACTCACGCGAGAGGTGGTCAAGAGCTATGTCGACGCTCAGAAGGCGCTGATGGAAGTCGTGGTGAAGTCGGCGAATAAGCCGAAGGCTGCGCCAGAGCACCGAGGGCAAAGATCGGGACGCGTCCACAAAGCCGCAGCGGCCGCCGCCTGAGTCGGGCAGGAAAGTCATTCGTAGCGGCAAGTACGTGATGCATCCGTGCTGCTCAAGCACGGGGAGCGGAGGCTGTGTTCGAGGCTCGCCGCTGCTGTGGAAATCTGTGTGATGTCCATCACAGCGGCACGTGACAGCAGTTGTAGACCTCACCCGTACACAGAGTTCTACTTTGGGAACGGAGTTGAGGTATTGTGCACCCAAGAGCCTACACAGCCGACCCTTCACCATTAGTCCTCGTAACTATTCTCTTAAATCCACGAAGGTTCGGCCTGGAGTCCAGCAAGATTCTTGTACGCCCGGCTCCGCGGTAGCATTTTGGCGCAATTCCCCTCCTCAGATTCTCGATACTTAAGCTGACTTGCGATGCATCCCCGACAGTTCTCCGCAAGAATGCAAAGCGAGGCTCGCATGATCTCGAATGAGACAGTAAAAGAGCGGGTGGAACTTCCGCTCGGCGCAGAAACGCTGAGCACGTCGCGGATCGCTTACCTGGAAGGGCTGGTGCATCAGGCGCGCATCGCCGCCGCTGTGTTCACTCAATTCACACAGGAAGATGTCGATCGCATCGTGAAGCCGATGGTGCTGGCGGGACTGGAGCACGCACAACATCTCGCCCAAATGGCGGTCGAGGAAACCCGGCTTGGCGTCATGGAAGACAAGGTCATCAAGAACATGGTGGCCAGCGAATTTGTCTATGACTATGTCAAAGACAAGCGCACTGTCGGCGTGATTCGCGAGATTCCGGAACGCAATCTGATCGAGATGGTGGAGCCGATCGGAATCCTGTTCTCACTCACGCCGATTACGAATCCCACGTCCACGGTTCTTTTCAAGTGCATCGTTGCGATCAAGACCAGGAATGCGGTGATCTTCAGCCCGCATCCCAAAGCCTGGCGTTGCTGCGCCGAGGCGGTACGAATTATGTACGAAGCCGCGGTGAAGCATGGCGCGCCGGAAGGCGTCTTCACCTGCATGGAGTCGCCTACTCTGCCGGACAACGCCTACATGATGCGCCACAAATCTGTCGGCCTGATTGACGCGACTGGCGGGCCGGGTGTGGTGAAAGCCGCTTACAGCTCCGGCAAACCGGCGTTGGGCGTCGGACCCGGCAATACTCCGGTGTACCTGGAGAAGTCGGCCGACTTGAATGCCGCGATTGTCGACATCATCGTTTCCAAGACCTTCGACAACGGGACGATCTGCGCCTCCGAGCAGACTGTGGTGATTGACGACGAGATCTATGAGCCGGCGCTCAAGAAGTTTTCCGACTTGGGAGCGCACATTTGCGACGAGAAAGAAACGCAACGGCTCGAACGTACGGTGATTGATCCGCAAACCGGATTCATGCAGCCCATGGCTGTGGGTCAGAAAGCAATCGACATCGCGCGCTTCGCCGGCCTTTCGGTCAAAGCCGGGACCAAACTCCTAATTGCGCCCATTCAAGGTGTGGGCCGCGAACACCCGCTATCGGTGGAGAAGCTATTTCCCGTGCTAGCGGTGTATCGAGCGAAATCTGTTAGCGAAGCGTTGAAGGTTTGCATGGACGTGAATCACGCCGGAGGTCTGGGACACACGGCCGTGATTTTCTCCCGTAACGATGAAGTCATCCGCAAATTCGGCGACGTAATCAACGCAGGCCGGATCATCGTGAATTCGCCGGGAGCGATCGGAGCGCTGGGCGCAGTCTACAACGACTTGGTGCCGACGTTCTCGTTCGGATGCGGCACGGGTGGCGGCAACAGCACCACCGACAACGTCAACATCTATCATTACCTCAACATCAAACGCGTGGCTCGGAGGACACAAAACCATATGTGGTTCCGGGTTCCGAATCAGATTTACTTCAACATGAATGCGGTGGAGAACCTGCGGCAGTTCCCTTCGCAGTCGACCATCATCGTTACGAGTCCACTGCTGGAGCAGATCGGGCACGTCGATATCGTCCGTCGTCACATCTGCTCGGAGGCTCGCGTTCATGTCCAGGTCATTCCCGACGCCGAGCCTGAGGTCCAGGTCATCCAGCAAGGAGTCGAAGCCCTTCATTTCTATAAGGCGGATCAGATCATCGCGCTGGGCGGCGGATCCGTAATCGATGCGGCGAAGATCATGAAGCTGAAATACGAATGCCCCGAGGCGGACCTGGAAGAACTGGCCGCGCCGTTCCTCGATCTGCGCAAGCGAGTTGTGCAATATCCGACGGAAAAAACGAATCGGGCGCGGCTGATCGCGATTTCGACGACCAGCGGAACGGGCAGCGAGGTTACGCCATTCGCTGTGCTGATGGACAAAGAACACGGGCGCAAGGTCACGCTTGCCGACTACTCGCTCACTCCGGATGTGGCGATCGTCGATCCCCAGTTTGTGATGTCGATGCCCAAGGGCCTTACGGCGGACACCGGCATCGACTGCCTGACCCACGCGCTGGAAGCCGGCGTCTCGAATTACGCCTCCCCTTATACCGATTCAAGCGCGATGCAGGCCATTCGCCTCGTCTTCAAGTATTTGCCAATCGCCTACGAGCATCCTGGGGATGAAGAGGCCCGCTGCATGATGCACAACGCGGCCTGCATAGCCGCTATGGCATTTTCCAATGCGTCGGTGGGAGTGAATCACGCGCTGGCCCACGCGTTTGGGGCCCGCTTCGGCGTCGCGCACGGACGCGCCAACGCGCTCATGCTGCCGCACGTGATTGCCTACAATGCGGCGGTTCCCGCCAAGTTCATGCCTTCGCCCTACACGCAGGGATACGTGGCCAACAAGAAATACGCAACGGTTGCCGATCTGCTGCGCCTGGGCGGCGAGACGGTGGAACAAAAAGTGTGGAACCTGATCGCGGCGACAGAACGCCTTCTGGATCAACTGCAATTCCCGCGATCGATTGCGGAGCTGGGAATTCCCAGGAGTGATTTCGAGAAGGCAATTCCAGAGATGGCCGCGATTGCCTTTGCCGATCCCTCCTGGCGGTCGAATCCGCGCATGCCTCTGATGACGGAGTTGGTCGAACTGTTCTGGAAAGCTTATGAAGGGCGGGGTGCGGCTAAGGCCGCCGTCGCCGATTAGTTAGATGATCGGGCGGTGCACATGGGAACGACACCCGTAGTTGTGAACATCAACGAACAACGGCTGGTTTTGGCGCTGGAGCAAGCTGCCAAGCAGCTCGATGACGGCGCCAGCGACATCACTGTGGACTTCACTTCCGTACGCCGCATGGATGCGAGCCATGTGAGAAGGATGGAAGACCTGGCGCACAGCGAGAAAGGTGTGAAGATCGTTCTGCGAGGCGTCAACGTCGATGTCTACAAAGCTCTGAAGCTGCTGAAACTGACCAATCACTTTTTGTTCGTGAGCTGACGGAGATCGTGCAATGCAAAACAACTCAAGCGACCGCCTTTCCTGGGGAGACACGGTCTTCCTGCATCTGGAGCGGGAAGGCATGCCGCTCAACGTCGCGAGCGTGTGCACCTTCGAAGGCGAGATCTCGTTGGCTGACTGCATTCGGTTTATCGAGTCCAAACTGCCGCTTCTGCCTCGCTATCTGAAGCGGGTGGTGCCGGCTGCTTTCAATGTGGGGCTTCCGAGCTGGGAATTCGACGCGGAGTTCGATATTCGCCGCCACATGCGGGAGGTGAGGCTTCCCCACGGCACCGCAATCGAGCTGAAAAATCTCGCAGGAAAACTATTCAGCACCGTCATGGATCGCCGCCATCCCCTCTGGGACATTACGCTGGTTCGCGGACTAAAAGGTAAGCGAACCGCGATCATCTTGCGCATGCACCACTGCCTGTGCGATGGCATTGCGGGCGTTGGGATGATGAATGTGCTGCTCGATGCGAGCCCTGACGCGCCCTGCTTGCCGAAGAAGAAAACTAAACTTCGTATTCCTCCGCCTAAGGATCCATTGAGTTCACTCACCACCGGATTCGTCGACTCCTATTCCGACCTGGTCAAGCGAATCCTTTCCGCAATGGCGGACTTGCTCACCATGGCGGAGCGGGTTGCCGCCAATGGCGGGAATCTTGACCCCAAAGAATTCGCCAGCCTGTTCCCGGAAATCACGGCGTTCACGGAACGGCTCCGCTTCAACGTTCTGTACAAGGGGCCGCAGAAATTCGCCTGCACGGAAATTCCGCTGGCTGACGTTAAAGCCATCCGCAAAGAATGCGGCGCCAGCGTGAACGATGTGATTCTGGCGATCGTGACCGCCACGGTGCGGCGCTACTGTGAACTGCACGGCGAGCGAGTGAAGGGAAAGCTGCTGCGCCTCATGGTTCCCGTTAATCTGCGCGGCAGCGTCAGCACATCGGAGTTAGGCAATCGCATCTCGCTGGTGCCGGTAACGGTTCCGCTCGATATCCGGGACCCGCGCAGGCTGTTGGCAGCCGTCCACAAGCGGACCGAGTTTCTCAAGCGTATGCATGCGGCCGAGCTAGTCAGCCTCGCCGGAGGACTGATCGGCATGTTCCCGACTTCCGTGCAAGGGTTCGCCGGACCGCTCGCCAGCCGGCTGCCCATCACGCCCTTCAACCTGGTCTGCACGAACGTGCCCGGGCCGCAGTTTCCGCTCTACCTGCTGGGACACGAGTTGCTGGAGTGGTATCCGTATGTTCCCGTTGGAGGCGAGATGGCGGTGAATTGCGCCATCCTCAGCTACAACGGCAAGGTGTACTTCGGGTTCAGCGGCGATGTGCATGCCGCGCCCGATCTGCGCCGCATGGAGAAGTTGTTACTCGCGAGTTTTCATGAACTCCGGGATGCAGTGGATCTCAGGAAGCCGGAGAAAACCAGAGTACGCAAACCACGGCGCGCGGTGCCAGCCGCTGCCGTGAAGGCGAAGGCGGTACCCAGCGTTCCGGTTGCGAGCGTTGCTTCGCCGATGGAAGTGAAACGAGAACCCGAGTCGGCGACGATCCCTAATGAGAAGACTCCCCCTGCTCAGTTCGTCGTCGCCTAGAAAAACGATAGCCGCGAGGCGATAACTTCTTCGCTCCCAGCGATCGCGAACTCGCGCTCTCGCCAGGTACCGAGCACGTGACGTCTTTACAAATACGACCAATCCACTTACGAGGCCAGTTATGTCAACCATGAATCGTTTCATACTTTCCGCTCTCATTCTTCTTGCTGGTCTGCCTGCCATGGCGCAGCAGACTGACATCAACAAATACACGCTGTTTACCGGCTTTGATTACATGATCAGCCCGGCCCGGAACCTGACCGAGCGCGGATTTGAAGCCGATTTCGGCGTCACCGCGAAACCCTGGTTAGGCCTGGGCGTCGATTTCGGTGCACTGGGCAGCGATGTCATCAGCGGCGCCGGGACCATCAGCGGCGGCGAAACCATCTACGCCCCCATCCTGCGCAATATTGGTCAAAACCCCAACGCGATTCAAGTTCCCTTCAAGTCGACGACCTACACTTTCGCGGCTGGGCCGCAGTTCTACATTCGTAAGTGGGAGCGGGTAACTTTTCTCGTCCGTCCCGGACTCGGCGGAATCCACGAGAGCGCCGACATCACTTTTCCACCGAAGCTGGGACTCCTTTTTCAGCAACTGCAGCTCACACCTCCCAGTGCGCACCAGACCGATACACAATTCTTCTTTGGCTTTGGTGGCGGGTTTGACGTCAACGTATCGCGGAAAATCGGCGTTCGCTTCGCGGCCGACTGGGTGAATACGCACCTGTTTTCGAGTTTGCTGGTACCACGGCAGAACTACGTCCGCTTCTCGATTGGGCCGACGTTTCGTTGGGGCCACTATCGCTAGCTAGCGGACCACTAGGTCCGAAGTAGGAGTTACACAGCACGCACCATCTTCCTGTTCCGGAGTTAGGAGGATCATCGACATGCAGCCGCAGACCCTGAACGACATCTTTTACGCCATCATCGAACGCCGGCAGGAACGAGTCATGCTGGCGCGGGAACGCAATTCGTGGATTCCCATCAGCGCGCAGGAGTTGTATCGGAACGTTGCGGGCATGGCGCGGGCGCTGGGGCATTGGGGAATCGCCAAGGGTGACCGGGTGGCGATCCTGAGTGAAAACCGGCCGGAGTGGACCGTCACGGATTTCGCATCGCTGCTGTTGGGGGCAGTCGGAGTACCTATCTACGCGACACTGACTGCCCCGCAAACTTCTTACATCCTCCGCGACTCGGGCGCGAGGGTGGTGGTCGTTTCCACGCAAGAGCAACTGAAGAAAGTTCTCTCCGTCAAAGATCAGACTGCGATTGAGAAGATCGTAGTCATGGATCCGCTGGAGACAGCTGATGCGGTACAGATGCGGCCCCTGATGCACAAAGGTCCCTGCGGCTACGATCTGGAACTGGAAAGATTCGCGCGTACGATTACAGCGGATGATCTGGCCTCCATTATCTATACATCGGGAACGACGGGCATTTCCAAGGGCGTTCAACTCACGCACGGTAATCTGACTTCGAATGTGCTGAACTCGCTGAGTGGCTTTGAGGTTCGTCCCACGCACGTCAGCGTCTCGTTCCTGCCGCTGTCGCACGTGACCGCTCGCCACGCCGATCTGGCGTTGCTGTACCACGGCGTGACCCTGGCTTATTGCCCTTGTTTCGAGCAACTCTCTCAAACTCTAAGCGAAGTGCGGCCGACCATTTTTGTCGCAGTGCCTCGCGTTTACGAAAAGATTTTTCTACAGGTCGAAAAAGATACACAGAGAGCGGCGAAGCGCGCCGTATATCGCTGGGCTCTTTCCGTGGGACAGGCACATCGAGGAAAGATTCTGCAAGGAACGATCCCGACTTCACTGCCCTGGAAGCTGGCCAACAAGCTGGTGTTCTCTAAAGTGCGCAAAGGCCTCGGTGGCTTGGTGGAAATCTTCGTCTCTGGCGGCGCTCCGCTGGGCAAGGAATTGGCGGAGTGGTACGCCAGCATTGGAATTCGCATTCACGAAGGTTATGGTCTGACCGAAACCTCCCCGGTCATTGCGATTAACAGTCCCCGCGCTCACAAGATGGGGACGGTGGGCCGCCCGCTGTCGAATGTGGAAGTGCGCATTGCGGAGGACCACGAGATTCTCGTGCGCGGGCCTTCCGTTTTCCGTTCCTACTGGAACCGCCCCGAAGAGACTAGAGACGCGTTTGTGGATGGCTGGTTCAAAACCGGCGACATCGGCCGAATCGATGAGGATGGATTCCTCAGCGTCACCGATCGCAAGAAGGATCTGCTCAAGACTTCCGGGGGGAAATTTATTGCGCCGCAACCGGTGGAGAATTCCCTGAAATTGAATGCCCTCATCGGAACGGCGGTCGTCCTGGGCGATCGCCGCAAGTTCGCGTCGGTCCTGATCTCCCCGCACTTTCCGTTGCTCGAAGAGTGGGCCCGCGATCACGACATCCCATTCTCCACACGCGAGTCTCTGGTCCGCCACCCAAAGGTCATAGCCCTTTATGAAGAGATTGTCGGAGGAGTGAACCGTGGCCTGGCTCGCTACGAAACGCTGAAGAAAATTCTTCTGGTGCCCGACGAGTTCAGCGCCGACGACGGCACTCTGACTCCAACTCTCAAGCTCCGCCGCAGGGCCATCGAAGAGCGTTACCACCGGCAGATTGACGATCTCTATCAAGAGGCCCGGCAAACCGCTTGATGGTAGGCGACCCGCCATAGCTTGTCCCGTATTGAAACCGGACATGTCCTAAAAACAGTGCCCCCGTGACCGATATCACTAAGGCTGTCGTCCTCCACCTTCGATAGAGCACTTGTTACTCAAGTGCCGTGTCACGGGGTTCCAGAAATGGCAGGACGGAACACAGCCAGCGTTTCTATCCGAAGAAAATTCTAATTTTCTGTTGGAGGGCCGCTTGCACTGAGTCCTTGCCGCCAATCCTGGGCAGCGTCGATCACAGCACAAGGAGAACAGAGTTCTGTCTTCCAACGGCTGCCATCGGCCGAGTCTCAGAAAAAACGAGGACCCATGCATAGTCAAAGATTCGCAAGATTGCTGATGTTAGTCTCAACCAGCTTTACAATTTTTCTGGGCAGCAACCAGGCCCTGGCCCAAATGAAAGGCATGGCGATGCCGCGGCCCGGAGAGCAAACAGCAGGTCAGAAAGGCCCCGGCCCGTGCACTGGAATGCAGTGCATCACCACGGCACAGCGCAAGGCTGCAGCCGCGCGGGTCGCGGCACGCCGCGCGCAAGCGGCGGCGCACCGGTCAGAGAGCAAAACTACACGCCCGCTTGGGGTTCCGGCGCCGGGGGGCACGCCGGATTACTTCGGGATCTATCCCAACTATGCCAACAGTCCTCTTCCCACCATCGTCAATGGAGTGCCGACCGGCGGCATCCGCAAATTCGTGGACTCATTGCCGGGCGTGGGCTTGCCGGGATGCGATCCTGCGTCTACGTGCAATGCGAATAATCTCGGGAACTACATTCCGATCGCCGTGGCGGATGAAGAGACGTATCCCGGGTCGGACTACTATCAAATTGGCGTGTTCGATTACACCTACCAGTTTCACAGCGATCTGCCGAATACAACCAGCGTACGGGGCTACCGCGATCTGGCCGCCGGAGCCGATGGCCAGAATCACTATCTGGGACCGCTGATCGTCGCGCAGCGCGACAAGCCGGTACGGGTGAAGTTCGTCAATAATCTAGGCCTTGGCAGCGCGGGCAATCTCTTTATTCCCGTCGACATGAGCGTGATGGGAGCAGGCATGGGCCCGGATGGAACCATGTATACGGAGAACCGTGCAACCCTGCATCTGCACGGTGGCAATACGCCGTGGATCAGTGATGGAACGCCGCATCAATGGATTACGCCGGCCGGAGAAACGGCGACGCTGAAAAAGGGCCTCAGCTTTCAGAACGTCCCCGACATGGCGCCCGGACCGTCGAATGAGGCGCCAAGTGCGGGCGACGGAATCGCAACCTTCTACTGGACCAACCAGCAGAGCAGCCGCATGATGTTCTACCACGACCATTCGTACGGGATCACGCGGCTAAACGTCTACGCTGGCGAGGTTGCCGGCTACCTGCTATGGGACCAGTATGAGGAAGATCTTATCTCGGGAACGAATGTCACCGGCATTAACTCCGGAATGAAAAAACTCTTACCGGATCTTGGTGGGGCCTTCCACTTTGGAATTCCGCTGGTCATTCAGGACAAAACCTTCGTGCCGCAACCCAGCCAGCTGGCCGCGGAAGATCCTACCTGGGATACGACCCATTGGGGCGGTTATGGAAATCTCTGGTTCCCGCACGTGTACATGCCGAATCAGAACCCCGCCGATCCCGATGGCGTAAACGCCATGGGACGGTGGGATTACGGCCCGTGGTTTTGGCCGCCGATCAGTACCGATTCCAATCCGCCCCTGGCCCACGGAGCTGTCTCGAACCCGTACTACGTGTCGCCAACCGAAACTCCGGGAGAGCCGCCGCAAATGCCGGGCACTCCCAACATCTCGCTTACACCGGAATCTTATATGGATACGCCGCTCGTCAATGGCCAGGCGTATCCGTACTTAACAGTTTCTCCTCGAGCCTATCGTTTCCGGATTCTGAATGGCTCGAACGATCGCAGCCTGAATTTGCAGGTGTACTATGCCGATCCGGCCAACCCGACGGAAATGAAAATGGTGCCTGCGGTGCCGACCGTGGGTTTTCCGCCGACCTGGCCAACCGACGCGAGAGATGGAGGCGTGCCGGATCCGGCCACGGCCGGACCGCCGATCATTCAGATCGGAACCGAGGGAGGCTTCCTGCCTGCCCCGGCGGTGATCCCGGCCACCCCGATCGGGTACGAATACAATCGCCGAAGCGTCACGGTCCTTAATGCCTATACGCATGCCTTGCTGATCGGACCTGCCGAGCGCGCGGACGTGATCATCGATTTTTCTTCCGTTCCGTCGGGATCAACCCTGATTCTCTACAACGACTCACCCACCCCAATTCCCGGATTTGATTCGCGGCTGGACTATTACACTGGCGACGAGGATCAGACGGAAATCGGCGGTGCGCCCTCCACCTTGCCGGGCTATGGTCCCAACACGCGAACCATCCTGCAGTTCCGCGTGTCGGGCACAGCCGGCCCGGCGCTGGACCTGAACTCTTTGAACGCGCTCCTGCCGGCGGCGTATGCCGCTTCGCAGCCGCCGCCGATCGTCCCCGAGGTCGTCTATGGGCGGACCTTCGGAACGCCTCTGACCAATACCTATTCGGCGATTTCGTCGAACTTTCTGACCTACACGCCTCCCCCGGGCGCGGCGCTTCCGACCTACACACCGCCCGAAGGATCCCCTATACCGCCCGCATCCTGCGTCAACGGAACCTGCACGGTCCCCTTGCTTCCGAAGGCCATCCAGGAACTATTCGAACTGAACTACGGCCGCATGAACGCGATTCTGGGCGTGGAACTGCCCTTTACCAATGCCAATACCCAAACCACCATTCCGTTGGGATATATCGATCCCATCACGGAGACGCTCAACAACGGCGACACTCAGATCTGGAAGATTACACACAACGGAGTGGATACCCATTTCATTCACTTCCATCTCTTCAACGTGCAGGTGATCAATCGCGTCGGTTGGGATGGAACCGTAAAACCGCCCGACCCGAACGAAGTCGGCTGGAAGGAAACCGTCCGGATGAATCCGCTGGAAGACACGATCGTGGCTCTGAAGCCTCTGATCCCCTCCCTCCCCTTCGAGATTCCCACCAGCCTGAGACCGCCCGACGTCACCAGTCCGCCCAACGCAACCATCGAAGTTACGGATCCGGTTACGGGCGTGGCGGAACCCGCATCGAACGCCGTCGTTAACTATGGTTGGGAATATGTCTGGCACTGCCACATCCTCGGCCACGAAGAGAACGACATGATGCGGCCGATCGTGATGAACGTGCCGTCAGAGGACGCCACTGCTACGGCGGTGCTTACCAATCCCTGGCCGGGGACGAATCTGCCGGGCACGTCCACGATGTTCGTGTGGACGCCGGGCGTTGGCGACATCGGTGGTTACGAGTTGTTGGTTGGGACCACGGGTGTAGGCTCCAGCGATCTGTTTGTAGGAGGAACGGATAGCAGTCCTCTATCTCCGAGCACTGGATCACAGGCCGTTAGCGGCTTGCCCGCGGACGGCAGCACGATCTACGTGCGACTGGCGACGAAACTGGATGGGGATTGGAGCTCCAGCGATTACACCTACAACGCTGCCAAATCGGGTGCAACCGTCAGCCTGGCTTCCTCGCTGAATCCGGCTGTGGCTGGACAATCCGTCACGCTGACTGCGACGGTCAGTGCGGTGGTCTCCGGCACACCTGCTGGAACTGTGAATTTCCTCGAAGGCGGCGTGGTCCTGGGAGCGTCTCCGATTGCGAACGGAACGGCTTCCATCGTCACTTCCCGTCTCGCAACCGGATTGCATCTCATCGTTGCCCAATACGCTGGGAGCTCCAGCTTCGAGTCCAGCACGTCGGGCACGTTAAACCAGACGGTGAACCCGGCCTACCCCGATTTCACACTGACCTCGAACCCAGCAAGCGGCAGCGGCACGGTGGCTGTTGGCAGCGCTATCTCGTTCACCGTTACCTTGACCCCCGTGCAGAACTATTCGGGCACGGTAACCTTCAGTTGCGACACAGCCAAATCCGGATTGAGCTGCACTGCGCTTCCCGGCAGCGTCACCGTGAGTGGCCAGCCCAAGACCGTCGCGCTGATGGTGAGTGTGAGTAGCAGTGCCGCTCTAACGGTTCCTCCCAAGCCAGGTTCGCACCAGCCATCAACGCTTTTCACCGCGAGTCTGGGAGTTGCAGGCCTGCTCGGGGCGTTGCTGCTGGGATTCGGCCGGAAGAACCGCTCACGTAACCTGCTGCTTCTGACTTGCTTTACAGGCTTGATCGTTCTGGCAATGTCAGCCTGCAGCGGGGTTTCAACGGGCTCGGGCTCATCCGGGACCTCACCGCTGGTTGGCCAGCAGACAGTCACGCTTTACGCCAACGGTGGAGGAGTCTTGCCAGTAAGCCATCAACTGGCCATTACGTTTACGGTTCAGCAGTAGTACTGTAGTGAGAAGGCATAGCTCGTTGACCTGGTCCGAAGCACCGGACCGGGTCAACGAGTTTTCTTTTCTCGCACGCTAACCCCGGTTCTGCACTGTGTCGTGACCGCCATCACAGCTTCCTGTGACCTTGATCATCGTTCCCGGAACGAAACCTCTGTTCCGATGAATACCGTGATTCCGCGCACACCGCGCCCGGAGTCTCGTGAGAGAGCAATCGATTGTTCAAGGACACAGAACACCTCGTTCGTCTGGCCGTGGTGATGGCCATCGCTTTGGCACTATTCGCCGCCCTGCGCACTGCACTCGTTCCTCGCAGCTTTGGGCAGTATGGGCACTATCGCGGCGCCGCCATCGCTGAGACCGCGGCCCGGCCGATTGCGTTTGCCGGCCACGACGTTTGCGAGGGCTGCCACACCGATGTGGTGGATCAGAAAAAGCAAGGCAGGCATGTGGTGGTCCCGTGTGAGGCTTGCCACGGGGCGCTGGCCAAGCATGCCGACGATCCAGCCACGGTAAAACCTCCAAAGCTCGACACTGCGGTCCTGTGTGCCCGCTGTCACGAAGCCAATAGCGCAAAGCCGAAGGGCTTCCCGCAAGTGGTGACGGCCGACCACTCGGGAGGGGTGGCCTGCAATACCTGCCACCAGCCTCACCGACCGAAGATTGAAGACAGTCCTGCGAAACCCGCGACGGAGGCCAGGAAATAATGGACTTCACCCGCCGTCGCCTGCTCCTGCTCCTGCCTGCCGCCGCAGTGGCATGGAAGTTTGTACTCGCGGGCACACCGGAGGCATCGCCCAACTACAAACTCTCCGAGCACTGGTGGAGCATGCTGATTGATATCCCCAAGTGCATCGGCTGCGGGAGTTGTGTCCGCGCCTGCGCGCAAGAAAACGACGTTCCCGAAGGTTTTTACCGCACCTGGGTTGAGCGCTACCACGTTGCGGACTGGAAGATTGAACGGCCGGAAGTCGAGTCTCCCGATGGAGGCAAGCAGGGCTTTCCGCCCAGTGAAAGCGATGGCAAGAACTTCTTTGTCCCCAAGCTCTGCAACCAGTGCGCCGATTCGCCTTGCACCCAGGTTTGCCCGGTCGGCGCCACGTTCGTCACGCCGGATGGAGTCGTGTTGGTAGACAAGACTTACTGCCTGGGCTGCCGTTACTGCGTGCAGGCGTGCCCGTATGGCTGTCGGTTCATCAATCCCAAGACTCAAACCGCGGAAAAATGCTCGCTCTGTTATCACCGCATCACCAAGGGTCTGACGACCGCGTGCTGCGAAGTGTGCCCGACCGGCGCACGCCAACTCGCCGACTTGAAGAATCCCCAGGATCCGATTCATGCATTTCTGAAAACTCACACGGTGCAGGTTCTGAAACCGCACATGGCGACTCAGGCAAAAGTCTTTTACAACGGCATGGATGGTTCCGTGCGCTAGGCTGCGATCGGAAGGAGGCGCGTGCAAATACCCGTCGAAGGCTTCATGTATCCGAACGAAGTGGAACTCCAGTGGAGTGTCCTCATCGTTCTTTATCCCTTCATCACGGGACTCGTAGCGGGCGCATTCATTCTGGCGTCGCTGGAGCGCGTCTTCCGCGTCGAAGCCGTGAAGCCGACCTATCGCCTCGCACTGCTCACCGCGCTTTCGTTTCTGCTGGTCGCACCCTTGCCGCTGCAGTTGCATCTGGGACATCCCGAGCGCTCCCTTGAGATGTACATGACGCCGCATCGCTCCTCCGCCATGGCCATGTTCGGCTTCGTCTATCTCTGGTACCTGATGGCGGTTTTGCTGTTGGAGATCTGGCTCGACTACCGCCGGGACATCGTCGTGAAATCGAAAACTGCGACCGGCGTGCCTGGTTTTGTCTATCGCCTGCTCACGCTCGGTTCCGATAACCTCAGCCCACGCTCGCTGCGGATCGACGATCGCCTTGGCTATTTCATCACGCTGATCGGCATCCCCTCTGCCTTTCTGCTGCACGGCTATGTGGGTTTTATCTTCGGTTCGGTGAAAGCGAATCCCTGGTGGTCGTCGCCGCTGATGCCGATTGTCTTCATCTTTTCGGCCATGGTGTCGGGGATCGCGGCGGTCATGCTGCTTTACATGGCTTCAACGCGCCTGCGCGGAAAGCAAATCGACATCCGCTGCCTCGACAAGATCGCCCAGTATCTGATGTATATCTTCATCATCGACTTCAGCCTCGAGATGCTCGACCTGCTGCAGCGCATCTACGAGGCGGATGAGTCTTTCCGCAGTCTCGACTTCATGGTGCACACGCGGTTGTGGACGTCGCAGGTAATTATTCAAATTCTGGTGGGCACAGTGAGCCCCATTGCCTTGCTTGGACTGACCCAACTCGTGAAATTCACCGAGGTCGCCCGCAAACGCATCTACGCGGTCGCCGGATGCCTCACGGTGATTGGCATCTTTGCTATGCGCTGGAACGTCGTGATCGGCGGCCAGCTCTTTTCCAAGAGTTTCCTGGGATACACGAGTTACAAGATGGCCTTCGCCACCCGCGAAGGACTTTTAACCGCGATCGTGCTCATGATTCTTCCTTTTGGCATTCTCTGGGTGTTAGTGAAGCTCCTGCCGCCGTGGACGGATTCAGGTTCCATTTCTGCGTCCGCCACGGCTCCGGCCCAAGCAGCTACGTAGGCCCCGTCTGATCGGGGCAGATGCGGAGAAGCGAATGGCGCAAGCACTCGGTAGGGTCGCACCGGATCTGGAACAGCTCAGCGAACGGCTGCGGGAACTGGAACGGCGCGTCGCCGCACTCGAAGGACACCCGGAAAAACCGAATCCCCACGAGACCGAGGTGGCGGTCGCTGCGCTCGAGCGGCCGCGGCCTCCCGCCACGTGGAGAGGATTTCCCCCGGTCGAGACGCCAGCCGGCATTGTGCCCGTCCTCGGCAAAGCTGTGCTGGGAATTGCCGGCGCGTACCTGCTGCGTGCGATCGCTGAGTCGGGCAACATTCCGAAGCTTCCCGTACTGCTGGCGGCCATCCTGTACGCGGGTTTGTGGATGGTTTGGGCGGTCCGGACGCACGCCTCCAACCGCTTTGCGGGCATTACCTATGCCTTTACGTCCGCACTGATTCTCTCCCCTCTGCTGTGGGAGGCGACGGTTCGCTTTCAGGTTCTCTCACCGGCCGTCGCTGCGGTGGTACTGGCCGATTTCGTGGTGCTGGCGATTGTGCTGTCATGGCAGCGCAACCTGCAAGTGATTCCGTGGGTGGCGACCCTCGCGGCTGTTATCACGGCCTTGGCCCTGATCATAGCAACGCATGCACTGGTACCGCTTACCGCTGCGCTGTTGACCGTGGCGCTCGCTGCCGAAGTCTCCGCTTGCCTGGGACACCCGCTCAGTCTTAGGGCGGTGCCGGCCATTGCCGCCGATTTCGCGGTGTGGTTGCTCATCGATGTAATGACGTCTTCCGGGGGTGTGCCGGAAGGTTACCAGCCCGCGAGCCAGGCCACGCTTATCTTGTTGTGCCTCGCTCTGTTTGTAATCTATGGCGGCAGCATCGGAGTTCGCTGCTTCGCACTACGCCAGCGCATGACGATCTTCGAGATGGGGCAGGGCGTGCTCGCCTTCGCCCTGGCGGCGTTTGGTGTGATGCGCGCCAGTCACAACTCGGCTGCGCCGGAACTTGGACTCCTGTGCCTGCTGTTGGCTGCTGTGTGCTACTGGGGAACTCTGGCGCGATTCGCAGAAGAGGAGTACGTTCGCAATCGCCGCGTCACCGCAACCTGGGCAGGCGCTCTCCTGTCAGTGGGCAGCCTTTTGTTCCTTCCGGTACCGCTCCAGGTGCCGTTCTTGTGCCTGGCCGCAGTGGGAGCGGCTTTTATCTATACCCGCACGGGCAAGCTCACTTTGGGCATGCACGCATCCGTGTATGTCGCGGCGGCAACCGCAATGTCGCCGCTTCCTGTCTACGCCGGAAATGCTCTGGCCGGAACTGTGCCCTCATCCCCGCCGCCCTTGGGCGTCTGGATCGTCACCGCCTCCGCCGTGCTCTGTTACGCGATCGGCTCGCGAGTGCCTGAGGATCTACGCAGGCGACGATTGCTTTGGGTGGTTCCTGCCGCGCTGGTAGGTTTCGCGGGCGCGGCTCTCGCCGTGGTGGGAATCGTATCTCTGGCTGCCAGTCGCCTGCAGTTGGACGCCTCTCATCTTTCCGTGATCCGGACGGTTATGAACTGCGCGTTGGCTCTTGCTCTTGGCTACCTCGGCTCGCGCTGGAAGCACATCGAACTCGGCTGGGTGGCCTACGCCTCCGTCGTCTTTGGCACGCTGAAGCTTTTGTTGGAAGACTTGCGCTTTGGCAATGCCGCGTCGCTGGTGGTCTCCCTGCTCTTCTATGGATTGATTCTCATCCTGCTTCCACGGCTGACCCGCCGCAGCCAAGCCGAATCCTGAAGCACGGTTCGCGACGCTCGCCCCTCGGGAACCGTGAACTTATATGCGTCCCGCCTGCCCCAGGAGAACCCAAGTTTTTGCTGCGACGGATCGAAAATCTGAGTTGTACTTGGGACGGCCAAAAGCGGTATCAACAAATGCGTACATAGCGGAGACCCTGTCGTCGTCGCACAAGCACGCGGGTTCCTCTGTCCTCCATGAAGGTGGCTACGCGTCACAGTGATCGCAACTCGCGGAATGAAATCGGTACAGACCGGCTTGCCTCCGGCGCAGGGTCTGTACGATCCACGGAATGAGCACGATGCCTGCGGGATAGGCTTCGTCGCGAGCCTGCGCGGCCAGAAAAGCCACGACATCGTCCGCAAGGGAATCGAGGTTCTGATCAACCTCACGCACCGCGGAGCCTGCGGGTGCGATCCCGAGACTGGCGACGGCGCCGGCGTCCTGATTCAGATTCCCCACGAGTTCTTCGCCCGCGAGTGCTCCAGCCTCGGTTTCACCCTTCCCGCCCCGGGCGCCTACGGCGTCGGCATGACTTTTCTGCCGGTGGAGAAGCATCAGCGCCTGCAGTGCGAAGGAATCCTCGAACGCATTCTTCGGGAAGAAGGATTATCGGTGATCGGCTGGCGAGATACGCCAGTTCGCGCCTCCGCTATTGGCCGCGTGGCGCGCGGTTCACAACCCTATATTCAGCAGATATTCGTCAACCGTCCCATGGGGATGGACGAGAATACGTTCGAGCGGAAACTCTACATCGTCCGCAAGCGGGCTGAATCCGAGATTGCCAGCTCCGACATGGAAGACCGGGAAACGTTTTATATTCCCTCGCTGTCCGCGCGAACGATTGTCTACAAAGGATTGCTGCTCGCCCCGCAGATCGCGAATTTTTACGAGGAACTCGCCGATCCTTCGGTGAAGAGCGCTCTCTGCCTCGTGCACCAGCGCTTCTCGACCAACACTTTCCCCAGCTGGAAGCTGGCCCATCCTTATCATTACGTCGCTCACAACGGCGAGATCAATACGCTGCGCGGCAACGTCAACTGGATGCATGCCCGCCAATCGTTGCTCCGCTCTCCGCTCTTTGGCGAGGACATCAGCAAGCTGTTTCCGATTATCGAGGCCGGAGGTAGCGATTCGGCCAATTTTGATAACGCGGTGGAACTGCTCTTCCAGTCTGGACGCAGCCTGCCTCACGTGATGGCCATGCTCATCCCCGAAGCCTGGGCGGGCAACCCGCACATGAGCCCCGAGAAGCAGGCGTTTTACGAATACCATGCTTCTCTGATGGAGCCGTGGGACGGTCCTGCTGTCATAGCATTCACCGACGGCCGGGTGATCGGCGCGATTCTCGACCGCAACGGCCTCCGTCCCGGACGCTATACGGTTACGCACGACGACATGGTCGTGATGGCGTCGGAAGCGGGCGTGCTGGAATTCGAGCCGGAGAACGTCAAGCTGAAGGGCCGCTTGCAGCCCGGGAAAATGTTCCTGGTCGATACCGTCGAAGGCCGCATTGTCTCCGATCGCGAGATCAAACAGCGTCTTTCCTTTCAGCAGCCCTACGCCGCATGGCTGAAGGAGAACCAGGTAAAGCTCGATCAACTTCCGGAGCCTGCGCGCGTTCACGCCGCGAATCATGAGACCATCCTCGGCCGCGAGCGCGCGTTCGGCTACACGGATGAAGACCTCAAAATGATCCTCGAGCCGATGGCGTGCAAGGGTGAAGAGCCCATCGGTTCCATGGGCACAGACACGCCACTAGCCTGTCTGTCCGACCGGCCTCAGCCTCTGTTTAATTATTTCCGTCAGCTATTTGCCCAGGTGACCAATCCGCCCATCGATCCCATCCGCGAAGAGATGGTGATGTCGCTGATCAGCTACATCGGAACCGAGCGCAACATTCTTGAGGAAACACCCAGGAATTGCCACACGCTGAAGCTGCCGCATCCGATTTTGACGAATCGTGAACTGGAGCAGTTACGTCGCGTGTCGAGCGGAGACTTGCTAGCGATTACTCTGCCTGCGCTATTCCGCGTCGAACAGGGTGAAGCCGGTCTCGAGCGCGCTCTCGATGAACTTTGCCGCAGCGCTTCGCTGGCCGTGACTTCTGGATATAGTTTGCTGATTCTGTCCGACCGCGGAGTCGATAAGAATTATGCGCCGATTCCGAGCGTCCTTGCGCTGGCTGCCGTGCACAACCTCTTAGTTCGGGAGGAGACGCGGACCTCAGTCGCTCTCATCGTGGAATCGGGCGAACCGCGCGAAGTCATGCATTTCGCCCTCCTCATCGGATATGGCGCCAGCGCTGTCAATCCTTATCTGGCGCTGGAAGCCGTGGAAGACATGGCCCGCCGCGGCTATTTGCCCGAGGGGCTTACTGCCCTGGCCGCAACCAGGAATTTCATCAAAGCAATTAACAAAGGCCTCCTGAAGACCTTCTCGAAGATGGGAATTTCGACCTTGCAGAGTTATCGCGGGGCACAAGTCTTTGAAGCCATCGGATTGAACAAGGAACTCGTCGACAAGTATTTCTCCGGAACGACGTCTCAGATCGAAGGCGTCGGTCTCGATGTGCTGGCGCGCGAAGCGCTCATGAAACATGAACACGCGTTCCGCCCGCTCACCGAATCCGATTGTGAACTACCCGTGGGCGGCAGTTATCACTTCCGAGCCACCGGCGAATACCACCTGCTGAATCCCCAGACGATTTCGAAGCTGCAGCATGCGGTGCGGCAATCCGACTTCAAGACGTTTCAGGAATACACGAACTTCATCGACGATCAGAGCCAGAATCTCGCGACTCTGCGCAGTTTGATGAAAATCAAGAAATCTGAGCAGCCGGTTCCGATCGAAGAAGTGGAACCGGCCAAAGAGATCGTGAAACGCTTCACCACCGGAGCGATGTCGTTTGGTTCGATCAGTAAAGAAGCGCACGAGACGCTGGCCATCGCCATGAACCGGATCGGCGGCAAGTCGAACACTGGAGAAGGCGGTGAAGACGAAGAGCGCTTCGTTACCGACTCCAACGGCGATTCCCGGCGCTCCGCAATCAAGCAAGTGGCATCGGCGCGGTTTGGAGTTACGGCGAACTACCTGGTGAACGCCGACGAACTGCAAATCAAAATGGCCCAAGGCGCCAAACCCGGCGAGGGCGGCCAGCTCCCGGGCCATAAAGTCGATGAGTTGATTGCCCGTCTGCGGCACTCGACGCCGGGCGTAGGATTGATCTCTCCACCGCCCCATCACGATATCTATTCCATTGAAGACTTGGCCCAACTCATCTACGACCTGAAGAATGTGAATCCGCGCGCCCGCATTTCCGTGAAACTGGTCGCGGAAGTCGGCGTGGGAACGGTTGCGGCAGGCGTGGCCAAAGCTCATGCCGATGTCGTACTGATCAGCGGCGATAGTGGAGGCACGGGCGCTTCCCCGCTGAGTTCCATCAAGCACGCGGGCACGCCCTGGGAACTCGGATTGGCCGAGGCACAGCAGGTGCTGCTGCTGAACGATCTTCGCGGGCGGGTCCGCATACAGACGGACGGTAAGCTGCAGACCGGCCGCGATGTAGTAATCGCTGCGCTGCTGGGCGCCGAAGAATTCGGTTTCGCCACGACGCCCCTCATCGCGATGGGTTGCATCATGCTCCGCAAATGCCACCTGAATACGTGCTCAGTCGGCATCGCGACGCAGGACCCGGCGTTGCGCCAGAAATTTACCGGCCAACCCGAGCACGTGATCAATTTCTTCTTCTTCATCGCCGAACAGGTGCGCGAGTACATGGCGAGCCTGGGCTTCCGCACTGTGGACGAGATGGTGGGCCGCGTCGACATGCTCGATGTACAGCCCCCCATCGACCATTGGAAGGCCCGCGGCATCGACCTCTCCAGCATCCTCTACAGCCCCCCGGTTCCAGCGCGCGTGGCGCGGCGCCGGGTGCAGGCGCAGGATCACGGCCTGGAACAGGCGCTGGATCATCAACTGCTGGAACAAGCGCGTCCGGCGCTCGATGAGCTCACGCCTGTCGAGATATCTCTTCCGGTTCGCAATATTCATCGTTCCGTCGGCACCATGCTCAGCGGGGAAATCGCGCGCCGCTACGGCTCAGCCGGCTTGCCCGACGAGACAATCCGCATCCAGTTGGCGGGTTCGGCGGGTCAAAGTCTCGGCGCCTTTCTAGCCAGTGGCATCACGGTCACTCTCGAAGGAGAAGCCAACGACTACGTCGGCAAGGGTCTATCCGGGGGTCGCCTCGTCGTCTATCCGTCGCGCAAGGCCACTTTCCGCGCGGAAGAGAACACCCTGATTGGCAACGTTGCGCTTTACGGCGCCACCAGCGGAGAAGCGTTCTTCCGGGGTATGGCCGGCGAGCGCTTCGCCGTGCGCAACTCCGGGGCAACCGCGGTGGTCGAAGGCGTGGGCGATCACGGATGCGAATACATGACAAGGGGTTTAGTGCTGGTGCTCGGGCCGTGCGGAAGGAATTTCGCCGCCGGTATGAGCGGCGGCATCGCCTACGTCTTTGACGAACGCGCAGACTTCGCCAAGAAGCGCTGCAACCAGTCGTCGGTCGATCTGGAACCACTCATTGAACCTGCCGACGTGCAACTGCTGCGCAGCCTCCTGGTACGCCATGCGGACCTCACCGGTAGCCGCAGAGCGCAGATGATCCTCGACAATTGGTCGGAGATGAAATCCCGCTTCATCAAAGTCTTTCCCCACGAATTAAAGCGCGCATTAGGCGTCATCGACCATCCGCGCCTGCCTGCTGCAGCGGCCCCGCAATTCGTGGCCCAGGTGCAGCATGGGTAAAGCCACGGGTTTTCTTGAGATTGGTCGCGAATATGCCGAGCGCCGACCGGTGACGCAGCGGGTGAACGACTGGTTCGAGATCTACCAGGATTTCCCTGAACAGAGTTCGCGCCAGCAGGGCGCGCGCTGCATGGATTGCGGCGTCCCCTTCTGCCACACCGGATGTCCGCTCAACAACAGCATTCCTGACTGGAATGACTCGGTGTATCGCGGGCGGTGGAAGGAAGCCATCCGCCAGTTGCATGCCACCAACAATTTCCCCGAGTTCACGGGGCGCATTTGTCCGGCACCGTGCGAAGCCTCATGCGTGCTAGGCATCAATGATCGCGCGGTGACCATTCGTCAGATCGAGAAAGATATCGTCGAGCGCGGCTTCGACGAAGGTTGGATTGTCCCGCAACCTCCGCGTGTGCTGACCGGGAAACGCGTGGCGATCGTGGGATCAGGGCCGTCGGGCTTGGCGGCAGCACAGCAACTGCGGCGCGCCGGCCATAACGTGACCGTGTACGAGAAAGCCGATCGCATTGGCGGCCTGCTGCGCTACGGCATCCCGAATTTCAAGCTGGAGAAGCACGTCCTCGACCGCCGCCTGGAACAGATGTACGCCGAAGGGGTGAAGTTCGTAACCAATGTGCACGTCGGCGAGAGTATCGGAGCAGCGGACCTGCGGCACGACTTCGACGCGATCGTCCTCAGCGGCGGCTCCGAGCAGCCTCGCGATTTGACCGTGCCCGGACGGCAATTGAAAGGTATTCATTTCGCCATGGACTACCTCCGCCAGCAAAATCGTCGGAACCACGGCGACACGATGGACGCGGACTCTGAGATTCTCGCGACCGGCAAGCGCGTAATCATCATCGGGGGCGGCGATACCGGTGCCGATTGCCTGGGTACCACTCATCGCCAGAAGGCGATGTCGGTCCATCAATTCGAGATCATGCCCATGCCGCCACAAGAGCGCTCTCCGAAAACGCCGTGGCCGCTTTGGCCGCTCCAGTTGCGCACGGAAGGTGCTCATGAAGAAGGAGGCATCCGCGACTGGAGCATCGCCACCACCAGTTTCGTGGGAGACCCCGAAGGCAGCGTGAAACAGTTGAACGCAATCCGCGTCGGGCCCCTACCCAAGTTCGAGCCGATCCCTGGAACGGAATTCACGATCGACGCAGACCTGGTTCTGCTGGCCATGGGCTTCTCCGGTCCGGTGCGAAACGGAATGCTGGAGCAATTCGGAGTGGCTTTGGACTCTCGCGGCAACGTGGCATCCAACGCCGATTACATGACTTCCGTCCCCGGAGTCTTTGCCGCGGGCGACATGCGGCGAGGCCAATCGCTGGTGGTTTGGGCGATAACGGAGGGCCGAAAAGCCGCAGCCTGCGTGGATGTCTACTTAAGACAAAACATCCGCTCCTAAGTTGTTGAAGCTCTTAACCTCCGCCTGTTCTAAGAACCCTCTAGAACTCTGAATCTTTTTTCCCGCCGGTGCAATCTACTCAGGTCACTAGTTGTTTCGTCGGATCGTAAGTCCCGAGCAGCATCAATTATCATTGTGGTTTGTATGGATTGCAGTTCTTAGGCTGGAGAATGTATGGCGAAGCGGATGATTTTGATGTTGGTGGTGATCCTGGCCATTGTGGGAGGGCTCGGATTCATAAAGTTCAAACAGGTCGAGGTTGCCATCGCGCAGGGCGCGAGCTTCCAGCCTCCCCCAACAGCGGTTACGACCGTGGTCGCGCAGCGTGAAACCTGGCCTTCGACGCTTACGGTGATCGGGACGGCGGCGGCGGTGCAGGGCGTCACGGTAAGTGCCGACCTGCCGGGAACCATCGACAAGATTCATTTCGAATCCGGCCAGTGGGTGCATGAGGGAGACGTCCTGGTTGAACTCGACACCCGCCAGGAGCGCGCGCAACTGGCGAATCTGGAAGCACAGCGTGATCTGGCAAAGGTCAACTATGACCGCGCTCAGGAACTGGTAAAAGCAGGCGTCATCTCGCGTTCCGAGTATGACAGCGCGACTACGCAGCAGAAGGCGACAGAAGCACAAGTGGGCGACATTCGGGCGGCGATTGCCCGCAAGACCATCCATGCTCCATTCTCGGGAGTGGCCGGGATTCGCCAGGTCAGCCTTGGCCAGTATCTCGCTGCGGGCCAAGGGATTGTCTCGTTGCAGTCGGTGGATCCAATTTACGTGAACTTCGGCGTGCCGCAGCAAGATACGCCCAAAGTGGCGGTAGGACACGCCTTGACTGTAACCAACGAAGAACTGCACGGCATCGCATTTACCGGTCGGATTACCGCGCTGGATTCCGTCATCAACGAGCAGACGCGAAACATTCAGGTGCAGGCGACCCTTGCGAACAAGGGGAACAAGCTGCGCCCGGGAATGTTTGTGCAGGTCGAACTGCCGCTGGGGCAGCCGCGTACCGTCGTGCCGTTGCCGGCCTCTGCCATTAACTATGCGCCGTACGGAGACTCGGTCTACGTGGTAACCGACATGAAAGATCCGAAGGGCAATACGTATCGCGGCGTGCGGCAGCAGGTGGTAAAGATTGAGGGCTCTCGCGGCGACCAGGTTGCCATCGTCTCCGGCATCAACCCCGGCGACGAAGTTGTGAGCTCCGGTGTATTTCGTCTTCGCAATGGCGCGCCCGTGCAAATCAACAACACCGTCCAGCCTGGAAACAGCCCCAACCCAAAGCCTGAGGAGAGCTAGCCTGCTGGCTTTTGAGAAACGATCATGAAGTTTACTGATTTATTTGTTAAAAGGCCGGTCCTCGCGACGGTTGTCAATCTCGTGATCGTGATCGCGGGACTGCAAGCGATCCGCTCTCTGAGCGTGCGCCAGTATCCGCGCAGCGATATCGCGGTCATCCAGGTTTCGACCGTGTACGTCGGCGCCAATGCCGACCTGGTGCGCGGCTTCATCACGACGCCGATCGAGCGCGTAATCGCCAGCGCCGACGGCATCGACTACATGGAGTCGACCAGCGCGCAGAGTCTAAGCACCATCCTGGTGCACCTGAAGATCAACTATGACACGACTACCGCGCTTACTCAGATCCAGGCCAAGGTAGCGCAAGTTAGGAATGATCTTCCGCCCGAGGCTCAGATCCCGGTCATCGATCTGCAGACTGCCGACACTCAGTTTGCGGCGATGTACATCGGTTTCTCTTCTACCGATCTTGATCAAAACCAGATCACCGACTACCTGACTCGCGTGGTGCAGCCCAAGCTGAGCGCGATCAGCGGTGTGCAGCGGGCTGACATCCTGGGAAACCGCACGTTCGCCATGCGTTTGTGGCTGAAGCCCGAAGAAATGGCGGCCAGGGGCGTCTCTCCCTCGGATGTGCGTGACGCCTTGTCGAAAAATAACTATCTTTCCGCGCTGGGCTCGACTAAAGGCTCCATGGTTTCGGTGAACCTGGTGGCCAATACCGATCTGCGCACTCCCGACGACTTTAAGCAAATGGTCGTGAAGGAGCAGAACGGGGTTGTGGTTCGCCTGGGCGAGATCTCCGACGTGCAACTGGGCGCGGAGAACTATGACCAGGACGTCCGCTTCAATGGCGAAACCGCGACCTTCATGGGCATCTGGGTCCTTCCGACGGCGAACTCTTTGGAAGTGATCAAGAACGTGCGCGCGGCCCTGCCGGCCATTCAGTCGCAATTGCCGACCGGCATGAAGGCGGGCATTCCCTACGACTCTACGGCCTACATTCAAGACGCGATCAACGAAGTGCTGCACACGCTCACCGAAACGCTGCTGATCGTTGTCGTCGTCATCTTCCTGTTCCTGGGATCGTTCCGCTCCGTGCTGATTCCGGTGGTCGCGATTCCGATCTCGCTGATCGGCGCTGTCTTCCTGATGCTGATGGCCGGCTTCACCATCAACCTGCTTACTCTGCTGGCGATCGTTCTATCCGTCGGCCTGGTAGTGGACGACGCGATCGTGATGGTGGAGAACGTGGAACGGCATTTGCACATGGGCAAGACGCCATTTCAAGCGGCACGGGATGCTGCGCGCGAGCTCGTCGGCCCGATTATCTCGATGACCATCACGCTGGCCGCAGTCTACGCCCCCATCGGAATTCAGGGCGGACTGACTGGGGCGCTATTTCGCGAGTTTGCGTTTACCCTGGCCGGCGCCGTCGTCGTATCCGGCGTCGTTGCGTTGACCTTGTCCCCGATGATGGGTTCGAAGTTGCTGCGGGGCGGCGACTCGGAGCGTGGCTTCGCCGGCATGATCAACCGGCATTTTGAAAAAGTTCGCAACCTGTACGCGCGTTTACTCACGGGGACACTGCAATATAGGCC
>Ga0075019_10000069_pt1 | contig 56159 bp, 50 predicted proteins | sample ColStrG_CSR_2013_FD_71473 | JGI IMG/M metagenome (GOLD analysis project Ga0075019, IMG submission 71473) | Freshwater sediment microbial communities in response to fracking from Pennsylvania, USA - Cold Stream Run_MetaG_CSR_2013 | ecosystem: Environmental > Aquatic > Freshwater > Creek >...
TGCTGGCCGCGGCCAGCAAAGGCTGGGCGCATACCATGAGCATCCTTAATCAGCAGCTGGAAAAAACCGGCCGCTACGTTGCCGGACGTAATTTCACCCTGGCCGACATTCCGATAGGTCTGGCAGTCAACCGCTGGTTTGAAACCCCGCTCGATCACCCCGACTATCCGGCGGTACGCACCTATTACGAGCGCCTGACGGAACGTCACGGCTATACCGTCTGGGGCCGCAACGGCACACCCTGAGCCTCACCGCACGGCACGCCCGCTAGTTCACAGGCGATTTCGCCCGTGCGTTGAATCGCCCGGGTGTAGTGTGCATCAAACGGATAGCAGCAGGAGAGGCGCAGCGCATGGTTGTAGCGCTCGCTCAGTGAATAGAGCGCACCGGGCGTGACGCAAATCTGCTCCTGCAGCAGGCGATCAAACATTTCGGTGGTATTTACGCCGCCCGGTAACTCGACCCAGAAGACAAAGCCACCACGCGGCAGCGTGGCGCGGGTACCCCGTGGGAAGTAACGGGCAATAAGACCACGCGCCTCATCCAGATTGGCTGCATAGCGGCGGCGCAGGGTACGCAGATGATGGTCGTAACCACCGGAAGCGAGAAACTCCGCCAGCGTTTCGGACAGCAGGGCGGATTCGGCCATCGACGACACCGCTTTCAGTCGGGCAATCGCATCATGAAAACGTCCGGCGGCGGTCCAGCCAATACGAAAATCGGGTGCCACGGTTTTAGTGAAGCTGGTGCAGTAGATCACCCAGCCATCGCGATCAAAAGCTTTTACGGCGGGCGAGAGCGGCCAGTCGAACTGCAACTCGTCATACAGCCCATCTTCTATTAGCGGGACGTGGTAAGTATTCACTAACTTTGCCAGCCGCTTCTTATTCGCCAGCGACATGCCGCAGCCCAGCGGGTTCTGCGCGCTCGGCATGGCAATCAGCGCCTTAATACGCTGCTCCTGAAGCAACATCTCCAGCGCATCCAGCGACAGACCATTCTGTGGATCGGTAGGAATTTCCAGCGCTCTAAGACCCAGCGAAGCCAGCAGCGGAAAGAGGAAGAAGTAGGTCGGCGACTCCAGCCCGACACAATCGCCGGGCTGCGTCACCGCACGCAGCGCCAGCTGCAGCGCCTCCATGCAGCCATGAGTCAGGGTTATCTCATCGGCTGTGAGCGTCTGTCCGGCGTGAAGTGCCCGTCGCGCAATCTCCTCCCGTAAGCGCTCACTACCGGGCGGAAGCGCATAGCGCCCAATCATGCTGGGATAGCGGCGCAGCAGTGAGGCAGTAATTCGGGCGATGCGCGCCGCAGGAAACAGCTCGCTATCCTGTGGACAGGCCAGGGAGATATTGATGTAGTCGGGATGATTCTGCGCTGCAAATACCTTATCGATCAGGTCGAGCTTGCTGCTGCTGGGGTCGCGTACCCGGGTTTTATGCTGACCGTGACGGGTCACGGCGGGCAACACGCCGCGCACGTAATAGCCCGATTGCGGACGCGCCTCAATCAGCCCGCGATCTTCCAGCAGCTGCCAGGCATTCAGCACCGTATTGACACTGACCTGATGTGACTGGGCGACGCGGCGTATCGCTGGCAGGCGTTTACCGGGTTTCAGCGTGCCCTGATGGATTGCCTCAGCGAAGCTTTCTGCCAGCTGCTGATAGAGCGGCTGATCGGAAGTGGGAGTAAGGGACACAGTCGCCTCCGGATTAGATGGATACAATTGCTGCTAACAAAAATTGTAACCATAACAATAGTGATTTTGTGTGACTGTTACCATCTCTTTCTCCGCCGTAGCATAGAACTCTGTTCACTCTCAGGAGAGCCACGATGCTCGATCCCTCTTTCTTCAGTTATGTCACCGTGATGTCGATTACGCCTGGCCCGAACAATCTGTTGCTGGCGACCTCCGGGGTTAATTTTGGCATACGGCGGACGTTGCCGATGGTGTTCGGCATTTTAGTTGGCTGTGCGGTACAGACGGTGATTGCCGGCATGGCGCTGGAAGTGCTGCTGCACTGGATGGCGGCGATACGCCTGCCGCTGACGCTGGCAGGCTGTACGTATTTATTGTGGTTGTCCTGGAAAATTTTTCGTGCCACCGCGCCCGAAGCCCGTACCCGACCACAGCCGATGACGCTGGTGGGCGGCGCCTGCTTCCAGGCGATCAATCCTAAAGCCTGGCTGATGGCAACCAACGTTGCGCTGCTCTACAGCGGCAGCAGCGGCGTCCTGACGGTCATGGTCGGCTTTATGCTGCTCAACCTGCCCTGCATCCTGATCTGGGCTGCGCTGGGCGATCGCCTGCGCAGCCATCTGCAGGTTGCCTGGAAGCGCCAGCTGTTCAACAGCCTGATGGCGCTGTCGTTGGTGGCGACCACCGTCTGGATGCTGACCGATGCGTTGCTGGTCGCTTAATCGGGCGCACCTGGCGCGGTGGCCGACGGCCATTTCCAGTTCTGCACTTCCGGCACATCTTCGCCATGTTCACGGACATAGCGATGATGTTCAGCCAGACGCTGCTGTAAGTCCTCCAGCAACCTGGGGTGCGCATCGGCCAGCCCCGGCACGCGAAGAATCGCCTCCTGCGCCAGATGATAGCGGTCAAGCTCGTTCAGTACTGTCATATCAAATGGCGTGGTGGTGGTTCCCTCTTCGTTAAAGCCGCGCACATGGAAGTTGCGGTGATTGGTGCGTGAATAGGTCAGGCGATGCACCAGTGCCGGATAGCCGTGGAAGGCAAAAATCACCGGTTTATCCTGGGTAAACAGCGCATCAAACTCCGCATCGGATTTTCCATGCGGATGCTGATCCTGCGGTTGCAGCGCCAGCAAATCGACCACGTTCACCACGCGGATGCGCAGTTCGGGCAGCCTGTCGCGCAGCAGATCCACCGCCGCCATCGTCTCCATGGTCGGTACATCCCCGGCACAGGCCATCACCACATCCGGCTGCGTATTCTCCGGCGTGGTGCCCGCCCAGTGCCACTCGCCCATGCCCGCTTCACAATGGGCCACGGCGCTGGCTATATCCAGCCACTGCGGCGCAGGCTGCTTGCCCGCCACAATCACATTGATCCGATCCCAGGTGCGCAGGCAGTGATCACCAACCCACAACAGCGTATTGGCATCGGGCGGCAGATAAATGCGCACGATGTCCGCTTTTTTATTGGCAACGTGGTCGATAAAGCCCGGGTCCTGATGGCTGTAGCCATTGTGATCCTGTCGCCAGACATGTGAAGAGAGCAGATAGTTCAGCGACGATATCGGCTTACGCCACCCCAGTTTACGCGACACTTTCAGCCACTTAGCATGCTGGTTAAACATCGAATCGACGATGTGGATAAAGGCTTCATAGCAGTTAAACAGTCCGTGGCGGCCGGTCAGCAGATAGCCTTCAAGCCAGCCCTGACACTGATGCTCGCTGAGAATTTCCATCACCCGGCCATCCCGTGCCAGCTGCTCGTCGTAAGGCTCTGTTCTTTCCAGCCAGGTGCGGCTGGTCACGTCGAAGACCGGCGTCAGGCGGTTTGAGGCCGTTTCATCCGGGCCGAACAGACGGAAATTATCGCGGTTGCGCTGGAACAGTACGCTGAGATAGCGGCCCAGATGCTCCGTGGCCTGCGCCATCTGCGTACCTGGCTCGCTGACATCGCAGGCAAACTCCGCGAGTTCAGGCGTATCCAGCTCACGGCGCAGCAGGCCGCCATTGGCATAAGGCGATGCACCCATGCGTTTATCGCCTTCCGGTGCCAGCGCCTGCAGTTCCGGTTTTAAGCGACCCTGTTCATCAAACAGGTCATCGGGCTGGTAGCTGCGCATCCACGTCTCAAGGATCTGACGATGACCGTCATCTTCACGACAGGCCGCGACCGGCACCTGATGCGCCCGCCAGAAATCCTCCACTTTCTTGCCGTCGACCGTTTTGGGGCCGGTCCAGCCTTTGGGACTGCGCAGAATAATCATCGGCCAGCGCGGCACGTCGGTGCAGGCGGAGCCGGTACGGGCTTCTCGCTGATAAGTGGCGATTTTAGTGAAGGCACTATCCAGCGCCTCCGCCATCAGCGGATGCATTTTTTCCGGCTCATGCCCGCTGACAAACAGCGGCTCATAGCCGTAGCCGCTGAACAGCTGGTGGAGATCTTCATCGCTGCTGCGACCCAGCAGCGTCGGGTTGGCAATCTTGTAGCCGTTAAGATGCAGAATCGGCAGCACCGCACCGTCACGTTCAGGATTGAGGAATTTAATGCCATGCCAGCTGGACGCCAGCGGCCCGGTCTCCGCTTCGCCGTCGCCTATCACGCAGGGCACAACCAACTCGGGGTGATCGAAGGCCGCACCAAATGCATGAGAGAGCGAGTAGCCCAACTCCCCCCCTTCATTAATCGAGCCGGGCGTTTCCGGTGCCGCGTGGCTGGGAATGCCACCCGGAAAGGAGAACTGCTTAAACAGATGCTGCATGCCCGCTGCATTCTGAGAGATGTGCGGATAGATTTCGCTGTAGCTGCCCTCCAGCCAGGTATTCGCCACCATACCGGGGCCGCCATGCCCTGGCCCACAGATGTAGATCATATTCAGGTTTTGCTTTCGGATAACACGGTTGAGGTGGGCATAGATAAAATTCAGGCCTGGCGTGGTGCCCCAGTGGCCCAGCAGGCGGGGTTTGATGTGTTCCGGCCTGAGTGGCTCACGCAACAGCGGGTTACCCATCAGGTAAATTTGTCCGACGGAGAGGTAATTCGCTGCCCGCCAGTAGCGGTCGAGCAGCGTGAATTCCGGTGACGCAGGGGAGTAAGCCATGCCGTTTCCTCTTGAGCGTTCAGCTAAAAGATGCCTTAACCCTAATAGAGAATACGCGGCACAACCAGGTCACGGGCCAATAAAAAAGGCCCCGCCGTGCGGAGCCTCTTTATCAATGGCGCTGAATTACTTGCCGACGACGAACGCGGTTTCCCGTCCTTCATCGTTTGCCGCCATCGGTGTGACTGGCGCATAGTCGAGCTGCAAAATACGGCTGGTTTCGGCTAATACTTTCTCTGTCAGCGCTACGTCACCGTTCAGCTTGCGCCCCCATGAAGGGATCACCGCACGGATTTTGTTCTGCCATTCCGGCGAAGCCATCTGCTCAGGGCAGACCTTGTGCAGCAGCTCCAGCATAATCGGTGCCGCAGTGGACGCGCCAGGTGAGGCACCCAGCAGTGCTGAAATCGAGCCATCCTGTGAGGCGACCACTTCGGTGCCCAGACGCAACACCGCGCCCTCTTTCTCATCTTTCTTGATGATCTGTACACGCTGACCGGCAGTGACTAAGCGCCAGTCCTCCTGCCTGGCCTGCGGCACATAGGCGCGGAGTGCGTCCATCCGGTCGCTGTCGCTTTGAAGCACCTGATCCATCAGGTATTTCACCAGATCAAAACTTTTCAGCCCCACTTTGACCATCGGCAGCATATTACTGCTGTTCAGCGAGGTGAACATATCCATCAGCGACCCTTGCTTCAGGAACCTGGTCGAGAAGGTGGCGAACGGGCCAAACAGCAGCACCTGCTTGCCATCCAGCACGCGCGTGTCGACGTGCGGCACTGACATCGGCGGCGCGCCAACGCTGGCTTTGCCATAGACCTTGGCCATGTGCTGTGCGACCACTTGCGGATTTTCTGTCACCAGGAAGGAACCACCCACCGGGAAACCGGCGTAACCGTTGGCTTCCGGGATGCCGGCCTTCTGCAGCAGTGGTAACGCCGCGCCGCCAGCACCGATAAATATCCTGCCCGCCGTCAGCGTGCGACGCGTGCCGCTGTTCAGACACTGCATCGTCACCTGCCAGCGACCATCGGCAAGCTGCTTTAGCTCACGCACTTCCTGACGCAGACGCAGCTGGAAATTCGCTTTCTTCTCTAACGAGGCGATCAGCTGACGGGTGATTTCACCGAAGTTCACATCGGTTCCCATCTCCGTCCATGTGGCCGCCACTTTCTGGCGGCGGTCACGGCCATTCATCACCAGCGGGATCCAGCGGGCGATCTGCTGTGGATCTTCGGAGTAGGCCATGCCACGGAACAGGGTGCTTTTCTGCATCGCTTTGAAGCGTTTGCGCAGGAAGTCGACATTGTCGTCACCCCAGACAAAGCTCATGTGTGGCGTACTGTGAATAAAGCTTTCGGGGTTGCGCAGATTGCCTTTCTGAACCTGATAAGCCCAGAACTGGCGGGAAATCTGGAACGATTCGTTGATCGTTACCGCTTTAGAGATGTCAATGCTGCCATCCGCCTGCTGAGGCGTATAGTTCAGCTCCGCCAGCGCCGCATGACCGGTGCCCGCGTTATTCCAGCCGTTGGACGACTCTTCGGCCACGCTATCCAGCCGCTCCACCATTTCGATCGACCAGTCCGGTTCTAAATCCTGCAGCCATGCACCGAGGGTAGCGCTCATCACACCTGCGCCAATCAGCAGCACGTCAACGTCTTTGCGCTCCTGCGCGGTAGCATTAGTGGTGTCCTTTGCCATGGCACTCATCGCGAGCGCAAGGTTTACAGCTGAATTGCACATGAGGCGACATCTCCTCTTCTGTTGACCTGAAGCCCAACAGTTTCGCAGGCGAAATAGTCACGCTTCTTACGAGCGCGTTGCGCTATTTCTCAAAGGTTAAGTCTCAGGTATAGGGTTAAAGCGGTGATAACGCGTTAACTGCACGTTATGCTTTGTCATTCGAATATAACATTCTCGCATCTGAATTAAACATTTGTTTATTTTTTAAATGCAGAAATGATTCAGCATAAGAATTAATCATCACGGGCAGTGGCGTATTAGCGATTTTTTATTTTCAACTCAGTGAGTTAACTAAAATTTCATGTTGCGGAAAAGCCCTATGCTGGTGCAGCGGCGGAATGGGTGAGAAGAGTGCGGAATTATTTAATTCATTGAATTTTAGCGATTTATTATGCAGTAAGGAATAAGCGAAATCAGGGTCAGAAAAGCTGATTGGCCGCTTGTGTAAAAATAATGTTACATTTTTGTGAGTCTGAAAATGCGCGCACACCGGCGCACGCATCGGATTCACTTATGACTGATTCGCACTGGCGGGCAACTTTTTCAGACTTATCGCCATGCGGTTATAGGTGTTCATCAGGCCAATTGCGATGTTCAGATCAACAATCTCTTTTTCGCTAAACTGCGCTTTTAATGTGTTATAGCAGGCATCCGGCGCGCCCTGCTGAGCAATCAGCGTCAGGCATTCAGCCCAGTGCAGGGCCGCCTTCTCTTTATCACTGAACAGCGTGCCGGATTCGTGCCAGACCTGGGTCAATACAATCTTATCCCAGCCCATACCCGATTTATTCAGCGCTTTAGTATGTAAATCAATGCAGTAAGCGCAGCCGTTAATCTGTGATATGCGCAGGAACAGCAGTTCCAGTAAAGTGAGCGGCAGATCGGTTTGCGCCAGATAACTGTATACGCCGCCCAGCGCTTTCATGCCTGCCGGTGCCGCACTGTGAAAATCGATACGTTCGCTCATCGTGTTGTCTCCTGGGATTGATGAGGCGATTTTCGGCCTTTCAATGGAGCAGATAAAGTGCCAAAAAATGAGAGTCTGACTGGTCCATCGCCGCTTTCGACGTTGACGCTCCAGCGCGGCACGTCACGTGGCCTCAGTGAACAGCTACGCCAGCTGATTGAGCAGGCGATTGGGGAAGGGCGCTTGCCGCCCGGTGCGCGTCTGCCCTCCTGTCGCGATCTGGCGGCACAGCTCGGCGTAGCGCGCGGCACCGTTCGCGCCAGCTATGACATGCTGGTCGATGGTCAGTTTCTGCAGGCCAGAGGCGCGGCGGGCACCTTCGTCAGCGCACTACCGCCGTTAAAACCGGCCATTGCCAGTGCGGAACGCCAGCTGCTGGCGGGCACAGAAGAGGCTGAAGCGCCTCCGCTGACCTTTCAGATGGGCATTCCGGCCAGTGATGCGTTCCCGGTTAAAGTCTGGCTGCGCATTCTGCAGCGTCAGGCGCGCATGCAGGTCAGCAGACCGGCCTGTTATCCCGATCCACGCGGCAGCTTAGCGCTGCGCCAGGCGCTGGTGGCCTATCTGGCCGTGGCACGCGGCCTGCGCTGTCAGGCGGACCAGATCATTATTACCAGCGGCTATGCGGGTGCGATGGGCCTGATTGGCCTGGCGATGGATTTTCAGGGCAAAACGGCCTGGCTGGAAGATCCAGGGTTCTGGGTGGCGCGTCGCGCGGTTGACGCGCTGCGCATTACGCCCGTTGCCGTGCCGGTGGATGATGAAGGGTTACAGGTGCAGGCCGGGATGGCCCGCGCGCCGGATGCCGCTTTCGCGCTGGTCACGCCGGGACAGCAGGCGCCGCTTGGCATGACGATGAGCCTGGCGCGCCGCCATGCATTACTGAACTGGGCCAGCCGCGAGCAGCGCTGGATTATCGAAGATGACTATCTTGGCGAGCTTCAGCCTGGTAATCGCGCGGCACCGGCACTGGCCGCGCTCGACAGCGAAGGGCGGGTATTGCACATCGGCACCTTCAGCAAGACGCTGACGCCGCAACTGCGGCTCGGTTTTATCGTGGTTCCGCCAGCGCTGACGACCCGGTTCGGCGAAGTGTGCGCTTTGCTTGCACCAGCCTCTTCGGGATTGCTGCACAATGCGGTAGCGGAGTTTCTGCGTGAAGGTCACTTTATGCGGCATCTGCGGCGCATGAAGCGCGTCTATCAGGAGCGACTGGAACAGATGATCGCGGCGCTTCATCCTTACTTTCCCGACCTGCAACGCGCCGGGCTGGCGGTGATTGTCCGCTTACCCGCCGGTACGCCGGATGAGGTGATTGCGCAGCAGGCAGCAGAGTGGGGCATGGCACCGTCGCCGCTGTCGATCTGGTATCAGCAGGCCGATCAGTGCGGTGCGGGCCTGATACTGGGTGCGGCACATCTGCCGCGTGAGGGTTATGCGCGTAGCGCCGAACGGCTAAAAGCGCTGGTCGATGCGCAGGCGGTCAGCTCCTGAACCAGCGACGCCAGACAAAGCGGATAACAAAAAACTCCAGTGCGCCCAGCACTAAAAACCAGACGCAAAACACCACGGTGTAGAGCTGATTCAGATCCTGCAAATGAAACATCTGCAACAGATGCTGCGCTACCGTCACGCTAAAAGCGGGCGCGGGCAGCAGCAGCGCCGAGAGAAAGCCCAGCAGCAAAATGCCACCCGGCACGATCAACGTCTCAAAAGGGTTATTCATAACCGGTTTCCCATATTTATCAGCCCGGCATTTTCCGGTAATCGGCGACAGGGTTCAATGGTGGCATGCGTCAAAGCGCTATCCCAGCCCGAACCGGCCAGGTCAGCACACAGAAAATGCTTTGCCACCATCGACTTAGCGCCATTCATAGCGAATGATAAGAGTTATAGCCTTTGCTATACTTAAATCCCTGATTTTATTGTCTTTTTATCTTGTGGTTTGCGTGATAGACTGCGCCCACTTTTTCATAACTGAACACTTTGTGTGGTGAATTCAGCGTGAATTGCCGCTTTTTCGCCCCAGGTGAATAAATCATGACCTTTATTGCCACTTTAATTCTAGCACTGGGTATGTCGATGGACGCGTTTGCTGCTGCGCTGGGCAAAGGTGCCACGCTGCATCGTCCCGGTTTTAAAGAAGCGCTGCGTACCGGTCTGATCTTTGGCTCTATTGAAGCGCTGACCCCGCTGATTGGCTGGGCGCTTGGCCTGGTCGCCAGCCGTTACATCATGGCCTGGGATCACTGGGTGGCCTTTGGGCTATTGGCATTTCTGGGCGGCCGTATGATGCTGGAAGGTTTGCGTCAGACTGCCGTCGCCGAACCCTGCGAAGCCCCGCAAAGTCACGGCTTTATGGTTCTGGCGACCACCGCGGTGGCAACCAGTCTGGATGCGATGGCGGTCGGTGTGGGTCTGGCTTTCCTGCAGGTAAACATCATCACGACTGCGCTGACGATTGGAGCAGCGACTACTGTTATGGCGACGACCGGTGTAATGGTCGGGCGTTTCATCGGCCCGGTTCTGGGTAAATGGGCGGAAGTGCTGGGCGGCGTCGTTCTGATTGCCATAGGCTCCACCATCCTGTTAGAGCATCTCGGCTACATCGCTTAGGGCCTTTGCACATAAAAGCGGCAATTTTGTGATCGGGTTCAAATTTATTTGCTGTTAAAACGCACAGCAGCTATACTTTTTCGGTATATGTTCAACAAAATTTGAATCAGGTATTCTATGAAACGCATTCTTAAATATGTGTTCCGCGCTTACGTGGAGACGTTCAAACACGTCCCGCCAGGTGCTATGTACTAAGCACCCCGCAAGAAACCCTCGATAATCGCGGTCAGGGATCGACCTGTGATTATCACTTTTTGCTTCTGCTTCCGGTTCAGTCAATTCAAATCCGCGCTTTCATACTTTCAGGGCATCCTCGTTGCTGCCTTTCTCCTTCTGAACTTCCTGTTGTGCATAGCTTTTTACGATGAAACCTTCTCTAGAGTATCCGCGCGTTTTACAGTGCTTTTTCGTTCACTTTCATCGATCTTTATCTTTAAAAATTACCTATGCAGCTTAAATAAGTTTACCCAAAAATGGCACTACAAATCCCGCAAAGTGCAGGCTTTCTGTCAGCGGGTTTTCAGGACTGATCTCTGGCCGTAAAGCGGGTGACAGTCGTAACCAAGGTTATGAGGCAGTACGCTGTTCGTCATTCATTAGGTAGCGCACCCTACGGGCATGAACTTGTCTGCGAAACAGCATCGGGCATTACCCAGCTAATTTTGGCATGCGCTCAGAAATGACCTCTTCTGATAATAATCCCCAACACACCATTAACCCGCCACCCGCCCGATCCCGTCCTACACTCAATTATTCTCCCCAAATCAGGAGCAGCGGATGATCCAGAAGCATCGACGAAAACAAGCAGCGATTGTGGCAGGCGTGGGATTAGGTGTGGCGGCCACGCTTTGGGGTATGAAACGCTGGCAGGCGCTGAAGCAGACACCGCCGGTGTCGCCGCGCAGTCATCACGCCGGGCTGGCGGGTTACTTCCAGCAGGTGGGCGACTGGCGCATGTTTACCCGCGTCACGCCCAATGAAGATCAGGGTTTGCCGGTGGTACTGGTTCACGGGTTGGTGATGTCGGGCCGGGCGATGGAGCCGCTGGCGCTGGCGCTGGGACGCGACTATCACGTGCTGGTGCCGGATCTGCCCGGTTTTGGTGCCAGCACGCTGCCATCCTCTGCACCAGTGATGACGGTGGATCAGCAGGCGGATGCACTCTGGCTCTGGCTACAACACAACGGTTTTCAGCGTGCCATCTGGGTGGGCAACGCTTTTGGCTGCCAGATTCTGGCCGCACTGGCAGTGAAATATCCGCAGGCGGTGGCGGGTCTGGTGTTACAGGGGCCAACGGTCGACCGCCATGCGCGCAGCCTGACACGTCAGCTGTGGCGCAGCTGGCGTAATCACGGACTGGAGGCGCATCGCTCGTCGGGATCGCTGGCCCGTATCGACTATGCCAAAGCGGGGCTGTGGCGCGCGTTTGGTACGCTGCGTGTCATGATGCGCGACCACATTGAGCATCGTCTCACTTACATCAACGCGCCCACGCTGCTGCTGCGTGGCTCGCGTGATCCTATCTGTCCGGCGCGCTGGCTGGATGAGCTCGCCGCGCTGATGCCGCGCAGTGAACGCCTGACGCTGCGCGACGGTACCCATACGCTGCACTACGTCTATCCGTGGAGTTTCTGCAACGCTATCCGCCCCTTCCTGGCGCGTATTCAGCAGGAGAATTAGCATGAGTAAACCGCCCAAGGGCATCGCCCGTTTTGACTCTGCCGCCGCCATGCTGCTGGCGCTGGCGAATGCGCTACACGATCGCCCCTTCGCCAGTCCGAGCCAATCACCGACACTGGACCGCCTGCTGCCTTCGCTGAACCGGCTGCCCACCGGGCTGAGAGAATGGGGCTACGCGCTGGGGGGCATGGCAGAGGGCATCAGTTTACGCCAGGCGAGTGAACTGGATGTGGAAGGCATCGCAGAATGGATGGTCAGTGAGTACCCACAGCAGGATTATCCGGCGGCCTTTATCGGCTCGTCGAACGGTGCGCTGGTGCATCTGGCGTCGGCGATGAGCGTGCCCTGGCTACCACAAACCTTCCTCTGTCCGGTGCGTGCCGCCAGCAACGATCCTGATGATGCCCAGACGAGTTTTGAGCAGGGAAAAGAGATTGCCGCCGCACTGCTGGCGGCCTGGCCACGGCTGGCGGTTCACCATATGCACGACCCGAATCAGGATCGCCTGATGCTCGACCAGATGCGCTATTTCCGACTGAAACTGCGCGAACTGCCTCTGGCCTTCAACGAATTTCTGATGGGGAGTCTGCCTGCGGGTTCCACGCTGTTTATCAATCACTGCACCCAACAGTGGCCGGTGACGCGCACCAGCGAGCGTTCGTTCTTTCAGTTTGGCGCACCAGGCGGGGCCAGCGAAAAAGAGTTCATGCAGGGCGGCCCGCGCGTGGCGGAATATCTGGCACGCTATGGTGTCGATCGTGAGCGCTGGACACCGCCGGCGATTACCGACCGGGTGCCGGAAGCGGAGTGGGGACTGGATGGCTATCTGATCCCGCCGCTGAAAAAGCTGGCCGCGGCGCAGAACTGGAAGCTGATGGACATTCGCTACGAAGACCCGGAAGCGATGAGTTATGTGGTGGCGGAAATCTACCGTGACTGGTATCTGGCCGCGGGCATTTTACCGACCCGGCTGACGGTGGACAGTTTCCTGCTGATGGATCCGTGGTGCACCCAGCAGCAGCAGGCGATTCCGTTCTGGCTGAGCTTCAGTAGCGAATCTTCGGCTGCGGCACTGCAACGCTTCCTCGAAAAACAGCCGCCGTTCCGTAACATCGACATGATGCTCTTTTCTCACGGCACCGACAGTATCGGGCTGGCAGAGATTGATCGCTGGCGGGCGCTGCTCTCCCATGCCCGTGATGAGGGTGTATTCATGGGGGTGGATGAAGAACGGTTCCCGCGCGATTTCGCCACTTTTGCCCGCTTCGACTCGGCGCTGCGTGAGCGTACGCCGTTGTTGCCGCCCCCACCCGCGCTGAGCGCGGAGAAGGTCATGGCGGGTATTCAGCGTTACGGTGCGAAACACGGTGTCACTCTGACGGCGCTGACGTAGCCGCCATACCCGTCAGCGTTGATTATTCGTCGTCGGTGATCGGCTGGCGCACCAACTGCGGGTAGCCGAGTGCGCCAGCCAGCGTCACGCAGGCACACTTCATCAGCGGCAGGCTGAAGGATTGGGTGGTGTCGAGCGCCCAGCCGGTCATGACTGGCGCAAACGAGGCGAAGATAACGCGGGCGAAATTCGGGATGCTGCCGACCGACGCGGCCAGATAGCGTGGTTCAGGGCGCGGTGAGGGCCTGGAAGAAGTGCGCCCGCACCGCGTCAGCATCCACGCCAAGCGCAATGCGCTGTGTGGACAGACCGGAAAAGGGATCCTGGCGTGATGCCAGCGCGCTCAGCCTGCGCACCGTCTGACCGCAGGCGATCCCTTCAGTGATCACCCGCAAGGGGCTTTTGATCAGGGTAAACGCCTGTGGCAAGGTGAGCCACGCTACCGCCAGGGTGTCGTGCAGCGCCATACCGTCGAATCCCTCTTTCGCCAGGCTGTAAGCCAGGTATGGGCGACAGATGGCGCTCAGCACCGGCTGATTCAGACGCTGAACTTCATCGCCGCTGATCAGTACCTTGTGTGTCACATCCAGCGGGATCACTACCACGTTCAGCGCCGAGGCGAGAACCTGATCAGCGGCGTGCGGATCTTTCCAGATATTAAATTCGCTGAATGGCGTCACGTTACCACTGTGGCCATCGGTGCCAAATGCACCGCCCATGATCACCAGTTCTTTCAGCAGCGGAATAATATCCGGCGCCTGATTAATGGCACTGGCGATATTGGTCAGCGGACCCATTGCCACCAGGGTGATTTGATGCGGCTGCGCCCGCACGCTGTCGATAATAAACTGCACCGCGCCCGGTGCCTGATCGCTGCAGGCATTATCAAACGCATCGCCCAGTCCATCTTCACCGTGCAGCCTGGCAGGCGCAGACGGTGCCAGCGCCAGCGGCCGTGAACAGCCGCGATAGACCTCAGCGCTTATCGCCATTTTCTCACAAAACAGCCGGGCATTTTTTACCGCCTGACCCACCGCCACGTTGCCAAAAACCGTGGTAATCCCCAGCAGATGCTGCGTCCGTGCCGCATAAGCCAGCGCAAAGGCGTCATCCACGCCAATATCAGTATCAAAAATCAGAGTACGCATAGGATCTCCGCAACAGACTGTAAACCATCAGCATTACCCCGCCAGCCGCAGGGGCGTCAAGCTGTTCAGCCGCCACATGCGCACTATTGCCAGCCTGAAACGGGCATCGTATTATCACTGGCTCAAGGTGATGGCGTGCCACCTTTCCCAACCGCCGGTGGGTTTAACACCGGCTGATGACGCCTGACACTCAATCCTTTCGCGGGATCCAGGGCGTCAGGCGCAGTTTATCTCTGCCTTTCCCCCCTCAGCCCGGCATTACTCTGTAATCAGGAGCAAGAGATGTTTAAACCGTTACTGGCTGTGATGATCGGCGGCTCTGCCGGCTGTGTACTGCGCTGGCTCTTCGCGATGCGCTTTAATGCGCTCTTTCCCAATCTGCCGCCAGGCACGCTGCTGGTGAATCTGATCGGCGGTCTGGTAATCGGCGGTGCGATGGCCTGGTTCGTCCGCCATCCCGACATCGACCCGATCTGGAAACTGCTGATCGTCACCGGACTGTGTGGCGGCCTGACCACGTTCTCCTCTTTCACGGCGGAATTAATGGTGTTGCTACAATCAGGGAAGTACCTCTGGGCGATGGTCAGCGCGCTGGTGCATGTGATCGGCTCGCTGCTGATGGCGTTTGCTGGTTTCGCGCTGGTTACGCTGCTGGGCTGACCGGCGCCTGTCGTCACCCTAATGAGGGAAATACTGTTCCAGCTTTTACGCCCGCAGATTCCGCATCTGCGGGCAGCGAAGCTGAACGTCACCGATTATTCCGGACGATTAAGGAGCCGAACAATGCGAACCAACCCCACATTCCTTAACCTGGTGTTGTTAAACGGTGAACCCGGCCAGAAGCTCCAGGCGGCGCGCGACGCCGGTTTCGGGCAGGTGGAAATCTGGCGCGAGGATGTCGAGGCGTGCGAGGGCGGTGCGGCGGCGCTCGCTGAGATTGCCGCCCGGCAGGGGTCCGGCTTTACCAATCTCCAGGTGCTGCGCGATTTCACCGGCGCCCCCAGCGCGCTGCGCGGACAGAAGCGCGAAGAGCTGCGTCAGTTTATTCAGATAGCTCAGGCTCTGGGCTGCGACACCATTCAGGCGCCGGCCAGCACCCGTGAGGATTGCTGCGCTGACCAGATTGATGATGACCTGCGCTGGATGGCGTCTGAAGCCGCGCGCTACAATATGCGCATTATGTATGAGCCGATGGCCTGGTGCAGCGTGGACAACACACTGCCGCTGGCGTGGCAGCGATTGCAGCGGCTCGACCAGCCCAATATCGGGCTGGTGGTCGATCTTTTCCATATCTGCGCGCTGGGGGGCGACGCCTCGCAGCTGGACGGCATTCCCGCCGATCGCATCTATGAAGTGCAGCTGTGTGATATGGCCGCCATTCCCGGGCAGGATAAGCAAAGCCTGATGGCGATGGCGAAGCACCAGCGTCTGCTGCCCGGCGATGGCATTATCGACATTAAACGCTTTGTCGATAAGCTCAAAAGCGCGGGCTATCAGGGGCCGGTGGGAATCGAAGTCTTTAATGATGCGCTGAAACGCCTGCCGCCCGATGTAGCAGCCCATCGTGCCTGGCAGGCATTAAACCGCTACTGGGGTTAATCCTGTAAGCACTGCGCGATAAACGCGGCGGCGTGCATGGCGCCCTGGGCGGAGATAGTATGGCCGGTGGCGGGTTCAAATCGCGCCTCGACCGGCACCGCCGCGGCTCTGAGCCGTGCCGCAGCAGAGTCGCTCTCCTGCCACGGGATCACCTCATCGGCCTGGCCGTGGATCAGCAGCGCGGGCAGATGGGGTTGCGGTGTCAGTTCACCGTCAATCGCCAGACGACCGGAAAAGGCGACCACGCCCGCCAGCGGATAACGGCCAGACGCCAGCGCATCCAGCGCCATGATCGACCCCTGTGAAAAGCCGACCAGCACCACATCCTGCCAGCGGTCGCCGAAGCCGTGCCGGGCGACGATTTCGCTCAGGGTCGCGTCAAACGCGGCCCGTGCCGCCCGCACCCGACCTGGCCGGTTCTCTGGCGTCACCTCTGTCAGGCTGAACCACTGATAGCCAAAGCCTGCGGCAAAACGTTCGGGCGCATTGGGTGAGGCAAAAATCACATCCGGCAACAGCGTCGCCCAGTGACGGCCAATCGGTGCCAGATCGTCGCCGTTACTGCCCACGCCATGCAGAAAAATTACCAGTGCTTTTGCCATCATTGCTCCTTTAGCTTATGCCCTTAAAAACCGTACTCACTCAGATCCGGGCCAGCCAGAACGATCCCGTTCGGGTTTAGCGCCTTGATCGAGTAGTAACCCTGTTTGATATGATCGATGCTGACCGTCTCCCGCACGCCGGAAACGGACAACATGCTTTTAAGATAGCGATTCAGCAACGTATAGTCGCGTATCCGGCGCAGATTGCATGTGAACAGGCCATGATAGGCGACGTCAAAGCGAATCAGGGGCACGAACAGGCGAATATCCGTTTCAGTCAGCCGTTCCCCCAGCAGGAAGGTGCGACCATCGCTGAGCAGGGCTTCCAGTTCGTCGAGCTGGCTGAAGACATCATTAAATGCCTGCTGATAGCTGATCGATGTAGTCGCGAACCCGGCGCGATAGACACCGTTATTCAAACGCGGATAGAGGCTCTCATTCAGCGCGGCAATCTCGGTGCGCAGCGTGGCGGGGTAGAGGTCGATGCAGTTATCGGCCAGATCGCCAAAGCCGTTGTTAAACATGCGCACAATATCAGCGGACTCGTTGCTGACGATAGTGCTGGTTTTCTTGTCCCACAATACTGGCACGGTGGCCCGGCCCGTATAATCGGGCGCGGCGCGGGTATAGATTTCATGGAGGTATTGCGCATTATTCAGCGGATCCTGCTGTGCGCCTGGGAAATTGCCGAAGCGCCAGCCCTGGGCACCGGGTTGTGGTTCAACGACCGTCACACCAATCAGCGATTCCAGCTCTTTGAGTTTACGAGCGATCAACGCACGTGATGCCCACGGGCAGATCAGCGCCACATAGAGATGGTAGCGATCAGGTTCGCCAGCAAATTCAGTGGAGCCATCGCTGCTGATAACGTGTCGAAAACCGGATGTCTGGCGGACAAAGCCGCCCTGTTTATCCGTAGCCTGTACAGGATGCCAGTCACTACTCCACTTGCCTTCAATTAACAGCGCGGCACTCCTCTTTTAATTTCATGAGGAGCTTAACTGATGACTAAACGGCTGATAATGCGGTCAGAAAGATAATCTTTTCTTCCATTATGGAAGAAATTACAGGGGCGGAAAGCGGGTAAAGTGGGTCACCAGAAAGTCGATGAGCAGGCGCGCCCGGTGTGCCCAATGGCGGGCGGGCGAATAAACCGCAAGCAGGCCAAGCGGTGGTGTGTCAAAGGTTTCCAGCACCGTGACAAACATCCGGTCACAATCGAGTCGACCCATGGCGAAGTCCTGTGGGGATAACGTCGCAGTAGAGAAACTGAGGCCAGGCGATGCAGCCTTCACTTTGCGTGCCTTTACCCTTTCGCTGGCACGTAAAACCTGCTTGACTGAATCTCAGCCCGACGTTGCCTGGAGTATTTCATGTCACTGATTCACCTGACGTCACTGGCGGCGATCCCGGCCGCCGAGTGGGATGCGCTGTTGCCTGATGACCAGCCATTTTTGCGCCACGCCTTTCTTCTCACCTTAGAGGAGAGCGGCAGCGTGCGGCCCCAATCGGGCTGGCAGCCTGATCATCTGCTGTGGCGAGAAAATGGCGTGACCCGCGCTGCGCTGCCGGGCTACCAGAAATATCATTCTCAGGGCGAGTATGTCTTTGATCACGCCTGGGCGGATGCCAGCCAGCGTGCCGGGATCCGCTACTACCCGAAATGGCTGGGGGCGATTCCCTTCAGTCCGGTCAGCGGCGCGCGCCTGCTGGGGGAAACCGCTGCTGCCGCGCAGTTGCTGTCGGCCCTGCCGGATAGCCTGTTGCAGCAGGGCTTAAGCGGCGCGCACATCAACTTTACCGATGCGCAGGCAAACCAGCTGCTGGCCGCTCAGCCCGACTGGCTCTCCCGGCTTGGTTGTCAGTATCACTGGCATAACCGTGGCTACCGCGATTTTCAGGATTTCCTGGAGTCGCTGATGTCGCGCAAACGCAAACAGCTGCGTAAAGAGCGAGAGCAGGTGGCGCAGAGTGGCTTTGTGTTTGACCGCTATCGCGGTGATCAGCTGCGCGAAGATCAGTGGGATTTTGTCTACACCTGCTATGCCAACACCTATGCGGTACGCGGTCAGCGGCCTTATCTGACGCGCGATTTCTTCAGTCTGCTGGCGGAACGCATGCCGCAGAATATTGTGGTGGTGATCGCCCGCCTGCAGCAGCAACCGGCGGCGATGGCCTTTTATCTGCGGGACAGCCACTCGCTCTATGGTCGCTACTGGGGCTGTCTGGCGGAGTTTGACCGGCTGCACTTCGAAACCTGTTTCTATCAGGGGATGGATTTCGCCCTCGATGAAGGGCTGACGCGGTTTGATGCGGGGGCGCAGGGCGAGCACAAGCTGGTGCGCGGCTTTGAGCCGCAGATTACTCACTCCTGGCACTACCTGCTGCATCCTGGCTTACGCGATGCGGTGGCCGATTTTCTGGTGCAGGAGCGGGAGGGCGTACGCGGCTGGGCGGAAGAAGCGCGCGACGCCTTACCCTATCGGCGTGGCGATTAATCGATGCCGACAAACCCGCCGGTCTGATGCTGCCACAACCGGGCATAGAGACCGTTTTTCGTCAGCAGCTCGTGATGACTGCCCATCTCAGCAATACCGCCTTTATCCAGCACCACCAGTCGATCCATCTTCGCGATGGTCGACAGGCGGTGTGCAATAGCGATAACGGTTTTACCCTGCATCAGTGACTCCAGGCTCTCCTGAATGGCGGCTTCCACTTCAGAGTCGAGTGCCGAGGTGGCCTCATCCATGATCAGAATCGGCGCATCCTTCAGCAGCACGCGGGCAATCGCCACACGCTGACGCTGACCGCCCGACAGTTTCACGCCGCGCTCGCCCACGTGCGCGTCCAGCCCGGTGCGGCCCAGCGAGTCGGAGAGCAGCGGAATAAATTCATCGGCCCGGGCGCGGTGAATGGCAAGCGCCAGCTCTTCCTCGCTGGCATTGGGGCGACCATAAAGCAGGTTTTCACGGATTGAGCGGTGCAGCAGCGAGGTATCCTGGGTAATCATGCCAATCTGGCTGCGCAGGCTCTCCTGCGTCACGGCGGCGATATCCTGATCGTCGATCACAATCCGCCCACCGTTCAGGTCATAAAGGCGCAGCAGCAGGTTCACCAGCGTGGATTTACCCGCACCCGAAGGACCAATCAGACCAATCTTCTCGCCGGGCTTAATGTCGAGGTTAAAGCCGTTGATCACCTGACGGCCACCGCCATAATCGAAGCGCACATCTTCAAAACGGATGTTGCCGCGCGCCACCTTAAGCTGCTTCGCCTGCGGTGCATCCTGCACGCTCAGCGGTTGCGCAATGGTATTCAGGCCATCCTGCACCATGCCGATATTTTCAAAGATGCCGTTGACCACCCACATGATCCAGCCAGACATATTCACCAGGCGGATCACCAGACCGGTCGCCAGCGCAATCGCCCCGACGCTTATCAGCGACTGGCTCCACAACCATAATGCCAGGCCGGAGGTCGAGACAATCAGCAGACCGTTCAGCGCCGATAGCGTCAGATCCATGCTGGTGACCATGCGGCTGGCATGCTGGGTTTTATCGGTCTGCTCCTGAATCGCCTCGCGGGCGTACTGACGTTCCAGATCGCTGTGGGCGAACAGCTTGATGGTGGCGATGTTGGTGTAGCCGTCAACAATGGTGCCCATCAGCTTTGAGCGCGCTTCCGAGGAGACCACTGAGCGCGCCTTGACGCGCGGCACAAAGAAACGCAGCGAGGCGCTGTAGGCCACCATCCACAGAATCAGCGGGATCATCAGCCGCCAGTCGGCACCGGCAAACAGCACCAGCGAGGTCACGGCGTAGATCAGCACATGCCAGATGGCATCCACCAGTTGTACGGCGGAATCACGCAGTGAATTGCCGGTCTGCATAATGCGCTGGGCAATGCGACCGGCGAAATCGCTCTGAAAGAAGTTGAGGCTCTGGCGCAGCACGTAGTTGTGATTCTGCCAGCGAATCATGCTGGTCATACTCGGGCTGATGCTCTGATGCACCAGCATGTCGTGCAGGGCGATAAAAATCGGTCGCAGAATCAGCGCCACCGCCCCCATCCACAGCAGGATGGGCCAGTTATCCCGGAACAGGGTGGCGGGTGTGGAGTGATTGACCATATCGATAATGCGGCTCAGGTAGCTGAACAGCGATACTTCGATCAGGGCTGAAGCCAGCCCCACCACCAGTAGCGCGGCAAAACTGGGCCAGACCTGACGCAGATAATAGAGGTAAAACGACCAGACCGTTGAGGGTGGCGAATCGGTGGGCGCGTCATGAAAAATATTGATAAAACGCTCAAAACGACGATACAACATAGCGATACTCTTTCCGTCCGGTAAAGAGCTACAGCTTAGTGCATGAATCCCGTTCGGCTAAAAGGAGACAATATGGAAATCATTATCCGGGCACGAGAACCGCAGGACGCTGCCGCCTATCAGCGGCTCTACAGTCATCCCGACGTCTATCCCTGGACCCTGCAGTTGCCGTTTCCCAGCGTTGCCACCTGGGAGAAAAAATTCGCCAGAATGGATGCCGAAGGGTTTATCGCCTTTGTGGCGGAAATTGATGGTGCGCTGGCCGGTGAGCTAACGTTGTTTGTGGATAACAAACCGCGCACCCGCCACTGCATCAGTTTTGGGCTGGGCGTCCATCCCGATTTTGCCGGTCGCGGCGTTGGCGAACGATTGATCCGCACCGCGCTCGACTACTCACGTAACTGGCTGGGGATCACCCGTATGCAGCTTGAGGTGTTTCACGACAACGAACGTGCGCTGCGGCTCTATGCGCGGCTGGGCTTTGAGCGGGAAGGGGTGATGCGGCAGGCCGCACTCCGCGACGGTCAGCTATGTGATGTGGTGATCATGGCGAAGCTGCTGCACGAGAAGTGATAACCGGAGCGGCAGCACTGCCGCTCCGCCTTGCCTTACGGATTTTTAGTGCTGGATTGCTGCATGTTCTGCTGCGTCACCCGTTCAAACGGGATCCACTGGTGGGAATCGACTTTTTCCCCTTTGCTCATCTGCTGCGCCACCCCGACCAATTTTTTGTCCTGACCCACGGCAGCCTGGAACACGGTGACGGCCAGTTTGCCGCTTGACCGTGCTTTCCGGCCATCCGGCGTGGCATCAAAGCCGCCCCCCATAAGGGTTTTCTTCGGTTTCGCCTGGGCAATCGCCATTTTGTCGTTGTTGGCGGACTGTTACGTGATCGCTTCGGAGCTAAAAAGATGTATGGCCTCACGCCGGCCCTCTGGTCACGCCTGACGGATATGTGAAAAGCCGTCATCTTTCATGAATGATGACGGCTTTTTTGTACTGCTCAGTCTGGACCTGCACGCTGTTCTGACGCTTTCTCTGAAGGAGTTCACCTCTCCTCTGACCACTCACCAGACCGTCGCCTCCGCACAAAACAGCCTGAAGAATATTTGTCCAGCTGCCGATATCACCTTATCACCCGCTGATATTAAGGAGTAATAGCGTGATAAAGCTGATTACCATTGATGAATTGCGGCCAGGGATGTTTATCCACAAGCTGGAGGTCTGGTGGATTAAAGACCAGCGCATGCATAATCAGATGCTGATCACCGATCCACGGCAAATCGCCACGTTACGCAGTGAAGGGATCCGCCAGCTCTGGATCGACCTTGCTCGATCCGTACAGGCGCCGATCGCCTCCTCGGTCGCGAAAAGAACCATTGGGCGGACCCCGTTTTTTCAGGAACTGGATCAGGCACAGCTGATCTTTCAGCAGGGCAAACCCAAACTGCTGGCGATGTTCAACGAGGCGCGATTGGGTAACGGCCTGAAGCTGGACTACATGATGGAGCTGGTGGATGAAATCGCCGGCTCAATCACGCGTGAACCCTCAGCGATGCTGAGCGTGGCGCGGCTGAAAAATCATGATGACTATACCTACCTGCACTCAATGGCGGTCTGCGGGCTGATGATCGCGCTGGGCAAAAAGCTCGGGCTGGATGAGCAGCAGCTGCGCCGGGTGGGCATGGGGGGTTTACTGCATGATGTCGGTAAAGCAGCCGTCCCGCTGGCGATCCTGAACAAAGCGGGCAAGCTGACCGAAGAGGAGTTCAGGGTGATGCGTGAGCATCCGGTGGTCGGCACGCAGATGCTGATAGAAGCCAACGCCGATGACGATCTGCTCGATATCGCCCTGCATCATCATGAGAAATATGATGGCAGCGGCTATCCGCACCGCCTGAAAGGCGAGGCGATTTCGTTCTACGCCCGCATGGCGGCGGTGTGTGATGTCTATGATGCCGTAACCTCGACCCGTTCCTATCGCAACGGCTGGACACCCGCGGAGGCGATGCACCAGATGCTAAGCTGGCGCGGCCATTTCGATCCTGGCGTGCTGCACACTTTCGTGCGGACTATCGGCATCTATCCGGTGGGATCGCTAGTGCGTCTGGCTTCCGGCCGGGTGGCGCTGGTGGTAAAAGCGGGTGAAAAATCGCTGATGCGTCCCTGTGTTCATGTCTTCTGGTCGCTGCACGCCCAGCGTGAAGTAAAACCGGAAGAGCTTGACCTCGGCGACAGCTTCTGCACCGACAGCATTGTGGGCGCAGAAGACAGCACGCTGTGGGGTAATGTCGATCTCAATCGTATCTGGGCGTTGGAAGTCGCCTGATTCTTCGCCATTTTTACACTATTTTTATGCCCGCCCGCTGCATTTTAACCCCTTCTTTATACTTCTCCGCGCAAGCTAAGCCACAAATCCAATCCTCTGGAGGTTCCTGTGAGCGTGGGCGTAATAACCGGCATTGTGCTGGTGGTGTTGTTACTGGGCTATCTGATCTATGCCCTGTTAAATGCGGAGGCGTTCTGATGGCGGCCAATGCTTTTTTGCTCATCGCATTTTATCTGGTGCTGCTGATGGTGCTGGCGCAGCCGCTCGGACGGCGTCTGGCGTCGTTAGTGGCTGACAAGCCAGTGTTTGCCTGCCTGGAAGCGCCGCTGTGGCGACTGCTGGGCGCGCAACAGTCGGACATGCGCTGGCCGCACTACCTGCTGGCCATCCTGCTCTTTAATGCGCTGGGTTTCGTGGTGCTGCTGGCCATATTGCTGTTGCAGGGCGCGCTGCCGCTGAATCCACAGCAGATGCCAGGCCTGAGCTGGCATCTGGCGCTAAACACCGCCGTGAGCTTCGTGACCAATACCAACTGGCAGTCCTACAGCGGCGAAAGCACCCTGAGCTATTTCAGTCAGATGGTGGGCCTGACGGTGCAGAACTTCCTCTCTGCCGCGACCGGTATCGCCGTGGCGTTTGCGCTAATCCGTGGCTTCGCCAGTCGCAGCAGCGCGACGCTGGGTAACGCCTGGCGCGACCTGACGCGCATCACGCTCTATGTCTTACTGCCCATCAGCCTGCTGATCGCGCTGTTCTTTGTCAGTCAGGGCAGCATTCAGAACGTTGCGCCTTATCACAGCGTCTCTACGCTGGAAGGTGTGCAGCAGACCCTGTCGATGGGGCCGGTGGCGTCGCAGGAAGCGATCAAAATGCTGGGCACCAACGGTGGCGGCTTCTTTAACGCCAACTCCGCCCATCCGTTTGAAAACCCGACCGTGCTGACTAACCTGGTGCAGATGCTGAGTATCTTCCTGATCCCGGCGGCGCTCTGTTTTGCGTTTGGCGAAAGCGTGCGTGACCGTCGTCAGGGTCACATGCTGCTGTGGGCAATGACGCTGATATTTGTGGCGGCGGTGGCGGTCGTGATGTGGGCCGAACTGCAGGGCAACCCGCATTTCCTTCCGTTGGGGGCCGACAGCGCCGTCAACATGGAAGGTAAAGAAACACGCTTTGGCATGCTTAACAGCAGCCTGTTCGCGGTCATCACCACCGCGGCTTCCTGCGGTGCGGTCAATGCCATGCACGACTCCTTTACCGCGCTGGGCGGCATGGTGCCGATGTGGCTGATGCAGCTAGGCGAGGTCGTGTTTGGCGGCGTCGGTGCCGGTCTCTACGGCATGCTGCTGTTTGTGCTGCTGGCGGTGTTTATCGCCGGACTGATGATTGGCCGTACCCCGGAGTTCCTGGGCAAAAAAGTCGATGTGTGGGAGATGAAAATGACCGCGCTGGCGATTCTGGTTACCCCGGCGCTGGTGCTGATCGGCACCGCACTGGCGATGATGACTGACGCCGGACGCAGTGCCATGGCGAACCCAGGAATTCACGGCTTCAGCGAAGTGCTCTACGCGGTCTCCTCGGCGTCCAACAACAACGGCAGCGCCTTTGCCGGACTAAGTGCCAACACGCCGTTCTGGAACCTGTTACTGGCGGTCTGCATGCTGCTGGGACGCTTTGGCATCATCATTCCGGTAATGGCGATTGCTGGTGCGATGGCGGTGAAAAAAGTGCAGCCGGTGGGTAATGGCACGCTGCCCACCCACGGTCCGCTGTTTATTGCCCTGCTAATCGGCACAGTGCTGCTGGTGGGTGCACTGACCTTTATTCCTGCTCTGGCGCTGGGCCCGGTGGCTGAGCATCTGCAACTTGTTCAGGGACAATCCTCATGAGTCGTCAACAACTGGCGTTATTTGACGCAGCGCTGCTGCGTACCTCGGCCTGGGATGCGGTGAAAAAGCTCGATCCTCGGGTGCAGTTCCGTAACCCGGTGATGTTTGTGGTCTGGCTCGGCAGCATTCTGACCACGCTGCTGGCGCTGGCGATGCTGACCGGCCGCCTCAGCGGCAGCGCCAGCTTTACCGGGGCGATTGCGATCTGGCTCTGGTTTACCGTGCTGTTCGCCAATCTGGCGGAGGCGCTGGCAGAAGGACGCAGTAAAGCCCAGGCCAGCAGCCTGAAAAAGGTGAAAAAGACCCACTTTGCCAAAAAACTGTCAGCGGCGCGCTATGGCGCCGAATGGCAGCAGGTGGGCGCCGATCAGCTGCGCAAAGGCGACGCGGTACTGGTAGAAGCGGGCGACATCATTCCCTGCGACGGTGAAGTGATGGAGGGCGGAGCCTCGGTGGATGAGAGCGCCATTACCGGTGAGTCCGCACCCGTGATCCGCGAATCGGGCGGTGACTTTGCCTCTGTCACCGGCGGTACCCGCATTCTCTCTGACTGGCTGGTGATCACCTGTAGTGCCAACCCCGGCGAAACCTTCCTTGACCGGATGATCGCCATGGTGGAAGGCGCGAAACGCCGCAAAACCCCGAATGAGATCGCCCTGACCATCCTGCTGGTGTCACTGACCATCGTGTTCCTGCTGGCGACCGTCACGCTCTGGCCGTTCTCGGCGTGGAGCGGAACGCCGGTCAGCATCACCGTGCTGGTGGCGCTACTGGTCTGTCTGATCCCAACCACTATCGGCGGCTTGCTGTCGGCGATTGGCGTAGCGGGGATGAGCCGGATGCTGGGTGCTAACGTGATCGCCACCAGCGGTCGGGCGGTCGAAGCGGCAGGCGATGTGGATGTGCTGATGCTGGACAAAACCGGCACCATCACGCTGGGTAACCGTCAGGCAACGCAGTTTCTGCCCGCGCCGGGCATGAGCGAAGAGCAACTGGCGGACGCTGCACAGCTCGCCTCGCTGGCCGATGAGACACCAGAAGGCCGCAGCATCGTGGTGCTGGCGAAACAGCGATTTAATCTGCGTGAACGCGATCTCAGCAGCATGGGCGCGAGCTTTATTCCGTTCTCAGCGCAGACCCGCATGAGTGGCGTGAACGTGCAGGACCGACTGATCCGCAAAGGCGCGGTCGATGCGGTGCGCCGCCATATCGAAGCGAGTCATGGCCGTTTCCCTGCCGGGGTTAATGCGCAGGTGGAAGAGGTGGCACGCAGCGGCGGTACGCCGCTGGTGGTGGCCGAGGGCGCGACCGTGCTGGGCGTGGTGGCGCTGAAAGATATCGTGAAAGGCGGCATCAAAGAGCGCTTTGCCGAGCTGCGCAAAATGGGCATTAAAACGGTGATGATCACCGGCGATAATCCGCTGACCGCCGCGGCGATTGCAGCGGAAGCGGGCGTGGATGACTTTCTCTCCGAGGCGACGCCGGAAGCCAAGCTGGCGCTGATCCGCCAGTATCAGGCGGAAGGGCGGTTAGTGGCGATGACCGGCGACGGCACCAACGATGCGCCTGCACTGGCGCAGGCGGATGTGGCGGTGGCGATGAACTCCGGTACGCAGGCGGCGAAAGAGGCGGGCAACATGGTCGATCTCGACTCAAACCCGACCAAGCTGCTGGAAGTGGTGCACATCGGTAAACAGATGCTGATGACGCGCGGATCGCTGACCACCTTCAGTATCGCCAACGACGTGGCGAAATATTTCGCCATTATTCCGGCGGCATTTGCGGCGACCTGGCCACAGCTCAACATGCTTAACGTAATGCACCTGCACTCGCCCGCCAGCGCCATTCTGTCGGCGGTGATTTTTAACGCCCTGGTGATTATTTTCCTGATCCCGCTGGCTCTGAAAGGCGTCAGCTATCGCCCACTGAGTGCGGCTGCACTGCTGCGCCGCAATCTGCTGATTTATGGTCTGGGTGGCCTGTTGGTGCCGTTTGTCGGCATCAAAGCGATCGATCTGCTGTTAGTGTTTTCAGGCATGGCCTGAGGAGAAAAAAATGAGTCAGTTACGTCCGGCAATTTTACTGTTGTTGCTGCTTACGCTTGTCACTGGCGTGGTTTATCCTTTGCTCACCACCGGTCTGGCGCAGTGGCTGTTTCCGGCCCAGGCCAGTGGCTCGCTGCTGAAGAAGGATGGCGTGGCGTACGGGTCCGCGCTGATTGGCCAGCACTTTACCCAGCCCAACTATTTCTGGGGCCGCCCTTCAGCCACCAGGGATAAACCGTATAACCCGCTCTCATCAGGGGGCAGCAATCTGGCCGCCAGCAACCCGGCGCTCGACAAAACGGTAGCAGAACGCGTCGCTGCGCTACGGGCCGCGAATCCGCAGGCTCCTGCCGCCGTGCCGGTTGAGCTGGTCACCGCCTCTGCCAGCGGGCTGGACCCGGATATTTCGCCACACGCTGCCCTTTGGCAGGCACCGCGTATCGCCGCCAGCCGTCAGCTGCCGGTGGCGCAGGTCGAGGCGCTGATCGAAAAGATGACGCATCGTCCGCTGCTGCCCTTCCTCGGCACGCCGACCCTCAACGTGTTGCAGCTGAATAGGGCGCTCAACGAACTGTAATGGTGTTAAGAGCCTATCCCATTAGGCTATTTTATTTGTCAGTCTGAACCTGGGCAGTGCTCACACAGGCTGCGTTAGCAACCTGAGCGCCCGTCAGGGCGGCCCTGAAGGGGCGAGCGCAGCGAGTAATCCTCACGTACTACGTGTACGCTCCGGTTGTTCCGCGCTGTCCGTGTCCAGACTGTCTGCAACAATTACGCCTACTGGCATAGGCTCTAAGGAAGCGATGAACCACGAACCCCAGCGTCCCGATCCCGACGCGCTGCTGCAGGCGAACCGCGAAACGCATCGCGGGCAGCTGAAGATTTACTTTGGCGCCTGTGCTGGCGTGGGCAAAACCTACGCCATGCTGCAGGAGGCGCAACGGCTGCGTGCGCAGGGTCTGGATGTGTTGATCGGCGTGGTGGAGACGCATGACCGGCCGGAAACCGCGCAGCTGTTGACAGGGTTAACCCTGCTGCCGCGTCGCGCGACCGGTCGCTCACGTCATGCGGAGTTTGATCTCGATGCCGCGCTGGCTCGCCATCCAGCGGTAATCCTGATGGATGAGCTGGCGCACACCAACGTGCAGGGTTCACGCCATCCCAAGCGCTGGCAGGATATCGAGGAGCTGCTGGAAGCGGGCATTGACGTCCTGACCACCGTCAACGTGCAGCATCTTGAAAGCCTCAACGATGTGGTAGGCGGCGTGACCGGCATTCAGGTGCGCGAAACCGTACCCGATCCCTTTTTCGACAGTGCTGACGAGGTGGTGCTGGTCGATCTGCCGCCCGACGATCTGCGGCAGCGGCTGAAAGAGGGCAAAGTTTACATTGGCGATCGTGCGGAACGCGCCATCGAAAACTTTTTCCGCAAAGGTAATCTGTTCGCCCTGCGTGAGCTGGCCCTGCGCCGCACCGCCGATCGGGTGGATGATCAGATGCGCGCCTGGCGCGATCAGCAGGGGCGGGATCGCGTCTGGCATACCCGCGACGCCATTCTGCTGTGCATTGGCGACGACAGCGGCAGTGAAAAGCTGGTGCGTACCGCCGCCCGACTGGCGGCGCGGCTCGGCAGTGAATGGCACGCGGTCTATGTCGAAACGCCCCGGCTTAACCGGCTACCGGAAGCGCGGCGACGGGCGATTCTGCGCACGTTACAGCTGGCGCAGGAGCTGGGCGCAGAAACCGCCACGCTCTCTGAGCCGGATGAAGCCGAAGCGGTACTGCGTTACGCACGCGAACATAATCTGGGCAAAATTGTTACCGGCCGTCGCCCGCTGCGGCGCTGGCGGCGTGACAGTTTTGCCGAACGGCTGGGCCAGCTCGGCCCGGATCTCGACCTGCTGGTGGTGGCGCTGGATGAGCCGCTGAAGGATGCGCCACATCCGCTGCCGGAGGGGGGCGTCACCAGCGAAAAATGGCGTATTCAGCTGCGCGGCGTAATCATGGCGCTGGTGCTCTGTATTCTTGTCACCGTGGCCGGACAGTCGGTGCTGATCAGTTTCGATCCCGCCAACTGCGTAATGATCTACCTGCTGGCGGTGGTGATCGTGGCGCTGCGTTATGGCCGCTGGCCGTCGGTTATCGCCACGGTGATGAATATCGTCGCCTTTGACCTGTTCTTTGTTGCGCCTACCGGCACGGTGGCGGTCTCTGACCTGCAATATCTGGTGACCTTTGGCGTGATGCTGGCGGTGGGCGTGATCGTCGGCAATCTCACGGCCGGCGTGCGCTATCAGGCGCGGGTGGCGCGCTACCGTGAGCAACGGGCGCGCCAGCTCTATGAGATGGCGAAATCGCTGGGCACTGCGTTAACGCCGCAGGATATCGCCGCCGCCAGCCAGCGGGTACTCGACGCCACGTTACAGGCGCGTTGCCTGCTGTTGCTGCCGGATGAGCAGGGCGAACTGCAACCGGTGGGCGATGCGTTACCGGCCAGCGAGCCGGATCGCGCGATTGCCAAATGGAGTTACAGCAAAGGCCAGCCAGCGGGCGCGGGCACCGATACCTTACCGGCGGTGCCTTATCAGATTCTGCCACTGAAAAGCGGCGCGCACTGCCGTGGTCTGCTGGTGGTGGAGCCGCAGAACCTGCGTCAGCTGATGATCCCCGAGCAGCAGCGGTTGGTGGAGACCTTTACGGTGCTGATTGCTAACGCGCTGGAGCGCATGGCGCTGTCGCACAGCGAGGCGGCGTCCCGGCTCTCGGCGGAGCGTGAACAGCTGCGCAATGCGCTGCTGTCAGCGCTGTCGCACGACCTGCGCACCCCGCTGACCGTGCTGTTTGGTCAGGCGGAAATGCTGATGCTCGACCTGGCCAGCGACAACTCAAAATATGTGCCGCAGGCCAGTCAGATCCGTGAGCAGACGCTGAGCACCATCCGGCTGGTGAGCAACATGCTGGATATGGCGCGCATTCAGTCTGGCGGCCTCAATCTGCGTGAAGAGTGGCTGGCGCTGGAAGAGGTGGTTGGCGGGGCACTGAGCAGCATGGGGCCGTCGCTGAAAGGGCATGAGGTTCAGCTCGATCTGCCGGACGATATCGTGCTGATCAAAGGCGACAGCACGCTGCTGGAGCGGGTCTTCACGAACCTGATTGAGAACAGCCTGAAGTATGCCGGTAATTGTGCACCGCGCGGCATTCGCGCCTGGCGTGCAGCAACACGGCTGGAAATTGCGGTCTGGGATGGCGGGCCGGGTATTGCCGAAGGGGAGTTAAGCCGGATATTCGATAAATTCTCACGGGGTGATAAAGAGTCGGCAGTGCCGGGCGTCGGGCTGGGTCTGGCGATCTGTAAAACCATTATCGAGAGCCACGGCGGCCAGATCTGGGCAGAGAACCGGCCCGAAGGCGGCGCGGCATTTCGTCTGTCGCTGCTATTGCCGCCGGTCCCGGAAATTTCTGACGAAGGGCTGAAATAACTTCACAGTTGATCGGTTATACTCCCGAACCTGTTTGATAACTTGTGGGATTGTATGGAACGTTTTACCGAAAACCTGATGTATGCATCGCGCTGGTTGCTGGCCCCGGTTTACATTGGACTTTCGCTGGGATTACTGGCGCTGACCATTAAATTTTTCCAGGAAATTTTCCACCTGCTGCCCAACATTTTCAGCATTGCGGAAAATGATTTGATCCTGCTGCTGCTGTCGCTGGTGGATATGACGCTGGTTGGCGGCCTGCTGGTGATGGTGATGCTGTCGGGTTATGAGAACTTTATCTCTAAGCTCGATATCGACGAAGACAAAGAGAAGCTGAGCTGGCTGGGCAAAATGGACTCCGGCTCGCTGAAGAATAAAGTTGCCGCCTCTATCGTCGCCATCTCTTCGATTCACCTGCTGCGGGTGTTTATGGAAGCGCGTAACGTCGAAAACGACAAGCTGATGTGGTACGTGATTATCCACCTGACCTTTGTGCTCTCCGCCTTTGTGATGGGCTGGCTGGATCAGATGTCGCGCAGCGACAAAAAAGCGAAGTAACCTCGCTGGCGACCCGCTGACGCGGGCGCCTGCTCTCTCCTTTCTGCTCCCCTCCCCTGAACGTCCTGCTGGCTTAGCTGGCTGCAATGCCGGGCGCGTGCCCGACAGTTGCGGCATCACCTCTTTGATCATGGCAAAAAAATGTTGCAGCCTGGCCGGGTAATAACTCGCTCAGGGATAGGTCAGCCACACCGACAGCGGCGGGGCCTGCCACGCGGGCATCAACCCGTTCAACGGGCGGCTGCTGCGCCATCAGGTGCGGGGCGGCCACCACAATGCGTGACACTACTGCGAAACATTAGAGCATCTTTCACGCGTTATAATGACTTCCCCCGCATAATACGCTTGAAGATCACTATACGAGGGGAGTTCCGGCAACCGCAGGTTCATTGATTAAAGCTATAAATCCAAAAGAAATTGTTGGCCAACATCGTTTCCTGCATTTTCAGTAACAAGTCTGAGACACTACGTCTTCGCAGATAATCCCTGAACGAGTAGATAGTATTTGACCCGATCCTGGCAATAGCATCACTCATTAGTAACTAACTTCGTTATACAAAATAATGCGCAATACTGATAATAAAGTGAAAAATTTAAAAATGACCATTCGATTCAGCTAACTTCGCCTGCCATTTTCGATCTAAAGAATAATGGCTAGCGAAGTATGTAAAAATGCATAATTTTTTAATAATCTAATTTAATGCAATGGATATCGTTAATTTAAATTCCTATAGGTTGATAACCTTGCCATTCCGGGATGTTGCGACTTCCGGTATTACACGGAGAAAGATGTATATATAGGTCACCAACTTTCTCAAGTAGTAAACAATCATCAACATCTTTCAAATTATCTTTATGCTGATGATCGGTGCCGCAAAGAAGCATTTTTAATGCTTTCTTTTTGGCATCTTGAGCATTTTCAGCAACAAATAAGTCGAACTCATGTAGTTCTGCTAATGTTTCAGGCCGATATCCTCCCGCATTCACGAAGAATAGCTTTTTATGATATCGTGATGGTTCTGAAGAAAGTGAAATAGAATATCCATCAGCCCAGGTAACCCTGATATAACCATCGATATGAATTTTGTCACTATCGCCAAACCAAGCTTCCCTTAACGCAGGCCAGGCATCTCTTGGTTTCTCAGCAGCAACGAACTGAATATCATGTACTTCAATATTAGACTTCCCAGCGTTTCCACCAATATAGAACATAAATAAGTTCATGAGAATCTTCTCCCAATCTCGTGATCGTAAAAATCAATTATATAGAATCAGGAGTAAATATAAATTAATAAAATTTGCTTCAGCCGTGGGAGGATTCCATAGCTTCTTACTTTGTTTCATCTCTGCTATAGGCGCTGGAAATCAGGAGAACATTTTTTGAACCCTTAGGCACATATGGGCGCTCGTAATACACTCCAGTCTACCTGCCATTCGACGGTTGATGAACTGAGTTTTATTGACATCAAACACAACTGCACGCCCGTCAAAAAATGTGCCAGGCTTATTCATAAACCCGAAATAATCTGGAGTGTTATGAACTTTTTAGCCTGGACAGCCGCGACGGGCGGCCTTCTGCTGCTGATGTCGCTGGCTTCTGGTTGGATTCACCGGGGGCCAGTCACCTCATTTGGTCTGTTCCTTATCGCAGGTATTCTGTGTGGCCCCTGGGGATTTAATGTTATCCACGTTGATATCGTCACCCATTCCGAAGTCGTGGCCCATATCACGGAAATCACCATGGCCGCCTCGCTGTTTATCACCGGCCTGAAGCTGCGTCTGCCGCTGCAGAACAACTGCTGGCACACCGGGTTGAAACTGGCTTTTCCCGCCATGCTGCTTACCGTGGCCGCGATGACCCTGCTGGCGCACTTCCTGGTGGGATTAGACTGGCCGATTGCGCTGGCGTTTGGTGCCATTGTCGCGCCGACCGATCCGGTGCTGGCGAGCTTGATCTCGGTCAACGATGCACAGGATGATGATTCGCTGCGCGTGGCGATCTCCAGCGAAGCGGGCATGAACGATGGCTCCGCACTGCCCCTGCTGATGCTGGCGCTGCTGCTGTTTAATGGCGAGAGCCTGAGCGGGGCGATGCTGGCGCACTGGGGGGCGGTAGAGGTGCTCTGGGCGATTGGCGGCGGTCTGGTCATCGGTTTTGTTCTTGGGCAGTTGATCGGTCTGCTGGCGACCCGACTGCGCAATGCCAATGGCGATGTCGCGCCCAATGATTTCCTGGCGCTGGCGCTGATTGCGCTGAGTTATTCGCTGGTACAGTGGATGGGTGCCTCCGGCTTCCTGGCCGCCTTTGCCGCCGGACTGGGGTTACGCCGCGCCGAGCTTGGCGTGTTCCGTCGCCATCAGCCGGAAGGTCTTTCTGACGCTGAGCGCGTATTGCCCTCTGAGGCGCTGGTGAATCCCAACAAACGTCTGGCGCATCAGGGCGATAATAATATGGTGAAGTCGATTGGATTTGTGGTAGGCGACGCACTCTCTTTTGGCGATACTATTGAACGTTTACTGGCGGCTGGCATGATGGTGGTGCTGGGCGTCACACTGGCGCAGCACTGGAACATTTACGGCGTGCTGCTCGGGCTGGTGCTGTTTGTGGTGGTGCGACCGCTGGCCGTCTGGCTGGTCACGCTACGCGCCGGACTGCCGCTGGGACAGCGTCTGCTGATTGGCTGGCTGGGTATCCGGGGAATTGGCAGCCTCAACTACATCGCCTATGCCTGGACGCATGGCATGGAAGGCCCGCAGATGGAAATTATGACGAATATGGCGTTAACGCTGGTGGTCTGCAGCGTGGTGGTCCACGGTATCACCGTGTCGCCGCTGCTGAACTGGCGTCAGAAGCGCCTTGAAGCCCTTCAGCGCAAGGTTTAACCCGAACTCACAGGAGTTAAGAATGAAAGTCACTCAGATAGTGCTGCTGAGCATCCTCACCTCCGGCAGCGCGCTGGCGGCGGACGACACTGACACGGAGCAGAATGTCTACGCCAGCCAGTTATGCCACATTGTCAGCGGCGAAAAAAAAGTCGCCAGTGCGGATGACTATGTCGAACAGATGAAATCGACCGTGGCACGCAGTCAGTCGCCATCGGCGATGAATCAGCCCGAGTTTGATGAAGAGTCTGCGCGTGAAGTGGCCAGTGCCTGGCTGCAGCTGGGTGACGATGAGCGTGCCAAACTGCGCGTCAACGAACAGCAGTGTGAGCAGGCCGTGATGGCACAGTTCCAGCAGGAAGATTAACTGCACGGGATAAGATAAAAACGCGCCTGCCGGGCGCGTTTTTTTATGGCTTTTCAGGGGCTATTGCGTACATAATCGCCAGCCATGGCACCAGACTTGCATCTGTTGATTCTTCTGAAGCATGCCGCAACGGTTTGCTCACTCTTCTGGCATCACATAACAGGCATTATGATTACGCGTCGACGCTTTATTCTCGGCACGGGAGCGCTCGGGCTCTCCATGACCACCGGCAAATTATTTGCCCGCGATGACATTATTCCCCTCTGGCCGGACGATCCGCCCGGCGGTGGCGGCCCATCGGGTCAGTTGCATATCACCAGCAACGGTTCCTGGTCCAATGTCGTCAGCCCGGCGATTCAGCGGTTTAAACCGGAAAATCCCAATGGCGAAGCGGTATTGATCGCCGCAGGCGGCGGTTATCGCTGGATCGGCATGGGACGCGAAGCCTGGCCAGTAGCGCACTGGCTTAATGCCAATGGCTATACCGCCTATGTGCTCAGCTATCGGCTGCCGCACGAGAAGTGGCAGGCGGGTCGGCTGGCACCACTTCAGGATGCACAGCGCGCCATCCGGCTGGTGCGTTCTTTTGAGCGCAAGGTGCATGTGCTGGGCTTCTCAGCGGGTGGGCATCTGCTGGGGATGGCGGCGGCGCGACCGGACTTTGAATCCTATCCGGCCATCGACCCGCTGGATGAAGTGGTGCCCAAAGTCGACAGCGTGGGCCTGATCTATCCGGTCATCACCCTGGAAGCGCCTTATCAACACACTAACACGCATCTGATGATGGTCGGCAAAAATGCCACGCCACAGGATGAGGCGAACTGGTCTGTGCAGAACTACGTGACCCGGCAATATCCGCCAACATTTCTGGCACAGGCCGAAGACGATCACACCTCAAATCCGTTTAATACCGAGCTGATGCGCGACACCTGTCGCCGTAACCGCGTGCCGGTTGAGCTGATTCAGATCAGCAAAGGCGGTCATGGATTTGGTCTTGGCAAAGCCGGAACGCCAGCAGCGTTATGGGATCAGGCTTATGTACGTTGGTTGGATCGCGTGAGCTGAGTTGCACTGGTGCGGTGCGTCGCTGCACTGCGGGATCGGTAAGCAGGGAGGGATTGATGGCAGCACAAAAAAGCAGGCGACCCGAGTCGCCTGTTCTGTTTCTGAAGCCCGCAGCGGCTTAACGCATCGTCACGAACTCTTCCGCTGCCGTCGGGTGGATCGCCACGGTGTTATCGAAGTCCTTTTTGGTGGCACCCATTTTCAGCGCCACGGCGAAGCCCTGCAGCATTTCATCCATGCCGAATCCGATACCGTGAATACCAACAATCTTCTCATCTGCACCCACACAGACCAGCTTCATGCGGCACGGCTGACGATGCTGAGTCACGGCAGTGTACATGGCGGTGAACGACGATTTGTAGACCTTCACCTGATCGTCGCCATACTGTTCGCGCGCCTGCGGCTCAGTGAGTCCCACGGTGCCAATCGGCGGATGGCTGAACACCACGGTCGGGATATTGCTGTAATCCAGATGCTCATCTGGCTTATTGTTAAACAGACGCTCAGAGAGACGACGGCCTGCGGCGACCGCGACCGGCGTCAGCTCAACCGCACCGGTGTTATCGCCCACGGCGTAGACGCCTGACACATTGGTGTTCTGGAATTTATCGACCTTGATGTAGCCTTTGTCATCCAGCGCCACGCCAGCGGCTTCGATATTGAGGTTGTCGTTGGCGGGCTCTCGGCCAATCGCCCACACCAGACAATCCACGGTATATTCACTGCCGTTTTCCAGCTGTAGCGTCAGACTGCCATCGCTGTTTTTAATTACCGCTTTAGGAACGGCTTCGGTGTGTAACGCCGGACCATCACTGTTCATCACTTCAACCAGCGTCTCGGTGAGCAGCGGATCGAAGCTGCGCAGCGGCGCGTGTTTACGGACGAACAGATGGGTTTCCGATCCCAGCGCGTTAACCACGCCCGCCAGCTCTACTGCGATGTAGCCCGCGCCGATCACCGCGGTGCGTTTTGGCAGCGCGTCCAGCTCGAAGAAGCCATCGGAATCAATGCCGTACTCCGCACCCGGAATAGAAGGGTGAACCGGACGACCGCCAGTGGCGATCAGAATATGGTTGGCCGTGATTATCTCGCCGTTGACTTCGACGCTGTGCGCATCAACAAACCGCGCAAAGCCCTTAATCACTTCAACATTGTTTTTACCCAGCACGTTGTCATAGGCGGTGTGGATGCGATCGATATAGGCGCTGCGGTTTTTCACCAGCGTGGCCCAGTCAAAGCGATTCACGGTGGTGTCGAAGCCATAATCCGGCCCATAGAGATGGATCGCTTCGGCGATTTGCGCCGCATGCCACATGATTTTCTTCGGCACGCAGCCCACGTTCACGCAGGTGCCGCCCAGCTCTTTCGCTTCAATCAGGGCACATTTCTGGCCATACATAGCCGCACGGTTAATTGAGGCGATGCCGCCGCTGCCGCCGCCAATGGCGAGATAGTCGAAATGTCGGGTCATTGAAGTATCCATCCGGTTGCATAAAAAATTGGGGTTGAGTGTAACGTTGCGGGTCGAAATGACGCAAAGTTTACGCCTATGATTGTAATAGGGTTCGTTTTTTTCACTTGCTTACAGGGAAGCATACTATGCACCTTACTTTTCTCGGCACCGGCGGCGGTGCGCCCAGCCTGCAACGCAACGTGACTTCGATTGCGTTTACCCGCGCGCTGAGTGGTGAAACCTGGCTGTTCGACTGTGGGGAAGGCACACAATTACAGTTTATGCGCTCCAGCCTGAAACCAGGCAAGCTGGATAAAATTTTCATCACCCATCTGCATGGCGATCATATTTTCGGGCTGCCGGGATTACTCACCAGCCGGTCAATGGCCGGGCTGACCACACCGTTGACGGTCTATGGCCCCAGGGGATTAAAAACCTTTGTTGAGACGGCGCTGTCGATCAGCGGTTCCTACACCGACTACCCGCTGAACATCATTGAAATTGAGGCGGGCTGGACGCTGGACGACGGTGAGTTTCGTATCAGTGCCTGGCCGCTGAGCCATCCGGTGGAGTGTTTTGGTTATCGCATTGAACAGCATGATAAACCCGGCCTGCTGGATGCCGCGCGTCTGAAAGCGGAAGGGGTGCCGCGCGGCCCGTGGTTTCAGCAACTGAAGCAGGGGGAATGTGTGACGCTGGAAAATGGGCGGGTAATCAACGGTGCTGACTACCTTGGCCCGGCGACACCCGGCAAAACGCTGGCGATATTTGGCGATACGGCGCCCACCGAGGTCGCGCTACAACTGGCGGCCAGCGTGGATCTCATGGTGCATGAAACCACGCTGGAGGCGGCGATGGTGGAAAAAGCCAACGGGCGCGGGCACTCCACCACCCTTCAGGCTGCCGAAGTGGCAAAACGCGCCGGGGCAAAAAGGCTGATCGCCACCCATTTCAGCTCCCGCTATCTGGCCAAAGATATGAGTCGCCTGCTGGCGGAGTGCCAGACGATTTTTCCCTGCACCGAGCTGGCCTCGGATCTGGCGGTATTCAATATTTAGTGATGCAGTACCGGATAGGTAAACAACAGCAGATGGGTGATATTAAGGGCAAAATGCAGGGCGGTCGCCAGCCATAAACGGCCGCTCCAGTGCCACGCCAGCCCGTAAAGTAGCCCGGCCAGGGTAGCGAAAATCACCAGCAGCACGCCGCCGCTCAGATGCACCAGACCAAACAGCAGCGAGCTCAGTAACAGCGCCGGTATGCCGCCCACTACCTGCTTTAATCGCTGCTGCAGATAGCCCCGGAACAGCGCCTCTTCCGCCAGCGCGACAAAGAACAGATTCGCCAGCATGAAGGCGCCCAGCCACGCCGGCGTGTGTCGCTCAAACGCTAATCCGCCCAGCAGCACCGCGCTACACAGCAGCAGTGGCACGGCGGCGATCAACGCCAGTGCGGCGGGTAGTCGATAGCGTGGTGGCGTGGCCGGCGCGCGAAACAGCGTTGGCAGGCAGGCCAGTAATACAAAAGGAATAAGCGCTTTATCGAAGTTAAACCCGAAGCTGAAAGGCACGCTGCGCGGTCCGGCCTGCACATTCTCTGCCTGAAGGGGGTTGTGAAAGCCTGGAAAAAGATGGAGGAGCAACCCGATGGCGATCAGCACCAGTAGCGCTTCGGTCAGCATTTGTCGTCGATGATGGTCACGGTCATAAATACGGAGTGCCACCACAGCGGCGGTGCCAGTAAACAGCAGCAGTGCTGGCCACGCTAACACGTCCTGATAAAAACCCAGCAGTGTGGCGAGCGCCAGTAATAATAATGCCAGCCGTCGGGCCGGTTGCAGCGCGGCTAGCGCGCCTGCCAGTATAATCCACATGGTAAAGACCTGGTACAACGCCGCAGCACCGGTCGTGAGCGGCGTAGAAGACAAAGAGAGTTATTCGGGTACGATTTGGTTAACCACGAAGTGGCCGGTACCAGCCGGAACCAGTTTCTGATGCAGCCACGGCAGCAGGGTATTCATCTGCTGGGCCAGCTTCCACGGCGGGTTAATCACGATCATGCCAGAGGCGGTCATGCCGCGCTGATCGCTGTCAGGACGGGCCGCCAGTTCGATCTGCAGAATATTGCGGATGCCGGTCGCTTCCAGGTCGCGCAGCATATGTTTGATCTGCTGGCGTAAAACCACCGGATACCACAGCGCAAAGACGCCGGTGCCAAAACGTTTATGGCCTTCCTGAATCCCTTTCACCACCGCCTGGTAGTCGCTTTTCATCTCATACGGCGGATCGATCAGCACCAGACCACGGCGTGACGGTGGGGGCAGTTTCGATTTTAGCTGCTGATAACCGTCGGCACGATCGACGCGCGCGCGGTTATCTTTACTGAACTCATTACGCAGCAGTGGGTAATCGCTGGAGTGCAGCTCAGTGAGTTGCAGTTTGTCATCTTCACGCAGCAGATGACGGGCGATCAGCGGCGAGCCGGGATAGTAACGCAGCACGGGGCCACGATTCAGCGCACTGATCGCATCAAAGTAGGGTTGCAGTAATTCCGGTGCATCGGGCTGCTGCCAGATGCGGGAGATGCCTTCCAGATATTCACCGGTACGCTCGGCGTGCTCGCCGCTGAGCTGATAGCGACCTGCACCTGCATGGGTATCCAGGTAGAAAAACGGTTTTTCTTTCTCTTTCAGCGCCGTGATGATCAGACTCAGAACGGTGTGTTTCAGCACGTCGGCGTGGTTGCCAGCATGGAAGCTATGGCGATAACTCAGCATTGTTTATCCTGTTGTATGTATAAGGTTTTAATTGATGGAAAATCAATTTATACCAATTATTACCCCACGTATTACCCACAGAACGACGCACAGCAACCGACGCAGGAAAAGCATGAGAACCATTAAGCGGGCGATTATATCAGGGATGTCTCGCTGAGGGGCCAGAAGCGTGATAACAAATCGGGATTTTGGAACACAGCGCTAAGGGCGCCGTTCAGTTCGTGCCACGACGTCGCAGAAAGCAGCTGCAAAACCTGCCCTGCGCGCCAGTGATTCTCTTTGGCATAGGACAAAACCAGCCATCTTACGGGCTGCGATTAGCGCGTTTCTTCCCCACCTCGTCCTGGCTGCCATTGATTTTCGCTACACTAAGCCACATGTTACTTAGATTGCGTTGCGCGACCCGCTGCGCCCCATACATCCAAAAAGGACTGCGCTATGACCAATCCGCTACTGACATCTTTTACGCTTCCTCCTTTTTCTGCCATTAAGCCTGAACATGTGGTGCCTGCCGTGACGGAAGTGCTCAGCCAATGTCGCGCAGAAGTTGAAAAAGTCGTGGCGCAAGGTGCGCCTTATACCTGGCATAACCTGGTTCAGCCGCTGGCGGAAACGGACGATCGCCTGAGCCGTATTTTCTCACCGGTCAGCCACCTCAATGCGGTGAAAAACAGCCCGGATTTGCGTGAAGCCTATGAGCAGACGCTGCCGCTGCTGTCTGAATACAGCACCTGGGTCGGTCAGCATGAGGGTCTTTATCAGGCGTATCGCAACCTGAAAGAGGGCGAGCAGTACGCTGCATTGGACCTGGCGCAGAAGAAAGCTGTCGACAACGCCCTGCGCGATTTTGAACTCTCCGGTATCGGTCTGCCAAAAGAGAAACAGCAGCGCTATGGCGAAATCGCCGCGCGTCTCTCCGAACTGGGCTCGGCTTACAGTAATAACGTGCTTGATGCCACTATGGGCTGGAGCAAGCTGATCACCGATGAAAGTGAGCTGGCCGGTATGCCGGAAAGCGCGATGGCGGCAGCTAAAGCACAGGCCGAGGCCAAAGAGCAGGAAGGCTGGCTGCTGACGCTGGATATCCCAAGCTATCTGCCGGTCATGACCTACTGCGACAATGCCGCGCTGCGTGAAGAGATGTATCGCGCCTATGCGACGCGCGCCTCGGATCAGGGTCCGAACGCCGGTAAATGGGATAACGGTCCTATCATGGCGGAAGAGCTGGCGCTGCGTCACGAGCTGGCACAGCTGCTGGGATTCGACTCCTACGCCGATAAATCGCTGGCGACCAAAATGGCGCAAAGCCCGTCTCAGGTGATCGACTTCCTCAATGACCTGGCTGAACGCGCCCGCCCACAGGGTGAGAAAGAGCTGGCGCAGCTGCGTGCCTTCGCGCAAAAAGAGCATGGCGTTGAACAGCTGAATCCATGGGATCTCACCTATTACGGTGAAAAGCAGAAGCAGCACCTCTACACCATTAGCGATGAGCAGCTGCGTCCTTACTTCCCGGAAGCGCGTGCGGTCGCCGGTCTGTTTGAAGTAGTGAAACGTATTTACGGTATCAGCGCGAAGCAGCGTACCGACGTTGAGGTTTACCATCCTGACGTGAAGTTCTTCGATCTGTTCGATGAAACCGGCGAACTGCGCGGCAGCTTCTATCTTGATCTCTACGCCCGCGAGCACAAACGTGGCGGTGCCTGGATGGATGACTGCGTCGGCCAGATGCGTAAAGCCGATGGCAGCCTGCAGAAGCCGGTCGCCTACCTGACCTGTAACTTTAACCGTCCGGTGAAAGGCAAACCTGCGCTTTTCACCCATGACGAAGTGATTACTCTGTTCCATGAGTTTGGTCACGGCCTGCACCACATGCTGACCCGCATCGAAGCGCCGGGTGTTTCCGGTATCAGCGGTGTGCCATGGGATGCTGTCGAACTGCCAAGCCAGTTTATGGAAAACTGGTGCTGGGAACCGGATGCGCTGGCCTTTATCTCCGGTCATTTTGAGACCGGCGAACCGTTGCCGAAAGAATTGCTGGATAAAATGCTGGCGGCGAAGAATTATCAGGCCGCGCTGTTTATCCTGCGTCAGCTGGAGTTTGGACTGTTTGATTTCCGCCTGCATACCGAATTTAATCCGGAGAAAGGCGCACAGATTCTGGAAACCCTGCGCGAAGTGAAAAGCCGTGTGGCGGTCGTACCTGGCCCGGAATGGGGCCGTTTCCCACACGCCTTCAGCCACATCTTTGCCGGTGGCTATGCGGCAGGTTACTACAGCTATCTGTGGGCGGACGTGCTGGCTGCAGATGCGTATTCCCGCTTCGAAGAAGAGGGCATCTTCAACCGTGAAACTGGCCAGTCGTTCCTGGATAACATCCTGACGCGCGGGGGGTCTGAAGAGCCGATGGCGCTGTTCAAACGCTTCCGTGGCCGTGAACCGCAGCTCGATGCGATGCTGGAACATTACGGCATTCAGGGATAAACCGGTTCGTGAAAATCTGTTTGCTCGATGAAACAGGCGCCGGAGACGGCGCCTTATCACGTTTAGCACAGTGCTGGCAGCTGGAGCACGATGAGGCTGCGCTGCTTGCCCTGGTGCAAACCCCGACACACCTTGAACTGCGCAAGCGTGATGAGCCAAAACTGGGCGGTATTTTTGTTGATTTCGTCACCGGCGCGATGGCGCATCGCCGCCGCTTTGGCGGTGGACGCGGCGAAGCCGTCGCCAAAGCGGTTGGCATTAAAGGGGGTTATCTGCCGGATGTCGTCGACGCCACCGCCGGGCTGGGGCGTGATGCGTTTGTGCTGGCGGCGCTGGGCTGCCGGGTGCGGATGCTGGAACGCCATCCGGTGGTCGCGGCCTTGCTGGAAGATGGATTGCAGCGCGGGTATCTGGATGCGGAAATTGGCCCCTGGCTGCGCGATCGCCTGACGCTGATTCATGCGGCCAGTGCGCAGGCGCTGGGCGATATCACACCGCCACCGGATGTGGTCTATCTCGATCCGATGTATCCCCATCGACAGAAAAGTGCGCTGGTGAAGAAGGAGATGCGGGTATTTCAGTCGCTGGTGGGGCCGGATGAAGATGCTGATGCATTACTGGAACCCGCCCGACGGCTGGCGAAGAAACGCATCGTAGTAAAACGACCCGATTATGCACCGCCGCTAGCAGGGGTTGTGACGCAGGCAGCTGTGGTAACCAAAAGTCATCGCTTTGATATTTATCCCCCGCTGGTTAATCATCTTTAAGAATGACTTAGCGTTTTTTGGTAAGCACGACGTTATGCGGCGACTTCAGATAATAATTTTCTGCGGTACCGCCCAATTAAGTGTTATTCGGAATGTTTATCGGAAACAAGCGTATCTATCCCGCCGTGACAATGACCGGCTGATAAGGCAGTGATGTGACTTTTTTGTGATTAAGTAAAACGAGTTTCAGGGATAAGGGACTGTCTGAGTAGAGGGTTTTATGGGAGGGCATGTTTATGGCTGGGCTTAAATTCTTGGCAGAATGTTCTTCTCTTATATTTTCCTGACATTAAGATAATGTCTTTGTTTTTATTAATAGTTTGGCAATAGCAGCCAGTCGATCTGTCGAATGTCAGACTGTCTGAAATGAAAAAAGCCGGCTCACACCGGCTTTAATAACAGCGGCTACTCGTCGTCTGTATCGCGCAGCGGCACAATCAGCATGTCGATATGAACGGTGTTGATCAGCTGACGGGCTGAGGACATCAGCTTGCTCCAGAAATCCTGATGATGACCACACACCACCAGGTCAACGTCATACTTCTTAATCGCATCAACCAGGACCTGTCCAAGGTCGCCACTGCCGCTCAGCGTTTCACTGATCGGGTAGCCCGCCGCATCTGACAACTCTTTCAGTGCTGAATGGGTCTCTTCTGAGATACGCTTTTGCATATCCCCTAAGTTGACATCAATCAGGCCGGTGTAGAGGTCAGAGTAATTCACATCGACGTGAATAAGGGAAATTCTGGCATCGTACGGGCGAGCCAGCGATACGGCCTTATCCACCAGCAACTGGCTTTCGGGAGAAAGGTCTACTGCAATCAGGATATGTTTATAAGCCATGATAAAACTCCTTTCACGAGATTAAGGATGGCATCCGGTGTTCCTGCCGCGTCACAGCTTAGCAAAATCCTTTGCGTGAGCGGGCGATGAGCGCCACCAAAAGTGTCTACCTGCGTTGCAGGTGATGATGTTGTTATGTTCTGAGTATAGCCTTCTCTCACTGCAAATGCTGCCGTTGCCGCCTGGCTTATGAATAAGATCAAGGCTGTGTCAGATTTACTCGCACTGAACGAAAATCATCGTTGGAAAAAATGTAAAGATTTCTCCTACACTGAAAAAAGGCGGTCTGGTTCGCAGCCGTTCAGGGGGCCGAAAAACTTTCGCAGTCCGGTGATTCAGTGGCTGGTTGTTTCTGCAGGCGGACTCAGTGTCTGACGCTGGGTTTGTTGCTGCGATTCCAGCCGGGAGGGGGAGAATATGATCAACACTATTGCGCTTTTTTGGGCTCTTTGTGTGGTGTGTATCGTGAATATGGCGCGCTATTTTTCATCTCTGCGTGCGCTGCTGGCGGTATTACGGGGTTGTGATCCGCTGCTGTATCAGTATGTCGATGGGGCGGGATTTTTCACTTCTCACGGTCAGCCGAGCAAGCAGATGCGACTGGTCACTTATATCTGGGCAAAGCGCTATCTTGATCATCATGATGATGAGTTTATCCGGCGCTGCGAGCGGGTACGGGGGCAGTTTATGCTGACCAGTGCGCTGTGCGGGCTGGTGGTCACGAGTCTGGTGGCGTTGGCGATCTGGCATTAAAAAAGGGCGACGTGCGTCGCCCTTTTTTCGCTGGCATCACACCAGTTTTAAGGCAATCCAGTAGAGCGAACCTGACAGCACAATACAGACCGGCAGGGTGAATATCCACGCCATGGCGATGTTCTTGATGGTCCGGCTCTGTAACCCGCCACCATCGACCAGCATGGTACCGGCTACCGAGGAAGAGAGGATATGCGTGGTGGAGACAGGCATGCCGGTATAGCTGGCGACGCCAATCGACAGCGCGGCTGTCACCTGTGCTGACATTCCCTGTGCATAAGTCATGCCTTTTTTACCAATCTTCTCACCAATGGTGGTGGCAACACGACGCCAGCCAATCATGGTGCCAATGCCCAGCGCCAGCGCCACGGCAACAATAATCCAGATAGGCGCATACTCGATGGTGCCAAGCAGGTCGCTTTTCAGCTTATTGAGGAAACGTTTGTCATCGGGCGAAGTTTCCTGCAGACGGACCGCTTTATCGGCGGTATCCGAGATACACAGCAGCAGACGACGCATCTGACCGCGCTGATCAACTGTCAGCTGATCATAGCTCTGCAGGTTATTCAGCAACACCTGAGCACGGTTTACCGCCTGCAAAGCGCGCGTGCTGTCACAGTGGAACTCCTGCGGGCTGGTTGCTGGCACTTCTTCCGGCGTGGGTAGCTTTGGCGGTGCCATCTGGATGATGTGCGTTAGCGACGCGTTATGTTGCTGGTAATACTGCTCCAGATGATTGACCGCATCACGGGTTCGCGTGATGTCGTAACCGGAGGCATTGATATTCACCACGAAACCGGCTGGCGCTACGCCAATCAGTACCAGCATGATCAGGCCAATCCCTTTCTGACCGTCGTTCGCACCGTGCGAGTAACTTACACCAATTGCCGAAACAATCAGGGCGATACGGGTCCAGAACGGCGGCTTTTTCTTGCCGTCGATCTTCTCACGGTCAGCCGGCGTCATATGAATACGCGCACGCTTTTTGGTGCTGCTCCAGTAGCGACGCAGAATAAAGATTAAGCCGCCCGCCATTACCAGGCCGACAATCGGCGACAGGATTAGAGAAAGGAATATATTCAGCACTTTCGGGATATTAAGTGCATCCACTACTGAGGTTCCGCTCATCAGGGCATTGGTCAGACCAATACCAATAATGGCGCCGATCAGCGTATGGGAGCTGGAGGCTGGCAGACCGAGATACCAGGTGCCGAGGTTCCAGATAATCGCCGCCAGCAGCATAGAAAACACCATGGCGAGACCGTGAGCCGATCCAACATTTAACAACAGATCGGTGGGAAGCATATGAACAATAGCGTAAGCGACACTCAATCCACCGAGCAGCACGCCAAGGAAGTTGAATACACCCGCCATGACCACAGCAAGCTGGGCACGCATGGCACGCGTATAGATGACCGTCGCAACTGCGTTGGCCGTGTCGTGGAAACCGTTGATCGCTTCGTAAAACAATACAAACAGCAGGGCAAGAATCAATAACAGACTCGTACTGAGGTCTAGACCAGCAAACAGATGTAGCATAAACGTTACGCCATTTTGGGAGGACATGAACGCGGCGCATTATCCGCGACAACGTGCTGTATGGGAAAGGAAAATATAGCGTTAATTTACTCTTTAGTTGTAAGGCTTAAGGGTAAGTTAACGAAAAAGGGTTAGATATTAGACAGATACAATATGACACATTTACGGCAATTTTTTGATGCTGGCGTCTCAGTGAGCAGATCACTACAATTTGCGCCTTTCCAGTTAAGAGAGTGAACCGCAGTGGAACAGTTTGACGTTATCATCATTGGTGCCGGTGCCGCAGGGCTGTTCTGTGCCGCCCAGGCCGGACAGCGGGGACGTCGCGTGTTACTGCTGGATAACGGCAAAAAGCCGGGACGTAAAATTCTGATGTCTGGCGGCGGTCGCTGCAATTTCACCAATCTCTATACCGAACCGACGGCATATCTGTCGCACAATCCTCACTTCTGTAAATCGGCGCTGGCGCGTTATACCCAGTGGGATTTTATCGATCTGGTTAACCGCTACGGTATTGCCTGGCATGAGAAAACCCTGGGCCAGCTCTTCTGCGATGACTCCGCTCAGCAGATTGTCGATCTGCTGCTGGCCGAATGTGACAAGGGTAATGTGACGCTGCGACTGCGCAGTGACGTGCTCAGTGTTACGCGCGATGAAAGCGGCTACACCCTGCAACTCAACGGCAGCACGGTACAGGCGGAGAAGCTGGTTATCGCCAGCGGCGGTCTGTCGATGCCAGGTCTGGGTGCCTCGCCGTTTGGCTATAAAATTGCGGAGCAGTTCGGGCTGAGCGTCTTTCCGACGCGGGCGGCGCTGGTACCCTTTACCCTGCATAAGCCGCTGCTGGAGCAGTTGCAGACGCTGTCAGGTGTCGCGCTGGAGACCACCATCGACGCGCAGGATGGCACCCGCTTCAAAGAGGCGATGCTGTTCACCCATCGCGGCCTCTCCGGCCCGGCGGTGTTGCAAATCTCCAGCTACTGGCTGCCCGGTGAGTTCGTCACCATTGACCTGTCGCCTGCTACCCCACTAGAGGCGTTTCTCACGGCCCAACGCGAAGCACACCTGAATCTGAGCCTGAAAAACAGCCTGGCAAAAATCCTGCCGAAACGTCTGGTGGAAGTGCTGCAGGCGCTGAAAGTGGTACCGGATATCACCCTGAAGCAGCTCAACAGCAAACAGCAAACTGAACTGGCGCAGACGCTGCATGCCTGGCGCATTCAACCAAATGGTACGGAAGGATATCGTACTGCTGAAGTGACGCTGGGCGGCGTTGATACCACGCAACTCTCCTCGAAAACGATGGAGGTGCGTGCGGTGCCGGGGCTTTACTTTATTGGTGAAGTGGCCGATGTCACTGGCTGGCTGGGCGGATACAACTTCCAGTGGGCCTGGAGTTCCGCCTGGGCCTGCGCCCAGGCGTTGTAATGCGTATTTACCAGCGCTGATGCACATGGGGGGCGATCTTCTCCCGATAGATCTGCTTCAGCGCCGTCATCGTATCAGCGGAGAGCGCCTCGACGTTGCTGGCACGGGCATTGGCTTCAGCCTGTTCGCGGTTTTTCGCGCCAGGAATCACCACGCTGACATCCTCGTTCATCAGGATCCAGCGCAGCGCAAGCATCGCCATGGTGGTGTCGCCCGAGACAAAACGCCGAATCTCCTCAACTGCTTCCAGCGCCACCTCATACGGCACGCCGGAAAACGTCTCTCCCTTATCGAACGCTTCGCCATTACGGTTAAAGGTGCGGTGATCGTCGGCGGCAAACACGCTGTCGGCGCGCATTTTACCGGTCAGCAGGCCTGAAGCCAGCGGTACACGGGCGATGATCGCCACATCACGGCGTTTCGCTTCATGCAGCAGGAGTTCAGCCGGACGCTGGCGGAAAATGTTGTAGATCAGCTGAATCGACGAGACGTTTGGAAATTCCAGTGCCTTCAGACCTTCTTCTACTTTCTCAACGGATACGCCGTAGTGACGGATTTTTCCGGCGGCGACCATCTCATCCATCTCCGCAAACACGTCCGGGTTGTAATAGACCTCGCTGGGCGGGCAATGCAACTGCACCAGATCCAGCGTGTCGGTTTGCAGATTTTCCCGCGAACGATCGATAAAGGCGTTGAGATTTTCAGTGTTGTAACCGTCAGCCACGTGGGGTGAGAGGCGACGCCCCAGCTTAGTTGCCACAAAAGGGCGTTCCCCGCCACGCTGATTCAGGACCTCAGCAATGATTTTTTCGGATCGACCATCGCCATACACATCGGCCGTATCAATAAAGGTGATGCCGGCATCCAGTGCAGCATTCAGCGCGGCTTTGGCATCCTCCAGACTCACTTCCCCCCAGGTTCCGCCAATGGCCCATGCGCCAAAGCCAATTTCGGAGACGCGCTGACCGGTACGGCCCAGTGTTCGTAGTTTCATGCAAACCTTCCTCGATGCGTTTCAGACAGGGTGACAGTAAGCGGCTAACCCTTGAGCTTAGCGCTTCCCGGCTCAGAGGCGATCAGGCGTTGTCGCAGGCCAGCCCGATAAAATACGACTCTGCTACTCCAGACTGTTGGTTACGTTGAAGATTTCGGCGAAAAACGGTATCGCAAGGGCGACTCCCGCTTCATTAATTAATTGATTTTAAGAAATTTCACCTGAAATTAAACGGGCGAGAGTGTGGATTCAGTCACATACTTCAATTTTCAGGTCAATAAGTGGATCGCTATGTTTAAAGTTTTTAAGTCGGTCTTTGCCAGTCCCGAGAAGTTTCTGCAGATTATGACCCGTCAGGATATCAACGACTCAATCGCTGAAGGTGAGCGCATCATTATTGATGAGAATGGCAATATCTCGGTCAACACGCTGAGCGAGGACGTACACGAAGATTTTGCCCGCCATGTGAATACGTTAAAGGGAGTATAAGGTGGGTACCGCAATATTTATGGTGTTGATGGTCAGTGGTTACTGGTACACCAGTCGCGATTTAAACAGCCGCTTTAAAATCCGTCGCTCGTCGGGTTGGGATGTCTATTTCCTGGTCGCGCTTTACGGCTGTATTTTTGTTCTGCAGGGTGTGTTTGTCACCGGCATCGTCTGGTTACTGCTGCTTTGTGTCTCCGGCATCGCCAATGCTGTCCAGATGATCCCCGGCGTGCATCTGAAGTGGCAGGTGGAGTTTATGAACTGGAGCTTCCTGGGTATCCAGGCGCCGGTTGTGATCATGCTCGCCTTTGCCATTCTGCTCTGCCTCTATCGCTCAAACTGGGCGGGCAGTGCTCGACTGAACGTTTCAGGTCGTAAAGACCTCTATCAGCGACTGTCTCGCTCCAATGGTGTTGAACAACTGCTGTTTCAGTGCATGGAAGAGGGCGAACTGGCATGGATTACATTGAAGTCGCGCCGCATTTACATCGGCATGGTTCATGCCTCAACCTTTGAATATGATAGCACCAAAAACATCGTGCTGATTCCGATGCTGAGCGGATACCGCGACAGCAAGACGCTGAAGCTGGCGGTGGAACATAACTACAGCAAGTGGTACGCCGAGCATGGCATCATGCTTGACTCTAAGCCCAAAGATGCGATGTCGTTTCGGAAAGTCATCATGGTTGACCAGATTGAAAGTCTGTCATTGTTCGACCCGGCCAGTGCAACCGCGCTTTCGATGGGACATCCGCAGGAGGTGGAGAAGAGTCCGGGTAACGATGACGGCGACAGCCCGGATGATAAAAGCCGGGACGCGCCGGGTTAAGAAAGCGCAATATTTCCCCTGATGACATGGCTTCATCAGGGGGAAACCCCTCCCACCTCACACCCTATTTTCTGCGATCCACAGCCGACATACGACTTTATCCGCCTGATACCCACCCGGTTGATAGCCAGTTTCGGATGACGCAGCATCAGATCAATCGTTAAGCGGGCGTGCTGATGCAGGGTAAACGCCACTTCATCATTCAGCACCCGATCGACCGTCGCCATCCCGACGCCCGCCATTTTGCCCCCCTAATGAGAGCTTTTTTATTCAGACTCCACGCGAAAAATGGCAAGTTTATTGCTGCCCGCCTGCCAGATTGCCTGTCACTTCCAACTAATTGAAATTAAAAAATAATGCGATTTAATAATGGAAAGTGATCAACAGCGCTGTACCGGGGCGGTTTTACCTGCCGTGCGGTCGTCAGACTAAAAAGCAAAGCTGGCCGCTGCCTGGGCGGATTAACCGTTAAGCTTGTGATGAGCGAATCAACGAGGAGTATGTATGGCTCAGCAAAAAGAGGTTCTGATTATTGGTGCTTCACGCGGTATCGGTCTGGCGGTGACGCAGGCGTTTGCCGGTGAGGGCTGGCAGGTCACAGCTACTCACCGCAGTGGCATCCCGGAGCAGGGCAACCGGCCAGAAATATACTGGCATACGCTGGACATGACTCAGTCATCAGCGGTTCAACAGCTTGCCAGCCAGCTCAGTGGTAAGTCGTTCGATGCGATTCTGATCAACGCCGGAATTTCCGGGCCTGCACACCAGACGCTGACGCAGAGCGACGATCAGGAACTGGCGCAACTGTTCCTGACCAATGCGATAGCACCGGTTCGCAGTGCAGAGATTTTGCTGCCGCTGTTGAAGCCGGATGGCGTACTGGCACTGACCTCATCCCAGCTCGGCAGCCTGAATGAAAATCCGGATGCGCAGATGCCGATTTACGCGGCCAGCAAAGCCGCACTGAATATGCTGAGCCGAACGCTGAGAACGGCAACAGAAGCGCAGAGCGGAACACTGCTTACGCTGCACCCCGGCTGGGTGAAAACGGATATGGGCGGCGAGAGCGCGCCTCTGACGGCAGAGGAGAGCGCAGCCGGTATCGTTCAGCAGCTGACCCACTGGCGCGGTCGCGGGGGCCATCACTACGTCGACTACGCCGGCCAGCAACTGCAATGGTAAGCTGATGCGGGGCAGTTACGCCCCGATGTCACGTAGCGCTTTGCCCTTCATCAGGTTGCGTTCAATATGCTCCAGCGTCACATGTTTGGTCTCTGGTACCAGCATCAGCGTCAGCACGATAAACACCAGGTTAAGCACGCCGTAGAACCAGAAGGTGTTGGCATTACCCAGCTGATCCAGCATGGTCAGGAAGGTGGCGCCCACGATCATATTGCCGACCCAGTTGGTAGTGGTGGAGGCGGTAATGCCGAAGTCACGCCCTTTCAGCGGCTGAATCTCTGAACAGAGCAGCCAGATCACCGGTCCGGCTGCCATCGCAAAGCCGACGATGAACATCAGCAGCATCACGACAGCAAAGTATTTGTGGAAATCTGTTTCAACGCCCATGTGCAACAGCGTTCCCAGCACGCCCATGCCAACCGCCATTACCAGAAAACTGGTGGTGAGCATCGGTTTGCGACCCCAGCGATCGACAAAAAAGATCGCAATCAGTGTTGCCAGCATGTTCACCAGCCCGACAATCACCGTGCCCCACATCTGCTCACTGGTGCTGGAGAAGCCGGCAATATTGAAGATTTTGGGTGCGTAATACATCACCACATTCATGCCGGTAAATTGCTGCATAATCTGTAGCAGCATTCCCAGCCACACCGCGCGGCGGAAATTGCCATTGAAACGGAACAGCGACCAGCCGCGCTGCTTCACCTGCAGGCTTTCACGAATCTCTTCCAGCTCCTGCCGGGCCTGTTCGCTGCTGTTGCGCAGCCGATCCAACACCCGCTGCGCCTCGTTAAAGCGTCCGTGCGCTGCCAGCCAGCGCGGGCTGTTGGGCAGGAACAGCACGCCGACAAACAGGATCACCGCCGGAATGGCGATAACGCCGAGCATCCCGCGCCAGTTTCCGCTGTAGCTGAACGCGGTATCGGAGAGATAGGCGACCACGATGCCGGTGGTCAGCATCAGCTGATACATTGAAATCATTGAGCCACGAATACGTTCAGGTGCAATCTCCGCCAGATAGAGCGGCGCAGTGTAAGAGGCAATCCCCACCGCCAGACCCAGCATCACGCGGGCACAGACCAGCGACGCCACATCGGGTGAAAAGGCTGACCAGAGTGAGCCAATCACAAACAGCGTCGCCCCCGCCAGCATACTTTTCTTACGCCCCAGCTTTGATGACATCCAGCCCGCCGCCAGCGCGCCCAGCGCCGCGCCGAACATCATCGAACTCACGACCCACTCCTGCTGATGATTCGTGATCTGCAAATCCTTCGCCAGAAACGGCAAGGCACCTGCAATGACGCCAATATCCAGACCAAACAGCAAGCCGGACAGTGCAGCCATAAAACAGACGAACCAGGTAAAACGGTTCTGTTGATTTCCGGATTTTTTTGCCGCGCCCATGCGAGTCTCCTTGCGGTGGTGCAATGTCAGTATTGTTAATATTATGTAAACATAGTCGCTATCAATGTGTGTCCGATCACACTTCCGACCCTCACCAGGAGGACGCTGGCATTGCAATGAAAAGATAGCCTTAGAGAGCCGCAGGCTGATGCAGCAGGGAGAAACAGCACAGAGGCACGATTACGAAAAACAGGACGCGTCAGGTCAGATTTTGCAACTGCCCGCCTGCGGCATTACACTGCCGCTTTCTGCTATTGATTGAAGGTACTTATGTCTGAACCTTACCAGCGTCAGCCGCTGCCTTTACCGGGTGGTCATAACAAAGTCCTGCTGCACTCCTGTTGCGCACCCTGTTCGGGGGAGGTGATGGAAGCGATGCTGGCATCCGGCATTGAATACACTATTTATTTCTACAATCCGAATATTCATCCGCTCAAAGAGTATGAGCTGCGCAAAGAGGAGAATATTCGTTTTGCCGAAAAATTTGGCGTGCCGTTTGTGGATGCTGACTATGACCGGGATAACTGGTTTGAGAGGGCGCGTGGGTTGGAGTGGTCACCGGAAAGGGGTGAACGCTGCACCATGTGCTTTGATATGCGCTTTGAGCGTACGGCACTCTATGCCCATGAGAACGGATTTCCAGTGATGACCAGTTGCCTGGGTATTTCGCGCTGGAAAGATATGAAGCAGATTAATAGTTGCGGTGTACGCGCAGCGGCCGCTTATCCGGATCTGCTTTACTGGGAGTTTAACTGGCGTAAAGGCGGCGGGTCAGCGCGTATGATTGAAATCAGCAAGCGCGAGAGCTTCTATCAGCAGGAATATTGTGGCTGTGTCTATTCACTTCGCGACACCAATCGTCATCGCGTCACCCAGGGACGTGAGCGTATTCAGATTGGTGTGCAATATTACCAGCCGGATGAATCCTGATTAACCCCTATCGCATAAAGCGTCGGCCTGCGAATAACCGCGCGTTGAGAGCGTAACAGGCCGGGCTGTTACGCCACAACGCTGATTGTCGCATCCAGGCCGCACGTAACTGCAGAGCTGACAGGGATTATCAACGCCGGCCATCTGCTGTGGCGCTTCGTCGTTAAGCAGACGTTTACGACAGGCACTTGGGGTACACCCCATAATCTGCTTAAAAGAGCGCGTAAAGGATTGCTGGCTTTCAAAATGGTATTTCAGCGCCAGACTGATTATGGGCGTCCGGCTGTTTTTTAAATCATTGATACTGGCGTTAAGTTTTTTCTTACGAATATAACGCGCCAGCGTTTCATTATGATAACGGGCAAAAAGTTTTTGCAAGTACCACTTCGAGTAGCCTGCCTTTTCTGCAATATCATCAACACTTAAACGCTGATCCAGATTATTATCAATCCACTCAGTGATAGAGACGATCACGCTTTCGTTATATTTATTTTCGCTCATAGAAACCCCTGTTTAATTTAGGAGGATTCTAAAGAAGTTATCTTAATGTGCTTATTCGTTGCGTAAAGATTTTTCAATATTTGAATCGTTATCTCTAACGATTTCCATTGAACATCATTTTTTAATGCAAAAGACGAATTGTGATTAATCTGTTGTTAATTGCGGGTGAATGGATGATTCTGCCTGAGCAGATGATACTAATTAAAACGGGGTATTACTCCGCTGTCAGACTCAGAGTTAATCCTGTCAGCGTCCATGTAATCAGGGCTATGGCATTGCTCATCAATAGATTTTTGGCGGCGACATGCCAGGCTTAAGACTCACTTTTAACCTGGAGAACCCCGGATGAGCCCGACATACGTGTTGAAAAAACCGCTTGCCGCTTTGCTCACCTCGCTGGCTGTATTTGCTCATGCACCTGCCAGTGCCACGCCGGTTTATGGCGAACAGCTGGAAGGATTTCAATACCCCTATCCACTGCAGCATTTCGATTTTCAGTCCCAGCAGCAACCGCTGAGCATGGGCTATATGGATGTGAAACCGGCGCAACGGACCAACGGCAAAACCGTGGTGTTGATGCACGGTAAAAATTTCTGTGGCGCGACCTGGGAAGAGACCATCCGCGCACTGACTCAGCAGGGATATCGCGTTATCGCACCCGATCAGATTGGCTTCTGCAGCTCGACCAAGCCTGCCAGCTATCAATATAGCTTTCAGCAACTGGCAGAAAATACCCATCAGCTGCTCGCCCGGCTGGGTGTAGATAAGGCGGTGATTATTGGGCACTCCACTGGCGGGATGCTGGCAACCCGTTATGCGCTGATGTATCCGGAACAGACGCAGAAGCTGGTGCTGGTCAACCCGATTGGACTGGAGGACTGGAAAGCTAAAGGCGCACCATGGCGCTCTGTGGATCAGTGGTATCAGCGCGAACTTAAACTCAGCGCAGAGGGCATTAAGAAATATGAGCAGCAGACCTACTATGTGGGGCGCTGGAAACCCGAATATGACAAGTGGGTTGATATGCTGGCCGGACTCAACAGCGGGCCGGGTCACCAGAAGGTGGCATGGAACTCCGCCTTAATCTACGACATGATCTTCACTCAGCCGGTATTGTATGAATTCGGCGATTTGAACGTGCCCACCACTCTGATAATCGGTACCTCAGACACCACGGCCATCGGCAGCGATCTCGCCTCTGCGGAAGTTAAAGCGCGACTCGGTGATTATGCGGTACTGGGGAGAGAAGCCGCAAAACGCATTCCGGGCGCGCGGTTAATCGAATTCCCCGGCATGGGGCATGCGCCGCAGATGGAAGAACCGGCGAAGTTTAATCAGACGTTGCTCGACGATCTGGCTCGGCTCTGAGCCGTCAGGCGCGGCGGCGCCTGATCTTACAGCGCCACGCGTTTCTGCTTTTTACTGAGGTACATCTGTTCATCGCTGTCGTGCAACAACTGCTCCAGTGATTGTGGATGCGCCGCGTCAAATTCCACTATGCCGGAAGAGAATTGCAGGTGGTAGCGACGATTCAGACTGATCGACTGCTGACGTAAATAGCGGGCAAACTGCTGTAACAATGCTTCGCTCTGCTGCTGCTGCAAGCCATTGAAGAGCACCACAAACTCATCGCCGCCCAGGCGGGCAAACAGATCGGAATGCTTGAACACCACTTTCATCGCATCGGCAAAGTCCATCAGCGCACGGTCGCCTTCACGATGGCCGAGCGTGTCATTAATTTGCTTAAATTTGTCGAGATCGAGAAAGGTCAGGCAGGCGGGCCGGTGTTTCATCCGGCACTCATTCAACACCATCTGTCCCAGGGTCATAAAACCGCGGCGATTGGTAATCTGCGTCAGTTCATCACAGGTGGCGGTCTGAAAGGCCACCAGTTCCGCTTCGGCCATGGCGGCCAAATCGCGCATCGTGGCCTGATCCTCTTCATTAAACTGCCGTGGTTCACGACCAATAATACAGAGTGTCCCCATTTTGGCCCCGCCTGGCGCCCGCAGCGGGCAACCCGCATAAAAGCGAATGTGCGGCTCACCGGTAACCAGCGGATTATCATGAAAACGCGCATCTTTGCGCGCATCTTCAACAATCATGATCTCATCCTGCAGGATGGCATGGCCGCAAAATGAGATGTTGCGGGGCGATCCTTTGGGTTCATAGCCCTGAGCGGATTTAAACCACTGATGGTCAGCTTCCAGCAGGCTGACTACTGCGATAGGAACGTCATACAGGCGGCGCGCCAGGCGGGTTAAACGATCAAAGCGTTCTTCCGCTGGGGTATTCATT
>Ga0075019_10000070_pt1 | contig 54965 bp, 52 predicted proteins | sample ColStrG_CSR_2013_FD_71473 | JGI IMG/M metagenome (GOLD analysis project Ga0075019, IMG submission 71473) | Freshwater sediment microbial communities in response to fracking from Pennsylvania, USA - Cold Stream Run_MetaG_CSR_2013 | ecosystem: Environmental > Aquatic > Freshwater > Creek >...
TCCCCTTTTACAATTTTACCCAAGCCCTTTGCCTGATCTCCAATGGCACCAAATGCCGTTGGAAGGCTTTGAGCGAGTGCGGGGAAGAAACCAAAATGTTTTGTTTCTACCTTGATATAACTCACATCAGGAATAAAGCCAATTCTACCCGCAGAATCCAATTGGACTGGTAAAACCATATCTCCACCTTTGCGAACAATATAAAGGCTTATCTCCTTATTTTTATACTGTTTTAACACAGTCTGTAATTCATCCTGAAAGGTAACCTTTGTCTGTTCTGCTCCTACAATTAAATCCCCTTTACGTAATCCTGCCCTAAATCCTCCTTCTTTTGGAACTACAGTACCGACCAAGGTTCTCACTCTGGGATACAGGGAAAAGTCCTCTATATTTTTCTTATTCATTTTCTTGGAAAAAACGGTAGGGACATGTATGGTGGTATCCCTTCCATTTCGATCAATTAATAAATCTATTCCTCCAAAAATCAGATCCGCTGAATGTAAATCTGAAAAATTCACGACTTCTTTCTTTCCTATTTTTTTTATTTTATCACCCGGTAACATGCCTAACTTTCTAAATTCCTTACCAGGATTTAAACCATCTTTTAAACTTGAAATGGGGGTATCCGATTTTCCATATAGCAGGGTAAGCATCCAGAAAATAAATATTCCCAAAATAAGGTTGATCGTTACCCCACCTAACATCACCAATAATCGCTGCCATGCTGGTTTGGAACGAAATTCATCTGGTTTAGGAGGTAAAGCCATTTGCTCCTTATCCATTGATTCGTCTATCATTCCGGCTATTTTGACATAACCGCCCATGGGTAACCAACCTATTCCATATTCAGTATCCCCTTTTTTAAAATGAAAAAGTTTAAAACCCCAGGCATCGAAAAACAGGTAGAATTTTTCTACCCGAATACCGAATAACCTGGCCATAAAGAAATGTCCTGCCTCGTGTAATATAATTAGAATAGCAAGCGCCATTAATAATTGGGCAGCCATTACTAAAACGGGCATAATCTGAGAAATCTGGATAAATAAATACATACTATTTTTTACGATAAAGAATCCTAAATGGATTTTCTGTTTATAATTTCTTTTGCTAAAGCCCTCACTTCCAAATCTGTAGAAACATAATCCTCATAATCCGGCTTTGGAATATAGGTTGATCTTTCCATACAATCTTCAATCACGATACTCATTCCCAAAAAGCTTACCTGGTTTTGTAAAAAGGCATGGACCGCAACTTCATTGGCAGCATTTAAAATGCAGGGCATATTTCCGCCCTTCCTTAGTGCAAGGAAAGCGAGTTCAAGATTACGGAAAGTTTTTGAATCTGGCGATTCAAAGCTCAGGTTTGCTCCTGTTAGAAAATCAAACCTTGGAAATTCTGCCTGGATTCTATGGGGATAATGCAAGGCAAAATGTATGGGCATTCGCATATCGGCAGGCCCCATTTGAGCCTTTATGGAACCATCCCGAAACTGAACCATAGAATGAATCACGGATTGAGGATGAACCACTACCTCAATATCTTTTAACTCTATATCAAAAAGCCATTTTGCTTCGATCACTTCCAAACCCTTATTCATCAAGGAGGCCGAATCTATCGATATTTTTGCACCCATGGACCAATTGGGATGTTTCAAGGCTTGTGCTGCCGTAACTGTTTTTAAAAACTCGGACGATTTACCCCGGAAAGGCCCACCGGAGGCGGTGAGAATAATCTTTTCCACCTCTCCTTCCGTCTCCCCCATCAGACATTGAAAAATAGCGGAATGTTCAGAATCTACCGGAATGATATGGCTTTGAACCCGTTTACATAAATCCATTATCAATTCTCCGGCTACTACCAGAGTTTCCTTATTCGCCAGGGCTATTTTTTTCCCTTTCTCCAATGCCTTTATGGTAGGGGCCAACCCACAATAACCTACCAGGGCGGTTAATACCATATCGATGGAATCCTCCTGGACGGCATCCACCAAGCTTTCATTGCCTGCCAGAACCTCGGTATTCTGATGCTTTAAAGCCTCTTTAACTTTGGCATACTGCGTTTTATCACCAATGACCACTCTTTTGGGCTTTAATTTCAGAGCCTGAGAAATTAATAAATCACCCTGGGTATTGGACGTTAGAAGTCCTGTTTCAAACAAATCAGGATGGGCTTCCAAAACATGAACAGCCTGGGTACCTACTGAACCTGTCGATCCTAATATGGCAATATTCTTCAAATCTATCTCTTATTAACTCGTTAGGATATTTTCCAATTCCATGGCAATTTCTCGCGTATTGGATAAATGGGGAACCTTGTTTTGACCGCCTAATTTCCCCCGGTTCTTCATAAATTGGATAAATGTATTTTCTTTAACCGTCCTTAAAATAAGAGGCCTTAAAATTCCTCCCTGAATTAAGTCTTTATAATAATGATTTTTTTTCTGCATTGTTTTATCCAGTACCTCTGAAAAGGCTTCCAGGCTTTGTGGTGGTTTTCCAAATTCAACAAACCATTCATGGTAGGGAAGACTGGAATCCTTAGGATTTACCTGCGGGGCCACGGTGAACTCTATAATTCTTGCCTGAAATTGATCGGAAACTTCCTGTATAGCCGATTCCACTTCTTCTCCAATTACATGTTCCCCAAAGGCGGAAATAAAATGTTTTATTCTACCGGTAACCAATATCCGGTACGGATTCTTTGAAATAAATTTTATAGTATCGCCCACCAAGTAGGCCCATAAGCCCGCATTGGTACTTATTACCAGTGCATAATTTACCTGTAATTCCACCTCTTCCAGGGTTAAGCGGGAATAATGTTCCTTCCCCCATTCCGATAATGGGATAAATTCATAAAAAATACCGGACTCCACCAATAATAATAAACCCTGCTTATCCACCTGATCCTGAAAGGCAAAAAATCCTTCTGAGGCCGGATAGGTTTCGATGGAGGGAATTTTTTTCCCAATTCTTTGTTCCAACTGCTGCCTATAGGGTTCAAAATTAACCCCTCCGTAAACAAAAAGACTAAAATTGGGGAAAATTTCCTTTATCGATTTCCCTGTTTTTTCAAATAATCGGTCAAAATACATTTGAACCCAGGGAGGGATCCCGGAAATAAATCGAAGATCGGATACCAGGGTTTCTTCCACAATGGAATCAATTTTGGATTCCCAGTCCTCTATACAATTGGTTTCAAAACTGGGCAATTGATTGGACTTAAGGTAGGAAGGTATATGGTGATTCACAATGCCGGATAATCGACCTTCTGCAATTTTTCCCTTCTTATTCAGTTTTGGACTACCGGATAAAAAAATAAGTTTACCATCCAGGAACTCAGATTTGCCTGTATGATGTATATAAAACAATAGGGCATTTCTGGCGGCCCGGACTTGCTCCCGTATGGACTCTTTGGTAATAGGAATGTACTTAATACCGGAAGTGGTTCCGGAAGTAGTAGAAAAATAAAGAGGATAACCCATCCATAATATATCTTTTCCACCTGCTTTTGCCTTTTCGATATAGGGCTTAAAATCTTCGTATTCCCGTACCGGAACCTTTTCCTGAAAATCCTTTATAGATTGAATGGATTTAAAATCGTGATCCATTCCAAATTGAGTTCCCGAACCTTTATGAATGAGTTTAAAAAAGGTAAATTTTTGAAAACCGGAACCATCCTCCATCCATCTTCTGGAACCGGCATAAACCAAATGCCCATAATATTTTGATAAAAAAGATTTGAATCCCATTTCAGGCAGGTTTTCGGTGAAGAATGAGACGATTTATAAAATCGGTGATAAATCCAATTCCATAACCTATTAATTGGGTATAGCTGGCCGCCACGCTCAATAAACCAATCCAAATATCTTTGTATTGCAAACTTGCATCCATAAAAATCAGGATACTATAGAATAATAAGCTAAGGGAACAAAATATAAAGAGAGTATTAAAGAATAATAGGAAAGATAATAGAGTTAAAACACAATAAAGGGTAAAAAAGGCCGGAATAAAATGGACCCATTTTAATTCTTTTGGAAAAAATGTATAAATATTAATTCTTGCTCTTCCAAAAAAATGAACCTGACGAAAAAATTGCTCAAAATTTGATCTTCTTTTATGATAAACAAAGGCTTCCGGAATTAATTCGGAATGAAATCCAAGGCTTTGAATGCGGATACTTAATTCAATATCCTCACCGGAACGGGTTAAAATAAAACCTTTTGTTTTTTCCCAAACTTCCCTGGAAAATCCCATATTAAAGCTCCTGGGATGGAAGTTTTTGGAAACCTGTGTTTTTTTACCCCGAATACCGCCGGTTGTAAAAACTGAGGTCATGGCATAATTAATGGCCTTTTGTAAAGGGGTAAATGAGGGATGGGCAGCATCGGGCCCTCCATAGGCATCCAATTTTCGGGCCTGAATTTCTTTACAAACAATTTCCAGATACTGTTCGGGCACTAAAACATCCGAATCGAAAATAATAAAGTATCCACCTTCCGCTCTTTCAAATCCATAGTTCCTGCTAAATCCCTGACCGGAATTGGGCTTATAGAAATAGCGGATATTGAGTTTATTATGAAAGGTTAGGATTAAATCCTCGGCTCTTTGCACAGAACCATCTTCAATCACTAAAACTTCAAAATTCGTATAGGTTTGTAAGCAAAGACTTAATAATAATTCCTTTATTTCTTCAGGCCGGTTATAAAGGGGGATAATGATAGAAAAAAATATGGGTTCCAAGAATTTTAGGTAAGGGTTAAAATTAAACCATTGGGTCTATATTTCTTTTTCAATCAAGTATAAATTTCTTTGTGGAGCATTTCTCGAAATAAGCTCGGCCAAGAACCCCGTTAAAAATAATTGAGAGCCCAAAACTACTAAAACCAAGGCAATAAAAAACAAGGGCTGTTGGGTTACATCCCTGTATTTTACGGCTTTGGCAATTTCAATTAATTTCTCAATAATCAGGGTTAGGGTTATGCCAAATCCAAAAAGAAAACAAAGAGAGCCAATGGTTCCAAAAAAATGCATGGGTCTTTTACTAAATTTCCCTACGAAGAAAATGGACAATAAATCCAGAAAACCGTTTATAAACCGACTTATGCCTCCAAATTTAGTATATCCATATTTTCTGGGATAATGCTGGACAATTTGTTCTCCAATTTGGGTAAACCCAGCCCATTTGGCAATAACGGGAATATAACGGTGCATTTCTCCATAAACCTCTATGCTTTTAATCACTTCTTTCCGATAGGCTTTGATTCCTGAATTAAAGTCATGAAGATTTTTAATTCCCGACATGGTACGGGTTACCCCATTAAATAATTTGGTGGGAATGGTCTTGGAAAGTGGATCATGCCGTTTTTTCTTCCAACCTGAAACCAGATCAAATCCTTCAAAACGTATTTTCTTATATAATTCTGGGATTTCATCCGGACTATCCTGCAAATCAGCATCGAGAGTAATCACCACATCACCCAAACAGGCTTCAAAGCCCGTATTTAAAGCAGCCGATTTTCCATAATTCCTTCTAAATTTTATGGCCCTTAAAGGGCCATAAAATTTCTTTAATTCTTCAATTTTATTCCAGGAGCCATCCTTGCTTCCGTCATCCACCAAAATAATTTCATAAGAAAAACCATTTTCATACATCACTCTGGAAATCCAGCTTACCAATTCTTCTAAAGACTCTTCCTCATTAAACAAGGGAACCACTACTGAAATATCCATTAAAACTAGGCAGAGGTACTAAATACAGGTTTATCCTTTTTAAATATGGCCGCATAAATAAGGGAACCAATCGTGGCAAAAACAACGCTAAACAAAAAACCCAATAATAAGGTCTTTGTACTGGCCATATCAGGAATAAATCCTTTAACCATCTCCATTTGTTTGTCTAGGGTTTCTCCGGTAATTCCTTTTGCAGCCATATCTCGTCTTGCTTTTTCCAGACTGGCATCAATAATTTTTTGAGAATAGTCTTTATCTATTACTTTCACCAAAACCACCTGGTAAACCTGAGAAATTAAAATAGAGACTAAAAACATGATAAAAATACTGGAAAAGGCAAATTTAAAATTCCAGAATCCTCCAATAGCCTTCCTGATTTCTAAAGTAAAGTAAACGCTGGCTAAAATGGAGATCAATATTATCACGTATCCTAAGGCACTTACTTTCACCACTAATAAGGGATCGATCAGGTAAAATATCAAAGAAATACATACGGAGATAATGCCCAGGTAAAGGCCAAATTTTAGTGCATTATCACGGGCAATTTTTTTGGATTCAGGACTTACTCCATCACCGAAAGGGTCTGAAATGGTTGGATTTTCCATAGTGTTTGGGTTTAGTTTAGGTAAATATTAGCGAACAGGGAAATGTTCTTTTCCCCCACAATACATCAATATAGCAAACAGAACGGCACAATCAAAAGATTTATGGGTACTTTGGTTTAAAAAACTATCCAAATCATGCGTTGCCGGTTCCGTATTCAGGAAATACCCCATTAAAGGATTGAAAACCTCTTTCATGGCACTGGATTCTGACAATTGGGAGGCAACCCGGGCAATTTCACTATAAGAACTTTCCATGAGCACCTGATGGGCAATCACATCCTCGTAAATCTCATGCTCATCCTGAAATTCCTCCTCTTCTACCAATAAAAACTCATCCAAATAATCTGATAAACTTGGATCAATGCCTTCTTCCTTGCATTCCCGTAAATAAAGGAATAAATTCAGCATCTCGGTTCCCCGGTCTATCGTTTCGTCTTCAATTTCCTGCCATTCCGGCGATTCCAGATAATCCTCTTCATATCGTTCCTGGTCGGAGGAAAAGAAATTAATCATCAATAAATCAAATAGAAATTCCTGAATAGGGGAATATTCAGAATGGGCTTTTATCAAATGGTCTAAAGCATCCACTTTTTCCATAAATCCTTTTTCCAGGGAAAATGCCTTAATCAATTCCTCGTAAAAAGACTCATTTTTTTGTTCCAGAACCTGCTTTTCAGGCAGGGTCTGCGTAGTTCCTGTTTGGAAACCCAAAAGGGTTCCGAATAATGCTTCCTGAATGGTTTGGTCCATGGTTTAAAGATTTAAAATTGTGTATTCCTATTTTTAAAAACGACTCCTAATACTTTTCCCCTCATTTCTTTATTCAGGAAAGGGCTATTGAAAGATTTTCCTTTCAAGCTTTTCTTATCAAAAATCCAATTTTTATCCGGATGGAACCAACAAAAATTGGCGGATTCGCCAATCTTTAATTCTGGTTGGGAAAGTCCCATAATGGCCCTTGGCTTTATGGTTAGGGCCCTGATCAAGGTATTTAACGATTCTAATCCAAGACCCTGTATGGCCAGGGGAAAGCAGGTCTGCAAGTTCACTATTCCGTCCAGGGCAAGTTCAAATTCCACCGCTTTGTATTCAATTTCATGAGGGGTATGCCGGCTCGTTATGGCATCGATGGTTCCATCTTTCAATCCATGGATCAGGGCATTCTTATCCCTTTCACTTCGTAATGGAGGTCTTACCTTATAATTGGTATCGAAATCTGATAAATTTCCATCGTCTAATACCAAATGGTAGGATGGGACTGAGGCGGTAACTTTTTGACCCTTTGCTTTTGCTTCCCGAATTAGTTCTACGGCTCCTGACGAAGAAACCGAGGTAAAATGAATGGGAGATTCGGCATAAACCGCAATCATTAAATCTCTTTGTATCATCCATTCTTCCGAAAGGGAGGGTATGCCTTTCATTCCCAAACGTAAGCTATTTATTCCTTCATGCACCTTGGCAGAACCCGAAAGGCTTATTTCTTCAGGGTAGGAAAAAATCTTTGCATGAAAGGGCCTGGTATATTGTAAGGCTCTTAATAATAATCCGGAATTCTCCAAGGGTCGGTCCCCATCTGAAAAAGCCAGGGCGCCTGTCTGATACATATCAAAAAGTTCGGCCATTTCCCTTCCTTCCCTATTTTTACTGATACAGCCTATGGGAAACAGATCGATAGGCAGTTCCCTGGCTTTATTTTTGATAAATTCTATCTGGGTTTTTGCATGGAAGGCAGGTTGGGTATTTGGCATAAGGGCCAAACCCGTAAAGCCACCAGACAAGGCAGCCTGAGAACCTGTCTCCAAGTCTTCCCGATTCTCAAAACCTGGTTCGCCAAAATTCGCATCTAAATCAAACCATCCGGCCGATAAATAGGACCCCTCCTCGTGCCAAACTTCCACATCCGGTATATCCAAATGGGTACCTATTTGGCGGATAATGCCATCTTCAAGAAAAACATCCTGGTTTAATTGGTGAAAATCAGAGTTTTCCCAAAGTATAGTAACCGATTTAATTAATAACCTCATAATTCTAGGCTGGGCTCTTTTTATGGATCAAAATCTGTTCGGCAGCAAGGGATAGTAAAGCCAATATAAGGCAAACTTTCCAAATGGGAAGGAGAAATTCTTCTTCCCTATCGCTAAAAGTACGGATCCTGGTCCAGGGCTCATTTTCATTTAAAAGCGAAGAATAAGAATTATTTTTCAAATCCTCCTCTTTAAAATAGACTAATTCAGATTCGGATCGATCATAATTAAAAGCGAAGGTTTGAACCTTTTTTCCATTCAATATCAAATGATAAAACCCGGAATGTTTAGGGCCGGATCCCAAATCCAGGGTGTTTCCGGTTTTGGACTCCAAACGGGGAATTATGGCAAGAGAATCTCCCATAAAACTGGCATGGAGCATATCTTCTCGGTTCCAATTCCCTGTTTTAAAGGTTTCATATTTTCCAAGAGTATAATCTAAGGGAAAGAAATTCTGGGATTGAAGGGCCAAATTGTAAAATACCGGTAGAAATAATGGGGTATTGGTGAAATTGGTGCAGGATGAGCCGAAAGATCCAGTGAAAAGAAAAAAAGAACCATTGGGTTTAGGAAATTCGACCAAATAGGGAATTTTTCCCTGTAAATTCAGAATATTTTTTTTCCTTTCGGTCGATTTGGTATTCAATTGGAAATACTGGTGAACCCAAGGCATGGTCATACTTTTTGGAAACTTGTCAAAAACTCCGCTTAATATAGGGTTATTGGCCAAGGGCATTTCTATTTCCTGGTTTTTCCGTATCCATTTAAGGTCCGGGCTACCCATAAAATTGCCTAAAAAAGAATTTTGCCCGGCCAGCCAGGCAACCATGTTTAGGCTATCCATAGCACCTGGTATATAAACCAGGCGGCCTCCCCTGTTTATAACTTTTTTTAATTCCTGAACCAGACCGGAACCCGGATGTTTTAGCCCATCTAAAAGAACAAATCCGGATTTGGATAAATGGTTATAATCCACCTGGTCCTCCTTATAAGAAACATATTTAAAATAGGACTCGGTTTTATAAACGGATTCCAAAAACCCATTCGGCTTATCCCCATAAATGCAAACCACCTCCTGAAAATCGGGTACGTCCCAGGAAGCATAAAAGGAATTATCAAAACTAATGGGTTCATCCTCTATTTTTACCTCAATTTCCTGCCCCCCCGACCGGGTAATTTGAAAATGCAAGGTATCCAATATTTTATTCTGCTCCTTAAAATGAACAAGGCCAAGGGATTTTATTTCCCCATTCAATACAAGCTTTACAGGCAGACTAAAATCTTTTAACGAATTAGGATTACCCGAATAGGACCTTTTAATCCTAACTACCAGGGAATTTGATTCTCCCGTTTTTTGTACCGGTGAAAGATTCCAGGCTGAATCTATATAATAATTAAACTGCTCTTTTGGTTTAAAATGAACCAGCCTTAGTCGAAGGTTTTCGGTCGTATCAAAGGATTTTATCAAATTCCCAAACGACTTATGGTTAGAATCGGGGTAGATATCTTTTTGAAAATCAGAGAATAAAAAAGTGCTTTTAGGATGATCGCCCATTTGAGCATTCATTTCCTTAAACCGGTTTAAAATTTGGGTCAGACTTTTATGCTCCAGTGAGGTACCTGTTCTGGAAACCAGGTTTAAAAATTCCTGCTTTTCCAGAAACGCAAAGTCTGAGCCGGAAAAATCATTGGTAATTAGCCCATAGCGAATAGGTTCCTGGCCAGGAAGATCCAAATCGGTCAATTCCGAAATCTTCTTTTTAGCTTCTTCCAAAAGAGTACCGTGGACACCCAATAAATTCATGCTTTGAGAATTATCCAGGTATACTTCCACTAAACGGAAGAGGCTCTTATCCGGGATCGAATTTTTCTTAAGGCTAAAATTTAAGCCTGAAAAAGCAAGGATCAGGAATAAAATACATAGCGTTCTAAATAATAGTAGTAAAAACTCCCGAATACGGTTCCTGGATTTATGTTCTTTCGCGAATTCCTCCAAAAAACCCACATTGGTAAAGTATACTTTCTTATATCTTCTAAAATTAAAAAGGTGAATGATAACCGGAACGGCTATAGCCGGGAAAAAATATAAGACACCAGGGTGAAGAAATTGCATAAGAATTTCAAAAATAACCAATATCCTTATTTTTAGATTTTAATTTTTACGCTCCTGAATTGTTCCCTACCTTAGCCAAATTGACCCTTTCCAAATAACTATACTTTGAAAAAACTTAAAATTGCCATACAAAAATCCGGTAGACTAAATGAGAAGTCGGTAGAACTTCTAAAAAACAGCGGATTTGCCTTTGATAATTATAAAAGTTCTCTCATTTCAAATGTTTCCAATTTTCCTATTGAAATCCTGTTTCTTCGAGACGATGATATTCCCGAATATGTTATGGAAGGAATTGCCGATTTGGGAATTGTTGGACTGAATGTTATTCATGAGGTAGGTGTGGAGGTGGAACATCTGGTAAACCTTGGATTTGGAAAATGCAGCCTGAAAATAGCCATCCCGAATCATAGTGCTATCCAGACCCTGTCCGATCTGGATGGGAAATCTATTGCCACTTCGTATCCGAAAACCCTTGGTGAATTCTTAAAAAAAGAAAATCTCCACTGCGATATCCGAACCATTAGCGGTTCGGTAGAAATATCTACGAATTTGGGATTAAGCGATGCGATATGCGATTTGGTTTCCTCAGGAGGCACCTTAAAAAGTAATGGGCTGGTCCCTTTTGCCAATGTTCTGGATTCTGAGGCCGTGCTTATTGGATATCCGCATTTAAACCATAAGGAAATTTTACCTGAAATTTTACAAAGAATTCAATCGGTATTACGAGCACGGGAAACCAAATATGTGGTTTTAAATATTGAGGAGAAAAATCTCGATTCCATAACCAAGCTCCTGCCTGGGGTAAAAAGCCCCTCTATTTTGCCATTGGCAGAAAAAGGTTGGGTGGCCGTTCATTCGGTTATCCCTGAGCAGGATTTCTGGGAAAGAATTAACAATTTAAAATCGGCCGGAGCCCAGGGAATTGTGGTTATGCCAATTGAAAAAATTATTTTCTAAACCCTTTCTGGCTTTTTCAGTTTACTTTTCATGGTTTTAAAAAGATATAATTACAAGAATTTCTCTGAATCAGGTTTTAAGGAATTATTTACCGGAAGATTTTCCATAAATACAAAAACACAGGAAAATAAGGATCAAGTTCAGAAAATCATCGAAGAAGTGCGGATACATGGGGATGAAGCCTTAAGAACTTTTTCTAAAAAATGGGATGGTTTAGAGTTGAGTTCCTTATCCATAGGGGCTGAAGAATTAAAATCCCTGTCGGAGAAACTAGGAGAAAAGGAAAGAGAGGCGATCCATTTGGCTTATACCAATATTCATAAATTTCATAAAGAACAAATTCAGACAAAAAAATCGGTAGAAACCATGCCAGGGGTTCTTTGCTGGAAAGAGGCCCGCCCTTTGGATAGAATAGGTTTATACATTCCAGGCGGCTCGGCTCCCCTACTCTCTACCTTCCTGATGCTCGGAATACCGGCTATTCTGGCGGGGGTAAAGGAGATTATTGTTTGTACTCCGGGTCAAAAAAACGGGGATACCCTCCATCCGGCCATTGCCTATATTGCAGGCTTATTTAAACTGGAAAAGGTTTTTACCGTGGGCGGGGCTCAGGCTATTGCAGCGATGGCTTTGGGTACAGAAAGCATACCCAAGGTAAATAAGATATTTGGGCCCGGAAACGCTTATGTAACCCTGGCAAAACAAATTCTTCAAACCGAATCCCATACCGCCATCGACATGCCCGCAGGTCCTTCCGAAGTCCTAATTATTGGGAATAAAGAATCCAATCCTGTTTTTATCGCCTCTGATTTATTGGCACAGGCCGAACATGGGGCCGATAGCCAGGTGGTTCTGGTTTCTACCCATGAGGAATTGATTCAAGAGGTAGAACGTTCCATCGAGGACCAAATGAAAAATTTAAATAGAAAAGAAACTGCCCAAAAGGCTTTGGAAAACTCCTATGCGGTCCTGGTAGAAAATGAACTGGAAGCTATTCAATTCTCCAATGCCTATGCCCCGGAGCATTTAATACTTTCTTTAAACCAATTTGAACCCCTTTTGAAAGAGATTCTAAATGCGGGTTCTGTTTTCCTTGGACCCTATTCACCAGAATCGGCCGGAGATTACGCCTCGGGAACGAATCATACCTTGCCTACCTCGGGATATGCCAAAATGTATTCCGGCGTTTCGGTCGAATCTTTTCAGAAAAATATTTCCTTTCAATCCATATCGAAACTCGGGCTTTCCCATTTGGCACCGGCCATAGAAATCCTTGCTGAAATGGAAGGACTGGATGCCCATGCAAATTCTGTACGGGTACGCGCTCAAGCAGAAAAAAAATAAGATGCTATATTCTATTCAACATTTAATACGGGAGAATATCCGTGGTCTTCAGGCCTATTCCTCTGCCCGTAGTCTTTATTTATCGGGCACATTATTGGATGCCAATGAAAGTCCCTATGACCTGGGCTTGGGAGTCGAAGAGATAAGGGATTTAAATCGGTATCCGGACGGTAGCAATAAGCATTTACGGGAATTCCTGGGGAAAAATTTGGGATTAACCAAAGAAAATATCAGTGTAGGCAATGGAAGTGATGAAATTATTGATTTATTAATTCGAATTTTCTGTCAACCCACTCAGGATCAAATCCTTATTCTTCCTCCTACTTTTGGCATGTATAAGGTGGCAGCGAATGTGAATCAGGTGGGTATTATTGAAGTATTGAATCAGCCTGAAACCCCTTTGGAAAACAGGGAACTGCCATTATCACTTCCGGTAAAAGAAATTTTAGAAAAATGTAAAAATTCAGTAAAAATCATATTTATTTGTAATCCCAACAATCCAACCGGATCGATCTTTAAAAAAGACGATATCCTGGAAATAGTCCGAGAGTCTGGATGTATTGTCGTAGTGGATGAAGCCTATTCTGATTTCTCGGAAGAGGAAAATTTAATCCGATTTATTACTGAATACCCAAACCTGGTAATTCTAAAAACCTTTTCTAAATCGTATGCGCTTGCTGGCTTGCGATTGGGTTATGCTATTGCTCAGGAAGAAATTATTCAGGTTTTACAGAAAGTTAAACTTCCCTATAATATCAATACCATTACGACCAAACTGGTTCTTGAAAACCAGGATTATTTAAAACTCGTAGATAAGAATATTCGGAAAATACTGGAAAATAAGATGATGTTGGAAAAAGAATTAAAAAAGTTGAAAGGGGTTAAAGCCGTAATTCCTAGCAGAAGCAATTTCTTTCTGGTGCGTTTTAACAAATCAGATAAGGTATTTGAGGGTCTTGTTAAAAAAGGATTTATTGTAAGAAAAGTGGATTCCAAATATGGTATGGAAGGTTGTCTGAGAATTTCCGTAGGGAATGAAGACGAAAACTCGGGCCTTCTGGAAGCCCTGCAAACCATTAACCAGGAAATTGAATAAATATCTCTTATCCTCTACGGGATAAGGTTCTATATTTCCTTATTATCGTAAAAAACGAATAAATTATCTTTTGGTATCCATAAATCCTATCCAAATTTCATTTTATTTATTAAAAATAAAATAAATTCCATTCTTTTTCCTTCTTTTACGGATATGATTCGTGGTTTTTATTCCAATGGTTTATGAAAAAGGTTTTGTTTATAGATCGGGATGGTACAATTTTGGAAGAACCTGCCGACGAGCAGGTAGATACTCTTGAAAAGCTTCGTTTTCTGCCTTATTCCATCTCTGGATTAAAAAAAGTACAGGACTGGGGGTATACCCTGGTTATGGTTTCCAACCAGGACGGTCTTGGAACAGATTCCTTCCCTGAGCCTGCTTTTCGATTAGTTCAGGATAAAATGATGGATATTTTATCGGGAGAAGGAATTCATTTTGAGAAGGTATTTATTGACTCCCATTTCCCTGCCGACCAACATCCCAATAGAAAACCTGGAATCGGTATGTTAAAGGAATTTCTTACCATGGATATAGATCTTTCTAAATCCTGGGTTATTGGCGACCGATATACCGATGTCCGTTTGGCGGCCAATATAGGCTGTAAGGCATTATGGATTTTACAGGAACATCATCTCCCTCAAACCAATCCTGAATTTGGAACCCAACGAGAAAAAGAACATCTAGAATTGCCCTTTCACCGGGTGAATTCCTGGGGTCAAATTCTTGATTTCCTGGGGACCGAGAATTTGGAACCCAAAAAATCGGTGGAGGGCAGGAAGAAAGATAGATTGGCTATTATCACCCGGAATACCAATGAGACCCAGATAAATCTAATGCTTAATCTGGATGGTAAGGGAGTTTATAGTATTGATACGGGCATCAAATTCTACGACCATATGCTCGAACAATTATCCAGGCATTCCGGTATGGATATTCATCTTACGGTAAAAGGGGATCTGGAAATTGATGAGCATCATACGATCGAAGATTCCGCCATTGCCCTGGGTCAGGGTATGCGGGAAGCGATGGGAGATAAAAAGGGAATGGAGCGATATGGGTTCCTGCTGCCCATGGATGAAGCCCTGGTTCGATGTGCCCTGGACTTTTCCGGTCGATCCTATTTTATTTTCAAAGGACATTTTGACAGAGAGTATGTGGGCGATTTTCCTACCGAGATGTTGGAACATTGGATGAAATCGTTTTCAGATCATGCCGGTTTAAATCTTAACCTGGAAATTCTGGAAGGATCGAATACGCATCATAAAGTAGAGGCCAGTTTCAAAGCCCTAGCCCGAAGTATAAAACAAGCTTTAAAATTAGAGGGAGATCAATTGGCCAGCACTAAAGGAATATTATAAATGAACCCTCAAATAGGAATCATAGAATATGGAGCAGGGAACCTCTTCTCTCTTTCCTGTGCTTTGGATAGATTAAAACTATCGTACGGATTCATTCAAAAAGAATCTCAAATGGAGCTTTATGACCGGTTTATTATTCCTGGAGTGGGCCATGCCGGCGTGGCCATGGAAAAGCTCCAAAATTCCGGAATGGTGGAACCTATATTAAAAACCCTAAAACCAGTATTAGGTATTTGTGTTGGTATGCAGCTTCTTTCTGAATTCTCCGAAGAAGGAAATTCGGAAATGTTGAAAAAGTTTCCTGTTTCGACCAGAAAATTTTCCTCAGGGGGCGAGCTTAAAATCCCCCATATGGGTTGGAATCAGGTTCACTTTACAGATTCGGATCCTCTATTTAAAGAAATAAACCAGGACGCATATTTCTATTTTGTCCATTCCTTCTTTCTCGAATTTAATCCTAAGTTTGCAATTGGTTCAACCGAATACGGATTAAGATTTTCATCCGGCATGCGGTATAAGAACTATTGGGGGGTTCAATTCCATCCTGAAAAATCAGGATTGGACGGAGAAAAAGTCCTCAAAAATTTTAGCGATTTTTAATAAAACGAAATTCCTCACGTATGCAAGTTATTCCCGCTATTGACGTTTTAAATGGCCAGGTAGTAAGATTAAAAGAAGGGGACTATTCCAAAGCAACCGTTTACGATGTTACCCTGGAAGAAATGATAGCCCAATTTGATTCCCAGGGTACCGATTATGTACATATTATTGACCTTAACGGAGCCAGGGGCGATTTCTCCAATCAGGAGGCTCTTGTAAAGATTCTAAAAAAATCAAATTTAAAAATACAATACGGAGGAGGCATTCGAAGCCTGGATAAAATCCGTGAAATGCTCGATCTTGGTTTTCATAGGTTAATTATCGGAACCCAGGCCCTTACCGATCCTGATTTCCTGGAATCGCTTAGCAAGGCATTTTGCATGAAGGATAGCTGCTCGGATAAGTTTATCATTGCTATTGATGTATTGGACGAGGTTATAAAATACTCCGGTTGGATGGAGTCCTCCCCCATTAAATTGGTGGATTATGTGGATAAATGTATATCCCTTGGGTTTTTCCGTTTCCTTTGTACCGATATTAAAAAGGATGGCATGCTGGGCGGATCGGGCATTCCCCTTTATAAGAAAATATTAGATAAATATCCTTTCATAAAATTAATCGCCTCCGGTGGAATTTCCAGCCTGAAGGATTTACAGGAACTGGCCAAAATTAAAGTGGAAGCGGCCGTAGTCGGTAAGGCTATTTATGAAAAGAAATTAAGTATTGAGGATATTAAGGACTGGAACCTCCAGGCTATGGTAAGCTTCTAAATGGTTTCCAAACGGATTATTCCCTGTTTGGATGTAAAGGATGGGCGCACGGTTAAAGGAGTGAATTTTCTAAACCTGCGGGATGCAGGTGATCCTGTGGAATTAGCCTATACCTATTCACAAAAAGGTGCCGATGAATTGGTTTTCTTGGATATTTCCGCAACGGAGGAAAAAAGAAAGACCCTTATTGAAATGGTAAAATCGGTAGCCCGCCAAATCTCCATTCCTTTTACCATTGGTGGAGGAATTTCTGAATTATCCGATGCCCATGAGCTTTTAAATTCGGGTGCTGATAAAATTTCCATCAATTCTGCCGCGGTTCGTAACCCGGCCCTGATCGAAGAAATGGCTTCTCAGTTTGGAAGCCAATTTGTTGTGGTTGCGATTGATACCCGTAAAGTTGGAGATCAAAACCTGGTTCATTTGGTTGGAGGGAAAGTACCCACCCAAATTAATACCGAAAATTGGATAAGGGAGGTAGAGGATAGAGGTGCCGGGGAAATTCTTTTAACCTCGATGGACCATGATGGGACTAAAAATGGTTTTGACCTGGATTTCCTGACCCAACTGAATAAAATTGTCCATATTCCCCTAATCGCATCCGGAGGAGCAGGAAAACAGGAACATTTTTATGACTTGTTTGAAAAAACTGGGGTAGATGCCGCATTAGCTGCCAGTATTTTCCATTTCCAGGAAGTAGAAATTCCTTATTTAAAAAAATATTTAAGCGATAAAGGCATACTGGTTCGTCCCGGTTCAAATTAATAAAACAGAGTTCTATGAATCCCAATTTTGAAAAAGGTAATGGTTTAATCCCGGTAATTATTCAGGATCATCTGACCCTCGAAGTTCTGATGTTGGGCTTTATGAATGAAGAAGCCTTAATGAAAACCCAGGTGGAGGGACGTGTTACCTTTTTCTCCAGGACCAAGAACCGTTTATGGACCAAGGGGGAAGAAAGCGGGATATTTTTGCAGGTCCGGGAAATGTTTGAGGACTGTGACCAGGATACCTTATTAATTAAAGTGTCGGTAGAAGGGCCTGTTTGCCATACCGGTTATAGAAACTGTTTTAAAACGGAGTATAACCAGAACTTTATTTTTCAATTAGAAAAAATAGTTCGCCATAGACTTGAAAATCCATTACCCACCAGTTATATATCCCAATTAAAAACCCAGGGAATTAATAAAATTAGTCAAAAAGTAGGGGAAGAAGCTGTAGAAACCGTTATTGCCGCCCTCGCAGAAACCCATCCTGATTTTGTCAATGAAAGTTCCGATCTATTATTTCATTTATTGATCCTCTTATTGGAGAAAAACTCCAGTTTGCTTGAAATAGCGCAAAACCTTAAAAAAAGAGATAAATCCAATATTGATAAGCCCGTTTAATCAGTTTGCTTGTTCGGGACCTTAAAACTTTTCCCTCGTATTCTTCTTAGTTATAAATAAGAATCCTACCCTTGAATGTTGAAAAGATTGCCGATTGGGGAATAGCCCAACACCCCCTATATGCATTGGATATTGATCCGTTAACCAATACCCTATATGCGGGCGGTCTGGATTCTGCTCTCCTAAAAGTCCCATTGGGACTTCAGGAAATTAAGCAAGGGGGCTTTGAAAAACTTGGGCAATATATAGAGAGAATTTTGGGTTTGAAAAATCCAGTTTATACCCTTTTCTACGATCCACAGCAGAATGCAATTTGGGCAGGGGGTAGCAAAGGTTGGGTACAAAAGTTCGATTTAAAAACCAGCACCTTCTCCACCACCTATAACCTGGGGCCCTACCCGATTTTCTCCTTCCAAAGTGACCTTCTTCATAATGCTTTACTGGTATCTCAGGGAAACGGTTTAATCCATTCCCTGACCGAAGAAAATCTTAATAATAATACCCTGGAAGGGGGAGAATTTAAAGAGAAGGAGATTTCCACTTATAAAATATCGGACGATGCCATTCGGGTCATGAAATATTCGAATGATGGAAAGGAACTGGCCACTGCCGGAAAGGATGGAAAAATAAGGGTGCTGGATTCGGAAAGTTTACAGGAAAAACATAGGATCGAAGCGCATGCCTTCCCGATATTTGCCCTGGCCTATTCGCCCGATGGGACCTATTTACTTAGTGGATCCCGAGATGCATCCATTAAAATTTGGCGTACAGAAGATTATAAGCTTATCCAAACCATACCTGCCCATTTATTTGCCATCAATCAAATTCTCTTCCACCCTACCCTACCTTATTTCTTATCGGCCAGTATGGATAAATCCATAAAAATTTGGGGATCTGACGATTTCAAACTCTATAAAATCCTGAATGCCGAAAAAACAGGCGGCCATACCACCTCGGTAAACCGAATGGTTTTCACCAATGCTCCGAGCCCTTCCCTCATCTCCATTGGCGATGACAGGAGAATGCTAATCTGGCACCTGGATTTTGAAACCTGATTCTTTTAGAACTTGAAAATTTTTGGGGAAACCTACATTAAACCAAGGCAGAAAAAGAAATGGGTAATACTATGTGTCTCTAGGAAAGGGTTGAAAGGGTGAAAACACCCTATTTTGGGATATGATTCTTGGCAAAAGGTCGTTTTTAAGCTTCTTGATCAACTTAAAAAATTGATATACAGTGTTTTAACTCAGTAAAATACTATATCTGTAAATTTTGCGCTACGTATAAACTATTTATATGTTTCAACGTCTAATAACTAAACGATATCGTATATCGATATATAGGACAAAATGGAACATTTAATAGAATTGCGGAAAATGGGGGAAGAAACTTCCAGAAAGATTTTAAATCTTTTTGTTCGTTTAATTAACAGCCCCGATACCATGGAAATTATCAATTCCCTTTTTTAAGGAATAATTTTCCAGGTTTATTGATGTACCCTTCGGATGGCTCTGAGATGGTGGGTATATTGACCTAATTCGCGATTAAAGATTCCCTGATGATCTACCCAATCAACCCGAATTTTTCCGGAGGCATGGGCTATTCGATTCGATCCCATTAAAATTCCTACATGGGTAATATTCCCTTCTTCCTCACCAAAAAATGCAAGATCCCCAAAATTTCCCTCTTCTAAAAAAGAAATGGATTCTCCAATATGAATTTGCTGGCTGGCATCCCTCGGTAAAAATATGCCCATTAAACGAAAAAGAACCTGGGTAAATCCGGAACAATCCATGCCCATAAGGGATCTTCCTCCCCATTGATAAGGAGTATTAAGCAGGAACTGAATGGATTCATTTAATAGATCCAGGTTAAATACAGGATCCTTTAAGAGCTCCTCCTTTAAATAATAGGATTCTCTGCCTAATTCAAAATGATTACAATCTTTATAAGGGATGATGGAACCCATAGGAATAAAGGATCCTATCCCTAAACTATTGGTTATGGTGGCTATAGGATGGCGAATAATTCCTCTTGGCTGAAGACTTAGTTCCTGGTACTCTTCTTCGTTTAATACCGTGTATTGTTTTTTATCAATCCAGCCTTGGTATCCATCATGATCGGTTTTTATTAAAACCCATTTGGTATTGGATTCCAGAATCTCAAAAACCTCTCCAAAAAGCAATTGATTAACCTGTTCCTGAAAATCGGCTGGTTCTCTTCGGACTGGCACTAAGCTCAGGTGACTGATGCCAAATTTCAAGGGCTATTCTTTTATTGTAAATGAAGCCAGGATTTCTTGGCTAATAATTCTTCTTTCGTTTCACGAACATTTTCATCATCTACACAACAATCTACCGGGCAAACCGCAGCGCATTGAGGTTCATCATGAAAACCAACACATTCCGTGCATTTATCGGAAACAATATAATACACTTCATCCGAAACAGGTTCCTGAGAGGCCTCTGCCTCGATGGAAATTCCCTTTAAATTAATGACTGAACTCTTTAAACCCGTCCCATCTGAAAACCTCCAAACAGACCCGGCCTCATAGATTGCGTTATTAGGACATTCCGGTTCACAAGCCCCGCAATTTATGCATTCGTCCGTTATTTTAATTGCCATATTATACTTAATCCTATTTTTGCAAATATACGACTTGTTCCCAATCCCCTAAAATAAACCTCGAATGCCTTACCAAAATTTATCCCTGACTGAAATTAAAAATGGATTGGTCCTATTAGGGAAACAAATGGGGGAATTTTCAAAAAAGGAGCACGAAATTAAAATTAAGGCCGAACAAGCCAATCCCTGGTTTACCCAAAATTCTATTAACCTATCGCTTGAATCCTGGTCATTGACCTTGGAAGAAAATAAAATTATGCAATGGTTAGATGCATATCCTGATTTAGAGGAAAGTATTGATCAAAAAATAAAGGACCCTTCCAGGGTGAAAAATATTGGTTTAATCCTGGCTGGGAACCTTCCCCTGGTTGGCTTTCAAGATCTTTTATATAGCCTGGTATCGGGTAATAAAGTCCATGTTAAACTCTCCTCCCAGGATAATATCTTAATTCCTTTCCTGGTTAAGGAAATGCTGGATTTCTTACCCTTTTTTCATGGGAAGGTTCTTTTCCAGGAGAAACTGGAGAATTTTGACCTTGTCATTGCTACCGGTAGCAATAATTCTTCCCGGTATTTTGAATATTATTTTTCTTCTTATCCGCATATTATTCGAAAAAATCGAAATTCCTTATCCCTTTTAACTGGTAAGGAATCCAGAGAAGACCTTCAAAACCTGGGAAGAGATATTTTTAGCTATTTTGGGCTTGGTTGCCGGAATGTATCTGCCTTATGGGTACCCAGGAATTTCTCCTTTATTCATTTTCTTGATGAATTAGAGGTTTTCAAACAAGCGCTTTCCCATAATAAATACCTGAATAATGTTCAATATCAAAATGCCCTTTTGCAATTAAATGGAACTCCCCATTTTCAAAATGGCTTTTTGTTTCTTGTGGAATCCAAATCCCTCTCCTCGCCTATTTCTGTATTGAATTATTCATATTATAATCCGGACGAACTTTCTGATAATTTCCTGGAAATTAGGGACCAGGTTCAATGTCTGGTAGGTTCAGAAAAGGAAATGATACATTCGGAAATCTCTCCCAAGGCCTTTGGTTTCCCCATCACCCCTTTTGGAAAAGCCCAATTCCCCGAACTTTGGGACTACGCCGATCAGGTCGATACGCTAAAGTTTTTATTATCCCAGGCAAAATGAAGGATGCTCCCATTTTCCATTGAAGGTTTAGAAATCTAAACCTTACCAATCCCTATTCTCGGCTGCATACTACGCCTCTCGTATTTATAATCTTGGAATAATTGGGGTAATATCAATACCTTTAGGGGTGTATATCATAAAGGTAAAAGGAGTTGCAAAAATTCCGGATTATATTCAACTACGAGACGACCAGTTCATGCTATTGGCTTATTTCCGGGTAGACCGTCCAGAGAAAGCCCTTGAAAAATGTGGTTTGGGGGAAAGGTCGGCCGAGATCATGAATATTATAAAAGAAATTCCTTTTGGTGAAATAAAAAAGCTTGAACTATAATGCAAACAGAATTAGTTATTAGTCTGGACAACGTCGATGTTTACCAAAAAGACCATTTGGTTCTAGGTCAGGTAAATCTTCATATTCGCAGGGGGGAATTTGTTTATTTAATTGGAAATACCGGAAGTGGAAAATCCAGTTTAATTAAAACCATTTACGGGGAATTATTTATTCACCATGGAGATGGTTTGGTAGCGGGTTATAGACTATCCACTTTAAAAGATAAGGATATTCCGTTTTTAAGGAGAAAATTAGGAATTGTTCATCAGGATTTTCAATTATTGGGCGACCGTAATGTCTATGAAAACCTCATATTCGTTTTAAAGGCAACAGGTTGGAAAGTTTTAGCCGATATTGAAGCCCGAATTCGGGAAGTTTTGGATACCGTAGGCCTGGTAAATACCCTGAATAAAATGCCCCATGAACTATCCGGAGGGGAACAGCAACGGTTGGTTATTGCCCGTGCCATGCTAAATCATCCGGAAATCATCCTTGCCGACGAACCAACCGGACATTTAGACCCGGAAATGTCGATCGAAATAATGAATACTTTAATCAATATTTCTAAAGCAGGAACGGCTATTCTAATGGCCACCCATAATTATGGGATTATTAATCGATTCCCGCAAAGAGTGGTTCGATGCCAGGGGGGTAAAGTATTGGAAACAGAACCTGCCTAAATTAGCACCAGGGAAACCCCGTGCTGAAGCCATTTCCATTTTATCGATTGCATACCTGACAGCTTGTCCTATTCTTCTTAAATGGCAAAACAATTGAGTACCACTAGAATTAATTGAATGAATAATTTTATAAGTCGATTAATGAAGAAAAAACAAAAAATGGAAGAAAATATTACTGATAAGGAAATGGAGAAAAATTTCGAATCCCAAATTCCTGCTGAAAAAGGGGAAGAATTCCATAGCGAACATCCTCATACTATAGTAGATCCCAGTGATTCATTTTCTAGCCAGAATGACCATAATGCCAATTCAAGTTTTGAGGGGATGGAAGCCCAGGTTGAAGAGGACTCTATTATTAAATACGAAAAAGAAATTGCCGAATTAAAGGATAAATATGTACGCCTTTATGCTGAGTTTGACAATTTCAAAAGAAGAACCTCTAAAGAAAGATCGGATTTATTTAAAACAGCCAATAAAGAAGTGTTAATAGCCCTTCTTCCTGTTTTAGACGATTTGGAAAGAGCTCAAAAATCCTTTGTAGAAGCGAAAGATATTACCCCCATCAAGGAGGGTATCTCATTAATTTCTTCCAAATTTAAGAACGTCATGGCCCAACAGGGCTTAACCGAAATGAAAACCATTGGACAACCCTTTGATTCCGAATTTCAGGAAGCGATTACCAATGTTCCGGCGCCTAATGAAAACATGAAGGGAAAGGTAATCGACGAGATGGAAAAAGGATATTTATTAAATGATAAGGTAATTCGCTTTGCCAAAGTAATAGTAGGAGTATAATGGCTGGGAAAAGAGATTTTTACGATATTTTGGGTGTATCCAAGTCGGCCGATGCGGACGAGCTTAAAAAGGCCTATCGAAAACTGGCCATAAAATATCATCCGGATAAAAATCCGAATGATAAAGAGGCAGAAGATAAATTTAAGGAAGCTGCCGAGGCGTACGAAATACTTTCCAATCCGGAAAAACGCCGTCGATATGACCAATTTGGTCATCAGGGCGTAGGCGCGGGTGCCGGTGCAGGAGGTTTTTCTGGAAATATGGAAGATATCTTTAGCCAATTTGGAGATATTTTTGGAGGCGGTAGTCCGTTTGAAGGTTTTTTTGGTGGAAATACAGGTAACAGGGGGGGAAGAAGGGTATCGAAAGGAACCAATCTTAGAATAAAAATTAAACTTAGCCTGGAGGAAATTGCCACCGGGGTGGAAAAAACGGTTAAAATAAATAAGCAAATTTCCTGTAAAACCTGCAATGGATCCGGCGCAAAGGATAAAAACTCCTTTTCTACCTGTTCTACCTGTGGGGGTTCCGGTAGCGTACGGAGGGTTACCAATACCATACTGGGTCAGATGCAAACCACGAGCACATGCCCAAATTGTAATGGGGAAGGAACCATAATTTCCAATAAATGTGCCACCTGCCAGGGAGAAGGGGTTCAAAGGGGAGAAGAAACCATTACCATTCAAATTCCTGCCGGGGTTTCCGACGGTATGCAGTTATCGATGAGTGGGAAGGGAAATGCTGCTCCAAGAGGGGGTATTCCGGGTGATTTAATTATCCTGATTGAAGAAACAGAAAACGAATACCTTAAACGAGACGGGAACAATATCGTATACGAATTACACCTCAATTTTATTCATGCGGCATTAGGCACCAGTTTGGAGGTTCCCACCCTGGATGGAAAGGCCAGAATTAAAATTGAACCGGGAACCCAATCCGGAAAAATTCTTCGATTGAAAGGCAAGGGAATCCAGGAGTTAAATTCCTATACCCGGGGGGATCAGTTAATTCATGTTAGTATCTGGACCCCAAAAGTTTTGACCAGGGAGGAAAGATTGGCTCTGGAAAAAATGCAGGATTCTGAGAATTTTAAACCCAATCCCGGAAAAGGAGATAAGACCTTCTTTGAAAGAATGAAGGAATATTTCGAATAAAACGTATATTCCGAGCAGAAAAGTAGATATTCAAGAGATAAAATTGCGAAATGCTCAGTATTCGGGATATTACAAAAGTCTACGCCAACCATACAGCGCTTTCCGGCTTAAGCATGGAAATAGAGAAGGGAAGTATTTATGGATTATTAGGCCCCAATGGGGCCGGTAAGACTTCCCTCATTCGGATCATCAACCAAATAACTGCCCCGGATAGTGGTTCCATATTCTTTGAGGGGGAACCCTTACAGCCCAAACATATCGGAGCAATAGGGTATTTACCTGAGGAAAGAGGACTTTATAAGAAGATGGAGGTCGGTGAGCAGGTCCTTTATCTTGCTCAACTAAAAGGTTTGAGCAGAAAAGAAGCGTTAACAAGGGCCAAGAATTGGTTTTTACAATTGGAAATTCAGGATTGGTGGACAAAAAAAGTGGAGGACCTGAGCAAGGGTATGCAGCAAAAAGTTCAGTTCATTGCTACCGTCATTCATGAGCCCCCTTTTCTAATCCTCGACGAGCCTTTTACGGGATTTGACCCTATTAATGCCGAAATTATAAAACAAGAAATACTGAACTTGAATAGAAAAGGCACTACGATTCTATTCAGTACCCATCGATTGGAGAATATTGAAGAATTTTGTACCCATCTAACCTTAATCAATCAATCGAAAAAAATATTGGACGGAAAAACCAAGGATATTTTAAATTCCTATCGTTCCAATACCTATAAAATCGACTTCATTGGGAATTTGGATGCCATTAAAAACCAAATTCCCCATCATTTTGAATTAAAGAGTTTTAAAACCGGAGCAGAATACCAGGAAGCCGAATTTAAAATTCTCGATGGAGGAGTCAATGATTTAGTTTCCTTCCTCCTTCCTCATATTCAAATTCAAGGTATTCGGGAAAGTATTCCCAGTATTCAGGACATTTTTATTCAAAAAGTCTCCCAATCATGAATAAAATCTTATTAATCATTCAGAGGGAATATCTGGTTAGAGTTCGGAAAAGAACATTCCTTATCATGACCTTTCTGGTACCCCTATTAATTGCGGGTATGTATGGTCTGATTTTTTACCTCGTGCTGAACCAGAATCAACTTTCCAACCAGCAAAAAGTTATGGTGCTCGATCCTGGAAAGACCTTCGGTAAAAACCTTCAAAATTCAAATGCCGTTCTTTTTCAATATACGAACCAAAAAAGTCCCGATTCCTTAAAAAAGGCATTGCTTCAAAAAAAATTCGATTTCCTTTTGTATATACCTGCTGGTAAAGATACCGCTCTTTCGGCCATGGGAGGCGAATCCCAAGATCCCAGGGGCATTCAATTAACAGGCCAAAAACAAGCCAGTATTCAAACCCTAGGCCAGATTCAGGACGAAATGGAAAGGGTATTAAAAAACCGGGACTATCAGGCAGCGGGTATTGATACCGCTAAATTAAACCGGATTAAACCTAAAATTCATATTGACAATACCGTGATTACGGCAGAGGGAGAAAAAAGCTCGGATAGCTTGGTTTCCTTTATCATTGGCATAATAGCTTCGATTCTAATTTATATGTTTATTTTCCTGTATGGGGTCCAGGTAATGCGGGGCGTTATGGAAGAGAAAACAAGCAGGGTAGTCGAGGTCATTATATCTTCCGTAAAACCCTTCCAATTAATGATGGGTAAAATAATTGGTATTGCCCTTGTAGGATTAACCCAGTTCTTATTATGGGTATTATTATCATCCCTATTAAGCCCAATCATTTCCACAGGAATTAATGCTAAAACCAAAACGGAAATAAGCACCAAAACCCTACAAAATACCAGTACCGTAAACGGTTCTTCCAGCCCCGGATTGGAAATGTTAAAGGCTTTGGGAAGTCAAAATTATCCCTATTTAATTTCCTGCTTTCTATTTTATTTCTTAACCGGCTACTTATTGTATAGTGCCCTTTTTGCCGCCGTTGGCGCTGCGGTCGATTCCGAAACCGAGACCCAGCAGTTTATGTTACCAATAAGTCTTCCCCTGGTCTTTTCCATAATTATTTCATCCAATTATGTAGTGAATAACCCAGATTCAACCTTATCCGTTTGGTTATCCATGATACCCTTATTTTCTCCGGTAGTGATGATGGTACGTGTCCCCTTCCATCCCCCCCTTTGGCAATTACTCCTTTCCATGCTTTTCATGATTCTGGGTTTCCTGGGAACCGTATGGGTGGCGGGAAGAATTTACCGAACGGGAATTTTATTATATGGAAAGAAAATCACTTTCAAGGAACTAGGAAAATGGCTTTTTTATAAGTCCTAGAATTAAATCCTCCTTCTTAGGAACTCAAAAATTAAAAATCCGACCAGGGAAGTGATAAGGGCAATTCCTAAATTTTGAGGGGTAAAAATATCCTTCAATGCCCAGGATAATCCCATTTTCTGCCCTAATCCCGATCCATTATATTCCCCCATTAATAAATTGGAGTAAAACAGAAAAATAATAAATCCCATTTCTATCATGGCACGGTACATCGGATGGAGAAAATTCCTTTTCTTTCTTTTATTGGTCTCCATGGGACTTCATGCTGGTAAGAAATTCGATTAAATGCCTGTATAATTTTTCTGTAGGAAGGCCCATTACATTGGTATAGGAACCCTGAATAGATTCAATTGCTACCATCCCAATCCAATCCTGAATTCCATAGGCTCCGGCCTTATCCAAGGGCTTATAGGTTTTTATATAATACTGAATCTCTTCATTCGAAAGATGGGTGAAACGAACCAGGGTAGTATCCGAAAAACTAAACAATCGGTGCTTATCCCTCAGGCAAACAGCGGTAATGACGGTATGGGTTTTTCCGGATAGTTTCCTTAGCATTTCCTCGGCTTTGATTTCATCTTCGGGTTTCCCCAAAACCTCGTTTTCCAACAAAACCAAGGTATCTGCAGTAATTAAAACTTGTAAATCATTGGGCAGGGAATAGGCATTGGCTTTAGCTTCTGCCAAGAAAACAGGTACCTGTTCCGGGTTCATACTTTTCGGATAGGTTTCATCGATCGATTTCAATTCCACACGGAAAGGGATATCCATAGATTTTAATAATTCAGATCGCCTTGGAGAACCCGAAGCAAGAATAATTTCGAAAGATTTAACATCCATTATTAACGGAATGAATAATATTTTGGCTTAATTCCTTATACAAGTTTAATAAACCGGGTTTGTTTTTTAATAATTCCAGGTGTTTATCCATGGTAATTTGATCATTTCGTAGGGCGGGGCCGGTTTGGGCAGGACCCGGTCCCAGGGTAAATACCTTTCTGACCGTCTCTGCAATTAAAGGAAATAATAGCTGAGGGGAAATTTCTTTCTCTTCGAGAAGTGCCTCCCCTATCCCAATAAGGTGATTGGTAAAATTATTGGCAAAAACTGCCGCCAAATGTACCAGAACCCGATTTTCCGAAGACATTTCATATGTAAATTCGGAAAGGGAGGAAGCCAGTTCGGTTAAACGGATCAGGTTTTCCGGGTTATTTGCCTCTATGAGCAAGGGGATTTGGGAGAAATTTAATTCCAATTCTTTCGAAAAACTTTGTACCGGATATAAAACCCCATAATGATCGGTCCCACCTTCCAATACCTTTAAAGCGGTTGCACCGGAACAATGAATTAGAAAACGATTCTTATTGGGAATTGAATGTACAAAATCCTGAATTCGCCTATCGGGAACGAGGATGAAATAAAAATCGGCCGAATCTGGTATTTCTTTTATATCCAGAGTGAAATCGGATGTTAAAAATTCTGCCAGTTTTCGGGTATTTTCCGGGGTTCTGCCCCAGATTTTTTCAATTTCATAGCCGGCATTTTTTAAGGCGGAACCCAAATGCCAGGCAAGGTTCCCGGCGCCAACCAATATTACTTTTTTCAATATTTAGGCAGGTATGGGAGTTTTGTTTTTCTTTTTAGACCCCTTGGATTGGCTATGCACCCATTCATTATTTCTTCTGAAAATAGAAAACAGGAACCCAATAACCATAATAAGCGTACCAATCCATAAGAAATTGATATAGGGGAATATCATGGCCTTCATAATAACCCAATCCCTTTTACCCGGTTTTTTGGATAATACCTGCAATTCAAAACTTCCGGTCTCCGGTATAATTTTTGTAAATCGGAATTTCATACCCAATTCATCTACCTTGGTTTCTATGGGTAAAATATTCAGGTTTTTTATTAAAAAGATAGGTTCGGTGGTAAACTTCCCTTTTTCACTTTCCAAATTTAATTTTAGACCCACTGCTAAATCATTTTTTTCCGGGTTAATGGCAATATCTTTTACCTGGGCATTCCTGACCAATTCCGATACAGTAATTTCTGTTTTATTCACCTCGATTTTCTGCCCTGGCTTTACCTGGTAAGAGTTGATCGTATAGGTGGAATCTTCCTGGCTGGCCTCTCTTTCCTTGGCCCCTGGCACCTCTGAAATATGGGTATAAATATCCTGGAACCAATAATGGCGGGTGGATGGAGAAGCAATTAATCCACCCATTTTCTCATTTATCTGGGCATTGGGGTATAAATCAAAATTCTCTATACTCCTACCATTGGTGGGATCAATTTTTTGGTAATTGATTTTATAATAGGTATCAGGACCGGAAACCGAATCGCTTAAATAGGTTACCTTATAATTACTCATCTGGTAGGGTTCACCCTTATAAATCAATATATTTTCCTGGGCATTCTTCGTGGTCCAGGAGGGTCCATAACTTAAACCGGTGGTATTTACTGAAATAACTTTTCGGGTGGAAGCAGCAACCAGGGCTCCTAAAATTAAAAGGGCGAAACCAATATGGGCAATGGCCGAGCCGGCTAGTTTCATTTTCCCATTAAAGGCATCCGCAAGGATTCTGGCATTCGATACAATGGAAAAGGTACAGGCAAAATCCAGTAAAACAAACATGGTATTAAAACCGGTATGAGTAAGATATACCAATCCAACAGTAATCAAAATACTCACTACCAGGTAAATTCCTAATTGAAGAAAAAACACCCGGGTATTTGTTTTCTGGTATTTAAGAAACTGGGAAAAAGCAGATAATATAATAATAGTGAAAACAAAAAGAATCTGCCATTTATTATAGTGCCCGACCAAATCGACCGGAGGTGCCTTCTGCGTATGAAATATTTCATTGAATACCGGAATGGAGGTCGTCGCCATGATTTGCAAACAAGAAAGAGTGAGGACAATGGACCCAATAAACATCCAAAACTCCCGGCTGTATAAACTTTCTTCCTTGGGACTAGAGGGAAGACTTTTCCAACGGCTAACCATAAAATACAAGGAGATTCCCAAAAAAACCAGGATAAAGAAAATTAATTGGTACTTCATCCCAAGGTCTGTGAAGGCATGTACGGAAGCATTTTGTAATACCCCACTTCGGGTTAAGTAGGAAGCATATTCCACCAGGATAAAACTGGAAAGTACTAAAATGGTCGCCGTTATATAGGATTGTCCCGAACTCTTATAACTAATCATGACATGCACTGCGGCAACCAAAATTAACCACGGCAAAATGGAGGCATTTTCAACCGGATCCCATTGCCAGAAACCGCCAAAATTTAAGGCTTCATAGGCCCAGGCCGATCCCATGACAATTCCGGTTCCTAAAACCATAACCGCAAAAAGGGCCCAGGGTAATGCCGGACTTATCCATTCCTTTACCCTCGAAGTCCATAAACCCGTTATAGCATAGGCAAAGGGTACTATCATAGAGGCAAATCCAAGGAATAAGGTGGGAGGATGAATCACCATCCAATAGTTTTGCAATAATGGATTTAATCCCCTCCCATCGGTTAAGAAATTACTTAGATAATTCGGATCCTTAAAAATAGGGGCCTCGGTCATGACCATCCGGGTTAGGATAAAAGGAGAACTGCCTACCTGGAACCCAAAAATAGAGACCCCTAATAAAATAGAGCATACAAATACCTGGGAAAGGCCAATGACGGTCATAACCCCACTTTCCCAATCTTTGGCTTTCCAAATCAAAATACTACCTAATACAATTTGCCAGAAACCCCATAAAAGGAAACTACCCTCCTGACCTTCCCAGAAACAGGAAATGATAAAATGGGTGGGTAATGCCCTGGAAGAATGTTCCCAGGCATAATGGTATTCAAAATAATGATTATAAATAAGGGTAAACATGCAGGCTATGATGCCTACAAGTGAAATTGCATGTAAAAGAAAAGCCGATCGGGCCAATAGCTTCCAGGAAAAATTTCCTTTTCTATTGGGATCTAGTTCCTCCCGAACAGAAAAATAATACGAAAGGGTGGTTAGAATGGCCATCCCAAATGAAAAAACGACAAAAAACTGGCCTAGCTTTCCTAGCCATAAATGTTCTCCGGTAAACTGCATCCAATCTTTTCTAAAAAAATAAACTTAAATAGGCTTAATAGCCCGGGCTTCGGTAATTTCCAAATGATCATTGGTGTATTTGGAAGGACATTTCATCAGGATTTTTTCAGCATGAAATACATTACTCTCCATCTTTCCAGTAAGAACCAATTGTTCCGACCGCTCAAAATCCTGGGGCTTGGTACCATCAAAAACCACTTTACATTCCTGACCATCCTTATCTTTTGCATAAAAAGAAAAATGATTGGCATCCTTAAAAGGATTATATTCCATTTGCTTTTCCTTATCCAGTTTCCCAATTACGTGAATTAATTCCCCTTCGGACTTTGCCTTGGCAAAGTTTGAATAGGTACTGGAATCAGAATAGGTCGAAACCAATACCCCTATGGCAAGGGCAAGGACGACTAATAATATTATATGAACACGTTTCATTCGGCTGATTATTAAAAATCAAAATTATAACAAATGCATTTATGCTTCGGTTTTGATTTCTAATAAACCAAAAATACGGACTTATTTTGAATCAATCTAAACAACCTGGATCTAAGCCTTGTCAAAGTTTCGAATTAGGATTAATCTTTTTAACTTATCCCTTCACAAACCTTTATATTTCTTACGGAATCCAATTAAAATTTGATATGAATCGCAGGCTATTTTTTCAAAAATCCGTTTTCACTAGTCTTGGAATAGGTTTCTCCCATTCTAACTGGTTTATTGGGGGAAAGGCATTACCAATACCCCCGTTCGATAAGGCCACTGTAATTTCTACCTGGGATTTCGGAAAAGCCGCCAATGCAGAAGCCTGGAAAGTTCTTTCTGCAGGAGGAAGGGCCCTGGATGCGGTCGAGGCAGGAGCACGGGTACCGGAAGCCGATCCCAATAACCAAAGTGTGGGATTGGGGGGATTGCCGGATAGGGAGGGAAAAGTCACCCTGGATGCCAGCATTATGGATGAGAACGGTTCCTGCGGGGCGGTTATGTGCCTGGAACATATCGTACATGCCGTTTCTGTAGCCAGAAAGGTGATGGAAAATACACCCCATGTTATTCTTACCGGAGAAGGGGCTCTGAATTTTGCCCTTAGCCAGGGATTTAAAAAAGAAAATCTTTTGACCGAAAAAAGCAGGGCCGATTATGAAAAATGGCTTAAAACCTCTCATTATGAACCGATTCCTAATCGGGAAAATCAGGGAGATTACTTCAGGAAAAAAGGAAATACCTTGCCTGGTGGGAAAGAAAACCATGATACGATTGGCATATTAGCCCTCGATGCAAAGGGGAACCTTAGTGGGGCATGCACCACCAGCGGTATGGCCTATAAAATGAGGGGAAGAGTGGGGGATTCACCGGTTATTGGTGCAGGCCTTTTTGTCGATAACGAAGTGGGCGCCGCCACCTCTACCGGGGTAGGAGAAGAAGTAGTAAAAATAGTCGGCTCCCATTTGGTAGTAGAATTTATGCGACAAGGGTTTAGTCCGGAGAAGGCCTGCCGAATGGCTGTGGAAAGAATTGTTAAAAAAAACCCGGAAGGGTCAAAAAGTCTGCAGGTGGGTTTTCTGGCTATTTCGAAAAATGGGAGCTTTGGTGCCTTTGCCTTGCAAAAAGGCTTTACCTATTCGGTTAAATCCGGTTCGGAAGAAAAGATATACCCTTCGGAGAGTTATTATTAAAGAAAAATAAAGGGACCTATGGCAAAATTGGAAATTTGCTGTTTTGATATAGAAACCACTATTCTGGCAGCAAATTCCGGTGCGGACCGGATCGAACTCTGTCTGGATTACGCCTCTGGTGGTCTTACTCCACCCCTTTTCTGGATAGAAAAAATACAGCAAAAAACAGAAGTACCCCTGTATTGCATGATTCGGCCTAGGCCGGGTGATTTCAAATATAGTCCGGATGAATTTCAGACTATGAAAAAGGAAATTCGGGAAAGGAGGGAAATGGGTATTCGGGGATTTGTTTTCGGGATTTTAGACGAGAACCTCGATCCCGATATGCCAAGACTCCAGGAATTAATGGAATTGGCATTTCCCCTACCGGTCACCTTTCATAGGGCCTTCGATTGGGTAAGAAATCCTTTAAATGCTTTAGATGAATTAATTACAGCAGGATTTGAACGAATTCTTAGTTCAGGCCAAAGAAAATCAGCCTGGGAAGGCAGGGAATTATTAAAGGAATTAATAAGGGTTTCCTCAGGAAGAATTGCCATCATGCCCGGTGCGGGCATTCGATCAGAAAGCCTGGAAGCACTAAATCAATATTTGAAGGCTGAGGAATACCATAGTTCGGCTCTAAGCCCTAATATCCCATTCCATAAGGAATCCTATAACCGGGAAATCGGGAAAATGAAAAAAATTCTGGAATAAAATTTCCAAAAAAAGGGGCTGCCTCGTAGGTATGAGCCAGCCCCTTTTTGGTATGATTAAGGGGTATTAGTTTTGTCGCAAGCAAAATCCCTGAACGGTATTGCTTGTTAATCCCACATAAGAAGAATTCACAATGGTTCTGTCGGAAGCATAAATCCAGACATTGTACCCACATTTTGGAACGCCCGCGGTATTGATAGTGAAACTTCCCGATTTCCCGGTGGCGGGTAAGCCCCCGCCTGGATAGGATAATCCGGCACTGGTAGCTACTGGTACAGCCCCATCTACTCCTACCAAGGCCCCCTTATCAGGAGTCACAAAAATACTAAAGGAGCTGGCATGTTCATCGGTCATCGTATAGTATCCACTTATGGTTTCCCCGATAGTAAAATCGGCACAATCCCCTCCTCCAGTGGTAATATTAATAGAGACATTGGGGCTTTGGTTATCGCACCAGATATGAACGGTATTCCCGGTAATGATCGTATTGGAAGGATCCTTTAGTTCAATTCCAATACTATACATCCCCTCTGCTCCGGTGTAGAATAAGCCAATTTGATCCCCAACGATGGCAATATTGGGATTGGTGGCTAAATAATCCATCCAACCCTGGGCATCCGGAACCAGGGTAATGGGAGCAGATATTACCCCCAGGGTATCGGTTTGTACCACCTGGTTAACCAATAACGGAACCACGGCAGAACCGGGAGTGCTGATTTTAAACCGGTATTTTGTACCTGGACTGGCATTAAATATTCTCCCAATAATGGTAATGGCATTATAGAAAGGACTTTCATAGGCTCCTGCCAAAGAGGTAGAACCGGTGCTGGAGGTGGCAAGTCCCGTCACATTATTAATATCGGTTACCACCATACCCCCTACTTTTTCCATAAATGGAACCATAGTGCCTGGCTGAACCCCTTGTGGCAAGGGCTTAATTTCAATATTACATTCCCTTCTGTCTCCCCAAACTGCCGTATAATTGGGATCGTTGGGGGTAGGTGGGGTATTCCAGGATAGTATTCCAAGAATCTTTGCCTTCCCCATAGCGCACCATTGTTTCCGGTGCTTATCCAAATTTACGTTCAGGGAGACATCATAATTTAATCCATCGGTAGGGTTTGTAGGAATATCATGTACGTCTACCGAAGAGGTACCCATATACTGATAGCCGGAACCAAAATCCAGATAAAATGCCACATATTCCTTACTTCCCGCTGTACAAAGCCCCCCGATATATCCCAACTTAAGCTTTGTGGTTACCGTAGCATGGAGTTCATTCAAATCGGAATTCAGGGAAACGCAGGTAATCGTTTCATAGGTGGTATTGTATTTTTGACCGGTAATATTTTTTATAATATCTTGTAAATTATAATTCACAAAAAGCTTCTGCGCCTGTAAATAAGCATTTTGATCATGGTGTGCTAATTTGACAATATCGACCGAATGGGTGACCAGACGGCTTTGGTGATTGATATTATCGTATGATTTTACAAGTTCTGCCAAAACAGCCGGTGGTTTTATAGCGGGTTTAACCTGAGTAGCATTTAAATGCGGAACATAACTTTCTAAAAAGGAAGGATGGAGAACTTTCTCGCTCAAATCGACATTTTGAAGTTCTTTTACCCCAACGGCAATATCACACATCACGCTGGTGCTTGGAGCCATTTGTATATGGGCCTCTTTCATATTGCCCCAGACCACTGGATAATTTGGCGTATTAGGTGGAGGGACTATATTCCAGGATAAAATCGCCCTTACTTTTGGCAAAATAGCCGGTTGAAAACAACAACTTAATTTTTCGGGCTGAATAACCACCTGTGCATAATAGCAAAGGTTATCGGTAAAATCATGGTCGTGGACGGCAACCTGGCCCAGGCCCACATCCACCCAGGTTCCGGAATTCGTATAATCCAAGTAGAATCGAACGTATTCTTTACTTCCCCCCGTACACCAGGTACCATTATACCCAGTCTCCTGTTTTATTTGAATAGTTGCTCCCAGAACTCGGGTCTCAGGATTATAATCAATACAATTTAATTGCTCATAAAACACCTGGTTTTCTCCAAGGATTAGGATTGGAGGGAATTTTTTAACGATTTCAGCATCCTTTAGAGTGCCAAAATAATTTGGATTCTGCAATAAATGCAGCTGCATATCCTTTCTTAAAGGATCGAGGTTTGCATTGCCACCAGTGGCAGAGGTTTGATTGGTTGACATGTGTAATAAATTAATAGATGAATGCTTACTCTGTACGCTTTTCAGCTTCTGCGTCCTGCTTTTATAAAAAAGGAATGGTAGGAGAACCCTATAAAATCATCTAATAATCAGATGTCGGGACGGAAAAAAATGGGCAATGGTCTCAGGCACCTATTTAATCGATTTATACAAATATAATTTCGAATTTTGGTCTTAAATCCCTTGAATACACCTATTTATCAAGATTAAAACACCCGTTTTTTTAACGGTTTGTGAATATTCGTAAAGGATAATTATGGGTCAATTAAATTCATATTTTTTGACTTGTGCTATAAGTTTATACCCCAAACTAATAAGGTTTAAATTTTTTTATATTTAGTTTATGAAGCTTTGTATATTCCTGATTACTTTATTCCTTTTCTTTTTCGGTTTTGAAAAGGGGGATCTTCCCTTGTATAAAAACAAAAATGCCACCCTTGAACTGCGAATAAATGACCTTCTGAAAAGGATGAGCCTCGAGGAAAAGATTTTACAATTAAATCAACAAACGGTAGGCGATAATAATAACCCCAATAATTTGGGATATGAAAAACCTAATTTCCCCTATGAGATTGGCTCCCTAATTTATTTTGGAAAAGATCCGGTTTTTCGAAATTCCATTCAAAAGGGGGCCCTGGAAAAAACCAGATTAGGCATTCCCATCCTGTTTGGATACGATGTGATTCATGGGTACCGTACCAGTTTCCCTATTTCCCTGGCCCAGGCCTGCTCCTGGAATCCGGATCTGGTACAAGATGCCTGTGCCATTGCTGCCAGGGAAGCTAAATTATCCGGCATTAATTGGACTTTTTCCCCTATGATCGATGTAGCCCGTGACCCAAGATGGGGTAGGGTATCCGAAGGATATGGGGAAGATTCCTATACCAATGGAATTTTTGCTGCTGCTTCGGTAAGAGGCTATCAGGGGAAATCCTTATCCGATCCCTATTCTATAGCCGCTTGTTTAAAGCATTATGTAGGCTATGGAAGGTCTGAGGGGGGAAGGGATTATACCTATTCGGATGTTTCCGCCCAATCCCTTTGGGAAACTTATCTTCCCCCCTATGAGGCTGGTATTAAGGCCGAGGCTGCCACTGTCATGTCTGCCTTTAACGATATTAGTGGTATCCCAGCCTCTGCCAATCCATATACCATAAAGGAAGTATTAAAGAATCGTTGGAAATTTGATGGATTTGTGGTTTCCGATTGGGGATCCCTTGAACAACTCATGGATCAGGGAGTAGCCCAAAACCGCAAAGAGGCCTGTATTAAATCCATTTCTGCCGGGGTGGATATGGATATGGTCGATACAATTTATCAGCAAAATCTGAAGGAATTAATCAAAGAAAAAAAAATTCCCCTTTCAAAACTGGACGAAGCCGTTAAACGAATTTTACGAATAAAATTCCGATTAGGCTTGTTCGACCATCCCTATGTACCCATAGAAGAAAACCCATACCTGAATCCGAATAGTCTGGAAATTTCCTTGAACCTTGCCAAAGAATCGATGGTGTTACTCAAAAATGAAAACCAGATTCTCCCACTAAAACCCAATAGGAAGAGGATTGCTTTAATTGGACCATTGGCAAATAATCAGGATGATTTATTGGGTTCCTGGTCAGCACAGGCCAATACCAAAGAAGTAGAATCCATTTATTCCAGTATGCTTAAGGAATTTGGAGATAAAGACAGTATTGTTTACAAAAAGGGATGTGAGATAGAGGGTGATGACGAGAGCTCCTTTCAGGAAGCAGTACAGGCAGCGAAAAATTCGGATATTATCGTGCTCTGTTTGGGTGAAAAGCGATCCTGGACAGGAGAAAACACTTCCAGGTCTACGATCAGCCTTCCAGCCATACAAGAAAAACTAGCCAATGAATTAAAAAAGACGGGAAAGCCCCTAGTCCTCATTCTTGCAAACGGACGTCCTTTGGGATTAATGCATCTAGCTCCCCAGGCCGATGCCATAGTAGAAATCTGGCAACCAGGAATTTCCGGAGGAGCCGCCATGGCTGGTATTTTATCGGGAAAATATAATCCCTCAGGAAAACTGGCTATAACCTTTCCCCTAACGACAGGACAAATTCCTACCTATTATTCCATGCGGCAAAGTTCCCGCCCCAATTCAGGTAAATACCAGGATATTCCCACCGACCCCTTATATTGGTTTGGATATGGATTAAGCTATTCCAATTTTATCTATAATCCCATTCAAATTTCCGCACCAAAAATCCATAAGAACCAAAATTTAATAGCAAAGGTGGACATACAAAATCCAAGTACCAATTCCGGAAAAGAAGTTGTTTTATGGTATATCCGTTCCCCAGCCAGCCAGATTTCCAGACCCCTAAAAGAGCTCAAATTTTTTGAGAAAAAGGAAATCCAGGCAGGAACTCGTAAAGAATTCCAATTCGAGATCGATCCCATGCGAGACCTATCCTACCCCAATGCCGACGGAAAAAGGATATTGGAATCCGGCATTTACCAGATTTCAGCAGGAAACCAAAAAATACAATTTGAATTAATAAACTAAAAAACCAATTCCTGAAATAACTTTTGAAGGACATGATCGGGGTCCTTGCCTAATCCTGGATGAACCTTGGATGATTGAACCATCGTACTCCTGGTTGCCGTTAGCCATCGAAATCGGGAAGCCATATCGAAGGATGCCAGGGGTCCTCCCTCTTTCAATCCCAAAGCAATATGTTGGTAGGATAGTAAATGGGCCTCTATTTCGGGGATATCTATTTCCCCGCAAAAGGCTTTGAACTTTTTAGGGTCTATTTGAAAAACCATATTCAGGTATTTCAAGGAAGGACAATAAAGAATGAGACCAACATTCAGAAATTCTTCCCGCTCTACCCGGGGAACTACCCGTACAACTGCATATTCAAATAAGTGATTCTCTGGCATTTTGGGCTATTTCAACAAATTCTTGAGATAAATTTAATCGGGCATCAAGATATTGGATATAAACATTCCGCAATTCCTGGATCGATTCCAGCTTATCATTTTCCATTAACCAAATTTCCGGAACCTGATATACAATCGATTCTAAAACCTCCTTGGTCAGAATTGTTCTAAATTCCTGGTTTACTTCTTCCAGGTCAAGGGCATAGGGTAATAAAACATGATCCTTTATTCCTAAAAAGGGTTTCCTGGCCTGAACCTCCCAATGATCCCAGGAATGATGGAAATAAAGAGAGGCCCCATGATCAATCAGCCATAATTCCTTATTCCAGAATAATAAATTGGTATTTCTGGGGGTCCGGTCAATATTGGTGATCAAGGAATCCAGCCAAACCACTTTTGAGGCTAATTTGGACTCCATTTTATTGACATTGGGATCAAAGGTAATGGACCGGGAGAGATAATGGAGACCTAAGTTCAAGCCTGTACTGGCTCGTAATAAATCCTGAATCTCTTCGTCGGGCTCTGTCTTTCCAAAAATAGGATCCAATTCACCAAAAACGATTTCAGGCACTTTTAAACCCAGAAACCGGGCAATTTCGCCCCCAATAAACTCGGCTATAAGGGCCTTAACCCCCTGACCCGACCCCCGAAATTTAACTACATAAAGAAATCCATCATCACCCTCGGCAATAGCCGGCAAGGATCCCCCTTCACGCAAAGGAGCTACATACCGAATTATTTGGATTTTCCGTATCGGATTCAGGGAATTATTCATTAGAAATTAAAGGTCAAAAATTATCTTCAGAATCCTGAAACATAAAAATTATTTTTGCCTGAACCAAAACCCAAGACTTTGAACCCAGAAAATTTTGTTTCCGCTTCCGAGGCGGTATTAAAAGTTAAATCCGGAGACCGGGTTTTTTTGCACGGTAGTGCTGCTACCCCTATTGCCCTTATTGAGGCCCTTCTCCAAAGGCATACGGAATTAAAAGGAGTTGAGCTGGTAAGCATTACTTCCCTCGGCAATGTCGATTTCTATAAGCCTGAATATAAGGGTAGTTTCTTCTTTAATTCTCTTTTTGTTTCCGCCAGTACCCGGACCATTGCCAATAGTGAAATGGGGGATTATGTACCGGTCTTCCTGAGTGAAATACCGAGCCTATTTTGCCCTGAATTTTTACCTCTTGATATTGCTTTTATCCAGGTTTCCTTACCCGATGCCCATGGATATTATTCCCTTGGCACCTCGGTCGATATTGGGCAATCAGCTATTCAAAATGCAAAATGGGTTATTGCCTTGGTTAATCCCAATATGCCCAGGACCCATGGCCAGGGATTTATCCATAAATCCAAGATTCACCAATTTGTTTATTCCGATGCCCCCCTACCGGAAGTAGATTATTCCCTTAAATTGAGCCCTGCGGTGGAAACCATTGGAAAAAATATTGCATCCCTGATTGAAGATGGATCCACTTTGCAATTAGGAATTGGCAATATACCCGATCAGGTTTTAAAAAATCTGACCCACCATAAAAACCTGGGCATTCATACGGAAATGTTATCGGACGGGGTTATTCCCTTATTGGAAAATGGGGTTATTAATAATAGCCAGAAAAAGATTAATAATGGGAAAAGTGTTACTTCCTTTATGATTGGCACCCGGAAATTGTATGATTATGTAAACGATAATCCTTCCATTCGGGTCATGGTCATCAATTATGTAAATGATACTGCTATTATCCGGCAAAATCCAAAAATGATTGCCATTAATTCGGCTATTGAGGTGGATTTAACGGGACAGGTATGTGCCGATTCCATGGGCACCTATCAATATTCCGGTATTGGGGGTCAAATGGATTTTATTCGTGGAGCAGCTCTTTCTCCTGGTGGGAAACCTATAATTGCCTTGCCCTCCATTACCTCCAAAGGGCAGACCCGTATCGTTCCCTATTTAAAACAGGGGGCTGGGGTAGTTACCACCCGGGGGCATGTACATTGGGTGGTAACCGAACACGGTATGGTAAACTTATTCGGGAAAAGCCTGAAGCAAAGAGGAAAAGCATTAATTGAAATTGCTCACCCCGACCATAGAGAGAGCCTGGACCAGGCTTTATTTGAACGGTTTAAATCCTAGTCTTCAATCTCTAGTCCAATCTTTTTCATCAAAATGCTAGCATTTAAGCTATTACAAATACCTGGTTTAAGGGTATAATCAAAAAACAATTCATCCCCTTTAACCGAAACATCAAAATGCTGGTTTTCTATCTCGATAGGAAATTCCCTTTCCATATCCCCGAGTCTCAAATCATGGGTGGCCAAAATTCCATAAACCTGGGTACGGATTAAATGCTTAATCATAGCCCGGGAACCCAGATACCGATCGTTGGAATTGGTTCCCCTTAGAATTTCATCCAATAAAAAGAAAATATTCTCGCCTGATTTGGATTTTTTAACCAACACTTCCAAGCGCTTTAATTCCGCATAAAAAGAAGAGGTGTTTTCCTGAAGGGAATCGACAATCCGTAAGGAAGTATAAATATGAACGGGTTGAAATTGGAAAAAGGTGGCACAAACTTTAGAACCTAATTGGGCCAAAACCAGGTTTACCCCTATGGTTCGTAAAAAGGTGCTTTTCCCGGCCATATTGGAGCCTGTAATTAATACTACTTGCTTGGGGGATTGAAAGTCCAGGGAATTTACTACCCTTTTACTTTTGGGAATGAGGGGATGCCCCATCTTTTCGGATCGAATAGATTTACCTGAACCTTCCGGATCCGGAAAGGTCCATTCTGTTTCATTAAAGGCCACCACAGCTAGAGAAATCAGGGCCTCCAAATGATAAATTGCCTGAAACCAATTTGCCGGCTTCTCGCTATAGCTTTCTTTCCAATTTTCCAAACGAATAACCAAATGAATATCCGACAAGTAAATTCCATTGGTTAATAGAGCAATAAGAATATTATTTCTCCTATCAAAATCGTCCACCAAACGGGATAGTTCACTTAAAATACGACTTGCCTTTGGATTTTCATCCAGTCTTGACTTCATCCGACTTAATTCCGCACTGACAAAGGTTTTCTCTTCCACTTTTCCAATCATCTTGGAAAAAGCCAAAAGCGTTTGGGATTGGGAAGATAAAATTTGGTGGGTAAAATTTATTTTCTTGGTAAATCGGCTGGCCAACCATAAATTAAAAAGAAAAATAACGGCAAATAGGGTTGAAAGGTAATTGAGAAGGGGAAATTCCTTTTGAGAAAATTCCGGAAACAGGAATTGAATACCCAATCCCAGGCCTAATGACCCCATAATCCAGGGCAATACTTTTAACCATATGCCCAATTCTTTGGGAAAGGAAACCTCAATTGGTTTTTTAAGCCATTTAAATAAACTTTCCAGGTAAAGAGGATCCGTTTTTCCCTGGATCTTGAGGTTTCTAAAATCATGCACCCAATCCGGGTTCCGGGCTAATTCCTGGATGCCTTCCTGTCTTCCCTGAATAATTTCTTTGGAAGCAGGCAATAAAAACCAGCTTGCAAAAAGATTCTCCCCACCCGGGCTTAGGGTTCGGTTACAATACTGGAAAATGGAATGGTCCCCAAATAAATCCAGGTCGGAGGCATAATCATGTTGGGGATTTATAAAAGACTCTCCCGAGGAAAACGAACTAAAATCCCCATCCAGGGCTTTTATTTCGTTCTCAACGATTTCTAAGGCTTGTTTATTTTCCTTAATACGGTTTTTAAGGGCCTCATGCTTTTTTATAAATCCCAGGTAATACACCAGGAACCCCAGACTTAAAAAAGCAAAATAGGGTGATATCCAGAATATACATACCAAAGAACCCCCTAGTCCTCCAAAAAAAAGAAGAAATCGGGTCCTTTCAAAAAAAGCATCCTTTTTTTCCAGGATAGCCTTCTGGGATTCCAGAGTTTGTAGCTTGTCCTTATAATAAATGTCTGGGTCGGATACCGCTCCTTGTTTATCCATCATGGGAAAATTCCCAGATTGGTATAGGTAGTGGCAATTTTATCAATGGCTGTAACGAAAGCTGCCGTCCTGAATCCCTGAATCTTTGAATGGGTAAGCCGGGTTTCGCGAATTTCATGATACGCCCTAACCATGGTTTCCTCCAAGCCGGAATTTACTAATTCCAGTTCAGAAGCCCCTTTAATGATTACTTTCTTTTGTTCATTACTCAGGGGAATTCCATTATGCGTTTCAATGGCCTCTACGATATTTCTCATGGAATTTTCCACGTATCGCTTATCCATACGACCAAAGGCTACATGGGAAATATTCTTTAACCACTCGAAATAGGAAACGGTAACCCCACCAGAATTGGCATACATATCGGCAATAATAATGCCTCCATTATTTTCGAAGTATTCGGCAGCTTCCGGTGTCGTAGGGCCGTTGGCCCCTTCTACAATAATTTTAGCTTTTATTCTTTTAATATTTTCCGAGGTAATCTGGTTTTCCAAGGCAGCAGGAATCAAAATTTCACATTCCTGCTCCATTCCCTCGGCACTATGGGTAAACGATTTGGCTCCTTTGAAATTTAATATCGATCCCGTTTCCTTTCTATGAGCTACCACCTCATCCAATACTAATCCGTTTGGATTATAAATGGAACCTTCATATTCACAAATCCCTACCAGGGTGGCTCCACCTTCCGTTAGGAACTTAGCCGAATGATAACCTACATTTCCTAATCCCTGAACAATAAATCTTTTATCATTTAATCCGGTAGTGAATCCCAGCCGTTTCATATCCTCGGCAATGGTAACACATTCCCGGGTGGCAAAATAAACCCCACGGCCGGTCGCTTCTTTTCTACCGGCTATTCCATGCTGGGCTAAGGGTTTACCAGTTACACTGGCATTGGAATCGATTTGACCTGGATTAAAGGTTTGGTATGTATCCACGATCCAGGACATTTCCCTTTCCCCTGTACCGTAATCCGGGGCCGGAACATCAATACCGGGGCCAATAAAGTTTTTCTTAATTAATTCAGAAGTATAACGGCGGGTTATATTTTCCAATTCCCTTACGGAATAATTCTTAGGATTTATTTTAACCCCGCCCTTTGCGCCCCCAAAAGGCACATTTACCAGGGCACATTTATAGGTCATCAAGGCGGCCAGGGCTTTCACCTCATCTTCATTCACCATCTCGCTATACCGTATTCCTCCTTTGGTAGGCAGCATATGTTGGGAATGTTCTACTCTCCAGGCAGAAATTAATTCAAATTTATCTCCCCTCCGAATAGGAAACTTAAAACTATAAATACTATTGCATTCCCGTATCATCGCAAGGATATCGGCGGGATGGTCGGTAAAACTGGCAGCGTGATCGAAATAATTACATACATCTGCAAAAAAACCAAGGGGTTTCTTTACAGAATCAGGGGATGTACTCATAAGAGGTTGTTTTTGATTGGTAATGGTTCGACAAATTTCAATTAAAATTCATACGATGCAAATAAAATTAAGTTTTGTCTTTGGATTCCAATTTTCTAAGTCGGAGATCCATGGAAACCAGGTAAATAATAATGCCCAAAAAGATTAGACCAACCACCCAAACCACTACAAATATTTTACCCTGAGCCCTGAGTCCTGTGGTTTGACTTGGGTCCAATACTTCCAATACTAAGGGAATCCAGTTACGCATTGTCTTTTTTTTTATATTTCCTCGATCCTATATTCTAATTTCCGGATTCGTAACCGTAAATCTAATATCCATAATCCTATTAATACCCAACCCAGGCAGGCGGGATAAAAGCCAATTCGTAAATGGGAATCCATATCATAATTACTGAAGGCCGGGTTTCCCCCATTTCCGGGATGCAATGAATCGGTTATTCTTGGTAAAATCATGATGGTGACAAACATGATTGGGAAAGCGAATACATTATATACCGCCGAAAACTTGGCTCTTTGCTGTTCTTCAGCAAAGGAATTTCGAAATACGATATAGGCAAAATAAAACAAGATAGCAATGGCGGTACCATTCAGCTTTGCATCATTGGGCCACCAATCACCCCAGGTAAATTTTGCCCAAAAAGAACCGGTTATGATTCCTACCGTGGCAAATACCAGCCCCACCTGTACCGATTCGGCTGCTATCCTATCATATTCTTCATTTCCATTGCGTAAATATCGAATACTATAAATTACCGATATTAGAAACAATAAAAACATGGATGGCCACATGGCCACATGAAAAAATAAGTTTCGGACAGATTCATATAAAATTTCTCGATTAGGGAAACTAAACCATTCCGGTCCCAGGTTCTTAATCTTTAATTTAGTATCCAGACCCAAATTTACTTTAGTCTTTAAATTCAGGATTTTAGTGGTATCCGGATTCGGTTTAATTTCCAAAGCTTGACGCAGTACCAATAATCCATCATAATCGGTAGCTAATTCCAAATCGGCCAGATCTACCTTTCCCTTTCCCGGGGAATAGGTACCCGGTAAAATAAATATCAGATTCAAGCTATTCTCATTCAAGGCCTGTATTTGTATGGCCTTAACAAGGAAATGTTTTTCCAGGGATAATGCTGCCTGAATTCCCTCCGGTTTCGATTTGAAATGGGCATTCACGGTTTTGACATCCATCCGAACCGTATCACCGGAAAGGGAAGTAGCGGGATGGGTTTCTGTAATTCCAGGTGCTAAAGGGGTGGCAAGGCCTATTATAAGAGAAAAAAGAACTAAAAAGGCCCCGAGCCATTTCCACCAAGCAATTTTTAAAAAATTCAACATAATTTCAATTACACCATTCAAAAAGTGAAAACACTCTCAATAAAAAAGGGTTTCAATTCCGCCAAATATAGGGAAAAACCAAAGTGGCAATAGAGGGTATTAAAAGGTTTAAAAGTATCAAAGCCATAATATCCTTTCCAAAATCGCCCAGACTGGAGGAAAGAGTATTGACGGAAAAATGAATTACTACAAAAATAAGCGGTAGCAAAACAGGAATTCCCAAGACGGAAAATAGGGTTAGATTATTGGAAGCCTTCGACGATAGTCCTGAAAGAAAGGTAAACGCAGAAGATATTCCCAATACCCCCAATAATACACATAGTAGAAAAGGACCGGTTTGATGAATAGGAAAACCCAGGGTAATACAGAATAAAAACAGGAGAACCGCAGAGAGACTTAATAAAACCAGGGCGTTAAAAACCATTTTTGCCAGAAGCAAGGATGCAGGTCCGGCCACTCCAAAATAATAAAGCTGAATACCGGAAGATTCCTGTAAAAAGCTCCTTCCCACTGCGTTAATGGCGGAAAACACAAGGATAATCCAAAAAAGAGCTACCCATTCCGGCCCTTCCAGCTTATGAACCGCCCAATAACAAAGAAAAAGGGTGGATAGGGTATAAAGGAAAATAGATTGGATTCCGGCAAGATTTCGAAATTCCAGGATCATTTCCTTCCAAAAAAGCAGACTGAACTCTTTCCGGAAAATCTTCATTATTTTTTCCCAAAATTGCGTAATCGGATTTTCGTTAGCTTTCGCTTGGTATCGAGGGTGAAATCCCCATTCATCATCCAATCATAATAACTGGGTTCCTGAGCAAATACCTCTTCCACGCGTTTACCCTTATGTTTACCAAAATTAAATACTTCCTCTCCTTTTTCGTTTAAAACCACCCTTCCTGCATAATCCACTACCTGGTTCAGGGAGGTAAATTTGTAAAGGGCATCAATATCATTTTCGATAGGGGTTATTTTATTTCCCTTTTTATCCTCGATGGTAACGCCCTGGTATTTATCAATCTGGGCCAATAAAACTTCATAAGTGGCCTTGATATCCGCTTCTGCCGAATGAGCATTTTCAATATCCTTTCCACAATAAAATTTATAGGCGGCTTTTAGGGTCCTTTGCTCCATTTGATGAAAGATATTCTGTACATCGACCGTTCGCCTGCCTTCCATATCAAATTCAATTTCACATCGCAGAAACTCCTCTATAAGCATGGGAATATCGAATTTATTGGAATTATACCCCCCCAAATCTGAATTCTTTAAAAATATATTTAAATCTTTGGCTACCTGGGCAAAGCTGGGCTCATTTTTTACATCCTCATCATAAATTCCATGAATCAGGGAAGCTTCCAGGGGAATAGGAATCGTAGGATTAATTCTTCGGGTTCGAATTTCCTCAGACCCATCCGGGTTTATTTTTAGAAAGGAAAGTTCAACAATCCGGTCCGAAGCAACATTGACACCTGTACTTTCCAAATCAAAAAATGCAATGGGTCTTTTAAGGTTTAATTTCATTACGATCGGGGTACTTTGAGATGGAATTATTAGGAGATCAAGGGATTTATTGGGGCTTGGAAATTTTTAATAAACTATCTACCTGATTTTCCACATAGTTAATCCTTTTCTTTTTTTTATTGGTCCAGTCGCTATCAATATCCCCTACATATCGCAGGTAAAATTCCCCGTTCTTATTTTCCAATATATAAGCGGTAGGGGTATATTCATCATGGAATAAATTGGTAATCTTGAAATCATCGTCTGCGCAGAAAGGAAAGGTATAACCCATTTTTAGGGCTTTGGCCTTCATATGAGGAATATCATCAAGAGGATGAATTTTTGGATTATCACCAAAAGGACTTATGGCCCATAAGGGAAATCCCATTTGCCTGTATTTTTTGTCCAGGGCCATGATCCTGGTTTCGTAGGCTTCACAATATTCACAGGTAATGCGCATAAAAATGATAATGATCCCTTTCTCGTTTTTAAAGTCATGAAGGGAAACATATTTGCCATTATAATTCAGCAAACTAAAATCCTTGATTTTGGATCCAATTTTATATTGCACAAGTTTGGATGTATCGGAATGCGCTTGCTGTTGAGGGGAATGGCAGGCAAATACCGATTGAGAGATCAAAAACAAGGTAAGGAAAGCCAAATTCTTCATGGATACCAGATAAGATTACAAATAAAACGGTTTTAAATGGAACCTAACTAGTATAGTTCTTTAAATTTTATGAAAACCATCCTAGTGGTTCGTCCTACCCTATCTTTTTAAGCCTATCCTATTGCCATGAATTCCCCTAATTTTGGCTTAGAAAAGGACTTTCAAAATGCAATTTTTTTAATCCTGCCTTAATTTCAGGTGCCGACATAAATAAATTCCAAAGTAAACCGGATCGATAGTTTTCAATCATGACGATAATAGGTCCCTCATCAATAGCTAAATAGGACTTTCCATACCAATTCCTCGATTCTGAAAAAGCATCGGTAAAACCATATTCGCCCCAAATCTTATCGCCTAAATCATAATAAAAATGGCGAAGGGCTTTCATAGAAAAGTCTGGTGTATAGGGAAAAGCCGATAATGCAGCCGTGGGACTTATCACCCCCAAATCATTGGTTGGGGAATGGGCATTATACCCTTCGAAATTATCGCTGGCGGTTAATCCCCAGCAATTTTCTCCGTACCCTTTATAATGGAGGGGATTTTCCAAACAATAGGCATGATTAATTAAGGTATGATGCGAGTTTTGAATCCAATAATCGGCATATTCATCTTTTAATCCCTTAGGGTCCAAACCCAAAAAAGAATACTGGGAGAAAAATAATGGCCCTCCATAATCAAATCCAAGGGGCAAATTAAATCCATAATAGGTCTTACCATTTTTAAAAAAGTCTCCCTGGGCCCAACCTTTATGATACACCTCGGGACTCACGGGGTATCGGGTACCTGCTTCAGCCAGTATATAGGTGATTAAACATTCATTAAATCCATGAATAGGGAAATTCATGGCCCATCCATTATTAGGACTCCAATGCCAATACAATACCTCCTGCCCCCCCTGGGTTTGCCAGTTCCATTCTACTTCATTCCATAAGCCGTTTATCCTATTTCGTATTTCACCTTCCTCGGGATTGTCTTTGGAAAAGTATTGGCGGGCAGTTAATAAACCCTGGAATAAATAAGAGGTTTCCACCAAATCGGCTCCATCATCCTTTCGGCCAAATCGAATTACTTTTCCGGTTTTACCATCCATCCAATGAGGAAATATACCATGAAAGGCATCGGCCTTTTCCAGGAATTTTAGCATTTTCAATAGCCTCTGCGAGGAAGCATGCCGACTAATCCATTTTCTTTCGGTAGCCACTATTTGTGCCATGATGCCAAATCCTGAACCGCCAATGGTGACAACATTATCCCCATAATCATAGGCAATATTACTTCTTTCCCTGGCTAAACCACTCACGGGATGACCAAAATCCCAGAAATAACGAAAGGTTTGTCTCTGCACCACATCCAATAAAGCACTATCGCTAAGCCCCTTCACAATGCCCACTACTTGAATACTTTCCGAATGCTTTAAGGTGGGATTCTGGGCAAATACCTCAAGGGCAAAGCATCCGAAGGTTAAAAAACAGATTATTCTTCTCATTATGCTTGGTTTAAAGGTTTGGACTCTGAAAGCCTAAATTTTTCATCCCCGTTTTAATTTCTGGACTATTCATTTATCCAAATTTTGTAAATTTATATTCCATTTAGCAAAATAGCCTAGCCTTAAAATTAAGGAAATGAACCATGTAAAAATTCTTTGTTTTTCCCTCTTTCTCTTACCGTTTTGGATGCAAGGGGTTCAAGCGCAAGAAATTTCGTATACGAAACTGGTAATACAAAAAGGGAAAAGTTTCACCCTGCATACCTCCGACACATCCGGGTCCTTGCTCATTGATACCCTGATTATGGAAGATCGTTCCCAAATTCAATTATGGGGGAAAACGGAGTTCACCATATTGGCTAAAAATGCCTATATAGGTCATAATTGTCTTATCTCCGGACAGGATGGGCAAAACAATGGCACCAATTTTCAAATCCAGATGCGATTGGTAAGCCTTGATAAATTATATATAGTGGCTTGTGGTCGAAACCGTCAATACGGGAATCCGGATTATCCCAACGGGGACGGAGGTGATGTTCATTTTTTCTATACCGAAGATGGGTTAATTCCACAAACCGATCGGCCCAGACAGAACCGGTACCTTTCTGTTAATGTTCAGGGTGCCGAAGGAAGCCTCAATCCAGCATCCGATATTTCCATTTTAAAATCCCAGATAAACCAGGGAGGCCGGGTGGGTAATGCCCTTCCAGGCCTTCGACAGGGAATCGTTTATGAAGCCAGTCCAGGGGAAAATGGGGACTTTGAATTAGGCATTCTGAATTTCTAGTTTATTATTTTTTTCTTTAAACTGCTCAGCACCATTAAAGCTTCCATGGGGGTGATTCGATCCAAATCCAGGTCCTGAATCTCTTTACCCAGTTCGGCCCAATAGGGAACCTGAGGGTCTGCGGCCAGGCTTGACCTATCCAACCTATCATTACCCCCATTTTGGTCGGGGTGCGTCCATGGGCTTCTACCCACTTCCATTTTTTGCAATAGAGCCTTGGCTTTGTTAACCACTTCCTGGGGTATTCCTGCCATTCGGGCCACCTGAATACCAAAGCTATGTTCACTCCCTCCCCGAATCAGTTTTCGTAAAAACAATACCCGGTCCCCTTTATCCCTTACCGAAATGGAATAATTCCGGATTCTTGGAAAATCCTTTTCCATTTCATTCAGTTCATGGTAATGGGTGGCAAACAAGGTCTTAGGCCGAAGTTTATGGTTATGAAGATATTCGGCAATGGACCAGGCAATGGAAATACCATCATAGGTACTGGTTCCCCTCCCTATTTCATCCAATAATATCAAACTCCCTTCGCTTAAATTATTAAGGATACTGGCCGTCTCTATCATTTCCACCATAAACGTAGATTGCCCTGAGCTTAAATTATCAGAAGCACCCACCCGGGTAAATAATTTATCCACCAGGCCCAGTTCCATTTTCGATGCCGGAACAAAGGACCCTATCTGGGCCATGATCACCATAAGAGCGGTTTGGCGCAAGATAGCCGATTTTCCTGCCATATTGGGTCCTGTAATCATAAGAATTTGTTCCTTATTCGGATCCAGTTCCATATCATTGGCAATGTATTTCTCTCCCAAAGGCAGGGTTTGTTCAATCACAGGATGCCTTCCTTCCGTAATTTTTAGTCGATTCCCTTTCTGAATGACCGGTTTACAATATTGATTTCTTTCGGCCAGCTTCCCAAAATTGGTTAATACATCCAGGTAGGCAATTAAGCCGGCATTTTCCTGTAAGGGCTTTAGAAATTCAAGTAAAGACTCCTGGAACTCCCTATATAGCCTTGATTCAATGATAGAAATCTTATCCTCGGCGCCCAGAATTTTTTCCTCATACTCCTTAAGCTCTTCGCTAATATATCGTTCAGCATTTACCAAGGTTTGCTTCCGAATCCAGTCGGAAGGAATTTTATCGGTATGGGCATGGGTAACCTCAAAATAATACCCAAAAACGGAATTAAAACTAATTTTAAGTGATCCGATCCCGGTTCTTTCCTGCTCTCTTTTTTGTAAATCCAATAAATAATCCTTCCCTCCAAAAGCAATTTCGCGTAATTCATCCAGGCTGGCATCATAACCACGGGCTATTACATGGCCTTTATGTAAAAGGGAGGGGGCATCCGGGTCAAGGGTTTTCCTTATCCTTTCATTCAATAATGCTAAGGGCAGGAATTTAAACCGAATGGCATCTAAAGCAGGATCCGCATTTTCCAAAAAAAGAGCTTGGATATCCTGAATTGCCTGAGCGGAACGTTCCAAGGTCCAAATCTCTCTGGGACTGGTTTTGAATAAAGCCATTCTGGAGAGTAACCGTTCTAAGTCCCCTATCGATTCCAAAAATTTGACCAGCTTTGGGGTCCAGGCTTTAGACGAAATAAAATACTCCACCAAATCGAGCCTTTCCTGAATAGATTTTACTTGTTTTAAGGGAAAAAGAATCCAGCTTTTTAATAACCGGGCCCCCATAGGGGTCACCGTTTGGTTTACGATTTCAAAAAGGGTTCTGGAATCTTCATGAAGTTTCTGCACCAATTCCAGGTTTCTTTGGGTGAACCGGTCCATATATAGGAAATCCTGAACCTGAATTTTCTGTACCCGGCTTATATGGGGCATCTCCCCCTGACGGGAATCTTTTAAATATTCCAAACAAGCTCCGGCGGTACGAATCCCATTCTGCATATCCTGAAGGCCCATGCCCTGCAAGGAAACCACCTGGAATTGGCGGATCAACATCTCTTCCGCATGATCAGTATCAAAATTCCAATCCTCCATGGAAGAACTTCTTTTGAAATGCATACCCATTTTTTCAAAATCTATTCCCTGGGATTTTGGAAAAAGAATTTCGGAAGGATTAAAAGAACCTATTAATTTTTGAATGATGGCCGGTGAATCTTCGGCCACTTTAAATTCCCCAGTGGAAATATCCAGAAAGGCGGCTCCCATTTTTTGTGGATGGAAATATACCGCTGCCAGGTAATTGGAACTTTGGTCGTCCAATATTCCATTCATGACCGTAACCCCTGGACTTACCATTTCGGTAACCCCTCTTTTCACGATGGTTTTGGTCATTTTTGGATCTTCCAATTGATCGCAAATGGCCACCCTATACCCTGCTTTAATCAACCTGGGTAAATAGGTATCCATGGAATGATGGGGAAATCCGGCCAGCTCAATATGAGAAGCCGATCCATTCGCCCTACGCGTAAGTACAATTCCCAATGCCTTTGCGGCTTTAATGGCATCTTCTCCAAACGTTTCATAAAAATCACCCACCCGGAATAATAATAAAGCATCCGGATGCTTGGCTTTTATTTGGTTGTACTGAGACATTAATGGGGTCTCTTCCTTTTTTGGTTTTATACCGCTCACAATGCAATTGGAATTTTAGAACCAAATTAACAATAGATTGTCCAGAATATAATAGTTTCGCAGGAAGCCTTTAGGTTTATGGAAAAGAAGAGCATGGAAGACTTGAACCGGGTATCCCCGGGCGAGTTTAAGAAATTAACAAAAAATAAAATATCCCTGGTATTGGACGATGTCCGAAGCTTGCAAAATGTGGGCTCCATTTTCCGTACCTCCGATGCCTTTGCTGTCGAGAAGATTTATTTATGTGGTATTACCGGTACTCCCCCCCAAAGAGAAATAGAAAGAACCGCGCTGGGGGCAACCCAATCGGTTTCCTGGGAACATTTCCCTGATATAGAAACCGCTCTTAAACAAATTCAGGATCAGGGAATAGAGATTTGGGCTGTGGAACAATTGGATATTAGCGCGAGCCTAGAAAGTTTCATCCCCGAGAAAGAAAAACAATACGCCCTTATTTTTGGGAATGAGGTGAACGGGGTTTCTGAAAAAACCTTCCCTTACCTGAAAGGAGGCATAGAAATCCCCCAATTTGGGACCAAGCATTCATTCAATATAGCCGTTAGCGTGGGTATAATACTATGGGATTTTTTAATGAAACAGGGAAACGGAAACTTTAATGAAAAATAATAGAAAAAAAATTACTTTTGTGAAGGGTAAGTCCTATACGACCAGCTCCTCTTGAACCCCCCCAGGTTCGGAAGGAAGCAAGGGTAGAGGGTTGTAGCGGTGCGATATAGAGTGCTTGCCCTTTTTTCATTTCTTTGCATGTCCACCTCGCCTTTCGAAATCCTAAGCCATGATGCCCATGAGCAATGGTATGATCTTCAATATCCTAACCAGGAAATAAGATTAAAGGCCCTTGAAAGCTGGAAAAAAGGAATTGAGAACCAGAATATTGGTTTTTGGTTACAAACCAGAATGTGGAATCTTACCGACCCTTTTATAAAAAAGTCCCAAACTTGGTTAACGGTGGGGGATGGTTATGGATTGGATGGACATTATATACAATCCAAAGGGGCTAAAATCTGCTCGTCCGATATTTCCGATACCTTCCTTTCCCTGGCAAAAGAAAATGGTTTTATTGACCGTTTTTCCATAGAAAATGCCGAAAAACTAAGCTTTGAGGATAATTCTTTCGACTATGTTTTATGCAAGGAATCTTATCACCATTTTCCGAGACCCTATTTAGGCGTTTATGAAATGCTACGGGTTGCCCAAAAAGGAATCATTTTAATAGAACCAAACGATCCTATAAGCCAAATGCCTTTCCTATTAGGAATGGTTAATATTTTGGATAAATGGAATACCAACCTGGCCGAAAAATTTTGGAAGAACCGGTTCTCTTTTGAATCGGTGGGGAATTATGTATTCAAGCTTTCATTACGGGAATGCGAAAAAATTGCCATGGGCCTAAATTTACCGGCACTGGCCTATAAAGGAATCAATAATAGCTATTACCAGACTGAATCTGGAGAGGAGCTCGCCGATAAAAATTCAAAAAGCCTTAAAAAGATAAAAAGGAAAATCCGCCTGGCAAATTTCCTAAGCAAAACCTCCCTCTTACCTTACCAACTTTTATCGGTGGCCATTTTTAAGGAAATGCCTGGTCAAGATGAAATTGAAACCTTGAAAAAAGCAGGATACAGCTTCCGGATTTTTCCAAAGAATCCCTATTTAAAAAATTCGAAATAAACCCAAAAAAGGGTTTTATTTTTTCAAAAAACGAAACTACATGAAATAAAAGGGCTGTGAATAAAAGGCAAGACCCCTTTTTGATTAAGAAAAGCTCAATTGATTTTTTTACTTAATCCTCAACTTTTACAGGATGAAGATTTTATAGCAAATCTAGTTCTTCAATGAAAAATCAAATTAATTCTCAGAATAGTTTTTTGGAGGGGAAGGGTTGGTTTGCAAGCCGGTATTTCCAAGCGGAATTAGGGTAAGATTTTTTTTAAAGGTCGGTTTTAACGCCCCAGTCCAAATATTGTACATAACTTCTTGATTCTGAATTTCAGGAATAAAGATTACGAATGGATCTTTTGTAGTATTTAAATAATTTTTTATGCTCGTAATTTGACTTTCATGTAGAATCTGATCACCAAAATTTAATCCCGAAACTATGGGTTGGCTTTTGTCAGGATTACCAATTTGAAAAGTCAAATTTGGATTAGGATTAAATTTTCCCTTAAATTGACTAGGAGAAACCCATCCATTTAGAGTGAAATTATTATTTACCAGTTGAAATTTTAGGACAATTCTTTTGATGCCTTTACTACCAACAGAATCAAATATATTTCTTGAGATATAAAGAGTATCCAAATAAGTATCTAATTGGATTTTGCTGGTAAAAATCGGTTTCGATGCCGGGGTACTACAACCATTATGTAAAAAAATAAAAAATAAGCCGATAGGAATATATAGTAAAAATAAAACAGGTTTAGATAAATGGGTTCTTGCCATGGAGTTTAATTTTTTTAGTGGATTAAAAAATAAAAAATGACTTACCTTAAAG
>Ga0075019_10000076_pt1 | contig 53671 bp, 43 predicted proteins | sample ColStrG_CSR_2013_FD_71473 | JGI IMG/M metagenome (GOLD analysis project Ga0075019, IMG submission 71473) | Freshwater sediment microbial communities in response to fracking from Pennsylvania, USA - Cold Stream Run_MetaG_CSR_2013 | ecosystem: Environmental > Aquatic > Freshwater > Creek >...
CCAAGTGGCAAGTGGTTCGCCAAGACCCCTATGAAACAAAAGGGCGGCGTATCCTCTTAAACCTCGGTCACACCGTGGGCCATGTTTTTGAAGCGGCACTGGGACTTCCACATGGAGTCGCTGTGCACATGGGGCTCCGTTTTGCAATCGAGTGGTCGAAAGAAAGAGGCTTGTGGAAGAGTCCCGAATTGCCGGAAGCGCAACTGCCCTCTGCCCAGACGATCAGTCAGGCTTTGCGTCAAATTTCGCAGCCAGCGAAATGGCTGCTCCGAGACAAAAAGCTCACTCATAAAAACAAGATTCAATTCGTTTTTCTGCGCAAACCTGGTTATCCTGTGGTCCAAACGGTCAAACTTCAGGAGCTGGTGAACGAGTGGAAACGTCAATCCAAGTAAAACCTTTCTTTTACCGCGGCACGATTGGGGCGTCAAAATCACTGTTCAATCGATCGGCCCTGGTGCAGTCATTTTTCCCGGCAGTTAAAGTGGTGGGCGACTCGGCCTGTGATGACGTTCAGCACATGCGTGAGGCCGTTGTCAGTTTCAACCAAAAAAAAGAAATCCATTGTGGTGATGCGGGAACGGTTTTGCGATTTATGGGAATGCGTGTCTCGCGTGAGCCCGGAACTTTTCATCTGACTGGCAGCCCACGTCTGTTGCAAAGGCCGCAACAGGATATGGCATTTATTTTAGCGCAGTTGGGAGTTCAGGTGGATCTGCAGCCTCACGGATTGGTCATTCAAGGCAATGGCTGGAAGAAACCACTCATCCCCATTCGAGTGCACCGCGAAAAATCCAGCCAATTCGCGACGGGTCTGTTGCTGAGCAGTTGGGATCTTCCATTTGATCTGGAACTGGAGCTGGCGCCACCAGGCTTGCATGATTCTTATTGGAATATGAGTCTCGCATTTGCAGAGCAATTGGGAATGGAATTGCAATTTAAGAAAAGTCGAGACCACTTTATCATTCCCGCGCACCAAAGCACGCAGATGCCAACACTCAACGTCGAGCCCGATTACAGCTCAATGTTTGCAATTGCCGCGTTGGCTGCTTTGGGTGGTGAAGCGCGGGTCGAAGGTGTTCAGCTTGAAAGCCTTCAGCCCGATTACGAGTTCGTGGCCATGATGCAAAAAATGAAGATTCCGATTTTGATCGAAAATGATGTGCTTGGAGTTCTCAAGGCACCCAAAATTTTGGCGCAAGATTTTATCCTTCGAGACACGCCGGACATGTTCCCGGTGCTGTCGGTGCTGTTGGCACATGCCGATGGCCACAGTCGTGTGTCGGGCGCGCCACGACTGATCTACAAAGAGTCGAATCGAATTCGCAAGACCGCTGATCTGTTGGACAAAATGGGTGTGCCAAACGAAATTCTGCCGGACGGTCTGAAAATTGAGGGCCAAGGCTTGAAGATGAAAAAGCGGATTTTTGATTTTGATCCGGATCAGGATCATCGTATGGCGATGGCCGCGGGAATTTTGCAAAGAATTGGCTGGAACATTCAATTGGCACATCCGGAAGTCGTCAACAAAAGTTTCCCTGAATTTTGGCAGATTCTTGGATTGCACAAATGAAACTGATTTTGATCGGCAACCGTGGAGTTGGCAAAACAGCCCTCCTGCAAAGACTGCAGATCTATCATTCGCTGCAAAAAAAACAAATATCTGTTTATGATCTCGATCGGGAAATCGAAAAATCAGTCAAGACTTCAATCCCTGAGATCTTCACGCACCAAGGTGAGTCCGCTTTTCGTCAGCTGGAAATCGAGCTTGCGCAGCAACTTCTGCGGAGCCCGAACGTGATCGTGAGCTTGGGAGCCGGCTTCCCGCTTGAAGCACTCCCTCGCGACGCCGAAACCAGAGTTGTGTGGGTCCGACGGCGAGCGACCGATGGTTTGGGTCGCATTTTTTTGGATCGGCCAAGGCTCGATGCACAGCTTTCCCCTCTTGCCGAGTTTCATCAGCGGCGCGCACATCGCGAACAGCGTTACCTCGAGGCCTGTGATTGGATTTATGATTTGCCTGAAGGTTTGGCGGCGCCTTCCGTCACTGAACGCCAATTGTTTCTGGACGGCTTTGAAGATCTCGGTGGTATTCTGACCCTCACGGCCAAGCATCTCGAAAGGCCAAATTGGTTTTTTCAGTCCGCGCAGTACTGGGGTTGGGATCTCATCGAGCTCCGCGATGATCTGTTGGGTATTGAACAGATTCGCAATGTTCTGCAGTTTTTGCCTCCCAAGCAGGTTTTGTATTCGCAGAGGACGACACAATGGGAACATTGGCGTGAAATTCGGCGCAACCATCCTGACGTGTTGGCTGACTGTGCGCTGGAGTTGGGTGCGCCGACTCCGGAGGCTGACATTGTTTCCTTGCACGATCGAAATCCGAATGAAAGCCTGTCGGCTTGCTTGCAAAGATTGGCCGATTGCCAGCCTCGATGTTCGCATCTGAAACTTGCGATCGAAGTTCATGACTTTGCGGAATTGGAGCAGGTCCTGAACTGGCAGAACTTGGATCTCAATCGGCGCAGCATTTTGCCCCGGTCCTCTTCGGGACGGTGGCAATGGGTCCGGCTGTGGCTGAAGAATCGTCAACTGCTTAATTTTGTGCATTCTGGTTTTGGGGATGTCCCGGATCAGCCCAGCCTGTCACAATGGGCGAACACCTTGTCCGCAAGTCCCGGCGGCCAGCATGATTTTGCGGCGGTTCTGGGGTTTCCGGTTGCCCACAGTCACACCCCAATTGAACAAGGACCGTTTTTCAAAATGCATCAGGCCTCGGTGTTCGCGATACCTCTGACAGAGTCCGAGTGGGCTGTGGGTTTCCCACTTTTGCAAAAGATGGGTTTGAAATGGGCCGCGGTCACGTCACCTTTAAAAAATTTGGCGTACCAGGACTCGGTGACAGACGATCCTGTCACGGACAGACTGCAAGCTGCCAACACCCTGGTGCGGCTTGACGGACATCTGCAGTCCATAAATACAGACTTGTTTGGTATTACCCAGCTGCTGGAGCTGGCCGGCACTCGTGGGCCGACAGTCATTTGGGGCGGCGGCGGCACATTGGCCGCTCTTTTGGAGGCCGCGCCCGATGCGGTCCCCTATTCCAGTCGCACTGGAGAACCACGACCTGGCTACGCGGCAACAGAGCCCGAAACCTTGATCTGGGCCGCTTCACCCACAGCCGAACTTCCCAGTTTGACATGGCGACCACGACAGGTTGTGGATTTGAATTATCGCGAAGATTCGCGAGCGCAGGAGTATTGTCAAAAAACCGGAGCGCGCTATTTCAGTGGTCTGATCATGTTTCGATCGCAGGCGGAAGCTCAAAGACACTTTTGGGAGAAATACCATGGGCGCTAGTTCTTTCGGACACATCTTTCAGTTGCATTCTTTCGGTGAAAGTCACGGCGTGGGCCTTGGCGCAGTCATTGACGGCTGCCCGGCTGGGGTGGGCTTTGACCACGATTTTTTACAAGCGGAACTTGATCGCAGAAGACCAGGCCACGGTGTGGGAGTGTCACAAAGAAAAGAGACTGATCAAGCCGAGGTCTTGAGCGGAGTTTTTGAGGGTCTGACACTTGGCACGCCGATCGCGATTTTGGTTCGGAACGTCGATCAACGATCGAAAGATTATGCAAGTATTGCCACTGCACCACGGGCTGGTCATGCCGATGACATGTGGAAAATGAAATTTGGGCATTCAGACCATCGCGGAGGCGGTCGGTCCTCTGGACGCGAAACCGTTGCACGCGTGATGGGCGGCGCTGTCGCCAAAATGCTGCTCCAAAAACTGGCGCCCGATTTGAGAATTCGTGGTGTTCTGGAAGAAGTCGGTGGACAGAATTTACCAGAGAGTCAACGCGCTGAATTTTTAGCACAAGCGCAAAGCAAAGGTGAAAGCTGGGGTGGACAGATCCGCTTGCAAATCGACCATCCTCCTTCTGGTCTGGGGCAGCCTGTGTTTCACAAATTGAAGGCGGATTTGGCTTCCGCACTGATGGGCATCGGCGCAACAACAGCAGTCGAACTGGGTGCCGGCCTTGCGGCAGGTGCAGCGGCGGGAACAGAATTTCATAGCGGCGACAGCTCCGTGTACGGTGGCATTCGCGGTGGAATTTCAACTGGCGAAACAATCACATTTCGAATTGCGGTGAAGCCCACCTCATCAATTTTGGATGTGGCCAAGCAAGGGCGACACGACCCCAGCATCGCAGTTCGTGCAGTTCCAGTGTGCGAAGCCATGGTGGCACTTGTCCTGGCGGATCACTTGCTGTGGCAGCGACTTGATCGTGTTTAGGATTGGCCGCGTGGAAGGTCGCCCATGGTTGTCGAAATCTGGACCGTACCAGAAGTGAATTAAGGGTCGGCTCGCCTTACTCGTGAACTAAGATGTTGCGAAACTGCCAAGGATCCTGAGTGTCCACGTCCTCTTTGAAAAGACCCGGACGGTTTTTCAATGGATTCCAGTCGGTGTAGTAACCCTTGACGGCTCCGAGGTAAGGCAACTGCAATTCCAGACAGCGTTGAAAATTCATTTCGTCCGCTTCGACGATTCCAGCCTGGGGGTTTTCCAAAGCCCAAGCCATTCCAGCCAAAACAGCCGAGCTGACCTGCAAACCAGTCGCATTTTGGTAAGGTGCGAGGCTTCGAGTTTCTTCAATTGAAAGCTGCGAGCCATACCAGTACGCATTTTTGGCGTGACCATACAGGAGGACGCCAAGTTCGTCGATACCATCCACAATTTCATTCTCGTCTAAAATGTGCTGCTCAGGTTGGCGGACACCCGCTTGACCAAACATTTCTTCCAAGGACAAAACGGCGTCATTGGCAGGATGATAAGCATAATGGCAAGTCGGTCGGTAGTCTGGGCTTTGTCCGCTGCCGACTGTGAAATAGTCGGCGATCGAAATCGATTCATTGTGGGTGACCAAGCGTCCGTACTGCGCACCAGGTGTGGGGCACCAAGAGCGCACCTTGGTGTTGGCGCCCGGTTGGCCCAGGTAAATCGCCGACTGACAGCCCTGTTTGTGTTGACCCGCATTGGTGGGACGCCATTTTTCATTTGTGCCCCAACCAAGTTCAGCAGGTTGCATGCCTTCGCTGACAAAGCCTTCAACTGACCATGTGTTGACGAAATTATTCATGGGCTTGGGATTTTTGGAGCGCTGAGTGTCTCGCTCGGCAATGTGAATTCCTTTGACCCCAACAGTTTGCATGAGCTTGGCCCACTGTTCCCGACTCGTTGGCACTGTGAACTTCAGTTTCAGGTCTGTTGCCAATTGCACCAGGGCCTGTTTCACAAACCAGGAGACCATTCCTGGATTGGCGCCACAGCAGGACACTGCAGTGATGCCGCCGGGACTTTTCCTTTTTTCATCCAGCACCGTTTCGCGCAAGGCGTAGTTCGTGCGCATCGAGGATTCAATTTTGTCGTCGAAATAAAATCCTGTCCAAGGTTCGACAACGGTGTCGATGTAATGCGTGCCAAGCTCTCGGCACAGCTTCATGACATCCAATGAGGACACATCAACTGAAAGATTCACGCAGAAGCCAACCCCGCCGCCTTGCTTCAGAAGGGGTGTCAGAAGTTCACGATAATTTTGCGCCGTCACTGCGGCTTTGAGATAGCGAATCCCACGCTGGTCCAATAATTTGCGATCACGATCAGAGGGATCGATCACGACCATTTGGCTTTTGTTAAACTTAAAATGCCGTTCGATCAAAGGCAGTGTGCCACGGCCGATGGAGCCAAATCCAATCATGACGATGGGGCCCGTGATCTCTCCGTAGGGAGTCTGCGGCGGAGTGAATTTGGATTCTTGCGTGACGTGATCGGCCTGGGTTGGGCTCATGTTTACACCTTTGAAAAATGGAAGGACCGGAGCTTATAACGATTTGGGGATCACGACTAGCATGAGGCGTGGACCCTGTAAAATAGAAAGGCCGTTTGCAAACCCACCTCAGAGACTGAGCCAGTGTTCCAAGGCGACGAAAGGGCGGCTTTTGTCAGTCTCGTTGAAAAGCTCATGAAAGGCATGCGGGAACGTGGAGAGCTTTTTCAACCCATTTTTGTGAATCTGAACTTGAGAAAAAAACTCCAGCTGGCGGGACCAACTGACAATTTGATCCTGCAAAGGAACAAGCATGTAAAGGGGATATGGGAATTCCTGTTTTTTTGCCAATCGATCTTGAAGGCCCTGCATTTCAGTTTTCATCGAAAAGTAGGTCGCAGGAGTAATCCGGCTGTGATTGAGAGGATTGGTCAAATATTCTTTTTGCACGCTCGCGTCGTGGGACAAAAGCGCCGCATCGATCTCGTTGTGCATCGAGAGACTGCCATAGATTTTGTGCAAAAGTCCTGCGGCAAATTCCTTCAGCGCTGGAACTTGCACGGCAATTCCCAACTGAGCCTCGGTCACGATGACGGATTTCAGAGAGAGATTGGGCCTTTCAAAGAGAGTCCGCAGAGTCACGAGGCCCCCCATACTGGCACCCATCCAATGCCAGCTTTGAACACCCGAAGTCAGCGATCGTTTTTGAAAGTGGGCAAAGCCCGCAAGTGCCGCTTCGGAGTAGGTTTCAAAACTGTCAATGTGGCCGCGACCACCTGGACTGTGCCCATGCCCGGGAAGATCAATGAGTCCAATCGTGTCCACACAGGTGTGGAGATAGTGGGGAAAATGCAAAAAGCGATCACTTTGTTCTCCGAAACCGTGAACGATAAAAAGACCGCGCTTGTGAAGAGATGCCCCTGCGCGAGAAAACTCGCGGTAGAAAATTGCATTGCCGATTGAGGCTCCTGGGAGGGTTTCTGTGTGCTCAATCCAGCCCACTGGCAGTCTTGGAAAATCGGGTGACGCACTCATTTTGCTCCACCCATTCGCCGCGCACGATAAATTGAAGCGACTCCAAAGGTCAAAGGGAAGGCTTCAAGATCCGAAAGCAGCCCTGTTTGTTGCATCAAATGCAGAAAAGACTCGCCCGAAGGAAACTTTTGCGAGGACGTTTGCAGGTACTCATAGGCCGAGCCCTGTCCCGTGACCAGTCCGCCGATTTGGGGTAAAATTTTTGTCGAATAGAAATTGTAGATTGACGCCAATCCAGGCCATGTCACTTGTCCGAACTCCAAAACCAAAACAAGTCCACCTGGCTTTACCACTCGCGCCATCTCTCTGAGTCCTTGCACGGGGTCACTGACATTGCGGATTCCAAAGGAAATTGTTGCCACATCAAACTGCTGATCGACAAAAGGAAGAGCCATCACATCGGCTTGCGAAAACTCCACGGTCACGCCCTGGTTGCGAGCCTTCGAAGGGGCAGAATCCAGCATTTCGACACAAAAATCCGTTCCCTGCACTTGTCCTTGAGGTCCCGTTGCTTTGGCCAACGCAATGGCCAGGTCACCAGTCCCGGTGGCACAGTCGAGAATTTTTTGCCCCTTTTGAATTTGTGCCAATTGCACAAGCTTTCGCCGCCACAGGTGGTGGACTCCAGCAGAGAGAACCGAGTTGGCCAGGTCGTATTTGCCAGCGACCTTCGCAAACATCGAGCGAATCTTTTCGGGATCGGGGCCTTGATAGGACGGCATTTTTTCCATTATTCTGTCTTCAGCCTTTTCGTCTGGCCACTTTCAATATAGCATCAGCCTCGAAAGTGCACCAAGAAGTTCACCGCAAAAAGCGGAATGGTGTGGAGATGCAATTTGTCGACAATCAATCCCTCTGAGTTTTGGCAAAGTGGTGCCTTTTTAAGGGGCTCCGATGGTTCCGTGACCCTCTGGCAGGGCCAATGGGAAGCGGCCTCGGAAAAGAGTACCAGCTTTTCTCGAGCGTCCGAGCGGATCGGCCGGCAGGATTTTTTTGCGGCTGAGCCCAGTTTTCTCAAAGGGAACAGTCCCTGCTGGCAACTCTCAGCAGCTGATTTTGCACAATTTGTTGTCGGGTTTGCCGAGGGTTCTGAATGGCACCGCGAGGATTGGTTGCGTCCACGCCTTGAGACTTTTGCCGATCAGTTTGAAGCTATTCAAAAACGGATCCAGGCGGGCCAACTTGAAAAAGCTGTTCCGATGGCCACGGCCACTCATCCCAGGTCACCGACCCGTGGGGATCTGGCGCGTTGGATTTTGCGTCTGCTCAAAGCACCACGCGAGCTCAATGTGTATGGTTTTTGGCAGGGGGATCAAGGTGTTCTGGGTGCCACTCCTGAGGTTCTTTTTCGTCGGCAAGGCCGCCACGTCACCACCATGGCCTTGGCCGGAACCCTGCTGAAATCTCCCGAACTTTCGGCAGCCCATGTCTTGGAGTTTTTGGCTGATCCCAAAGAAGCCTGGGAGCACGAACTGGTTCGCCGAGACATCGTCGCGCAGCTCGAGAAACTGGGCCAGGTTCGTTCGGATCAGCGCTTCGCACTTGAGCTGCCAACTCTTTACAATATTTGCACACCGATTGCTCTGGAGCTCGACGCTGGTCTTGGGCTAGATCAGGATGCCGTGCTTTTGCGAAGTTTGCATCCGACACCAGCTCTTGGGGTGGCGCCTCGGCAGGCGGGCTTGGATTGGTTGCGGCAGTTTCCAGCCCAAGCGGAGCGAGGAAGTTTTGGTGCTCCCTTGCTGTTTTCTGGACAGGCCGCCAAGGACGAAGCGATTTGTTTGGTGTTGATTCGCAGTCTTTTTTGGGATCAGCGGGGGACTCGTTTACCAGCAGGTTGTGGGCAGGTGGGTGCCAGTCGTCTGGAGCGTGAGTGGAATGAGTTGCAAAGGAAAATTGATTCTGTCATGACACTGCTGGGTTGGATATGAAAGCCGATTTGGTCATTCAAGTTTTACAAACCGCCGTCGATCATGGAGTCCGTGAGTTCTGTGTTTGCGCAGGTGCACGCAATGCCGAATTCATCATGGCGTTGACCAGCCAGAAGCAGCCATGGCCCGTGCACTATTTTTTTGAAGAACGTTCGGCCGCATTTTTTGCACTCGGCCGCATTGCGCGTGAAGGGTTTCCTGTGGCAGTCGTGACGACTTCAGGGACAGCAGTCGCTGAGCTTCTTCCTGCCGTGATTGAAGCTCATTATCAGCAGCTGCCTCTTTTGCTTTTGACCGCGGATCGACCGCGTGAATTTCGTGGGACAGGTGCGCCACAGGCCATCGATCAAGTGGGAATCTACCACAACTATGTCGAGCAGTGCGTGGACTGGCAGGTGGACACCGCAGGTGAATGCACAGCTATGGCCAAGCGATGGAGTGGTCAAAGGCCTGCCCACTGGAATGTGTGTCTGGGAGAACCTCCGCGCCACCAAGTGGGAGTGCCGGCTCAGTTGGTGCTGAGGTCTGAGTCCCGAAATGAAGAGCAGATTTTTCAATCCTCTTCGACACAATCCCCTCCGCAGGTGAAGCGACCCTTGGTTGTGATTGGTCCTTTGCGAACGCAAACTTGGCGCGCCGAGTGGACGCAAAGACTGAAGAGCTGGGGCGTGCCACTGTACGTGGAAAGTTTATCAGGTTTGGCGGGGCATCCGGACCTGCGGGCGCTGTCCCTGCAGGGTGGCGATTTGGCCATCAGTGAACTTGTTCGGCAAGGACACTTTGAATCGATTATTCGAGTGGGCGGAGTGCCGACCCTGCGCCTGTGGCGGGACCTCGAAGAGCGTCACCGGGAACTGCCAGTGCTGGTTTTTGCAGACACGCCGTTTTCGGGGCTGGCACGAGGAGTGCAATTTCAAGGCGGATTGCAGGACTTGAGTTCTGTGAAAATCGCTCCAGTTTCCACAGAATGGTGGCAGCAAATTCAGGTCGCGGATCAATTTCGTTACACCAAAAAAATGAATTTGCTTAAGGCCTATCCCGATTCCGAACCCGCGCAAATTTTGCGACTGGCAGCCAAAATGGTGGGACAGAATGTTTATCTGGGGAATAGTTTGCCGGTGCGCGAGTGGGATCTTGTCACCTCAGGTGAGTTGCCCTGCAAGCGAATTTTCGGCAATCGAGGCGCCAATGGGATTGACGGGCAAATCTCGAGTTTTCTGGGCTGGGCCAAGCCTGATGGCGAAAACTGGGCCGTGGTTGGCGATCTGACGGCACTCTATGATCTGGCTTCGCTCTGGGCGACTCGGCACTTGTCGGCGGGTCGTTATCGGATCGTGGTGATCAACAATGGCGGTGGACAGATTTTCCGCAACATGTTCACGCAAACAGAATTTCTCAATTCGCACTCCATTGAGTTTTCACACTGGGCGAAAATGTGGGACTGGGATTATGTGCGAGTGGCAAAAGGGCAGGTCTCGGAATTGGAAACAGGATCGATGTCAGATCGAACCGTGATCGAGGTTGTTCCCGACGCCGTGCAAACCGAAGAGTTTTGGAAGGCGTGGCGCGCGTGAGTGTGAAAATACGTGTGGTCGCTTTGCACGGATTTTTGGGTCACGCCGCCGATTGGCAGCCCGTCTTTGATGAAATTCGTGCTTTGCGACCGAATTGGGAACTCTTGGCTCCTGACTGGATGGAGTTTCTGCAGACCGATCAGCCACTGACTTTTGCCGGTTGGGCCAATCGGTTCTTGGGTTGGTGTCGAACTTTGCCTGCTGCCAAAAATACGATTGTCGGCTATTCTTTGGGAGGCCGTCTGGCTTTGCATGCTGTTGATCGGCAACCCGAGCTCTGGTCGGCAGGAGTTTTTCTGTCCACGAATCCCGGCTTGGTCGATCCGAAAGAAAAATTAGCTCGCTGGCAGAGCGACCAAGACTGGGCTCGTGAATTTCGCCAAGAGGATTTTGCCACGGTTCTGGCCAAATGGAATTCGCAACCCGTTCTTCAAGGTGGCAGTGAGCCTGATCGCAACTTCAATCGCAACCATGTTGCACTTTTGAGTCAGTGCCTGAACAGTTTTTCATTGGGACTGCAGAATGATTTTCGTGACAGAATGGATCTGTGGCATCTGCGCCAGATCTGGGCCGCTGGCACTCGGGACCGCAAATTTTCGGAGCTCTTGAAGACCCTTCCCGAGTTGCCAGAAATTCAAAAATGGGAAGTCGATGAAGCTTCTCACCGGTTGATCTTTGATGCGCCTCAAGAAGTCGCACATTTTATCATGCGAGCGTCCATGCCCCCGGTGCCCCTCGAGGCCTAAGTCGCGGGAGCCAGTTTTGAGAGCTCACGCAAATCGTCGCACGCCTGAATCAGTCTTGATTTGGTACCGGGCTCACCTGCGGCGTGACCCGCATCAGGAGTGATGGCCAATTTGGCTTCGGGCCAAGCACGGTGCAAATCCCAAGCACTGCGCATGGGACAGACAACATCATAGCGACCCTGCACAATCACGCCAGGAATATGGCGGATGCGCTGGATGTTTTCGAGCAGGTAGTTGTCGGTGGCAAAGAATGCGTTGTTTACAAAATAGTGACATTCAATGCGTGCAAAAGGCAGGGCGCGCTCGGGGTCTTCCATTTCGGCGATCGCAGTAGATTTGGTTTCCAGGTAAGAAGTGGCCATTTCCCATTGGCTCCAGGCTCGTGCGGCCTCCAGCTGCACGTTTTGATCCACGCTCGTCAGGCGGCGGTGGTAGGCTGCGACCAGATCCTGTCTTTCGGCTTCCGGAATGTGGTGCAGATAGGTTTCCCATGCGTCCGGAAAAATTTGATTCGCGCCTTCTTTATAGAACCAGCGAATCTCAGAGGGCCGGCAAAGAAATATTCCCCGCAGGATCAAGGCCGAAACACGGTCTGGATGGGTGATGGCGTAGGTCAGAGCGAGAGTTGAACCCCAGCTGCCACCGAACACATGCCATTTTTGGATCTGCAAATGCAGGCGAAGCTTTTCAATGTCAGAGACGAGATCCCAAGTGGTATTTTCGCGCAGCTCAGCAAAGGGTCGACTTTGGCCGCACCCACGCTGGTCCATCAGCACAATTCGGTAGTGCTTGGGATCAAAAAAACGACGGTGATCGGGGTTGGTGCCGCCGCCAGGGCCTCCATGCAAAAAGATGACGGGCTGTCCCTGCGGGTTTCCCGACACTTCATAATAAACTTCATGCAAACCCGAAACTTGCAGAAAACCCTGGGCAGAGGGTGTCACTTCAGGATAAAAATCTCGAAGTTCGCTTTGTGTCGTCAAAAAACACCTCCCGTCGGCTGAAGCCAGTTGATAACCGGAAAGGAACCAAGATGTCCACACCTCGTTACGGCGATCTTTTTCAGCAGTCCTGGGAGTGGATTCGCGAGCAGTTGCCTCTGACGGCTGGACTGACCCTTGTTTATATGGTCGCGTCCGGCGCGCTTCATTTGGTCCCGATTGCAGGCGCCTTCTTGGCGGCCGCTCTGGCGCCAGGGTATGTCGTTTGTCTTTTGCGCATCCGTCAAAAAAAGCCGATCAATTTCGTCGATTTTTTCTGGTGCTTCAATGATTTTGGACGTTTGCTTCACTACTATCTCATGGTCGTTCTGATGACGATCGCGATCGTCGTGGGCATGATTTTTCTGATTGTTCCGGGAATTTACTTGGTCGTCGCCCTGCACCTGTCGTCGGCGTGGTTTGTTCTGCGCAAGCAAGATGCGATCGTCTGCCTGAAAGCTTCGATGGATCTGGTGAACGGTCGTTGGTGGTACATGGCAGGTCTGCTGCTTCTTCTGGGTTTGTTGAATATTCTGGGAGCCTGTTTTTTTGTCATCGGACTGCTGATCTCTGTGCCACTGTCAGTTCTGGTTGGTGTCGCCGCAATGGAAGCGCTTGAAAATATCAATTTGGCCAATGCCTCCGACAAACCACTCTCTCCAGCTCCCTAGGGGGCGCCTTCAGAGACAAGACTGATTTCGCTTGAAACACGAAGAGCGGTCGATAGAATCCAAGAGCATGCAAATGTTTTTTCATAAAGGGCCCAACCACTTGAGATCTTGCAATCGTCCGCAAGTTTTTCTGCTTACGATCATAGGAATCAGCATCCTTGTGTGTCTCGCATTTATTCTTTATACCAATCCAGAGCAGATCGCTTATGCACCCAATATGGTCATCGACGGTCTCAGCATATTTTCTTCAGCTAATGAAATGATTCCACAAAACAGCTGGCTCTTGACTTCGGAAATTTATCACAGTGCTGGAATGCAGCTTTTCGTTTCTTGGCTCTTTCGTCTCTTTGGAGCGTCGCCCCTGGTTGTTAAAATCGCAAATTGGTTTTTTTATGTCATTTCGATCGGTTTGGTGGTCGAAGTCTCCAAATATCTTGGGCTTTCAAAATCGCAAAGACTTTTGGCTGCGGTCTTCGTGGCCTCTTCAGGTTTGATCATCTGCTATTGTGCCACTTTGCAATATGAAGTGATCGCAATGAGCCTCCTAATTGGAATCTCGTTGCTATATTGGCGACAAAACTATTTTTGGTTTGGAATTGCAGCCGGCGTTTTAATTTTCTTTCGACTGCATTTTATGGCAGTGCTTTTGCCTTTCTGGATTGCACTGTTGATTCAAAGGGACTTTGCAAAATTGAAGCGTGGATTTGCTGGTTTTCTGACTGTTGTGGCTCCTCTCTATTGGATTTATTCCAGCCACTTTCAAAAACTAGGAGGTTTTCAAGATTTTCCGGTCGATCATTATAAAAAATGGCTCTGTCTTGGTGCCGTCGGTTGGAATTTTCCGTATTTTGAATTCTCTCCGACTACCGCTTGTGGTTTGGACTTTGCAATTGATTTTCCAGGCCAGTTTGTTTTGCTTCTTCTACGGAGATTTGGCTTTTGGGTTGGCATTTATCACGATATTTGGTGGATTCCGCCATTCCCTTTGCTGCCGCTGCCAACTGAAGTGCAAAACTGTCTCAGCCTCATATTGATTCTTTTGTCCCTGGGTCTCTTTTGTTACGCTTTCCGGAAAGCAGTGCTGAGCCGAAAAATTGACGAACTGATCTGTGCTTTTTTGCCGGTTTTTTCTTTCTTACCATTTTTAATTGCAGGAGCGAGTACTCGTTTCTTGGTACCCGTTATTCCATTTGTGGCTGTTCTAATAGCGAAATACTTGGGTCTGAAGTGCCTCAGATGAAGAACTTGGTCGCAAGTTTCACTTTTGCAGCGTTAGGTGTGGCAAAAAGGTCGCGGCCAGTGCATTCTCATGGCTGCGGTGAAGAATCTCATCTGGCACTTTGAGCCTTTGACTGAGCACTTCATATTCATTTGTCAGATCAATACCAAAAATACCCGGATCATCGGAATTGATTGTGGTCACAATGCCTTTGTTCGCAAGGACATGAAAGGGATGATCTTCGAGTTTCGCAATCGAAGTCGTGATCCAGTTGCTGGTGGGGCAAAGTTCCAAAGGGATGCGTCGATCTTGTACCAATTTCAAAGCTTCAGGATGCCGATGAATTTGCAAACCGTGACCGATTCGGTGCGCCCCTAAAATCTGAATGGCGTCGATGACATTTTGTCCGGAGTGGGGCGTTTCTCCAGCGTGTATCGTGATCGGTAAGTTCAGTATTTGCGCTCGGCGGAAAAGATTGCGAAATTGAGCCGCTGGAAAAAGGGCTTCATCATCAGCAAGGTCGACCCCGATCCAAGTGGACCGAGTCTGTGCCACAAAATCCATCACCTGTTCCGACAGCGAAACGGGTACCGTTCGTTGAAAAATACAAATCAAGCCCACCGCGATGGGCAGATGCTCACAGTCTTTGACGCCGGCCAGAATCGCACTGTGGATTGTGGGCCAATCCAGGCGCGGATGTCCCATCGAGATAAAAGTTGGTGCATAACGAAGCTCCAGGCCGCGAATGCCGTCGGCAAAGGCATCTTCGATCACTTCGCGGGTGATGCGAGTCAGAATTTCAGGTGTCGACAGAAGCTTTTGCGTGCCCAGAAAGCGGTTCAAAACCGCCCGCAAATCCGGCAGTGGAGTGCGCACCAAAAAGGACTCCGCCTCTGCCGGTGTTGCCTGCGCGAGCTCCAGCACAGTTGACAGACGCAGAGAGCCCTCCAGATGTCGATGCAACTCGATTTTGGGGAAGCTTCGCCACCGCGATTCCATTTGACCTCACTGGCTGATCAAGAGGATAAACACGACTCACGGAGGAAGTCATGTTGAAACCCTTGCCGCTCAATCCAGTCTTGGCTGGAAATCCCAATCGTGATCCCCAATGGAATGTGCGTGTTCGTGACTTGGCCTGTGCCGATCCCAAAGCCACTCGAGCACTGGTGGCGTTGATGGATATGGCCGCGGTGATGGGCGGTGCGGCCAGTCACTATGGCGGACCAGCTGCTTTTGCGGAGCTGATGTCAGCCTTGCACGCTTTGGTTTTCCACGAGGCGCAGTCGCAAAATCAACCCTGGCATCAACGCTTCAATCTGGTCAACGATGCGGGCCACTGCGAAAACGGACTCTACGCTCTGAAGGCCAACTACGGCTTTGCGGGTTTGACAGTTGAGTCTCTGAAAAAATTTAGATCCATCGAAAGTTTTTTAACCGGTCATGGTGAAAGTCATCTTTTTCCACAAGGTGTACAGTTGTCCAACGGTCCGCTCGGATCCGCTTTGCCTCAGGCTCAAGGGTTGGCCTTGGCAGATGCGCTGGCCGCCACCGAGCGTGTGACAGTCACCGCCATTTCCGATGGCGCATGTATGGAGGGCGAGGCCCGCGAAGCCTTTGCTGCGATCCCGGGTTTGGCAAGGCGCGGACTCTTAGCTCCTTTCGTGATGATCATTTCTGACAACAACACCAAACTCAGTGGTCGAATCGACAAAGACAGCTTTTCGATGGAGCCTACTTTTTCATCTTTGGGAGCATTGGGTTGGAAAGTTTTGCACATTGAAGATGGCCACGACCTTGCAAAATGTGTCGAGACTCTAACTTTAGCGATTCAAGAAGCCCGACAGAATTCCAAGATCCCGATCGCTGTCCACGCCAAAACAATAAAGGGAATCGGAACCAAGAAGACCGCTGAATCCGCTTCTGGAGGGCACGGCTTTCCCTTGAAAAGTCCGACCGAGTTGCCGGCTTTCTTACATGAGATTTATGAAGGTGGCCCGATTCCGCCTGTGATGCAGACCTGGATTGACGAAATGATTCAGGCCGAAAAAAATGCCAAAGCTTCAGCCGGTGCGACTGAAAAAACTGAGAAGATTCAAGTCGGAGTGGCGCAGGCCATGATCAAGGCGCGCCAACAAGGCTTGCCAGTTTTGAGTATCACTTCGGATCTTGCGGGCTCAACAGGAGTCGCGGCTTTTCGAAAAGAGTTTCCTTTGGCCTCTGTGGATGTTGGTGTTGCCGAAAGCAATATGATCTCAACTGCGGCGGGTTGTTCGAAATTGGGTTTTATTCCCGTTGTTGATACATTTGCCCAGTTTGGCGTGACCAAGGGGGCCTTGCCGTTGACGATGGCCAGTCTGTCGGATGCACCCTTGATTGCGATTTTTTCGCACACGGGTTTTCAGGATGCGGCAGATGGGGCGTCTCATCAGGCGCTGAGCTATTTGGCGATGATGTCGAGCATTCCACATTGCGATGTCTACGCACTCACCTGCACCGAAGAAGCTGAGGCCTTGGTGGGCCAAGCGATCGCTGAATTCGCCCAAGCCAGGCAGGGAGGTCGAGTCCCCAGAACATCGATTTTTTTCCTTGGCCGTGAAAACTTCCGTCTGAATTATCAACAAAATGCAGTTTACAAGCTGGGCCAAGCTCAAATTGTCGGCGACAACACGGGTGAGTTTGCGAAATCCGTCTGTTTGGTGGCCTCGGGCTCATTGTTGCCACAGGCCTTGATTGCAGCTAAAGAACTGGCTGTGCAAAAAATTGGGACAATTGTCATCAATCCATCGATACACAATCGACCGGATCTGAACACTCTGAAAAGTGCGCTTCAGCGCACCCAGCACAACCTGATCGTCGTTGAAGATCATCAGGCGATCGGTGGCCTGGGACATCTTGTCGCGGGGACTCTCCTGCAAGCAGGGGTGCAGGTTCGGGCACGTCTCTTGGGAGTCCAAGAACAGTTTGGTCAAAGTGCCTACAACGCCATTGATTTGTATCGCAAGCATGGTTTGGATTCAGGCGCGATCAGCCGTGCGGCTGTGGCTCTTCTTTCGAATTCGAATTGAGCAGGGGCCGGTCACCCTGACCGGTTCGCCAAAAGTTCAAGTCCTCGGGCGAGAGTTGAAAATCAATTTCGGCAAGTGTGATCGCTTGTGGCAGACGATATTGATTGAGAAAAGCCTGTTGGCGTCTTTGCCCTCGTTTGCGGAAGGCCGTCACGTTCGGGAGGCTCTGAGACAACTCCAAGATGTGCATCACTTCTGACATCTCAGCTTTGAACATTCCCAATTCGTCGCGCATAAAATTGTCTCTCTGCAATTCCAAATCAGATTGATTTTGGCAAGCCCGAGAAAAAGCGAAAACCAATGGCAAATAGAGGTCGACCGGATCCTTGGGATCCAGCTGCAGCCGTGTCCCCAAGTGCCAATAATGAATGAATGTTTCCAGTTGTTGTGGGTCTTGCCAAAGGGCATGCAAAGTTGGCAGCAGGTATTGCAGCAATGACAGATCAAACATTTCCGCGAGTGCACACAGAGGGTGGTCCAGGCGAAGAAACTTCAGGTACTCTTCGCGCCGTCGCGGCAGCGCGGACTGAGCAACGGCTGCCGCGGTCTCCTGGATTGCGGCACGAAATTCGGACTCAATTGTGTAACGCAGTTTGTGTGACAAGCGCACGGCTCGCAGACTGCGGATGGAGTCTTCCAGAATGCGTGTCTTGGGATCACCAATCATGCGCACAATGCCAGCTTCAATATCAGGCAGGCCCTTGGCGTAGTCGATCAGTTGATCGTTGATGGGATCGTAGAAAAGGGCGTTGATCGTAAAGTCGCGGCGAAGAGCGTCTTCTTCCGGCGTTCCAAAAAAGTTGTCACCAATCGGAGCGTCTTCACCTTCAACAAAGTCTTCGGGACGGCCGGCGCGGCGAAAGGTGGCAATTTCATACTGCTGGTCACCTCGTTTGGCGAGAACCAAGCGAAAGCGACGGCCGATGACGTAACTGCCCCAAACTCTTTTTTTGACCATATTGGGTTGGGCATTGGTGGCGATGTCAAAATCTTTGGGATGCAAACCAGCCAGAAGATCACGCACACATCCGCCGACCAAATAGGTCATGTGTCCAGATTTTTGGAGCCGTTCCACGATGCCAATCGCGTCGCGGTCAATCCAAGTTGCATGCAGGTGGGGCTTTTGCTTATGTTCCATCTATGAACACGTCATCTTACCTGGCTCGTTTCAATTATCAACTGCATGGGCCCGAGAATGGCAGAAAATGGGTTTTTTTGCACGGTCTGATGGGCTCAGGTGCGAATTGGCGCAAAATAATCTCGGGTCTCAGCGGGGATCGGGTGCTGGTCTATGACCAAAGGGGCCATGGTCGCTCTTGGCAGCCCGAGGCCGGCTACTCCTCGGATGACTACGCCGACGATCTGCATAAGATTTTACTGGAGCTCGGCTGGGACCATGTTTTTCTTGTGGGTCATTCGATGGGCGGCCGCAATGCTTTGGCCTTTGCCGATCGATTTTCCAGCTTTCTCGCCGGCTTGGTGATCGAGGATATTGGGCCCGATCCCAACCCTGAAGCAGTGGCTTATTATCGCAATCTTTTGGATCTCGTCCCGACGCCTTTTGCGACTCGAAATGTGGCCAAAAGCTTCTTTCAAACTGAATGGCCGCATCTGCCGGTGGCAGCGGAAAATCCGGTGACCTTGGGCCAATACTTTTACTCGAATTTGGATGAAAAAGAGGACGGGACCCTGGATTGGCGATTTTCCCGCTCCGGGATCTTGGCCAGCGTTTCCCAAGGCCGCGCCAAGGACATGTGGCGAGAGCTCCGCAACCTTTCAATCCCAACCTTGGTGGTGCGAGGGGCAAATTCACGCGAGCTCAAGCCGGATGTCTTTGCCCGGATGGCTGTGGCCAACCCCCGAGTGCAATCTGCCGTGATTTCCAACGCGGGGCATTGGATTCATGCTGATCAACCCCAGGAATTTTTGCGAATCATCCTGGAGTTTGCTAGAAGCTGCAGTACATGACACTCAAATTTTCTGACCTGCTGCTTGAACCCCGTCTCCAAAGTGCGATCAACCGTCTCAACTATCAAGATTGCACGCCGATCCAAGCGGCTGTGATTCCCTTGGTGCAAGAGGGAAAAGATGTCTCGGGCCTGGCCCAGACCGGAACCGGCAAGACAGCCGCCTTTTTAGTTCCGCTGATGGATCGCCTTTTGAAGGGCCAAATTCCAGAGTGGAAAGGCAGCAATTTTATTTTGATTCTGGTCCCCACGCGGGAATTGGCAGAGCAAGTTTATGAAAATTGCCAGAAACTTTCAGAAGAATCGGGTTTGAAAAGCGTCGCGGTTTACGGCGGCACTGGTTATGACAAACAGAAAGATGCTTTTCGCAATCAGGTTGATTTTGTCGTGGCCACACCGGGCCGTCTGATTGATTTGTACAAAGATCATGTTGTGGATTTGAAGCAGGTTCGTGCAATTGTTTTTGACGAAGCTGACCGGATGTTTGATATGGGTTTCAAAGACGACATGAAATTTATTTTGCAGCGAGTGCCAGAAAAACGGCAGTTCCTGGTTTTCAGTGCGACTTTGAATTTTGATGTCCTGAACACCGCTTATCAATTTGGCGCCGAACCCATTGAAGTGAACGTCAGTCGGGATCAAGCGCGAGCCGAAAACGTGAAGGACCAAATTTTTCATGTGGGCCAAGAAGAAAAGCCTGCGTATTTGGTGTCTCTGCTGAACAAACACAAGCCGAAACAGACCATCATTTTCAGTAACTTTAAAAACAATGTGGAACGAGTGGCGCAATTCCTCACGCAAAATGGCAAGCCTGCAATGGCGATCTCAAGCCTTTTGACTCAGGCGCAGCGAAACAAGGTTTTGGAGCTCTTCAAGGCCGAAAACGAACAGAACATTTTGGTGGCCACGGATGTGGCAGCCCGTGGGTTGGATATCAAAGGCGTCGACATGGTGATCAATTATGAATTGCCAATGGACGCTGAATCTTATGTCCACCGTATTGGTCGCACCGGTCGTGCCGGAGCAGAAGGCCAGGCTTTCTCATTGGTCAGTGATCGTGACGTCGATTCTTTGGCTCGCATTGAAGAGTATTTGAAGCACAAGTTGGACGCTGGCTGGATGGAAGACTCGGAGCTCACTCGCGACTTGAAACCTTTTCCCTCCGAACACCGCGAGCGTCGGTTTGATCGACAGCCGCGTGAAGGCGGACGTGGTGGTCCGCCAAGAGATGGTCGCGGACCTCGTGAAGGATCACGGGATCGTGGACCTCGTCGTCCACCTCGTGACGGCGATCGACCACAAGCACGCAGTGCTCAAGAACATTCACGCAGTGCTCAAGAACAGCGACCACCACAGGAGCGTGGACCCGAACAGGCGCGCACAGCGGAGGGACAAACCAAGCCGGTGACTCATCAACACGGACAGAATCGTCGGTTTGATCGCAACCGCACTCCTCGTGATGGGAATCGTCCCTTCAAACCGGGTCAACCCGGAGCACAGGCTCGGCCAACCAACGGACAGGGATCTGGTCACGGTCACACTCAGGGCGGAAAACCAGGGTCTCAGGGACCGCGTCGGCCCAACCGGCCTTACGTTCCAAACAAAGGGGCAAGTGCACCTTCGCGGGTCGTTGCAGCCAAAAAACCAAACGCTGTTGGCAAGATTGCCGGCTTTATCAAAAAGATTTTCGGTTCTTAAGCGAACGACACAAATGTCGATCTGATCAGACAGGTCAAAGCCAGCGGAATGATTTCACGATGGCGTTGCAAAACGGCAAGGATTGGCTCAATGCCTGATTGCCGGGCGAGCAGGTCAACACCACAGCCTTACCGGATTGGACAAAGACCACCTGGCGCAGCTCGCGCTTTTGAGTGTGATGAAGCAGGTCGATCACATACCCCCGAGCTTGGCCTTGCGTAAAAGACTTGGAACCCATCACATCGAACCCGAAGGCCGAATAATCCTTCATCCATTGTCGGGCATATGCTTCCAAGTTGGTGTCCGTGCCCAGATGACTTTGCGATTGAACCTTCAGCTGCTCTTCTCCTGACGGTGAGACAAACGTGGCTTGAAGATCCGGGTGCACGGAATCGACCTGCAACTGCCAGGCCGTAGTTTGCGAATCCAAATTGAAACCGCGAGTGTGAAAAACTGAAAGTTCAGATCCCGCCTTTTGTGCGACTGGAATCGGACTGGCAATCGCAACGCGACCACTCAGAATGATTAGGATCTGAAAAATCAAAAAAGAGGACGCGCGCAGGACTTTCTGCATGAAACACAGAATAACCGGAAATCAAAAAATTTGCATCATTTGGTGGTGGATCCACTTTCGCTTGTGGTCCAGGTCAGGCCATCCTGGCAGGTTTCCGGACTATGGGCTTGAAGTTGAAGGCTTTCCGGAGCCGGTCTGGACCACACCGTATCTTGAAAACCAGTCTCCGTGGGCTTGCGTGCATTGAAGAGAAGTCGTTGCATGACTTGAGAGGCGAATACTTTCTGCAATCCTAAGGTCGTGGCCAGGATGGGAACACTGCAAAGAGATTTCAGATTCAAAAGCCAAAGCTCTTGTCTTTGCAGAACACTGTCGTGCAAGACCACCAGCCAAAGACCCTTTTCGGAAATCCACGGTGCAACCCACAGGAAGTCCTGCTCGGGGAGGCCTTTCAACTGCCGCCAACTCTTGGAATCCTTTTGCAGCCACAGCGAATGCGTTGCAGTTTGTTCACTGGAGGTCAGAAGCACCGACTGCCAGGGCTTGCCCAGTTTGCGCCAGAGCAGCGGCTTCTGGCCCTCACTCAGCGGGGCCGGTGTGGGCAGAGTTGACACTTTGCCTGTGCTCGAAATGTGCCAGACGGGACGTGCCATGTGAGTGGTTTGCGAAAGTGGTGAGAACGCGATGATTTCTGGCGGAAACTGTTGCAAAGACTGCAGGTCACGAAAGGCTTGTGATGGTGTCGCCTTTTTACTGATCAAATGCCCCTGGCGATCGGCTTGAAAAAGTTCAAACACGGGAGTGTCTGGGGCCGAGTTCTCAGAAAAAATAGGCGGGTGCTCTTTGCGCAGATCTGTATTTGACGTGAAAATGACATCTGTCTCAGAGACCCAGGCGGCCGATTCAATCACTCCGTCCGAATAGGTGATTCGATTCTGAATATCGGCTGGAAGATCCCAATCAAAGAGTTGCAATGCTGAACTTCCCCGACGAGTCGTTTTGCGAATCAGGGCGTGAGTTTCCGAGGGCGACAGATCCAGAATTTCAATTGTCTCAGAAGGCCACGGAGCCAGTCCCAAAGCTTCGTCATGCACAATCGAAGGCATTGTCGTCGAAACAGTCGACGAATTCTTTGCAGACGAAAGGCTTCTGGGTTCAGCTGGTGGCTGCGGCGGCGTCGATTGACAAGCCGTCAGTGTGAGTGTCGTTGCGCCCAAAAGAATTCCAGTGCAAAGCAAAGGGCAACAGATTTGCAGGACATGGCGAAGAACTTTTTGCAGCAGGACAGAAGGAGCTCGTGCGGGAAGTTCACTTTGCGCAATCCAGATCAGACCTTTGGGCATTTTGGTTTTCGGACTTGGACTGACTTTCGGTTGGACGAAAATCTGATGGTGAGTGATTCCGTGCTCAAATGAGTACTCCCGTGGCTTTTGCTTGAGTCGCATGGCATCTCCCGGAAAGATAAATGAGTTTTTTAAAAAGGGTGCGTAGTCATTTTGAATCAAAGCGAATTTCTTTCCCTTGGAGAGGATTCGCGGTTGCCAGAGCCACAACTCGGTTGCTCGGCGTGGCTTTGGAGCGGGTATTTCGCTCTGCAGTCCCAGTTGTTGACTGCGACACTCTTGTCGCCAAGGGCAGAGTAAACAAGTCGGACTTTTCGGAGTGCAAAGTGTTGCACCCAGCTCCATTATACCTTGATTGAAGCTGGAAGGATCTTGTGGATCAACGAGGGCGTCGACAAAATTTTGCGTCTTGTTGCGAAAAGTCGGAGTCCACCAGTCTTCTCGGCTGCCCCACAATCGAGTCACAACGCGAAGAACATTGCCGTCGACAACGCCAACCGCTTCGCCAAAGGCTTGGCTGGAGATCGCCCGAGAGGCATAAGGCCCCAGTCCCGGAATTTCGCTCAAACCCTGATGGTTGTCCGGAAAGCCCGATGCAGCAAAAGTTTGCGCGGCTCGAAACAGATTGCGCGCGCGGGAGTAGTAGCCCAGTCCGCTCCACATTGCGACGACGTCATCTTCTGTGGCTGCAGCCAAGTTGGCGACTGTGGGAAAGCGTTCAGTGAATTTTTCAAAGTAGGGAAGCACGGCTGTGGTCGTTGTCTGTTGCAGCATGATTTCACTGAGCCAAATTCGATAAGGATCGCGATTCTGGCGCCACGGCAAATGCCGCTGATTATCGCCAAACCAGGTCAGCAATTTTTTGCGCAAGCTGACCTTGTGTCGCAACAGCTCAAGTGCTGGAGTCTCGAGTAAGTCTTGTGTTTTCAGGTTGGTATGATTTAGTCTTTTCAAGACTGTCAACTTAGTGGGGGTTGGGATGGAATTCAAGCCTTTGAGCGGTCGTGAATTTCCGCGCTATTCGGCCATCAAGACGTTTTTTCGCCTGCCGCACCTTTTGCCGTCAGATCCTGAATTTGCGCAAGCCGACATTGCACTTTTCGGCATTCCATTTGACGGTGGTGTCTCTTATCGCCCGGGAACTCGCTTTGCCCCCAGTCGTGTTCGTGAGGCCTCAAGCCTTGGACGAGGGTTTCATCTGGACCGAGGGCAAAATGTTTTTGCCAAATGGAAAGTCGTAGATGCTGGCGACTGCCCCACGGTGCCAATTGAGGCCACACAAACCTATGCGCAAATCGAAAAGTATGTCGCCAACTTGCTGACCCAGAACAAAAAATTCGTGGCCTGCGGCGGAGATCATTCGGTGACCTTGCCGATTTTGCGCGCCCTGCACAAAAAGCTCGGACGCAAACTGGCCTTGGTTCACTTCGATGCGCATCTGGACACTTACCCTGCCGCCTGGGGAATCGAAGTCCACCACGGGTCCTTTGCCCGCCATGCGATCGAAGAAGGATTGGTCGATCCCAAGCAGATGGTACAGATTGGAATTCGCGGGCCCTTTGCGGGTGCCGATGATTTGGATTTCGTCAAAAAGCATCGCATTCGAGTTTTTACAATTGATGATGTTCGCGAAGGCACGCTCGCAGACTTTCTGAAGAAGTTACCGGTGTTTGGTGAAATTCCGACCTATCTCAGCTTTGATGTCGATGGACTGGATCCCGTCTATGCTCCTGGAACCGGCACACCCGTGATTGGTGGCCTGACGAGCTATGAGGCACAAAGAATTTTGCGTGCCTTGCAGATTCAAAATTTGGTTGGCGGGGATGTTGTCGAGATTTCTCCCCCCTACGATCATGCGGATCTGACCAGCCTGGTGGGTGTGGATGTGATGTTCGAGATTTTGTCTTTGTTTCGTTAGACGGGCCGGGAAGGTGCCAGCAAATCTTCGAAAAAAAATGCCGTCAACTCGATACGGCCTTTGAGGCCCGATTTGGCGTAAATCGAAACGGTCTGCTGGCTGACCGTTCGCTCACTGACTTCACGAAGATGAGCAATTTCTTTCAACGAAAAACCTTTCAGAAGAAGAAGTGCCACATCAGTCTCTGCGACGCTAAGCTGCCACTTGTCGAACTGCGCGAGTATCAGACCGTGCAGTCCTTCAATAAATTTTGCAGATTCCTTCCGCCATTGATCCGCGACCTTGGTCTGTTGGTCCAAGTCCCGTGCAAGACTGGCTAAACTTTTTTTGGTGTTTCTCAGTTCGAGAACAAGTTTGGCGGACCAAAAAATCCCAATGGAACTTAAAATTGATTCCATAATGAGGTGCCCTGTGGGGGCACTGTTGCGAATATCAAAGTAGAAATCCAGGAAACCAAAAGCCGACAGAAAAAATAAGATTGAGATGGATGCCAGTCGCTCATTTTGCGAAAGAGTGAAGGAAACGACATTTTTCATCGCTAAAGTTAATGCCTTATGGCAGAGGCAAAAACAAATGAAATCATACAATTACGCCCTATAGCATCGACTCTATTCAAATTTTGAAGAGTCCGATCGAAAATCTTTGTATGAAAACAAAGACAGTTCAAATTCTCATTTTGGTACTCGGAAGTTTTGTCTCAACAGCCTGGGCTGGGACGCTCTGTGATCAGGACACTTTGGCGCTCGTGAAGTGTATCCTTGAAAATGCACCCTCGCTCAAGCGGGAGAGGGCCCGAGTTCAAACGGTCGGAGGTGAGCTCAAAGTCGCCGCTGAAAAAGTGAACCCGCAATTGAATTTCCAGGGACTCAAGTCAAATTCCAGTGATCCCTCCGGCGACAGCGTCCAAACGAGTCTTCTGTTCCCGCTCAATAAGTCAGGTGTTCGTGACTCTCAAATCTCCCTGGCCGCGGTCTCAGACATGAAGGCACGCAACAACCTCCTCATTGAAGAAATTCGCATGGGCCACTGGACCTACTTGGCGCTTTTCAGAATAAGAACATTCGATGACAAACTTGAAGTCCTACAAAATTTGATGGCGGCGCTGGCTCAATCTATTAAGTTCTATCGGCTCAGACCGCAACTCAGTGCCCAACAGAGGGCAGATCAAGCTCTGTTGATTTTGTATCTCGAGGAGCTCAAGGTCAGATCGGCAATTGTTGAACAGGAACGAAATGGATTGATTCATGACATTGAGATCCAACTTGGACAGTCTTGGACGCCAGCAAGTGAAAATCTGCCTCGTCATCTTGAAAAATGGCCTGTGATTGGAGGGTCTCATCCAAATCCAAGTTCTCCACTCCTCCAGAGCGTTCAACTGGACCAGAAATTCGGATCCGAGGTGGCGCGCCTCAAAATTGAGGAAAAAAAGTCAGCAATTTGGATCGGTCCCAGCGTTGAGTGGTCACGAGTGGACTCCCAATCTGGCTTCCGTGCGGGCATTAACCTCAATATCAATTTGCCGCTGCTCGAAAGCCATCGCGCAACTGCAGAGACTGCAATTCTTGCGAATGACCAAGCCCAAGTGGAGGCCGTGACAAGAACCTCGGAGTTGTCTGGTGAGTGGGATCATTTTCGCGAGTCCTACAATGCGAGCGTCCTTGCGATCGCGGGGCTCCAAAGCCCAGGCTCAATGCAAAGGCAGATCGTTCAACTGGCCTCGGATTTTCAATTTGGCCGAATCATGGCGTCCTCTTACGTTGAAATCCTCAAATCGCTTTTCGCTCTGACGGAAAGTCGCTCGGAACTCGAAATCAAAAGCCTGACGGCTTGGTGTCAACTTCAGGCTCTGCAAAACAAAATCGAAGGATGTTACCTATGATCGATCGAATTATCAGTTTGAGCGTCGCGAAAAAATGGACCGTTTTATTTTTGGTGTTGATGGTAACAATATGGGGTGGCTGGAGCTTCAATTCTCTTCCAATCGACGCGGTACCGGATATTACCAATGTGCAGGTTCAAATCAACACGGTCTCGCAAGGATTATCGCCTGAAGACCTCGAAATTAAAGTGACTCGTCCGATTGAATTGGCAGTGACTGGAATACCTGGCATCAAAGATCTTCGGTCCCTGACAAAATTTGGGCTGTCACAAGTGACTGTTGTTTTTGATGACAACAGCGATGTCTATCGAGATCGACAAATGGTGAGCGAACGCTTGCAGACCCTCACATCTTTTCCACCGGGAGTGGAAAATCCCACCCTCAGCCCGATCACAACTGGCTTGGGTGAGATTGTCCATTTCACATTGCAAATCAAGCGTTCCGTCAACGCGAACGAACCAACGAACGCACAAGAAGTGCGAGAGTTGATGCGGCTGAAAGAGATCCAAGAGTGGACGATCAAACCTCTTTTGCAAACCGTTTCGGGAGTCGCGGAAGTGAATTCAATTGGAGGAATTACGCGGCAACTGCAAATACAGCCCGATCTTCAAAAAATGGCTCAGTACCGACTGAGCTTTTCGGAGCTCGTGGGAGCTCTCGAGCAAACGAACAAAAACATCGGTGGCGGAATCGTCAACTCTGATCGTCGACAAAATTTAATTCAAGTTGCAGGTCAATTTAGGTCCGTGGACCAGATCAAAGCCACACCTGTGCGCTCGCTGGCGAATTTCAAAACTGTCAAAATTGGGGATGTGGCCAATATTGAGTTTGGTTCTGGCACTCGAACTGGCGCCGCTTTAGTCAATGGCCATCAGACTATTCTAGTGACGGTCATGATGTTGTCTGGTGCCAACAGTCGAACCGTGTCTCGAGCCGTGGCAGAGAAAATTCAACAGATCCAAAATCAACACATCTTACCAGCAGATGTCGAATTGGTGACACTCTACAACCGCTCAGAGTTGGTGGATGCCACTCTTTATACTGTCCTTCACAACCTGGTTGTGGGCGCTGCTTTGGTTATGATTATTCTCTTTCTGCTTCTGGGCAACTTCAAGGCGGCCTTCATTGTTTCGCTTAGTATTCCGGTCACACTACTTATCACTTTTGGCTTTATGGCAGCTCTCGGAATATCTGGAAATCTGATGAGCCTTGGCGCGCTTGATTTTGGTATCATTGTTGACGCCGCTGTCATCGTCGTTGATCGGTGCGTGGCCTGGTTGCAAAATCGAAGACTTCAGCTTTCACACCTTGCGAAAATTGAAGGTGCCACGAAAGAAATTCGTTCCGCCGCGGGTTTCGGACAAATTATGGTGATCGCGGTTTTCATCCCAATCCTTGGCCTTACCGGAATTGAGGGAAAGATGTTTCGGCCCATGGCACAAACTTTTTCCATCGCCTTGGCAGTGGCCTTGGTCCTCTCATTTACCCTCATTCCCGCATTGTCAGCCCTTCTGTTCACAGATTCTGAATCGGAGAACACGCCCCGGATTATGCGATGGTTTGAAAATGTATATGAGGTCAGTCTGAAGAGAGCTCTCCAGTTCCGGGCGCCAATTCTGATGGCAGCTTTTGGCTTGCTTGTTCTTGGAGTTCTGCTCTTTAGTCGTCTCGGAGCCGAGTTCCTACCGAAACTTGATGAAGGCTCACTTGTCCTTCAGTTGACCCGTGATCCCGTTCTCAACTTGGAGGCTTCTATCGAAATGCAGAAGAAAACCGAGCAAGCACTTCTGAGCCATCCCGCAATCGAGAAAGTCTTTTCTCGCATCGGGACTCCAGAGCTCGCAACTGACCCGATGGGCCCCAATGAGGTCGACAATTTTGTCCTTCTCAAGGATCGGGCACTCTGGAGCGATGGGATTAAGACTCTCAAGTCCAAAGAAGATTTGATCAATTCGATCATGGAGAAAGTAAAATCGGGAGTACCAAATCAAGAGATCAGTGCCACTCAGCCAATTCAAATGCGTTTCAATGATATGCTCGAGGGCACAAAATCAGACCTCACAGTGAAGGTCTATGGTGACGATTTGGACAGTCTGAAAAGTGACACCGAACAGATTGCCAAACTGCTTTTGACGATTCCCGGCAGTGGGGACGTCCAGCCCGAAATCAAGGGTCGAGTGCCGTTGACCTTAGTTGAGCCAAAAATTATCGAGTTGGGTCGCTACTCTCAGTCCGCAGGTCCTATTTTGGATTCCGTGCAGATTTCCATGGCAGGGCGCCAAACAGGATTTTTCTATGAGGGCTTGCGCCCCCTTCCTTTGGTCGTCCGGATGTCCGATGAGGTTCGGAATCGTCCTCAGGCACTCAACCAATTGCTCGTTCCGATGGATGATGGGTTGCTCCTACCATTGCGAAATTTCGTCGAAATAAAAAATCGCGAAATCATCAGTCCAATTCTGCGGGATTTTTCACAGCGGCGGTCCGCTGTGCTGATCAATCCACGTGGGCGAGACCTTGAAGGCTTCGTAAAAGAGGCCCAAACACGAATTCGCAGAGATCTCAAACTCAGTCCAAACTCGCGAGTGGAATGGTTTGGCGCATTCAAGAATCTTCAGGAGGCCCGAAATCGATTGCTGCTTCTGGGCCCGGTGGCGGTCCTTCTTGTCGTTGCGATGCTGTTCAGTGCTTTCAAAAGTCTTTCTCAGACCCTTTTGATTCTCGTGACCGTGCCGCTAGCCCTCGTCGGTGGTGTGATTGGGCTGTGGCTCACGGGAACTCCATTTAGTATTTCAACTGCAGTCGGATTTATTGCTTTGACGGGGATTGCTGTTCTGAATGGAGTTGTGATGCTGCACACTTACAACGAAGTTCTGAAAAGCGTGAAGAGACCCAAGGATTGGATCGTGATCGCATCCAGCTCGCGGCTTCGAGCCGTGCTGATGACGGCCCTTGTTGATATCTTTGGATTTATTCCAATGGCACTTTCTGCAGGCGTGGGATCTGAGGTTCAAAAGCCTCTGGCCGTTGTCATTATCGGAGGGATCTTAACGTCAACACTGCTCACATTAATAGTCTTGCCGACAATTGCATCATTCATTTTCGAAGAGGTGAATTGAAGCGCAAGATGGGGTTAGGCGACCTTTGCGGCTTCGATTTTGGCACCGCACTCTTGGCAGAATTTTGCGTTGGCAAGAAGATCTGCGGCACAACTCGGGCACGTAGGTCCTCCGGCCTTTTTCTTCGCCTTGGTCGTCGGCTCGTTGAGGTCGACAAAACCTTTTTCGTTCCACTTGTCGATTTCACTCACGATTCGCCAGATCTTCAGTGTGTTCTGCCACTCTTTGAGATCAAAACTCAACATGACGGTTCCATCGGATCGAGTTTGGCGTTTGGCAAAGAGTCCTTTGGTTTCAAATTGAACGAAATGGCCATTGTTGAGCGCAATGTTGGCGTCGGCTTTGAAAAAGTCGACCACCTTTGGAAATTCCATGGCCACCGCGCCAAAGCGATCGGGGGTCAGGGACTCTGCAAAATTCAGGAAGAGCTGTAAAATATTCGCCATGGTCTCTTCATATTTCAACACACTCGCGGCGCCGCCCTTGAAGTAGTAGTACTGGTAAAATTCAAAAAACGACTCAAGCGCCGGGAGATCCATCAGATTGAACTGTTGGATTTCGTCGGGTCCTTCCGGAGCATCGATCGCCTTGCCCATGGTGAAAGTGGCCATTTTCAATTTCACCAAAAGAGTACAAGCCTGTTCCATGCGGCGTGGGGATTCGCCGAAAATGCGCTGGCAGTACTGCTTCATTTGCACCCATTCAATCGTCAAGATATGGGGTTTTCTTTCGTCCTCGACTTTTCCTTTGTGCAAAACACAGTGGTACAGGGATCCGAAAACTTTTGCGACTTGATCTTCCGGCAGTGGCGTTGTGTCTTTGTCCATTTTTGCGCCCTTGAGATCGGTCGTGATCACCCGCAGGCGGTCAGTCAAAGACTTGATGACCATTTTCAAGAACTGCGGTGCTGCCTCAACTTGCGCTCTGGGTGCTTCAATTGGAATTTCCATGTAGCGAACTTCAGAGTTCGCCACCAAGGAGTAGCCGTGAGTCTGGGTTCCATTGAAGGCCTGCTCACCGGTAATTTGTGAGGGGCCGACCGGATAGAGTTCGATGTTTTTTTTGGGACGAATCAAACACATCACGGCGGTTCCGCTTTGAATCAGAATCAACGAGGAGATCTTGTCACCTTCTTTGAAGATAACATCGCCTCGCTTTGCCACTTTGTTGTTCGCTGCCATAGAGGTTTCCCTGCCTGACCTATCGGCGCAGGCGGGATTTCGCTAAAGACTCATTTCGACTTCAGAATCCACTTGGCCCGTGGGCGCACGCAGGCCTTTCTTTTTGATCTTTTCGACCAAAGTCGTGCGATTCAGTTTGAGCAGAAGTGCCGCCTGATTGCGATTCCAGCCGGTCTTTTCCAAGGCACGTAGAATCAGTGCATTCTCAAACTGGTCCACTGCCGAATTGAAATCGATTCCCGATTCGGGAATCTCAGCGGCCGTGGGTGTCATCAGAGGTGCGGCCACGGCCGGTCGATATTTTGTCGGAAGATCATTCATTTCAACCAGGCCCTGGCCTTTGAGAATGGCCAAGCGCTCGACCAAATTTTCCAGTTCGCGAATGTTCCCCGGCCATCCGTAATGGGTCAGAAACTCCATGGCTTCGGGGTGGATTCCAGTCAATTTCCGAGCTTTGCCGCGATTGAACTGCTCCATAAAATGACCCAGCAGAATCGGAATGTCGGCTTTGCGTTCTCGCAGTGGCGGGATGTGCAAAGGAATCACATTCAGGCGATAGAACAAATCCTCGCGAAACTTCGACAGAGAAACTTGATGCTCAAGGTCCTTGTTGGTGGCCGCAATAATTCGCACATTCACTTGAATGCTACGTGTGCCACCGACGGGTTCAAACGAGCGCTCCTGCAGAACACGCAAAAGCTTCACTTGCAGTGCGGGTTCCAGATCACCGATCTCATCCAAAAAGATCGTTCCACCATCAGCCAGCTCAAATCGACCGACTCGGTTTGAAATCGCACCTGTGAAGGCACCTTTGACGTGACCAAAGAGCTCGCTCTCCAAAAGCTCGCTGGGGATCGCACCGCAGTTAATCGCGATGAAGGGCAGGTCGCGACGACCCGAATTGTGATGGATCGCGCGGGCCACGAGCTCTTTACCCGTGCCACTTTCGCCTGTCACAAGGACCGTCGAATCGGTGTCGGCGACTCGCTCGACCAGATTCAAGACACCTTTGATACCTTCACTTTGGCCAATGATCTGTTCGAATTTGTATCTGGTGCCCAGTTCCGCGCGCAGATTTTGATTTTCGACCTGCAACTTCTGATGTGACAAAGCCTTGTCAACGAGGCTCATCATTTCATCCATGTTGAAAGGCTTGGTGATAAAATGAAAAGCGCCTTTCTGTGTCGCTCGGACAGCAGAGTCAATCGTCCCATTGCCTGTCAGGATGATCACCTGACAACCCGGATGAGCCGCACGAATGTTTGTCATCAGGTCGATCCCGTCAGCGTCGGGCAAATTCAGGTCGACCAAGGCAACATCCAGTGCTTGATCTCCTTGCATGACCATCTTGGCTTCATCTCCACGGGCGGCTGTCAAAACGCTCAGACCTTTGCGGTCAAGCATTCGAAAAAGCGCTGTTCGGAGAGTGGATTCGTCATCGACGACGAGGATTCGCGATTGGCGCATGAACCTTCCTTCCTGGTTGGTTGACGCGAGTCAGTTCCATTTCTGGACTGGCCCTTGCTGGTTTTATTGTACGGTTTTTTTGACGGACCTGTCAAAAAACTGTGGCCAATCAAGACTTTCAGGCCGTGACAATTTTTGCGGGGAAGGTAATTTTTGCAATGTGAAAAGGACGCTTGTCGGTTAAAAACTCAAGGATTCCGCCATGGTCGCGCAAAATCTGGCGAGCCGCCGACAAACCCACTGTGGACCAGCTTTCTGCGTTTAGACCATTGTCCAAAATATTGACTTCGATCAAATCCAGACTTCTTTGAATTTGGATTTCAATCAGCCCTCGAAACGCTTTCTGCGTTTTCGCCCGTTCCAGAACGCTTTGCAGAGAGTGGTGCAAAATATTTTGAATGGACTGCGTGAGATATCCTCCGGAGCCTTCGATCCACACCGGATCAGCGGGGTGCGTGACTTTGATATCAATACCAGCAGCGCGCGACTGCAGTTCCAAAATTTTGACAGCCCGATCAACGGCATCGCGCAAATCGATACGTGTTTTTTCATCCGTGACTTGGCTCCGAGAAAAACCCAGAAGATTTTGCACGATATCGCGACAGCGCCTGACGCCGGTTTCGAGCTCCTTAAGATCCTGATAGAACGGGTGCTCGGCGGGAAGTTCCATGAGAATCAATTGCGTGAAGCTGAGCATTCCTCCAAGCGGGTTGTTCAGCTCGTGCGCGACACTGCTGCCAATCGTACCCATTTCGGCAAGCCGGGTGGCTTCCAATATTTTCTGCTCCATGGTCAGCTGCTGGGTCACATCGTGATACTGATGCACATACAAGTCATCCCGAGATGTCGGCTCATGCAGGCGTTGGCTGAAGACCTCGTAGTTGCGGTTTTGAGAATGATTTTCAACGGCGAAATTTCGCCCTCGTTGGCAATTTTCACACGGCGTCTGTCGCTGAAACAGAATCTGGTAACAGAACCGCAAGTCGCTCGAACCCGCCAGACCGGCAAAAGCGCGATTGGTTTGCAAAACCTCATATTTAGAATTGATGATCATAACGGGATCCGAAACGGCATTGAAAGTGGCTTGCCAGTGTTCGCGAAGCGCCAGGTTTTGTTCGAACTGATAAAGACGATCGATGGCCAGAGAAATGACCTCGCCAATTTTTTGCAGAAAATCGGTCTCTTCACGGCGGAAGGGCTCTTTCTGGCTGCGCAAAAAAAACAGCGATCCAATTGGTGAACGGTCATCTCGGGGGCGGAGTGAAACTTCGTAAAGACTGTGGGAGCGCTGCGAGCGTTGCTGCTCGCGAAAAATCTGATCTTGGGGATGGGGGTAGATCCGTGCCAGGTCCAGGCGGAGACTCTTCCGTAAGCTTGTCGTCAAAGAGCTTTCGATTTCACCCAGGGACTCGGCCAGTTGCACGGACTCTGTCACTTGCAGCAGCTGCTGCCACCGCTCATTGGCATCTTTCAATTTGTGTAGAGACTCTTCCAAGAAAGATTGCCGCTTGGTGACCCGATCTTCGAGTTCCCGATGCAAGTTGCGAAGGCGTTCGTTTTGCTCACGCACCAGACTTTCAAGTTGTCGATTCTGACGAACTTGTCGTGCCACTTGCAGAGCAGACACTGTAGCTGATTCCAGAAGCGGATCTTGGGGCCCGGACACAATTGCAAAAATTGGCAACTGTTGCGTGCACTCCTGGATCTCAAAAAGTGTCGCATTTTCACCCGCCAGCAGAATCACTTGCAGAGCGGCATTTTGCACCTGCGCCAAATGCAACAGTCGTTGGGACTCTTCGCCAAAGGCGACTGAGAGGGGCATGATCAGCACATCAAGTTTTTCAATTTGCGGGCCTGCCAAATCACTGAGCCGTGCAAGTGCCTGCACGGCCAAATTATTTTCCTGCGGGAGTTTGTCTCCGATCATGACGACGCTGGAGCGAAGTTCAGTCATAGCAGAAGTCGCCAGTCTGTTTGCAAAAGGTCTTGCAGCCCCTGACCAAAAAGTCGCCAGACCTCGGGGCCTGAAATTTTCTCGGGACTTTCAATGCAGATCACAGGGATTTGGAATTCGCTCCAGGCATATTCACCCAATGAACCGGGCGTTGGGTAACCGATATCTTCCCGGACTTGGAAACCGGTTTGTCCTGCAAGAACGCGAGCCGCAGCCAGACCTGGTGCGCCGGTGTAAACCACGCAGGGTTCCCAGGAGTGGAAATGCACAATCAAACGCGGTCGATGTTTCTCAATCCATCCGACGACGGCTTGGACTTCGGGTTCGGATCCGGGCGCTGGACCCGGAAAATAACGAGGTGCTTTCGCAGCTGAGGACCAATTTTTTGCGGGAAAATTTCGGTTGAGATCGACTCCGCGTCCATTGACGCGCTGTTGAGAATTCCAGCCGTCCTTATTCAGACAAGGAATCAAGGCACCGCTCCATGCCAAGCTTTTTGCATCGGCACTGTGTTCCCGAGACTGCAGCCACTTCAGCAGGTGTTGTGCCAATTGCACACCCTCAGGTTCGTCGCCGTGCACGCCGCCAATAAAAAGAACTTGTTCAGTGTGTGGAGTTTGCCAAGACCACATTTCCAAGTTTGTGCCCCGAGATGTTTGGGCCCAAGAAGGATGGTGCAAAAGCGAAGTGCTCATGCTCAAATCATGACATGAGCGACAATCAGAAAACAGAAAAATCCAGAGTTTCAACTGCGATCATCCTTGCTGCCGGCAAGGGGACCCGGATGGCTTCGCCGCTGCCCAAAGTGCTTCATCCCGTCTGTGGTGTGCCGATGATTCAGCGAGTGATCCAAGCTTGCCAAGAAGCTGGTGTCCAACAGATTCGAGTTGTCGTGGGACATGGGGCGCAACTCGTTCGTTCCGTCGTAGAGCCACTGGGTGTTCAGACCTTTGTCCAATCCAATCAAGCGGGGACAGGTGATGCCGTGCGTGCTGCAAAGGTTGAAGATCTTCACGGTGATGTCATGATCCTGAATGGGGATCACCCCTTGATTCGGGCGCAGGATTTGATTCAATTTCGCCAAGAGTTTCGCGATTCACGTGCAGATGTGGCCATTGTCAGTTGTGAGATGAATCCAGACAATGCTTTTGGTCGAATCGTCCGCCACAATGGGGCCGTTCGTGCGATTGTGGAAGTCAAAGATGCATCTTCGGACACCATGAAAATTCGCGAGGTCAATACTGGGATCTACTTGCTGCAGGCTGAAACTTTGCAAGACTATTTGCCACGCCTGACCAATCGCAATTCCAAAGGTGAATACTATCTCACAGATCTGATTTCGATGGCGGTTGAGGATCAATGCCGTGTGAGCGCGATTCGCGCCAAGCCGGCCGTTGCATTTGGGGTCAACACCCAGCTTGAACTGGCCAAAGCCAATCGAATTTTATTTCGGCAAAAAGCCAAGAGTTTGATGGAGTCCGGTGTTTTGATGCTGGATCCTTGGAGTGCCCGCATTGAGCCAAGCGTGGAAATTGCCAGTGGTGCAGTCATTCACGGGGCCGTGCATCTCAAAGGGCAAACCAAGATTGGCGCTTTTACGTCCATCGAGCCCAACTGCATGCTGAGCGACTGTGAGGTGGGCGAAGCCGTTACGGTTCGGGCTTTCAGTTATCTTGAGAAGTGTAAAATTGCGAATCGGGCCAGCATCGGTCCCTTTGCGCGTCTGCGGCCCGAGACTGAAATCGGTGAAAATGCACATGTGGGAAATTTCGTTGAAATGAAAAAAGTCAAATTTGGAGCAGGAGCGAAGGCGGGCCATCTGACGTATTTGGGAGACGCCGAAGTTGGCAGCGAAACCAATATCGGCTGTGGCACCATCACCTGCAACTACGCCACCGACCACAAGAAATACAAAACTAAAATCGGCAATCGCGTGTTTGTTGGCAGCGATACGCAGTTTGTCGCGCCTGTCGAAATCGGCGATGATGCCATCATTGCGTCGGGTTCGACTGTGACTGAAAATGTACCTGCTCGGGCGCTGGCCATTGCACGAGCTCGCCAGGTGAACAAAGAGAATTTCAATCCGCCTCCTTTGCCAGTCGAGGCCCTTGACTCTGAGGACAATTAAACATGTGTGGAATTGTTGGATACTGGGGACCTCGTGATCCAAAATCTGTCATCGTGGAGGGTCTGAGGAGGTTGGAATACCGCGGCTATGATTCGGCTGGCGTTGCCATTCTCGATCATGGACAAGCCAAACGAGTCCGGGCCGAAGGCAAGCTTGGAAATTTAGAAGCTAAACTCAAAGCCGTCGACTTTGACGGACATCTCGGCATTGGTCACACGCGCTGGGCGACTCATGGAGTACCGTCCGAGCGCAACGCTCACCCGCATCAGGTCGATGGAATCAGTCTTGTCCACAATGGTATCATCGAAAACTACGCTGAAATCCGCGAACAACTTCTGGCTCGGGGTGCCCGTATCCAGAGCGAAACGGATTCAGAGCTTGTGGCGCACCTCCTGGCCGAAGAGGTCCGTCGCAGCCAAGATTTGCGACTGGCCGTGCACAAAGTGCTGGGTTTGCTGCGAGGAGCATTTTCAATTCTCGTCATTTGGGACCAGCAGCCCGATCATTTGGTGGCTTTCAAAGATGGCCCACCTTTGGTGGTCGGACTGGGTGAGAAAGAAACCTTCATCGTCAGCGATGTTCAGGCGGCGTTGGCTCATACACGAAAATTTGTTTATCTTGAAGATCGTCAGATTGTCGAAGTCATCAATTCAAAAGTTCATTTTTATGATGTGGGTGGCTTGGAGCTTCATCCCAAATCTGTGGAACTGAACTGGAATTCCGAGCAAGCCGACAAGCAGGGCTTTTCGCACTTTATGTTGAAGGAAATCTATGAACAGCCGCGCGCTGTGTCCGCGGCCATGGCGCCCCATTTGGTTTCCGAACACGGCCAGATGCGTGTGCGTTTAAGCGGTGTTGGATTTGGGACCTCACCGCAAGAGTTGGACAAGCTGGATAGGGTGGCCGATACCGCATTGACACAGAAAACTTTGGCCAAAATCGAGCGAGTCCTGATTGTGGCCTGCGGGACAAGTTATTATGCCGCCATGATTGGAAAATATTTAATTGAGACTTTGGCGCGTGTACCAGTGGAAACCGATGTCGCTTCGGAGTGGCGTTATCGAAAACCTTTGATTTTGCCGAACACTTTGGTGATTTCGATTTCACAAAGCGGTGAAACTGCTGACACATTAGCGGCCGTTCGGTTGGCGAAAGAGATGGGCGCACTCACTTTGAGTATTTGCAACGTGAAAAATTCCACAATAGATCGCGAAGCGAGTGGGCATTTGTACATCAACAGTGGAACAGAAGTGGGTGTGGCCTCGACCAAGGCTTTTACCAGCACGTTGACGGTCTTGAATGTTTTGGCGCTGGCTTTTGGGCGCGCCAAGGGCGCCTTATCAGAGACTGTCGAGCGTGAGCACGTTCAAGCTCTTTTGCACCTGCCGAGTCAATTGGAAGTTGTTTTGGCATTTGATCGTTATTTCAGTGAAGCCGCTGAAGAGCTTCGCAAATACCGTGGATTTTTATATTTGGCCCGCGGAGTGAATTTTCCCATCGCACTTGAGGGTGCCCTGAAATTGAAGGAGCTGGCCTATTTTCATGCCGAAGGGTACGCAGCAGGCGAGATGAAACATGGTCCGTTGGCCTTGATCGATTCCGAAATGGCCGTGGTCGTCGTGGCACCTGACGATCACCTGCTGGAAAAAACAATTTCCAATCTCGAAGAAGCCAAGGCGCGCGGTGGTCAAATCATTGCTGTTGGGACTGGTGAGAATGCCAGATTGAAGGCGCTTTCAGTCCGTTACATTCCAATGCCCTCTGCGCACTGGTCGACGAACCCTGTTCTGGCGACAGTGCCCCTGCAGCTGATGGCTTTTCATGTAGCAGCGCGCTTGGGGTTTGATGTCGATCAGCCGCGGAATCTGGCCAAGTCGGTGACTGTCGAGTAGTTTCATTAACTGATTTTGCGGTTTGGATGCTTGGAGGCTCAGACATCCGGTCCTCAATCTGAAAACACGGCGCTCTTGGTGCTCAATCCAGCAGTTCGGCGAAGCCCAGGACTCGATTGGTGAAATCGACGGGTTCTTGCCCGCGCGCTTGGCCGTATTCGAGCTGTTGATAATACTCGGGATAACTCAGCAGCGGCAGCAGATGTTTCACCGCAGGCCAGGACCATGGGTTGCGACCACTGCTTCGGGCCAGGACCTGCACATCTAAGATATGCGCGATGCCAACATTGTAAGAGGCCAGTGCAAACGCCAACCGCTCGCGAGAACTGAGGCTTTTCGGTTGGGCATTGATCAATTGGCGCAGGTATTTGACTCCGCCCCAGACACTTTGTTCGGTGTCACAGCGATCTTCGACGCCCAGGTCACTCGCGGTTCCTTTGGTGAGCATCATCAAACCTTTGACCCCGGTGAAGCTTTCAGCCGAGGACTCCCAATGGGACTCCTGATACGCCACTGCTGCGACCAGTTGCCAAGGAAGGTTGAACTCGGCCGCGACACTTTCAAAAGTGGGTCGCAGCTCTGGCAGGCGCTCTTGCACGCGGCGAAAGAAAACGGCCGTGTCGAGTGAATCCAAAGCCGTCCAGTGCCCCTCGTAAAGTTCCCGGATATTTTGTAGATCATGGTTCGGAATGGCGTGGCTGAGCCAGTTTGAAATCGCAACCTGTGCTCCGGTGTGCTCAGAGCCCAATAAAAATCCGATGGAAACCTTCCACGGTGTTTCGGCCACAATCTCCAAAGAGTTGTAGGACCGCAGTTCCGCCAGTGCCAGGGTGCGATCCAAAACGACACATCGGCTGGGATCGGACACAATCGGACTTAAGATACTGCTGCTGGTTTTCGGTTGGTAGGCCTGCCATTCGCGTCCGGGCCAGAGTTCTTCCAGCTGCAGGAGTGATTTTTCAGAAAGTTGACTGCGCAGATACAAGAAGGTTCGATCTGCGGGCGGGGGTGGGCCGGATCTGCCTAACGTCCTTGCCAGGGACTGCCAAAAAGGAAGGGGGCTTGGGTCCGAAACTGCATTTGAATTCTTGGCACAAACCACTGAAAGCGGCACATCTTCATAAGAGGGACTGGCAAGAATTTTCTGCCCGCTGGCGATTTCCAAATCAAACCGTGAACCGATCAGATCCAACTTGTGGTTTTGCAGTGCGAACAGAAGTCCTGAAGCTGAATTGAAATGCTGGAACCGAATTTTTAGGTTTTGATCATGGGCAGTCTTTTGCAAGATTTCTTGTTCAAGCCCACCTAAACCTAAACTCGTTTGCCCGCTGAGTGAGTGGCGCAGCAGTCCGACTCGCAAAACTCCGGTCTCCTGCTGGGCGTGGCTGCGTCTGAGAGCCAGTGGCCATAGCCCATCACAGCCGTTCGTCAAAACAGCAAGACTGAGCATGATCAGCAGAAACAAACCTCGGCACGCCTGCCAAGATATCAGTTTGGAGTCATTCATCACTTGTGTCGCGAGATGTAGTGCAAGAGCCTGTGAGGGGCAACTCTTCCGAGCTTCGAGAAAAGATTTTTCGAGACACCTCAATAAACATTGCGTCAATTGTCCGTCAGATGTCGCTCAGGTGCTCCAGATGCCCTTTTGCGCCGAGGACAAAGTTCATTGATGTGTCAAATATTTGTAATTTTTTCGGTGCCAACTCGGTCCTCAGCTGGGACTGCACTTTGGACTCTGCTTGGGATTGTGTCTTGGCAGCGCAGCCAGTTTTCAAATTCCCCGCGTGCGGCCGCCAATTGGAGTGCTTTTTTTGCGGTTTTGTCACGTGGTGCGCTGGCCACGGGTGGAAACAAACCGAAATTAATATTGGTCGGTTGAAAATGTTTGGCGCGCTCGGGATCGGTAATGGCCGTCAGCAGCGATCCCATGGCGGACTCGCGCGGCGGCAAGATCGACTGGTCAACATCGGGTGAGTTTCTCTGCAGGCGGCGGTGCAAGACGCGTGCGACAAAGAGACCCATACACGTCGATTCGAAATAGCCCTCGACTCCGGTGATTTGCCCAGCGAAAAAAAGCCAAGGATCTGTTTTGCTCGAAAGATCCACATTGAGAAGCTTCGGAGAATTGAGAAACAAATTGCGATGGATGCTGCCAAGCTTCAGGAACTCCGCATTTTCCAACCCCGGAATCAAACGGAAGACCCGGGTCTGTTCGCCGTAAGCCATACGGGTTTGAAACCCCACCATATTGTAAGCGGTTCCCTCTTTGTTGTCCTGACGAAGTTGGACCGCAGCGTAGGGTTCGCGCTCGGCTCCCGGCGCCTTCAAGCCGACAGGTTTCATCGGACCAAAGCGAAGAGTGTGGGGCCCGCGATCAGCCATGACTTCAATGGGCATGCAGCCTTCGAAAAACGGCGTAATTTCGAAGTGCTTCGGTTCGATTTTTCGCGCTTCTTTGACGGCGTTGATGAATTGAAAGTACTGGTCTTTGTTCATCCCACAATTGATGTAATCCGGAGTGCCCTTGTCGTAGCGATCCTGTTTCCAGGCCACGTTCATATCAATCGAATCGGCGTCGACAATCGGTGCGATGGCGTCGAAAAAATAGAGAAAGTCAGAGCCAAATTCACGCTGCAAAGAGGCCGACAGAGACTCGTGAGTCAGTGGCCCCGTGGCAATCACTGCCGGGCGTGGCAAAGAGTCAAGTGAGTCAACAACCTTCAATTGAATTTCGATACGAGGGTGCTGGCGGGTTTTCAAAGTCAACAGGCGAGCAAAAGCTTCACGGTCGACACCAAGGGCTTGGCCTGCCGGCAAAGCCGTGTCTTGGGCTGCGGATAAGATATGGCTGCGCAGGCGAGCGGCCTCCCACTTGAGCTGCGCAGGCGCGCTGCCTTCGCTTTGACTGCCAAAAGAGTTGCTGCAGACCAACTCCGCGAAATCCGCGGTCTTGTGCGCCGGAGTTTGAGTTTCGCCACGCATTTCATACAGCACCACATTGTGCCCAAGTTCAGCCAATTGCAGGGCGCATTCACAGCCCGCAAGGCCGGCTCCAACGACATGGATTCGATTATCAAGTTGTCTCAAGGGCAATCTCCCGCTAGAAAGTGCTTTCCATGGCGAAACGCAACGCAAAAAGTTTGTCGAACAGTTCCGAGGTCCTACAGGGACTTTTTGAATCTGGCAAGTCACCGCTGTCGGAACAGTTTTTACGGTGGAAACTGTGGAAAATGTGGCCCGAATTTGTCGGTCCTAGCATCAGTGCGATCAGCGAGCCCGTGGGCTATCGTCGGGGCACTCTTTATGTTTTTGTGCAAAACTCCAGTTGGATGCAGCAGTTGTTTTTTATGGTGGACCCGATGCGGGCCAAGATCAATCAGCGCCTGGGTTTGAACTATGTGCGCACCATCCAATTGACGCTTGATCGTCGCACGGTCCCTTCCGATAGCAAAGTGCAAGAAGAACTTAAAAACTCGATCGAAAAGTTGATGCCTCCTGAACAAGATTTTGATTGAAAGGATGACAGCCATGGCGACACAGCAGGGTCCCGCGTGGGATCTCGAAAGTCTTTATCCCAGAATCGACAGTCCCGCTTGGCAACGTGATTTTTCTCGATTTGTTGAAACCATTCACAGTCTGCGAGAGCTGCCAACGACGACCAAAAATGCCAGTGTGGCTTTTGCTCTCATTCGTGAGTCCGAGATTCTTTTTTCAACCCTGAGGGCTTACCTGCACTGCTGCCTCTCGGTCGATTCAACAGATGCCATCGCCCGTGCGACCCAGAGTCGACTGGAAATGTTGGGCGTGGAATTTGAACAGGTCTTTTTACCCTGGAAAATTTTAATTCGCGACAGCGCAGGTCAGGATTGGACAGATTTGCAAGCCCAGCCCGAACTGCAAACTTGGAGTTTTCAGTGGCAGCAGTGGCGTGCGGTGGCGCCCTTTCGCTTGAGCAGTGCGGAAGAGACGCTGTTGTCGGCTCTTGGCGTTTCGGGACATTCGGCATGGTCAAACCTTTACTTTGATCTCTCCGGCAAGCTGCGAGTTCCTCTGCGCAGAAATGGTGACGTGCAATTTGTCGGTTTGGCACAGGCCCAATCGATGACCCGCGAATCAGATCGTGAGGTCCGTGAAATCGCGTGGCGTGGTATCCAGGAGACCTGGACCGACCACCGCGAATCCGCCGCCGCGATACTCAATGCTTTGGCGGGCTGGCGCTTGGCTGTCGAAAAGAAGCGCTCACACACCAAGCCGATGCATTTTCTTGACCAGTCTTTGCAGCAAAGTTGCATTCGCCGGGAAACTCTTGCGGCCATGATCCAGGCTTGCTGGCAGCGCAATTCCAAGGTTCAAGCGGTGATTCGAACAATGGCCGATCAAATGGGCGTCAAGCAGCTGGCGCCTTGGGACAGCACCGCGCCTTTCCCGCAGACGCAAGTCACAAAGCCTTTGCCGTTCGCGGATGCCGTTCAATCTGTCGCCCGAGCCTTTGCCGGCGTGTCACCTGAACTTGGCGATTTTGTTAAAATGGCAGCTGAGCGAAAGTGGATCGAAGGCCGTGTTCTGCCCAACAAAACCGTGGGTGCCTACTGCACAGGTTTTGCAACTTTGAACGAGCCCAGGGTTTTTCTGACCTACTCCGGTTCGGACGGCGATGTCACCACAATGGCCCATGAATTGGGACATGCGTTTCACGGTTGGACCATTCGTGATTTGCCTTGGGAGCAGCAGAGCTACCCCATGACGTTGGCAGAAACTGCCAGTGTCTTTGCTGAAACTGTCTACCGAGATGAGTCCCTGCGAACAGCTCAATCAGAAGCTGAACGTCGGGCCATTCTGTGGACAGAGGCCGAGGCTGCGATGGGTTTTCTGGTGAATATTCCTGTGCGCTTTGAATTTGAGAGCGAGTTTTACCGTCGCCGCCAAGACAGTATTGTGAGCGCCGATGAGCTCTCGGCCATTATGTCCAACACTTGGAACAAGTGGTACGGAGATACGATGAGCGAACCGGACAAAATGTTTTGGGCCTCAAAACTGCATTTTGCTATCGATGCGGTGAGTTTTTACAACTACCCTTACACTTTTGGTTATTTGTTTAGTCTCAGTATTTATGCTCGTCGTGAAAAGCTTGGTGCGCAGTTCTGGCCAGCTTACAAAGCGATACTTCGCGACACGGGACGCAAGGGTGCAGAGGATCTTATTCGCGAGCATCTTGGCGAAGACATCACTCAGCCCGAGTTCTGGCTGGCCGCAATCGACGCTCTTCTTGGTAAGTTCAACGTCGATTGAGGTCAGCCTCGAGCTGGGACTCTATTGAATTTCTTCCAGGCTGGCGGGGACTTTGCTTGCGACTTTTTGATATTCGGCAGCAGTTGTGATGTCGAAATCGTAACCTTGAATGGTCAAAGAAGTGGCATTGACTGTAATGGTTTTGCTTTTTCCATCGTTCAGATCAACTTCAAGTTGATCGTCGGTCAGGCAAGCCTTTGTGACTATTGCAGTTTCGTTGATCAGACCGGCAAAGGTCGAGTGGATATGAGCATCAATCTCGATGTTATTTCCAACGGGAACAATTCGGAATGCTCCAGTGAGATCCCAGCTTTCATGAATCGCATAAAGGGGCTCTGATTGCAAAGCCTTCGGCAGTTTGCTTTTGACCGCGTTGTAGCTGTTCAAATCGTTGAAGCAAATTTGTGCTTGTGCGAAGCCACAAGAAGCCAGAACTGCGAAAAAGACTAGCGTCTTATTGATTGAATTCAAAAAGCCAATTTTGTTTTGTCCCATATCTGAAAGCCCCCTTTGTATGGTCACCTTGCCTGACAAAGAAGCGTAAGCAGATTTTGGAGTAATATCAAAATAAATAAATAGAAGGCTATTTTTCGGGATGATCAATTGTGTCACGAATGAGTGATTGCACGGATTGCTTCCGGCCGTCTGAACCCAAAAAGGATTTCAGTTTTTCATGCAGCGTGGGATCGTTGATCAGGGCTCCAAGTGTCCCTTCGCCTTTGTCGATTTTGCGTAAAATCGAATCGATGCGCACAACGGCCTCGTGGACGCCTTCGGTGTTTTGTGTGCGCAGATCAGCAAGAAATTTGCGAGACTCCGTTGTCGTCGCCTTGAGTTCCGTCGTCGCCTCAAGGAGATTGCTGACGATCCGGGCCGAACGCCCGTCTCCGTTGACGATTTTTAGAAATTTGTCGACCTCACCAATAATATCGAAAATCTTGGCGGCCTGATTGCCTTTTTCATTGAGCATGCTCAAAAGATCACTTGAAACTGCAGTCTGCAGATGATCGCCGCTGGTGTGGACCGGAGCCATCGGATCACCAGGTGCAATATAGATGTATTTGTCGCCCAATGCGCCTTGAGTTCGGATGTCGGCAACCGAGCCGTGATGAATTCTTGCCAAAGTCGCAAGATGAATTCTCAATTTGACAGAAAGATTGTTGTGCTCGGGTGCGAAGGCAATACTCTCGACGTTGCCAATCGTCAGTCCCGCCAAACTGACAAGGCTTCCGGGATTCAGTCCTTGCACCTGATCCAGATCAGCATAGAGATAGGCGTACTTGTTAAAGATCGAAACCTCACCACCTAAGAGAAAGATTGTGATCGAACACGCCAGCAAGCCCAGTGCAACGAAGACTCCAACACGGGTTTTGTGCATTGGTTGCTTTTTCATTTCAAGAAACCTCCCCTTGAATAAATTTTGCAATCAAACCTTCTGAATCCTCATGGATTTGCGGAACAGTCTCAATCGACGAGATTTGTCCTTTCCCAAGGATTGCGATCCGGTCGCAAACAGCCATCGCAACAGGCATGTCATGGGTGACAAGAACTGAACTCTTGCCTTTGGCTTTCATTCGCAAAATCATATCTTGAATCCGACGGGTGTTGAAGGGGTCAAGCCCGGCTGTGGGCTCATCGTAAAGAATCACATCAGGTTCCATGATAATCGCTCGTGCCAGACCGACGCGCTTTTGCATTCCACCGGAGAGCGCGCCCGGAAAGAGAGCATCGTTGCCTTGAAGACCAAACTCTTTCAACAGGGCCTGAATTCGCGTGTCAATTTCATCTTCATTCAGTTGTGTGTGGGCACGCAAAGGATAGGCTAAATTTTCAAAAACCGTCATGGAGTCAAAAAGTGCTCCGCCTTGAAAAACGTAGGCAATCTGTTTGCGAATTTCGATCAAATCGGATTCCGCCATTTCGGTGATCTCTTGGTCTTTGAAGTAGATTTCACCCGAGTCGGGTTTTTCGAGTCCGATCAAGCTGCGCAAGAGAACTGATTTCCCAGTTCCGGAGCCACCAATCAGACCCAAGCACTCACCTTTTTGCAAAACAAGATTCACATCGCTGTGGACAACTTTTTCACCGAAACGTTTGGCAAAGTGTTCCACCCGTATCAGGTTCATCGTTCGAACACCCAAAAAAGTTTGGTCAGGAAGAAGTCGCCAACAAGGACCAATATCGAGGTGGTCACAACCGCTTTTGTCGTGACGATGCCGACCTCTTTGGTGCCTTCTTTGACCGACAGACCGTAGTAGCAAGACACGGTGGCAATAATGAAAGCAAAGAAGTAGGTTTTACCAAAGCCGGTGACAAAGTCGGCGATCCGATTGGCCGGCAGTGCTTTTTGAAAGAAAAACGCCGGATCCAGATTGAGTTCGTAGCGGCCGATCATCAAGGCGCCGAAGATGCCGATCAGGTTCGCAATTGCGGTCAAAAGAGGCAGCGTAATGAGAGTCGCGAAAACACGAGGAATGACAATTTTCTGCAAATGTGAAGTTCCAAGTGCACGCATGGCATCGACTTGTTGTGTGACCACCATCGATCCCACCTCACTGGCGATGCCAGCACCAACTCGGGCTGCAATCATCAGACTGGTGAAAATCGGTCCCATTTCCCGCAAAATTGACAAGGACACCAATTTGGGAATGTAGGGAATTCCGCCAAATTTCTGCAAACCAATTCCGAATTGCAAAGTCATCACCATCCCGCTTGCAACCGCGGTCACGACGACGAGTGGCAATGAGCGAGTCCCAATTTGATAGATTTGTTCGCTCAGGAGTCTCCATTCGAACGGACCGCGCCGGAGATCGGCCCAGCAGGCTCCGACCAGCAGGCTGACTCCTCCGATGAAGCTGAACATTTCGACAAGCAGAGAAACAAAGGGGATTTCATTCATGGTATTTGGAACCCACTGAGGAACTGCTCAAAAAGGGCTCGATTTTCGGCAAAATGATGTCTGCGTCCGACATAGGAAAGTGAAAATGAGCAGTTGTTTTTCTTCAGGATGAGAATTTCCATTTGCACAGCGACTCCGTCCAAGTCACCGATTGCAACCGTCCGCAAGCCTTGGCGTTCCGCAAATAGGAGTTCCTTCTGTTCGACAATCTCCGAGCGTGTCATCGCGTGAAGGGCTTCGCTGGTCATCACTTGCAAATCCAAATCAATTCCGCTGTTGCACTCCGATAGAAAGCCAATCGTATTGCCGTTGGTCGAATTCTGCCAGGCCCGGTCGACACTGGAATTCTGAATGCGAACAAACGGTCGACCTGGTTCAGCATAAATTAAATTTTGAGCTTTTGTTGCTTTTCCATTGGGGAGTGCGACTGAAATGCACCCATTGAGCATCCCAACCCAAGCACAGGACAGAAAGACCAACCCAATCATCCCTGAGGAACGCACGTTGTGTGATTTTTTGGATTTTGACAATCCTGGGCGGGTGATCAAGTGGTGCTCCTGCCTGAGCTGTTGGTCATGCTGGTTTACGCAAACTGTATCGGTTTGAATCGGATGCGCATGAGTCAGGCGGTCTCTTTTTATCCCTTCGTCGAGCGTCAAAGTGCCAACCTGGACTGACAAGTTTTCGCTCGCAGGCGGGACACTTCATTGACCAAGGTCCAGGTCATTTGCCTTCTTTTGGAAACTGGAACGCCTTGGTGATTTTGGGCCGGCCGGCTGCAGCTGGCATCCTTTGTGCTTGGAAGTAAAGCAGAGCGAAGAAGGGCGAAGATGACAAGTGGTCTCCTCTTACAAATTCAAGCGGCAATCGGAATTTTGGCGCTCGGCCTTGGTCTGGTCTTTTTCGAAACGGCTGCAGCGGCGCCGCCGGTGACGGCCCATTTCAGTCAAGTCGGGGAGACCCTTCACCTGGAGCTGCAGGGGCAAACCCAATGGGACTACAATCTTGAAAAGCGATCCGAGAAAAAAGGAATGGTCTTTGAAATTGAAGTTCCAACGTTGTCTCCAGCAGCAACGGAAGAGCTAAAGGCCTTCCACAGTCCAACAGTGCAGTCGCTGGCGATTCGTCACAATGGCAGTGATGGCCGTGATGTTTTGGTCGTCAAAGTCACAGACAGCGACTGGGAAGCATTTGACTATCTGACGGACCAACCCTCGCGCTTGATTGTCGACTTCTTTCGCGCTCCAAAATCACAACGCGCCTCTGACAAGAAAGTTGAAAACTCGGCTCCGAAAGAAAAGACAGGCCCGAAGGCGGCGAAGTCTCAAACAGGAAAAGTGGCGCAGGTGAAAGCTGCGATCAAGCGCCAGCCCACCACCGCCGATCATCTGACAATTGCGCAGAATGGCGCCGTATCAGGGCAACCCATCGAAACTTCTGAAGCCGTGGCTGGCGCCAATCAAAGTGGAATTTTTGACGGCGGTGATCCTCTTTTTGAGCGATTCAAGATGAAGGACTACGAAATCAAAGAGGATCCTGCTCTTGCGCAACAGCAAAACACCTACGTGCACTTTCCGATGCTGAAAGTGGAAGATGGAATGTTGGAGATGATCCGCGAACAGGCCCCACTCTACGAAATTCATCCCCAGGACAGCGAAGAGAACAAACAAGCCCGACTGCTTCTGACCCTTTTTGAAAATAAACGCTACAATGTCTTTTTGAAGGCGGTGAACTGGTTCACTGAGAAATATCCTGATTCCCAGTACAATGAAGTCATCTGGTTCATGTGGGCCGACACCTATTTCTCACTCTGGCAGCAGGACCGACAGCAGGGCGACTTTGAGCTCGCGATGCTGCGTTACCGACAGGCCCTGCAAAAATTTCCGCAATCGGCTTTGATGGAACGAACCAAAATGTTGATGGGATATGCCAGTCTTGATCGCGGCGATGTGTTGGGCACTTTGCGTTTGTTCCAGCAGCATATTATAGATCGGCCTCAATCACCGAACCGTGATCTGGCCCGCCTGGCGATGGCCAAAACATTTGGGACTCTGGCTCAGTATGATGAAGCCCAAAAGCTTTATGCTGCAATTGAGCAGGAAGGGACTCAAAAGAAGTACCAAGTCGCTGCGGCCTACCTGCGTGGCGATGTTGAGTTTCAGCGCGGTGACTATCCCAAGGCCATTGAGTTCTACCAGAAAGCGATCGAGAAATATCCCGAGGGTGCTGGCTCATATCCCAATGCGTATTACAATCAGGCTGCTGCCTATTTCGAACAGAAAAAGTCAAAAGAAAGTCTCACCACTTATTTGAATTTTCTCAAACTCTATCCCAAACACACCTATGCGGGATTCGCGATGACTCGCGTGGGGGAGTTGCTGCATCTTTTAGGTGCTGATTCCGCAAAAGTCATGGGTGCTTACCTTGAAACTTATTTTCGCTATGGCGACAGCCCCAGTGCTGCCGTTGCAAGGTTGCGTCTGTTGACAGGCCGAATGGCCGGCATGAAGGACAAAGAAGTTGAGAAGGCCGTGAATGAGGTCAAAGAAATCACGCAAAAATCCCAGCTGCCGGGGATCGAACAGTTCGCAAACGTGCTCATCGCAGAAGGCTTTGCCAATCGCAAAGAATACGACAAAGCCATCGACGTCTTGACGAAGTACTATCAAGCCAACCCAACGACAGCTGACACCCAATTTCTGAGCAACCAAATCGTGCGTGACATCAATGCGAAAATTCAAGACCAAGTTGCGAACGGACAGTACTTGGAGGCTCTCAAAACGCACTCGACATATGCCAACAATCGTTTGAAGGGAACTGAGCGCATCGACACCCAGTACTTCGTGGCCAAGGCTTTTGAGGAAGCCGGCGATCCGAAAGAAGCCGAGCGCCTCTATCGGGATTCTTTGAATCACCTGATGGGTGTTCGCGATCCGGCGGAACTGAAAGCGCGCAGCTCCAGCGAAAAGTTGCCAACAGTCGATGCCTTGAACTTGCGGCTGGCCGTGACTCAAGCTCGATTGGGTCAGGATGTAAAGGCTTACGAAACGATGCGCACAATTCAAAAACCCGAATTGTTGTCCGAGCCTGAGCAAATCGAACGCGTGCAACTGGCCAGTCGTCTGTTGGAAAAAAAGGGCGATATGATTTCAGCCTCACGCTACTTGAGCGAATTGATCCGAACATGGAAAGGTATCCCTGAATTGGTGGCGCCGCCTTATTTGCAATTGGGCGAGCTTGAGGTCAAATCAGGTCAAACGGATGAGGCTCTCAAGTCTTTCCGGCGCATCGATCAATTGATGCAGGATTCCGGGGGATTGGTTCCGGCGTCAGTTCATGAAAAAGCTTTGGAAAAAATGAGCGATCTTTTGATTCAAACGAAAAAGCCTGAGCAAGCGGCACCCGTGTTACAGGCCCTCTTGGACAACTATGAAAAGAAGTGGCCTTTGTCCTCCTATCGCTACCAACTGGGTAAGATTTTCTTCGAAAAGGGCGAACTTGCCAAAGCCAACGAAATCTGGACCGGCCTGAAAAACGAGAAAGCTTCGATTTGGTATGAGCTTGCTCAGGAGCAGCTGAAGAACTCCAGTTGGAACGATGACTACAAGAAATACATCAAACGGATTCCCGCTATGAGCAAAAAGGAGTAGCGAATGAGTGAAATATTCGACAAAACAACGTCAGCTCTTGCGACCTCCTTGAACATGCGTTTGTTGAAACACAATCTTATTTCATCGAACATTGCCAATGCAGAAACTCCCAATTACCACGCCAAGAAAATGGACTTCGAAGAGGCCTTAGCTCGCGCCTTGGACATCGACGGTGTCCGTGGCATGAGCACCTCGCATGGTGAACATTTTTCAGTCGGTGGTGGCGGTGTTGAGAAATCCCGTCCCGATATTTATGACAATCCAGAAGCGGCCGTGAACAACGATGGGAACACCGTTGATTTGGAACGTGAAATGTCGAATTTGGCAGAGAATACCGTGATGTACCGAGCTGCTCTGCAGTTGATTAACAAAAAACTGGCAGCCTTGCGCTATGCCGCTTCAGAAGGGCGATAGAGGTTAAATATGTCTGATTTTATGAGTGGTTTTCGAGTGGCTTCCAGCGGTATGACGGCGCAGCGCCTGCGTATGAACACGATTTCGTCCAATATCGCCAACATCAACACCACGCGCAGCCCAGAGGGCGGTCCTTACCGTCGCAAAGACATTGTCTTTGAATCCATGCCCGAAACGCGAAATTTCGGAGAAATCTTAGGCGTCAATTCACCGAAAGCGGACATTCAACGTGTCCAAGTGACTGATATCGTCTCCGACCGAAAGGCCCCACTTTTGAAATACGAGCCCGATCACCCCGATGCGAATGAAGAGGGCTATGTGGCGTATCCCAATATTAACATGATGGAAGAAATGACCAATATGATTCAGGCCACGAGGTCCTACGAGGCCAACGTCTCGGCTTTGCAGGCAGCGAAGGATATGGCCATGAGTTCATTGGAAATTGGACGATAGTCGTTTAGACTTAAACTCACACAGGAGCAGGTGAAACCATGGACGGTTTTACAGTTTCAGCAGGAAATCGATGGTTGGAATCTGGCGGGATGCGAGACTCCAAATCGTTGTCGATCAACGACAATGGACTGTCGCCGAGCGCACCGGCCTCTGGTGGTGGACCGGCCAAATCATTTGCAGACACTCTTCAAGATGCGATTCAAAATGTGAACACCATGCAGGTCAGTTCCGACAAGGCCGCACAGAATTTGGCGACTGGTCGCACTGACAATGTGGCGGATGTGATGATTGCGACTGAAAAAGCAGATATCGCACTTCGCTTGATGGTTCAGGTCCGCAATAAGATTATTGATGCTTATCAAGAAGTTATGAAAATGCAGGTTTGATGTGAGGGGGAGTTTTGAATAAAGTATTTGGCAGCATCGTAGTTCAGTTCCGAGATTATTTTAAGAATCTGGGGCCGACCAAACGAATGAGTGTCATTGCCGCAAGCATGATTGCATTTGCAGCAATGATCGTGATGGTCATCATGGTCAGCGGCAAAGATTACGCCGTGCTGCTCTCCAATGTGCCAAGTGATCAGATCTCAATGATCGTCGAGAAATTAAACCAAAAGAATGTGCCATTTCAATTGCGAGACGACGGCAAGACGGTCGCAGTGCCCAAAGAGCTTTTGCACGCGACAGAGATGTCTTTGATGGCCGAGGTGGGGAGCAACAAGATCGGCAGTGTCGGACTTGAGATCTTTGAAAAACAAGATTTTGGAATGAGCAACTACGCCCAAAAGATCAACTACCAACGTGCCGTTCAGGGCGAGCTCATGCGTGCCATCAACACTTTGACCGCCGTCAAACAGTCCAAAGTCATTTTGGCTTTGCCGAAACAAAAGACTTTTATGGAAGAAGGCGGGCATCCCACGGCTTCAGTTGTTTTGGAGCTTTATCCCGGAAAAAGCTTGAGTCCAGACCAGGTGCGTGGAGTTCAATACTTGGTGTCGAATGCAATCGAGGGGATGGAGCCTGAAAAAGTCAGCGTCGTCGACGATCGCGGCAAGCTGCTGACTCGGGCGACGGACGGCACCACAGCTGGGAGCTCCGAGATCATGGATCTGAAGAAAAAAGTAGAAGGTGACCTTGAATCCCGCATCGAGGCCATGCTGACGAAAGTTGTTGGACAGGCCAAGGTGATCGCACGGGTCGAAGCCACCCTCAACAACAAGATCACCTCTGCGGTTGAAGAAACGGTCGACCCTGAAAAAACCGCAGTTCGGTCCCAGCAGTCCGAAGAGGAAAGCTTGGGGGGCTCAAGAACCAATGCAGCGGGGGTTCCCGGTTCACGTTCCAATCTGCCGGGGGCTGAAGATGCCAATCAAGTGGGCTTCAAGCAGGACGTGAAAAAAGAAATCAAGACCGTCAATTACGATGTTCCCAAAACTGTCCGTAACATCAAAGAGGCAGCCGGCAATCTTGAAAAAATTAGCGTCGCCGTCTTGGTCGATGGTGTCGATCAAATCACAACAAAAGACGATGGCACCACTGAAAACAAATGGCAGCCACGCACTCCGGAAGAGTTGGCCAAATTCGAATCTGTTGTGAAGTCGGCCATCGGATTCAATGCCGCCCGCGGCGACTCTGTTAAAATCGAAAACATTCGTTTTGTTCCTGAGGATTTTTCAGAAGCTGAGCGCCTGTTGACATCACTTGAACGCAAAAAGCTGCTGCACTCTCTTTTCAAGTGGGCTTTGTTGGGCTTTTCATTGGCGCTCTTTTTCTTCATTGTCGTGCGTCCGTTCATGCAATGGATTACTGACAGCTTTCAGGATTCAGTTGAAGACATGCTGCCAAGGACAATTGAAGAGTTGGAAGACCTGCAGTCTGTGGACAACAGCTTGCCAGGAATGACCGCGGCGTTGCCGGTGCTCGAAGAGGCGATTGATCCTGACAAGGCTGAAAGTGAGCTTCTCAAAGAGCGCATCATGGCGATCATGGAAGGCGACGAGGAAAAAGTTTCAAATGCGTTTGGTATGTGGCTGGTCCGAAGGGAGTAACCGATGGCACTGAAGTTGATTAAGCCTGAAAATCTTGAGTACGAAGTTCTGCGAGGTTTCGAAAAGGCGGCCATTTTGGTCAATTACTTGGGACCTGATTCCGTGCGGGGTTTGTTTCGAAGCTTGGACGACACCGACATCCGCAAAACTCTCAATGTGATGGCAAAGTACCGCGTTGTCCCGGTCCATGTGGCGAAGAAGGTTCTTGAAGAGTTCTATGAACTGATCAGTGAGTCTGAAGACTACATCTTTTCCGAGCGTCCCGGCAGCAAAGATGCGATCGTGACTGCACTTGGTGAAGAACGGGCGCGAGCCATTTTGGGTGGTGTGAACGTCAACACAGGCGGTGCCCGTACTTTGGAATCTCTCGAGATGGTCGATGCCAAGTCTTTGTCGAACTTCCTTTTGAACGAGCACCCACAAACGGTCGCTGTCGTGTTGGCCCACCTGGAACCTGAGAAAAAAGGTGAGGTTTTAAAACGACTGCCAGAGGCTTTGCAATCCGAAGTTGTCCTGCGTATGGCCAATTTGGAGCACGTGGCTCCGGAGCTGATCGCAGATATCGATCAGGTCCTGAAAAAAGAGTTGGCGTCGATGTCGACCGTTGAGCAGGCGGCCCTTGGTGGTGTGCAACCAGTGGCTGAGATGTTGAACGTGATGGACAAAAACACTGAGACTTCGATTATGTCCCGCCTCGAGGAAAAAGATCCTCTCTTGGCAGAGGAAATCCGCAAATTGATGTTTGTCTTTGACGACATCGCCAAGATTGATGACCGCGGTATTCAGTCTCTGATGAAGGAAATTCCAAAC